>Ga0209902_101243_pt1 | contig 14035 bp, 20 predicted proteins | sample FECB27metaG_FD_188304 | JGI IMG/M metagenome (GOLD analysis project Ga0209902, IMG submission 188304) | Cyanobacterial communities from the Joint Genome Institute, California, USA - FECB-27 (SPAdes) (version 2) | ecosystem: Environmental > Aquatic > Thermal springs > Hot (42-90C) > Microbial mats...
GGCGTCGAAAACCTTGTCCCAGGGCTTGAACCAGTCGATCGCCCTAGCAGCCTCGGCCCAGAACGCTTCCGGATCGTGGGCCCAACCGTCATAGACCTCGTGATAGCGAGATGGCATGGCGTTTTCCTTCCCAGGACAGTGGCCCTTGAGGCCGTCATTGTTGGCCCAGTTTGTACCCGCCGGGCTGCGGGGGCGTCCATTTGACCTTGGTTTAAGAAGCTGTCCGCAAATGCCGTTTTCGACGCGTTTCGGTGCACTGCCGCTGTTCTCAAATCGTAGTGCCGCAGTGCCACTGTAGCAGATCGGGCCATCGCCTTTGACAGGCGCGCGCGAAGTTGATCAAAGACGGCATGTCGAAGGTGCTGTCGCTCATTATCCTTGCCATCATGGCGATCCAGCTGATCAAGCCGCTCGGCTTGCCGGGGCTCAGGCAGCGACGTGATTTCTGGAAGCTTGCGGTGCTGGCGCTGGCGGCGATTTCGGTGACCGCGCTGCTGGGGCACTAGTGCGCGCAGCTAGAAGGCCGGCGCCAGTCCCTGCCACGAGATGTGCGCCCCGAGCAGCGCCAGGCCGGCAAAGAACCAGCGCCTGAAGGTATCAGCCGCGATGCGGCCGCGCAGCCAGCCGCCCAGCCACATGCCGGCGAGCGCCGGAAGGATGGCGAAGGCCGACATGCCGAGCTGATGGAGCGGAACCGCGCCGTTGGCCCACAGGCCGATGCCGAGTGCGACCGTCGACACGGTGAAGGACAGTCCCAGCGCCTGGACGAGATCGTCGCGGCCAAGACCAAGCCCACCGAGATAAGACACGGCCGGAATGACGAAGACGCCGGTGGCGCCGGTCATGATGCCGGTGAATGCGCCGACGACCGGGCCGGCCCAGGGCTCGGCGGCTTGTGGCACCGACATTTTCAGCCTGAGCAGGCCGAGTGCCGCATAAGCGAGAAGCACCAGCCCGAGCCCTGCGGTGACGATTGATGTGTAGCTGCTGGTGATCAGGCCGGTGGAGGCGAGCGTCGCGGCGAAAACGGCCAGCATCATCGGCCACAGGCGCCGCACGAGCGCCGTGATGTCGGGACCGGCGAGCAGCTGCCAGATGTTGGTGACGAAGGAGGGCAAGAGCAGGATGGCGGCGGCCTCGGCCGGCAGCATGATGAGGCCGAGCAACCCCATGGCGACCGTCGGCAAACCAAGCCCGACCACGCCCTTGACCAGCCCGGCAAGGACGAAGACGGCGCCGACGACGATGATCAGCAGACAGGGGTCGGGCATGCGGCGAGAATGCAATGGCGCCTGACATACAGGCAAGTGCCCCCGGTGTTATGGGGGATCCGCCAGGGCAAAACCCCATCCCAACCCTGGCGGACCTTACCTGGCCGCGCAGGCCAGGCTCCGGCTACCGCCGGCAAGTAATACTAAGCAGGATGCGTGCCAGCTGCTTCTGTGTCGGATTGGGACAGGATGAACCTGGATGCGGCTGCAATTCACCTCGGTTGATGAGGTTGGTACTGCAACAAGCACTGCTTGTCTGCCGTCGCTGTTGATGATTACCTATGGTTGTTTTCAAGCAGGAGGGGAAGATGTCCGACGAAAACGCTAAACGCCCGACAAATCCGACTGATCAGACGATTTACACGCATCGTGGTACTGTAATCGAACTACGATTTGCATCTAGCTCATCAGAAAATCGCGTTGCAGCAGCCGGTACAACCGGAATTCGGGATTGTAGGCTTCTGGGAAAGGATTCTCCTGATTTGATGAGCAGCCCCGGTGCGACGGTCCAGATGCACGTTGTCTATCCAGATGGCTCAACCAAATGGAGCCGCGAATTCGAGCTATCCAGAATTTCGAGCATCGACTGGTCTAAGGATGCCGAACTGCCCAAATCAGATCGGTGGCAAGAAAATCCCGCATTTCTTGTCAGCTACGTGGATGGTAGCCAGGAGGCCCACTGCCCGATACACCACCAAGAGTGCTAGTGGACGAGCCTTGACGTCCACCATCGGAGCGGGCTGATGAATTCCCAAGGTGTTGCCAAAGTCCCGTTCGGGCCGACGACGGCTGCCGCAATCGTTCTTTCGCTGATGATTTGCACGCTCGTCGCCTATTTTGTGATCGCTGCGTTGACCATTGCTGTCGGGTGGCTGCCGATGCTCGGCGATCTGATCGCGGGCACGTTCCGGCAGTCGCGCTACGTCCAGATTTTTGCTGCCATGATCGGAGCCGCGGCAGGCGGGTTCGCCGGTGTCTGGGCGGCGCGGGTGGTCTGTGACCTCGCCTTCGCCGCCTATATGCCGCGCGCGGTGTTTTATGCGCTGGCCGTGCTGGCGGCAGCCGGGCTGGCGAAGCTTTTGCAGGCTGGATCGCTGGCTGAGAGCGCCGTGGTGCTGGCACAGCTGGTGGCAACTGTCGTCGCTGCCTACATCTGGTTCTGGCCTGACCGTTCACCGATTACGATCGGCAATGGCATCGTCGGCTCCGACTGAGCGGCCGCTGCTCCCCGCCTTGTGCGCCATCGGTGACCGGGCGCCGGCAGCCGAGTTGCTGGACTTGCCGGCTGGCGGCCGCTACGTCTGCCTGATGAAGCAGAACAACCTCTACCTCATCATTGGTGTACTTGCGGCTGCCGTCATCGCGCTCGGCATCTACATTTATCGCGAAGAGACCAAGCCCAAGGGCGTCGAGCTGCGCATCGACGAAACCGGCATTTCGGTCCAGGAAAAGTAATCGCCGCCGAGCGGTGGCTACTTCTTGTTGACGCCGGCCACAGCGAGATTGGTCAGCTTGCTGTTGGCTGCCTTTTCCTCGTCGAGGATCTCGCTCAGCAGCTTGTGCGCCTCGTCGTGGCCGAGGACCTTCGCCCATTCCCTGAGCGAGCCGTAGCGGGCGATCTCGTAATGCTCGACGGCCTGGGCGGCCGCCAGCAAGCCGGCGTTGAGCGCCGTTCCCGACGTCTCTTCGATCAGGCCGGCGCTTTCTTTCAGCAGCCCCTCGATGGCATCGCACTTTTCGCCTTCGGGCTTGAGGCCGACTGACGAAAACACCTTCTTCAGGATTTGAACGTGACCCTTGGTCTCTTCCAAATGGTCGTCAAACGCCTGCTTGAGCTTGCTGTCGGTCACCGCCTTGGACACGGTCGGCAGTGCCTTGGTGATCGCGTTCTCGGCGTAATAGATGTCGTGCAAGGTGTGTTCGAACAGTTCGGCAAGGGTCTTCATGATCTCGGTTCCTCTACGTTTGGGTGGAGGAGAAAGCGGTGGGCAGCATAATGGTTCCTGCCCGCATGGCTCCATGGCGAAGGCGGCCGTTTCCAAGATGTCCATTGCTGCGGTTTCGGCTTGATGGAATGATGAGCCATGGCAAGATTGACGAACACGGCTCCGAACCGGGTGTTGGCTGTCGATACGATGGTGGTGAACGAGGAGCCTTTGCTGGCGCTGCTCAACCTCGAGACCGATGACGGCGCCGTCGAGCTTGCGATCAACCGCACGATGGCCGAACTGATCGTCGACCAGCTGCTGACCCTGCTCGGATACGACGAGGAAGAGTAGCCCGTCTCCACGGCCGCCTTGCCGTTTTCAACGGCCTCGATGGAACGCTCTGCTGCATCAGGTGTTGTCTCATGGCGAGACAATGGTGGAGCCCGCGATGTACGAGCTTTTGCAGAACCTGCTGGTGGCGGCCTGGTATGGCCAGCCGGCCGAGGATGCCCGTGACGCGGTGCCGGACGAGGTGGCTGCCAGCGGCGCCGGCGAGCGCCTGCACCGCGATCTCGACGCGTGCTTCCAGGCAATCCACGAGCAGATCTCCGAGCGCAAGCAATGACCGGTCGCTTCGGCGCGGCGGACTCGGCTGGGTCGAAAGGTTTGACACTCCCGCTGAAGCAAGCCGGCATCTCCCGAAAGGAGCAAACCCCGTGAACGTCGCCAACCTGCAACTCGAGGGCCTGCTGATGGCCATCGCCACCATCAATCACATCCTTGTCCGCAAGGGCGTCTTGTCGGCCGAGGAGATCGACATTGCCTTGCGCAAGGCCGAGGCGAGCGAGACGGCGGAGGAGCGTTCCCCTGAGTTGTCGTCGTCGCACCGCGATGCCATCAATTTTCCGATCCGGCTGCTGCAGCTGGCCAATCAATGCCAGCCGGAAGCCGACATTCCGTCGTTCTCAGCGCTGGCCCGCATGGTTGGCCAGATGAAGGAGCCGTATAACGACCAGATGTGAGCCCTGCCTCAATCCTTTTGCCGCCGTGCTCCATGCCTTGCTGCCGCGATTGTATTCAGATGGGCGAAGTGAGGCGGCCGCGAGGGTGGAATGAAAATCCTTGTTTTCCAGCATCTCAGGGTCGAGCACAGCGGCATCTTCGCCGAGTTCTGGCGCGAGGCCGGGCATAGCGAGCACATCGTCGAGCTGGACGAGGGCGAGGCGATCCCCGATCTCCACGGATTCGACATGCTGGCCGTCATGGGCGGGCCGATGGACGTCTGGCAGGAAGAGGCCCATCCTTGGCTCAAGCCGGAGAAGGCGGCGATCCGGCGCTGGGTGCGCGATCTCAAGCGGCCCTATCTCGGCATCTGCCTCGGGCACCAGCTTTTGGCCGATGCGCTGGGCGGCAAGGTCGGGCTGATGACGGCGCCGGAGGTCGGGCTTGCCACCGTCGAGCTGACGGGTGCTGGCCGCGGCGATCGGTTGTTCGAGGGCGTCGATCCCGCGATCGAAACGCTGCAATGGCATGGCGCGGAGGTTTCGGTGCTGCCGGCGGGTGGTGAAATTCTCGCTGCGAACGCCGCTTGCCCGATCCAGGCGATGCGTGTCGGCAACAATGCCTACGGCTTCCAGTATCACATGGAGATCACCGAACGCACCGTCGGCGACTGGTCGAAGATTCCTGAGTATGCCGCGAGCCTGAAACAGGCGCTGGGGGCGGACGAGGCCGGGCGGCTGGCGCAGACTGTGGCGCCGCATCTGCCGGCATTCCGCAAGACCGCGCGCCGCATCAACGACAATTTCTTCGCTACCATCGGCCGTTGAGGCGCGGCCCGCTTTGTCCCTGTTGTCGGTTATGGCCGACATGGCTGGTTGTATTCGTGGGCGTATCGCCCTAGGCAGGCACAAACCAGAAAAAGAGGACAAAGATGCCCAGACCGACGAACTACAATCAGGAACGCCGCGACCGCGATCGTGCCAAGGCGGCGAAAAAGGCCGACAAGCTGGCTGCCAAGGCCGAAGCCAAGCAACGCGGTAAGTCCGACACGGAGCTGGAGTCGGAGCCGGAAGGCGAAACCGAAGCGCAGGACTAGAGCCTGTTCCATTCCGATCCGATCGGAATGGGGCTGAATGTCCTTGTCGGGGCCTGATCGTTTCCGATAACCGGCCCGCTTGTCGGGATCGTGTTCCAGATGCTGCAGGGGCAGGGCATTTGTTGCCGGCAGCGTATCCGGCCCTTGAAGTCAGGGCCGGGTCAGTCCTTGTCGTTGATGAAGACGTTGACCTCGCGCGCCGCGGCGATGAAGGCGCGTCGCGCGGACATGACGGGCTTTTCGCCCGACATGGCATCCGAGCAGGCCTGAAGTGCCGCCCGATGCTTCGGGCTGCGCTTGCCGGGCCAGCTGTTGAGCAGGAAGGCGGATGCTTCTTTTGCGGTGCGCAGGAGAAGCGGGGTGCCGGCCGGATCGGCCTTCACGGTGATGGGAGTTTCGAACCTGACGTTTTCCATCGCCGCTCATACGCCAAACTGCCGGGGGAAGCGAGCCGCATAACGCCTCGTGGTTGAAGAGGGGGAATTGGCTTGGGCCTGCCGCAGGTCGAGAGGCGCTTGCGGTACATCCCGCTTGGGCCTTGTCGGCGCTTGCCCGGCGTGACAGAGCAGGCCACGCGACCGGCTGCCACCATCGCGCCGGATACGCCACGAGGGGGAAGCATGAACACCAAACGGATACTGCCTGCCATGCTTGGCCTGCTGGTTGCCACGACCGCGCCGGTATTGGCCGAAGGCGACCGCTACCGGGCCTTCAGCACCACCGCCGAGAGCATTACCGGCGACATCTCGATGGACGATTTCTCGATCACCTTCGCCAATGGCGAATCCCTGAAGTTTGCTGCATTGCTGGGCGACCATTTCGTCGTCGACGGAGAACGGGTCAACGCGTCGGTCTACAGCGTCGAGGACCCAGCGGATCCCGAACTGGAAAATGGCAACAGGCTCTGCGGCGCGGGCGACGTGACCTATCTCGCAAGCTGGTCTGGCGGCGACGGCCTGACGATCGTTGCGGTGTTCACCGGCGACGAACCGCCGGAAAGCAGCGCCGACATGTGTGCGTCGTATACCTATCAGGATTGAGGGGGGCCTAACTCCCTTCGGTCGGCGCTCGCTGGTTTGAGGATGGCTCGCCAGTGGCGCTGTTTTCCTTATCGCGGCGGCGGTCCTCTTTGTCGGCAGTCGTGAAGACGATGGCATAAAATGCCGTCAGGCCGATGCCCGCTGCAAGAAACCAGCCGACCGGTCCGAGCAGTGTGCCAACAATCCAGACACAAGTGCCAACAACAAGCATGACAAAAACTGCTTGGGCAGTGAATTTGGGGTCTCCGGTCATGGAGAAAATCTAGGCGATCAAGCAGGCGGCTGCAATTGTGAGACATTCCAGGTCGCGGCGCAGTCATGCCGGCATAAACAAAAAAACCCCGGATCACTCCGGGGCTTTTTGCATTTCTGCCTGATGGCTTGGCTTACGCTGCCTTTTCCAGCGCCGACTTCCACTGGCCGAGTGCGGCAAGGTGGTTCATGTGGGCGCGGTGGGTGAAGGCGGCCTGGCCGGCGCCGAGGTTCTCGACCTTGCCCGACCATGCCTTCTGCGGTGCTGCCTGCAGCGCACGGCCGTAGGAGAAGGTCAGCTTCCACGGATGCGGGCCGATGGCGTTGATGGCGTTGAGGTTGGCGGTGGCCTCTTCGTCGGACTGGCCGCCCGACAGGAAGGCGATGCCCGGGACCGCAGCCGGAACCGTCTCGCGGAACAGCTTGATGGTCTTTTCGGCGATCTCTTCGGCGCTGGCCTGCTTCGCAGCCTTCTTGCCGGAGATGACCATGTTTGGCTTCAGGATGGTGCCTTCGAGCACGACGCGGGCGGCGTAGAGCTCGTCATAGAGCTTGACCAGCGTTGCCTTGGTGACGTCGTAGCAGGTGTCGATGTCGTGGGCGCCGTCCATCAGCACTTCCGGCTCGACGATCGGCACGATGCCGGCTTCCTGGCACAGCGCCGCATAGCGGGCGAGAGCCTGGGTGTTGGCCGAGAGCGAATAGGCCGAAGGCACGTTCCTGGTGGTGTCGATGTCGATCACGGCGCGCCATTTGGCGAAGCGGGCACCGAGCTTGTAATACTCGGCCATGCGCTCGCGCAGGCCGTCGAGGCCTTCGGTGATGGTGTCGCCGGGGAAGTTGACGATGCCCTTGGCACCAGCGTCGACCTTGATGCCGGGAATGGCGCCTGATGCCTTGATGAGCTCGACCAGCGGGGTGCCGTCGGCGGCGGACTGGCGAATGGTCTCGTCGTAGAGGATGACGCCGGAGATGTACTTGGTCATCGCCTCCTTGGTGCGGAACATCATCTCGCGATAGTCGCGGCGGCTGTCGGCCGTCGACTCGACGCCGATGACGTCGAAACGCTTCTTGATGGTGCCGGAGCTTTCGTCCGCAGCCAGAATGCCCTTGCCGTTCGCCACCATGGCGACGGCGATGTCTTCGAGACGTTCGCTCATACAATTACCTCCTGGTCAGATGCGGCGCGCATAGCAGATGGTTTTCCCGAACGGAATGCCGGCAACAAGCCTATAACCGATTGAAATTATTTCAATCGTTTTAGCTTGCGGGCAAGATCAACGAACGGTTGTTGTGGGTTTGAACTTATTGATTTGCAGATAGATAAAAGTACACTTTTGAAGCTCCGGATGTGATCAGATCGACTCACGTGATCGGGCCGCATCGGTCGCCCGGGCGGTCTCGTCGCTCGCCTATCTATTATATCAGCGAGTGCTAAAATGTTGCCCCGCCGCATGCGCCTTTGCGCATGACGATGATGGGAGGCTGCCATGGCTGATGGCGCAATGAACGTCTCGAAATTCGAGTTCAAGTCCCACAACGAGCCGGACGAGGTCCGCTCGCCCGACAAGACCCGCGTTGAAGTGGTGCGGCTGACAGGCTTCACGCTCGGCCGGCTCAACATGGAGCCGGGATGGCGCTGGTCGGAATGCGTGAAGCCGGTGGTCAAGACCGACAGCTGCCAGGTCTCGCATGTCGGCTATGTCGTCTCGGGAACGCTGACGGTGCGGTTGAATGACGGGACCCAGAAGACGCTGACCAAGGGTAGCTCCTACACCATCCCGCCCGGCCACGACGCCTGGGTCGAAGGCAACGAACGTTTCACCTGCATCGAGGTGATGAGCGCCGAGCAGTATGCCAAGCCGGCGTAGGGGAGCTTTGGCGCGGTCGTTCTGCGTCTAGAAAGGGATGGTAACGTCGAGAGGAGACCCCTCTCCGGCCCTTCGGGCCACCTCTCCCCAGAGGGGCGAGGAACGGGCTGGAGGCGCCTCGCGCCCAATTTCGACCGCCGGTGAGCCGCGGTTGCAGGACCGGCTTCCTCGCCCCTTTGGGGAGAGGTGCCGAGCGCAGCGAGGCGGAGAGGGGGCCTGGCGCAAGCCAAGCTGATTGTCGTGGAGAAAGAAGTCCTCCCTCGCCATGCGAGGGAGGACGATCGCAGAGCGTCAGGCCTTGAGCACTTCGACGCCCGGCAGTTCCTTGCCTTCCATCCATTCGAGGAAGGCGCCGCCGGCGGTGGAGACATAGGTGAAATCGTCGGCCACGCCGGCATGGTTGAGCGCGGCGACCGTGTCGCCGCCGCCGGCGACGGAGACGAGCTTGCCGGCCTTGGTGCGCGCGGCCGCATGCCGGGCTGCCGACACGGTTGCCTTGTCGAAAGGTTCGATCTCGAAGGCGCCGAGCGGACCGTTCCAGACCAGCGTGTTGGCGCGGTCGATCCAGTCGTTGACGGAAGCGACCGTCTTGGGGCCGACGTCGAGGATCATGGCATCGGCCGGCACCGCGTCGATGGCGACGACCTCATTGGCGGCACCCGCCTTGAACTCGCGGGCGATGACGCCGTCCGACGGCAGGATGATGGCGCAGCCCGATTGGGCTGCCTCGATCATGATCTGCTTGGCGGTGGGGGCGAGGTCGTGCTCGCACAGTGATTTGCCGACATCGGTGCCGCGCGCGGCGAGGAAGGTGTTGGCCATGCCGCCGCCGATGACGAGTGCGTCAACCTTCTTCACCAGGTTCATGAGCAGGTCGATCTTGCTCGACACCTTGGCGCCGCCGACGATGGCGACGACCGGCTTGACCGGGTTGCCGAGGCCCTTTTCGAGTGCCTCGAGCTCGGCCTGCATGGTGCGGCCGGCATAGGCCGGCAGCTTGTGGGCGAGGCCTTCGGTCGAGGCGTGCGCCCGGTGGGCGGCGGAGAAAGCGTCGTTGACGAAGATGTCGCCATTGGCGGCGAGCTGTTCGACGAAGGCCGGATCGTTCTTTTCCTCGGCCTTGTAGAAGCGGGTGTTTTCGAGAAGCAGGATGTCGCCGTCCTTCATGGCGCCGACGGCAGCCGCCGCCTTGTCGCCGATGCAGTCGGCGGCGAAGCCGACCGGACGGCCGATGACTTCAGCGGTGGCGGTGGCGATCGGCGCCAGTGACAGGGCCGGATCGGGGCCTTCCTTGGGGCGACCGAAATGGGCGAGCAGGATAACCCTGGCACCCTTGTCGGCGAGTTCAAGGATGGTGGGCGCGACGCGCTCGATGCGGGTGGCGTCCGTCACCTTGCCGTCGGCGACAGGCACGTTGAGGTCGACGCGGACGAGAACCCGCTTGCCGCTGACGTTGCCGATGGTGTCGAGGGTCTTGAAAGCGGCCATGGGGTTGCCTTTCGCTTGGAGAGATGGCGCGGACCATACAAATCGCGGGCGCGGATGCAAGGTTTGCGCGGCCGCGCGGGCGAAATTTTGATGCTGAGGGCTCTTCCGGTTGCGGCTATGAGCGGCTATCGCCGGGGAAACGAGGGGGAAGCATGCGCATCGCGGTCACCGGCACGCACGGCAGCGGCAAGACGACCCTCGTCGACGACTTCATCGCGGCATATCCCGGCTATGAACACGAGCAGGAGCCCTATTGGGCGCTGGCGCAGCAAGGAACGCCATTCGCCGACGGTGCCACATCGGCCGATCTCGAGGAGCAGTTGGAGCAGAGCTGCACGATGATCCTGGCGTCAGTTGCTTCGCCCGACATCGTCTATGACCGCTGCCCGCTCGATTTCATAGCCTATCTGGAGGTGGTTGCAGCACAGGAGGGGTTCGAGTGGACGCCGGGCGGCAAGCTGCTCGGCAGGATCGAGAAGGCACTCGCCTCGCTCGGCCTAGTGGTCTTCCTGCCGCTGTCGCGGCCGGACGAGATTGACGTTGCGATCGAACTTCCCCGGCTGCGCAGCAAGGTGGATACGCGGCTGAAAGCGATCATCCGCGACGACGAACTCGGCCTGCTCGAAGGCGGCCCCGCCATTCTTGAGTTGCGCGGCACGCGGGCAGAGCGGCTGGCGCGGCTTGGGAAGGTCGTGAGCGGGTGAAGGTCGCGCCGCAGCTTGTTGTGTAGCCTTCAGGCCTGGCCGTGTGCTTTCGGATGCTTAAGCTGTGCGCTGGTTGGCTCGTTTGTTCTTGATATGTTCTTATCCTGCTGATACGTTTCTCCGGAAACCTGGAGAACAATGACGATGACTGCTTACGCCACTATTGGTGCAAACGACGATGCCAAGTCGAACGCCTTTTATGACGCGACCTTGGCGACGATCGGTTGGAGTGCGCACACCGAGTTTCCGGGTTGGCGGGCCTACTCGGAGGGCGGCAAGGGGGAGGGCTTCGTGCTCTGGGTCTGCAAGCCGTTCGATGGGGAACTCGCCAGTGCAGGCAACGGCTCGATGGTCGGCTTCATGGTCAAGTCCACCGCCGAAGTGGACGCGTTCCATGCGGCGGCGATGCAGCATGGCGGGACCGACGAAGGCGGGCCGAACCCGCGTCCGCATTATGGCCCAGACTGGTATTCCGCCTATGTCCGCGATCCGGCCGGGAACAAGCTGTCGGTGGTTTACAACGGGTGAGGCTGACGAAGGGTTGGTTCCTGTTGGGGGCGCCGAAACGACGGGTACCCCCAAACCCTAGCCGCTCCCCACAAGGGGGAGGGGACTCTGGCGCTATGCGTCCTCCGATAGCCCTTCCGAGGTCGTCGAGGGTTCCGTCTTGGCTTGCTTTTTCGGCCGCTTGGCGAAGAAGCGCCTGATGCGGTCGCTGATTTCGCCGCCGCTGAGGAAGACAGGCACCGGTGGCGGGGGCGGGGCGGGTTCGATCGACAGGCCGACCGAGACGATGCGGCCCTTTTCGTCGACGTCGCGGACGATCAGGTCGATCAGGCCAAGCGAGACGCGGTCGGCATATTCGACATGGCCACGCAGGCGCTGCGTGATCAGCGCGGCGATGGTGAGCTTGCGCTCCTCTTCCTTGACGGTGGCGCCATAGGCGGCTTCCAGCTCGCCGGCGAGATGGGTCTGGTCGACGGTGAAGGCGCCGAAGAAATCCTCGTCCTCGGCATCGACCTCGGCGCGGCTGGCGAACAGCCGGTCGAGCAGGCGCGGGTAGCGGTCGGGCACAAAGATGTAGACGTTGTCGCCCGCCTGGAGGCGGCCCATGTCCTGGAAGCGCATCGAGCGGCCATCGCGCACGACCAGCGACGGGCGCGCCCAGCGCGGGATGCGCTGACCCCTGGCGACCGGCGAACCCGGCACGACACGATAGGCGAGCAGTTCGTGGTGGGCGGAGCCCGGCAGCTCGAGCTCGACCTTGTCGAGCGGCCCGAAGCGCTGCGGCACGATCAGGCCGAGGCGGCGGGCGAGCGGGCCGACCGTCCAGCCCTGGATGACGAGCGAGGTCAGTACGATGATGAAGGCGATGTTGAAGATGTCCCTGCCGTTCTCCAGCCCGCCGAGCACGGGGGTGATGGCGAGCAGGATCGAGACCGCGCCACGCAGGCCGACCCAGGAGATGAATGCCGTTTCCTGGCGCGGGATGTTGAACGGGATCAGGCAAAGCCAGACCGCAACGGGGCGGGCGACGAACATCAGGAACAGGCCGAGCACCAGTGCCGCGACCAGGATTTCCGGAAACTGCGAGGGCGTGGCAAACAGGCCGAGCACCAGGAACATGATGATCTGGGCGAGCCAGGACATGCCGTCCTGAAAGCGCTTGAGGGTGGACACGGCGCGGATGTCGGAATTGCCGGCGACGAGGCCGGCGAGATAGACGGCGAGGAAGCCCGAGCCGCCGACCGCACCGGCTGCAGCGAAGACTAGCAGCGACAGCGTCAGCACAAAGATCGGCAACAGGCCGCGGTCGAGGTTGAGCCGCTCGACAAGCTTGACGATCAGGAAGCCGCCGAGCAGCCCCATGGCCGCGCCGAGGACCATCTGGACGAAGAAGCCGATGGCGAGATCGACGAGCAAAAGGTCGGCGTCGGGCTTGGCGCCGAGCGCGATGATCTCGACCAGGGTGATGGTCAGGAAGATGGCGATGGGGTCGTTGGTGCCGGACTCGATTTCGAGTGTGGAGCGGACGCGCTCGCGCAAATTGATGTTGCCGGCGCGCAGCAGGAAGAACACCGCCGCAGCATCCGTGGAGGCGACGGCAGCACCGAGCAGGAAGGATTCGAGCCAGGTGAAGCCTGTCAGATAGTAGGTGGCGATGCCGAAGATGACGGTGGTGATGGCGACGCCGATGGTGGCGAGCGTGAGTGCCGGCATGCCGGCCTGGCGCAGCACGCCGAGCGGCGTGCCGAAGCCGGAATCGAACAGGATGACGGCGAGCGCGATCGAACCGACGAAATAGGCGATGTGGGCATTGTCGAAGACGATGCCGAGGCCATCGACGCCGCTGGCGAGACCAATGCCAAGGAACAGCAGCAGCAGGGGGGCGCCGAAGCGAAAGGCGATCAGGCTCGAAAAGGCCGCCGCCACGACCAGCGCGGTGCCTACCAGCGTGATGAGATATACCGCCTGTTCCATCCCCGACCCGTCTGCGAACCACCTGTAAGCTGCGTCGGTTGAGAGTGCGGCGAAGAAAAGGCCATGTCCAAGCAAGAATGGATTTTTGCCGGCTTGGACCAAAGTTTTTTGCATTGCGGCAAAATGAAAACGCCCGGCCGAAGCCGGGCGTTGCCAATAGGTTAGCTTATTGCCCCAACGGGCGCGGCAATCAGCCGATGGTGCGGCCCATGGTGACGGCGGTATCGGCCATGCGGTTGGAGAAGCCCCACTCGTTGTCGTACCAGGACATGACGCGGACGAGGTTGCCCTCGATGACCTTGGTCTGGTCGAGCGCGAAGGTCGACGAGGCCGGGTTGTGGTTCATGTCGATGGAGACCAGCGGCTCGTCGGTGTAGGCAAGCACGCCCTTGAGCGGGCCGTTGGCGGCAGCGACGAGCACCGCGTTGACCTCTTCGACCGTGACGTTCTTCTTGGCCACGAACTTGAAGTCGATGCACGAGACGTTCGGGGTCGGCACGCGGATCGAAACGCCGTCGAGCTTGCCCTTGAGTTCCGGCAGCACCAGGCCGACGGCCTTGGCGGCACCGGTCGAGGTCGGGATCATCGACATCGCCGCGGCGCGGGCGCGGTAGAGGTCCTTGTGCATGGTGTCGAGCGTCGGCTGGTCACCGGTGTAGGCATGGATCGTGGTCATGAAGCCCTTTTCGATGCCGAAGGCATTGTTGAGGACCATGGCGACGGGTGCCAGGCAGTTGGTGGTGCAGGACGCATTCGAGATGACGATGTGGTCCTTGGTGATCTTGTCGTGGTTGACGCCGTAGACCACGGTCAGGTCGGCACCGTCGGCAGGCGCCGAGACGATGACGCGCTTGGCGCCGGCGGTCAGGTGGGCCGAGGCCTTGTCCTTCGAGGTGAAGATG
>Ga0209902_101244_pt1 | contig 14018 bp, 9 predicted proteins | sample FECB27metaG_FD_188304 | JGI IMG/M metagenome (GOLD analysis project Ga0209902, IMG submission 188304) | Cyanobacterial communities from the Joint Genome Institute, California, USA - FECB-27 (SPAdes) (version 2) | ecosystem: Environmental > Aquatic > Thermal springs > Hot (42-90C) > Microbial mats ...
GAGCTCTACACGACGCGGACCATTTCCTATTCCGGGATCGTCGATCCGCAGAACCCGGCGGCGGGAACCGCGAGCACGCTGATATATGGCGGCGGCAGCACCATCCTCCAGCCCGAACTCGCCGATACCTGGACGGCCGGCGTCACGGCGGCCCCGATGCGCGGCCTGACCGCATCGATCGACTATTTCAACATCTCGATCGAGGACGTCATCACGACGCTCGGCGCCCAGAACATCGTCAATCGCTGTTTCGCCGGCAACGCGAACCTGTGTCGTTTCATCGACCGCAACAGCGCGGGCGTGATACAGAGCATCACCTCGTCGCAGCTCAACCTGTCGCGCCTCAAGACCGACGGCATCGACGCCGAGCTGGCCTATACGATGCCGGTCGGTAATGCCGCGAATGGGCGGATCAACGTCCGCCTTGTCGGAACCTGGGTGAACAGCTTCACCACCGACGACGGCATCACCAAGATCGAATATACCGGAACGCAGGGCTATGCCTTTACCGACGGCACGCCCCGCATCAGGGCCAATGCCACGGTCGGTTACGCCAGCGACGGCTTCAGCGGGCTGGTGAGGGCACGGTATATCTCGTCCGGATATTGGGACCGGACCCGCCCGACCCTGACCAACAACCGGATTCCCGCCTATCTCTACTTCGATCTGCAGTTGAGCCAGAAAGTGCCGATGGGCGACGGCCGGAATTTCGAGTTCTACGGCAGCGTCACCAACGTCTTCGACAAGGACCCGCCGCTTCATTCGACCTTCACGCCATATTATGACGTGATCGGTCGCTATATGTCGGTCGGTGCGCGGATGGCGTTCTGAGCCCCGCCGGGCTGTCGGTGCGATGATCAATCGCTTCATCATGGGTCGGTCGGGCTGGCGGGGGCTCCGCCTGTTCGCGGGGCTCATCGCGATCGCCGCCATCCCGATCGGTCCGGTCGCGTCCGCACAGGTCGCGTCCGGCATGTCCGGAGCGGCCGAGCGGCGGGCGATCGGGCCCGAGGATATCATGGGCCTCACCGATATCGGCGATGTCGAGATATCGCCGGACGGCCGCCACCTTCTGTACGTGACGCAACCGACCATCGCGGCTGCCCGTGTCACCCGGTCGGAGATCTGGATCGTCGCGTCGGACGGGAAAACGCCGGCGCGCAGACTGACCGTCAGCTCCGGGGTGGACGGCAGTCCGCAATGGTCGCCGGACGGAAACAGCATCGCCTTCATTTCCAACCGCCCCGATGCCGGCTCTCGCCAGCTCTGGCTGATCCCGAGCACGGGCGGAGAAGCCCGGCCCCTGACCACGATCGGCCGCGACATTCGCGGCTTTCGCTGGTCGCCCGATGGAAAAAGCATCGCGATCCTCGCGCCCGATCCGCTGACGGCCGATGCCAAAGCCGACCGCGCCGCGCGGCGCGACTGGGTTGAGGTCGATACGCCGCGGGATCCGACGCGTCTGTGGCTGCTGGATCTGGCATCGCGCGACCTTAGGCGGATCGCGCTCGGGGATTCGGACATCTCTGAGGCAAGCTGGTCGCCCGACGGCAGGCGCCTTGCGGTGCGGGCCGCCGACGCGACCGGCCTGAACGCGCATTTCTACCACTCCGAACTTCTGATCCTCGATGCGGCAGACGGCAACGTCCGGCACAGGCTTTTCAAAGGCGTCTACAGCACCGGAAGCTGGTCGCCCGACGGCCGCCGCCTTGCCTTCACCGCCCCTGACAAGGACATGATCGGCATTCGCGCGCTCGTCGCGGACATATCGAGCGGCGCGGTACGGGAAGTCGGCGCCGGCTTCGAAGGGACGATCAGGCAACTGGAATGGGCCGGCAACGATCGCACGCTGATCGCCAGGACGGTGGTGCGCACGCGCGATACGCTTTTCAGCGTGGACGTGCCGACCGGCCGCTTTCGCCCGTTGCTGAGCTTCGATGGGCGGATCAAGGCCTTTTCGGTGGCCGATGACGGCAGCATCGCCCTGGCGGGAAGCCAGCCCGACAGGGCGGCCGATGCCTGGGTCTATCGCCGCGGCCGGCTGACGCTGGTGACCGACGTGAACCCGCAGATCCGCGGCTGGAAGCTGGGCAGGGTGGAGGAGGTGAGCTGGACCAGCAGCGTCGATGGCCGACAGATCTTCGGCGTGCTGGTCACCCCGCCGGCGCACGATCCGGCCGTGCCGGCCAAGACGGTCGTCCTGGCGCATGGCGGGCCGCACGACAGCTGGAGCACGGCGTGGCAGGGAAGCTGGATCGATTGGGCGCAGATGCTCGCCAGCCACGGCTATGTCGTCTTGCTGCCCAATCCGCGCGGCTCGGCGAGCCAGGGCACCCGGTTCGCGCGCGAGGTGATCGGCGAATGGGGGCGTCGCGACTATCAGGACATTGCCGACGGCGCCGACATGCTGGTCGCGCGCGGGATCGCCGATCCGTCGCGGATGGGCATCGGCGGCTGGAGCTATGGCGGCTTCATGTCGGCCTGGGCGATCACGCACGATACCCGCTTCAAGACCGCGATCGTCGGCGCCGGCGTGACCGACCTGCCCGGCATCGCCGTGTCGACCGACACGCCCGACTGGTTCCAGGGCTATTTCGGGCTTCCGCCGGCCAGCTTTGCGCGGACCGACGCCCTGTCGCCGGTCAGAGCCGTCAATCGCGCCAACGGCCCCGTCCTGGTCCTGCACGGACAGGATGACCAGCGCGTCCCGCTTACCCAGGGGCTCGGCTTCTATCGGGCGCTGCGCCTGGTCGGAAAGGAGGCCAGGATCGTCACCTATCCACGCGAACCGCATCGGATCGTCGAATTCGAGCATCAACTGGATATCCAGCGGCGCGTACTCTCGTGGTACGATAGTCATTTGTAACGGCGGGAGGCCGACAGGATGAAGACCACGGACCTTTCCCCGTACAAGATGAGTCGTCGCGCGGTGCTGGCGGCCGTCCCCGCGCTCGCCGTCCCCGCGTCGGCGCTGGCTGCCGCAAGGAGGGTTCCGGGCATGACCGACATATTGGATATGAGCGCGGTTTCGCTGGCCGGTGCGCTGAAGCGGCGCGAACTGTCCGCCCGCGAACTCATGACCGCCCATCTCGCCCGGGTCGACGCCCTCAATCCGCGCTTCAACGCGATCGTTTCGCGGATCGATCACGACGCCGCGCTCAAACAGGCGGCCGCGCTCGACGAGGACGCGGCGGCGGGCCGTTTCCGGGGCGTGCTGCACGGCTTTCCGCACGCCGTGAAGGATACCGCCGCGGCGAAAGGCATCCCCTTCACGCAAGGCTCCCCGATCCTGAAGGACAATGTGCCGGCCGCGGATTCGCTCGTCGTCGGTCGCATGCGGCAGGCAGGCGCGATCTTCGTCGGCAAGACTAACGTGCCGGAATTCGCGCTGGGCTCGCATTCGTACAATCCGGTTTTCGGCACGACGCGCAACGCCTTCGATCCGCGCGTGTCGGCGGGCGGCAGCACCGGCGGCGGCGCGGTGGCGCTCGCATTGCGGATGGTGCCGCTCGCGGACGGGAGCGATTTCGGCGGATCGCTCCGCAATCCGGCCGGCTGGAACAATGTCTTCGGATTCCGCCCCTCATGGGGGCGCGTGCCGTCCATTCCGAACAGCGACCTGTTCTGGCAGAATTTCGCGACATCGGGGCCGATGGCCAGAAGCGTCAGCGATCTTGCCCTGCTCCTTTCGGTGCAGGCCGGACCCGACAAGCGGGCGCCGTTCGCCCAGCCGGACGACCCGAAGATCTTCGCCCAGCCGCTCGACCGGGACTGGAAGGGCGGACGCATCGGCTGGCTCGGGAACCTCGGCGGCGCGCTGCCGATGGAGGCCGGCATCCTGGAGACGTGCGAAAAGGCGCTGTCCGCATTCCGCACGATCGGAATGCATGTCGAAGAGGCGCGGCTGTCCGAGGATCCGGCCGCGATGTGGCGCACCGCGGTGACGCTGCGCCACTGGTCGGTCGGGGCGGACCTGCAGGCCCATTATGACGACCCGGCAAAGCGGAAGCTGATGAAACCCGAGGCGATCTGGGAGGTCGAGGGCGGCATGGCGCTGACCGGACCGCAACTGGCAAAGGCGTCGGAGGGGCGGACGCGGATATACGAGGCATTCCGCAAGGCGTTCGAGACGTTCGACTTCGTCGCGCTGCCGACGGCGCAGCTGTTCCCGTTCGACGTGGAGCAGCACTGGCCGCGCGAAATCGCGGGCGTCAGGATGGATTCTTATCATCGGTGGATGGAAGTCACCTTGCCGCCGACGATGGCGGGCCTGCCCGTGCTGGCGATCCCGGCGGGTTTCGGCGGCGCCCGGCGCCTGCCGATCGGCATCCAGTTGATCGGCCCGAGACATGCCGACCTCGCGGTGCTGCAATTGGGCCATGCCTATGAGCAGGCGTCCCCCTGGATCGCGCGAAGCAGGCCGCAGGCGCTCGGCTGACCGAGGCGCTTTCGGCGGCCTTTATCCCGCCAGGTCGCGCGACCGCGCCGCGGCGGCGGCAACGGTCTCGCGAGCCAGCCGGTCCACGGCATCGCCGTCGTCCATTCGCGCCAGGCCCGCTGCGGTCGTGCCCCCCGGACTGGTCACCTGTCGCCGAAGCTCGGCCAGTTCGGCCGGGCTGGCCTCCGCCAGCGCCGCCGCGCCGGTGAAGGTGGCGCGCGCCAGTCGCATCGCGAGGGCAGGCGGCAGGCCTTCCGCTTCGCCCGCACGCGCAAGCGCTTCGGTGAAACGGAAGAAATAGGCCGGGCCGCTGCCCGAAACGGCGGTGACGGCGTCGATCCAGCCCTCACTGTCCAGCCATGCCACATCCCCCGCCGGCGCGAGCAGCCGATCGACGATCGACCGGTCGCCGTCCCTCAATCCCGACCCGGCCACCGCCGCGGTGATCCCCCGGCCAACCTCGGCGGGCGTGTTGGGCATCGTCCGCACCACGCGGCCGCGAGCGCCCAGCGCGACATCCAGCCGGTCCAGCGTGATCCCCGCCATCAGCGAAACGAACAGCGCACCGCGCGCCGCCAGCGGTCGCAGCGCGGGAGCGACGTCGGAGAATATCTGCGGCTTCACGGCCAGCACGACGACAAGCTCCGCATCGGCGGCAAGATCGTCCAGCGACTCCACCCGCTCGGCGCCATTGGGCGCGGCGTCGATCATCGGATCGTGCACCAATATATGATGGCTGCCGCGCCAGCCGCGCACCATCGCGCCACCCATTCGTCCACAGCCGACCAGCAGGATGGTCATCGCCCGATCGCCGGGGCGGGCAGCACCGCGATCTGCGCCGGTCTCGTCGGTCATGCGTCCTCATCCTTCCTCTCGGGAACGGCGATCCTGCTTATCGTCCGCGATTGAACCGCCGCATCCATGCCCGCGTATCGTCGTCGGGCAGCGTCTCCAGGATCGCATTCAGGGTTTCCGGAGACTCGTCCTGCGCCAGCTTGAACTTGCCCGAAACCCCCGTCACCCGGGCCCGGAAGCCGATGATCCGCGTCAGCATGTGGCGATAGCGGGGGCCGAGCTCTTCGACTCTCCAGGGCCTGGCGCGTCCCGCCTCCATCCGGTCGATCAGTATCTCCAGCGAATATTCGGTCAGCGCCTCTTCGAACACGATCTCCGCCGCGATCTTCACCTGCGCATAGTTCCAGGTCGGAGCCCAGTCGCGCCGGCCGGCATGTTCGGGGCTGACATAGGCGCCGGGGCCGTCGAACAGGATCGTCGCCGACGGCGTCCGGACCAGCGCGTCGAACAGCGGGTTCGAGCGCATGAGATGCCCGATCAGCTCGCACAGCCGCCCGTCCGCGTCATACACGCCCACCAACGGCAGCAGGCTTGCCTCCAGCGCCGCTGCCCCGCCGCCGCATACCCATGCGAGCGGATAGCCGTCGATCAACGCGCGCACGTCGTCATCGCCGAACCGCTCGAACAACGGGCGCGTCTCCTTCGTGGTTTCCGTCACGCGTGCCACATTCCCAGCCATGTCCATGTGCTGCGTGTTCCCGAAGGTCCGCGGCCGGACAACCACCAAGACCGAAAAGCCTGGGGGACCAGCCACGCATTGCCAGCACGGAATCCACGCATTAGCGTTGGACCGTAATATGCACTTCAATGGCGGGAGAATCCGGTCCAATGCTGCGGCAGTGGCAGGTCGGCCTGAGCGATCGCATCGATCCGTCGCGCGACACGCCGATCTATATGCAGATCATCCAGGCGCTGATCCGCGATATCGAGCGCGGGCGCCTGACCTCCGGCACATATCTTCCATCCAGCCGCGAACTGGCGCAGATCCTGGGCGTCAACCGCAAGACCGTGGTTCTGGCCTATGAGGACCTGATCGCTCAGGGCTGGCTCGATTCGACCGGCACCCGCGGGACGATGGTCTCAGGCTCGCTTCCCGAGCCCGCGAACAAGCACGCGCCCGAAGCCGAGGCGACGGCAAGCGACACGCCGATCGGCTATCGCTTCGCCAGCCCGCCGGAAAGGCCGCTCGCATTGCCGCCCGGATCGGGCCTCAAACTGGACGAGGGCGCGCCAGACGGTCGCCTGTTTCCCGCCGAGCTGCTTGCCCGCGCCTATCGGACCGCCGTCCGTCGCGCGGCGCGCCAGAACAAGTTCCAATATGGCGATCCGCGCGGCAGCCCGGCCCTGCGCGAAAGCGTCGCGACCATGCTCAAGAGCCAGCGCGGCCTGCCCGTCACCGCCGAGAATATCTGCATCACCCGGGGCAGCCAGAACGGCATGTTCCTCGCCGCCCAGGTTCTTGTCCGTCCCGGCGATGCAGTGATCGTGGAGGCGCTGACCTACGAGCCCGCCGTCGCCGCTTTCCGCGCGCTCGGCGCCAACGTTGTCGTGGTCGGGCTCGACGAGGGCGGGATCGACATCGATGCGGTCGAACGGGCGTGCCGCGGCAATATGGTGCGCGCGGTGTTCGTGACACCGCATCATCAGTTTCCGACCACAGTGTCGCTGCGTCCCGAGCGACGCCTGCGCCTGCTCGAACTCGCCCGCCAGTTCGGCTTCGCGATCATAGAAGATGATTACGACCACGAATTCCATTTCGAGTCGCAGCCCCTGCTGCCGATGGCGGGCTATGGGCCCGGCAACGTCGTCTATGTCGGATCGATGTCGAAGCTGCTGCTGCCGGCGCTCCGCATCGGCTATGTCGCAGCACCACCACCGGTGATCGACGCGATCGCGCACATGGTCTCGCTGACGGACGGCATGGGCAATACGCTGACCGAGGATGCCGCCGCCGACCTGATCGAAAGCGGAGAATTGCGCCGCCATACGCGCAAGGTGCGACAGGTCTATGCCAAAAGGCGGGAGAGCTTCGCGGCGGAGATGGACCATATCCTGGGCGATCTGGTCGAGTATCGGATTCCCGATGGCGGGCTGGCCTTCTGGCTGCGCTTTCCCGGCACCGACCTGGACCAGATGGAGGCGCGCGCGGCCGCAATGGGCCTGCGTTTCGCATCCTCGCGATCGTTCATGACCCGCGCCGACGCACCGCGCGGACTGCGCATCGGCTTTGCCAGCCTGGATGCCGATGAAGCGAGCGCCGCGCTGGCCGCGCTGCGCGAGGCGGCCGGCTGAACCGGCAAGTCGTTCTACCGATCCGACCCCATCAGCCGATATCCCACGCCCAGTTCGTTGACGACGATCTCCGGCCGGCTCAGATCGCTCTCCAGCTTCTGCCGGAGGTTGCGGATCACGACGCGCAGATATTCGATGTGCCGTTCGTAATCGTTCGGCCAGACGCTGCTCAAAAGCTGCTGATGGGTGATGACGCGGCCGGGGAATTTGGCGAGTTCGGCGACGATGCCGAATTCCTTGGGCGTCAGCCGGATCTCGGCGCCTGCCTTCGTCACGCGGCGGTTGACCAGGTCGATCTCGACATCGCCGGTGGTCACGACGGCCTGCGCGCCCTGCACTGTCATGCGGTGGCGCAGCGCGGTGCGCACCCGCGCCAGCAGCTCCTCCGTATCGAACGGCTTGGTGACGTAATCGTCGGCGCCCAGATCGAGCGCGGTCACCTTCTGCTCGGTCGCGTCGCGCGCGGACACCACCAGCAAGGTCGCGTCGGACCGCTGCTTGATCAGCGGCACCAGTTCCAGCCCGTCGCGATCGGGCAAGCCGAGGTCGAGCAGCACGACATCGGGATGCGCGCCCTCCAGCGCCGTCATCGCGGCCCTCGCATCCGCCGCCTCGACCACGTCATAGCCGCCGCGTGCGAGCGCGGTCGCCAGCAGCCGGCGGATATGCGGTTCGTCGTCGATCACCAGCACGCGGTTGGCAGTCATCGCTCCGTCTCCGCCGGCTCGCGCATCAGCAGCGCATTGGGAAAGATCAGGCTGAAGCGCGCGCCGGCCATGTCGTCGCGATTGGCGGCGGCGACGCGCATGCCCATCGCCTCCGCAAAACCCTTGACGATGGCCAGGCCCAGGCCGGTTCCGCCCTTCGACCGGTCCGACCCCTCGAAACGCGTGAACGTCTCGAAGATCTGGGCTTCTCGGCCGGGAGGAAGGCCCGGGCCCTGATCGAGGATCGACAGGGTGACGCCGTCGGGATCGCGTTCGCCGCGAATGACGATCGGCGTGTCGGGATCGGCATAGCGCCCGGCATTGTCGAGCAGGTTGATCAGGCAATGATGGAACAGTTGCGGATCGACCATGACCAGCGGCAGGGTCGGCGGAACCTCCAGCCGGATCGCGCGGCTTTCCAGCGTGCGGCGCGTATCGTGGACCGCGCTCGCGATCGCGTCGGTCAGGTCGGTCGCCTCGATGCCCAGCTTGAGCGCGCCCGCCTCCACCCGCGCCATATCCAGCAGGTTCGCGACGAAGCGGTTGAGGCGCTGCGCCTCGCCCTCGATCACCGCGACCAGTTCGGGCGACCGCTTGCGCTTCAACTCGCCCGCCGCCGCCAGGATCGCGGTCAGCGGTGTGCGCAGATCGTGGCTGACCGACGACAGCAGCGCCGCGCGCAACCGGTCGCGCTCGCGGAGCTGTTCGATCCCGCGCATCTCCTTTTCGAGTTGCATCCGTTCCAGCGCGATCGACGCCTGGTCGAGCAGGCTCATCAACATCGGCGACTGATCGGCGCGGACGGCATCGCGCGCATCCTCGCGCGCCAGCCCGACCACGCCGAGCACGCCGCGTCCGGTGCGCAGCGGATGAAACAACCAGTCCGACGCGGTGAGCGTGGATGATCCGCGCCCGGCGGGCTGATTATGATCGATCGCCCATTGCGCAGCCGCCAGTTCGATCTGTTCCAGCCGGTTCTCCGGCGGCCAGGCGGCGCGAAGCTGCGGGCCGTCGGCGGACGGCAACAGCACTGCGGCGCGCGCGTCGAGCAACCGTCCGAGCTCGGCGCAGATCGTCTGGAGCAGCTCCTCCTCGTTCGCCGCAACCGTCAGTTCGCGCGAGAAGCCGGCGAGCGCCGCATTCTGCCGCGCGCTCGCCACCGCGAGTTCGGCCTGGGCGCCGACGCGCCCGGCGAACTGGCTGGTGACCAGCGCCACGCCCAGCAGCACGATGATCGTCACCACATTTTCCGGATTGCTGACGGTCAGCGTGCCGGTGGGCGGCAGGAAGAAGAAATTATAGGCGAGCGAGGATGCGATGCCGGTGAACAGGCCGGGCCGCAGCCCCCACAGGCTGGCCGCGACCATGACGGGCACCAGATAGAGCAAGGCGACATTGCCGACGCCCAGCACCTGCGACAACAGTGTGCCGAGCGCGGTCACCGCGGCGATCATCAGCAACGCCCAGAGATAGTCGCCCGTCCGCCCCTGGACGGGCCGCGCGGCGCGCGGGGAACGGACAGGCGCGCCCTCCTCGTCGGCGGGCAGGACATGGACTGCGATGTCGGACGCGCCGCGCACCAGCCGGTCGACCACCGATCCGTGGCGCAGTTCGAACCACCAGGAACGCGCCGACTTGCCGACGACGATCTGGGTGGCGCGCGCCTCGCGCGCATAGGCGGCGAGGCCGCTCACCACATCGGCGGCCGGAATGGTCGCAGTAACCGCGCCGAGCTGCGACGCCAGCGCCAGCCCTTCGGCGATCCGCTGGCGATCGGCGTCGCCCAGCTCGCGCGAGCGGCGCGTCTCGATGTGGACGGCGGTCCAGGGCGCGCGCAGCGCATCGGCCAGCCGCTTGGCGGCGCGGATCAGTCCGGGTGCGCTCGGCTGTTCGCTGACGGCGACCAGCACGCGTTCGCCCGCGGCGAAGCTGCCGGCCAGCGCGTGCGCGCGGACATAGTCGAGCATCTGCGCGTCGACCGCCTGCGCCGCGCGGCGCAACGCCAGTTCGCGCAACGCCGACAGGTTGGATTTGGAGAAGAAGTGATTGAGCGCACGGCTCGCTTCCTGCGGCACATAGACCTTGCCCGCCTTCAGCCGTTCGATCAGCTCGTCGGGCGGGATATCGACCACCTCGATCTCGGCCGCCTCCAGAACGCTGTCGGGCACCGTCTCGCGCACGCGGACGCGGGTGAAGGACGCGACGACGTCGTTGAGGCTTTCGACATGCTGGATGTTGATCGTCGAATAGACATGGATGCCCGCGTCGAGCAGTTCCTCCACATCCTGCCAGCGCTTGGGATGGCGGCTGCCGGGCGCGTTGCTGTGGGCAAGCTCGTCGACCAGCACCAGCCCGGGGCGCCGCTCGAGGATGGCGTCGATGTCCATCTCCGCCAGCATCTGGTTCTGATAGGGGATCTGCCGGCGCGGCACGATCTCCAGCCCGCGCGTCAGCCGCTCGGTCTCCTGCCGGCCATGCGTCTCGACCACGCCGATCACGACGTCGATGCCCTCGCCCAGCCGCTGCGCGCCGTCGGTCAGCATCTCATAGGTCTTGCCGACGCCGGGTGCCGCCCCAAGGAACAGCTTCAGACGGCCACGGCCCTCCTGCGCGGCGGCGCGCAGAAAGGCCTCTGGCTCGGGTCGGTCGTCCGCGGATCTCACCCGGCGGTTTTACGCACGAGTCCATCCAGCTGTCGATTGAGCAGGAGGACGTTGACGCGGTTCTCGCCGAGGATGCCGAGCAGCGGACGCTCGATCGCGGCATCGACGAGCGCCCTGAGCCTTTCCGGCGCGATCCCGCGCGCCTTCGCCACCCGCGCGATCTGATAAAAAGCCGCCTCGGGGCTGATATGGGGGTCGAGCCCCGAGGCGGAGGCCGTCACGAGGTCAGGCGGAACGTTGAGACCCGGTGCGGAAGCCTGGTTGGCGGCGATGTCGCCCTTCACCCGATCGGCCAGCACCTGCGACGTGGGGCCAAGGTTGGAGCCCGACGACGCCATGGCGTCATAGCCCTTGCCCGCGGCGGAAGGACGGGGATGGAAATAGCGGTCGTCGGTGAAGGACTGGCCGATCAGCTCGGACCCGATCGCCCGGCCATTCTCGACGATCAGGCTGCCATTGGCCTGATGCGGGAACAGCGCCTGGCCGATGCCGGTGATCGCGAGCGGATAGGCGAGGCCGAGCAGCAGCGCGAAGAGGATGGTAAGCGCGATCGCGGGGCGAAGCGCGGTGCGGATATCGGTGAGCATCGTGGTTTCCTTGTTGTTCTTCACGCCAGTCCCAGGCCGTTGACGGCCAGGTCGATCAGCTTGATCCCGGCAAAGGGCGCGACGAGGCCGCCCAGACCGTAGACCGCGAGGTTGCGCGCAAGCAGCGGGCCGGCGCCGATGGGGCGATAGGTCACGCCCTTCAGCGCGAGCGGCACGAGCAGAGGGATGATCAGCGCGTTGAAGATGATCGCCGACAGGATCGCGCTTTCGGGCGTCGCCAGTTCCATCACGTTGAGCACGCCCAGCCCCGGATAGAGCGCGACGAACATCGCCGGGATGATCGCGAAATATTTGGCGACGTCGTTCGCGACCGAGAAGGTGGTGAGCGCGCCGCGCGTCATCAGCAATTGCTTGCCGAGCCCGACCACCTCGATCAGCTTGGTCGGATCGTTGTCGAGATCGACCATGTTGCCCGCCTCGCGCGCGGCTTGGGTGCCGGTGTTCATCGCGACGCCGACATCGGCCTGGGCGAGCGCCGGCGCATCGTTGGTGCCGTCGCCGCACATCGCGACCAGCCGGCCGCCCTCCTGCTCCTTGCGGATCAGCGCCAGCTTGTCCTCGGGCGTCGCCTGCGCAAGGAAATCGTCGACCCCCGCCTCCGCCGCGATCGAGGCGGCGGTCAGCGGATTGTCTCCAGTGATCATCACCGTGCGGATGCCCATCGCGCGCAGCTCGCCGAAACGTTCGCGAATACCCGCCTTGACGATATCCTTGAGGAAGATCGCGCCGAGCAGGCGGCCGTCCTTCGCGACCGCGAGCGGCGTGCCGCCGGCGCGCGCGATCTCGTCGGTGATGCGGCGCAGCTCGGTCGCCGCCGCGGTCTCGCCCAGCCCCGGATTCGCCTTCAGCACTGAATCGACCGCGCCCTTCTGGATGATCGAACCGCCCATGCGCACGCCGGAGATGCGCGTCTGCGCGGTGAAGGGGATCACCTCCGCACCCTCGGGCAGGGCGGTCGTCGCGACGCCGAAGCTGTCGCGGGCGAGCAGCACGATCGAACGGCCTTCGGGCGTCTCGTCGGCGAGGCTGGCGAGCAGCGCCGCTTCGGCAAGCGTGCCGATGGCGACATCGCCGACCGCGCGGAACTCGCTGGCCTGTCGGTCGCCGATGGTGATCGTGCCGGTCTTGTCGAGCAGCAGCGTATCGATATCGCCCGCCGCCTCGACCGCGCGACCCGATTTGGCAAGCACGTTGAAACGCACCAGCCGATCCATGCCCGCGATGCCGATCGCGGAGAGCAGCGCGGCGATGGTGGTGGGGATCAGCGTGATCAGCAACGCCGCGAGGATCGCGACGGGCACGCTGCCGCCCGCATAGGATGCGAAGGCCGGAATCGTGGCGACCGCGATCAGGAAGATGATGGTGAGCCCGACGAGCAGGATGGTGAGCGCGATCTCGTTCGGCGTCTTCTGCCGCTCGGCGCCCTCGACCAGCGCGATCATCCGGTCGAGGAAACCCTGCCCCGGCCCCACCGTCACGCGGACGCGGATCTCGTCGGAGATGACGCGCGTGCCCGCGGTGACGGCGGAGCGATCGCCGCCCGCCTCGCGGATCACCGGGGCGCTCTCGCCGGTGATCGCGGCCTCGTTGACCGACGCGACGCCGGCGATGACCTCGCCGTCCGACGGGATCAGGTCGCCCGTCTCGACCAGCACGATATCGCCGACCTTGAGCGCGCTTGCCGGCACGCTCTCCACCTGCCGGCCATCGCCCTTGAGCCGCTTGGCGACGAGTTCGGCCTTGGTGGCGCGCAGGCTGGCGGCCTGCGCCCGGCCGCGCCCTTCGGCCAGCGCCTCGGCGAAGGTGCCGAACAGCACGGTCAGCCAGAGCCAGATCACGAGCTGGAGCTTGAAGCCGGGCGCCAGCCCGTCCTGCCCGACGATCAGCAGGACAGTGAGCAATGTCGCGACGATCGCGGTGACGAACATCACCGGATTGCGGACGAGCTGGCGAGGATCGAGCTTCGCGAATGCCTGTCCGATCGCGGGAACGATCAGCGCGGCGGTGAACATCGAATTTGCTGCGGTGCGTGCCATGTCGAGCGCCCGATCAGAAGAGTTGGCCATGGATCATCGCGAGATGATCGGCGACGGGACCGAGCGCGAGGCCCGGAAGGAAGGTGAGCCCACCCACGATCAGCACGATGCCGACGAGCAGCCCGATCCAGAGCGGACCGTTGGTGGGGAAGGAGCCCGCGCTGGGCGGCGAATGACGCTTGGCGGCCAGGCTGCCGGCGATGGCGAGCATCGGCACGATGATGAAGAAGCGGCCGAGCCACATCGCAATGCCGAGCAGCGTGTTGTAATAGGGGGTGTTGGCGGTCAGGCCGGCAAAGGCCGATCCGTTGTTCGCCACGCCGGAGGTGAAGGCATAGAGGATCTCGGTGAAGCCGTGCGGTCCCCTGGCGAGCGGCCCGGCGAGGCCGGCCGGCAGCACGCTCGACAGCGCGGTGAAG
>Ga0209902_101245_pt1 | contig 13993 bp, 15 predicted proteins | sample FECB27metaG_FD_188304 | JGI IMG/M metagenome (GOLD analysis project Ga0209902, IMG submission 188304) | Cyanobacterial communities from the Joint Genome Institute, California, USA - FECB-27 (SPAdes) (version 2) | ecosystem: Environmental > Aquatic > Thermal springs > Hot (42-90C) > Microbial mats...
CTCATCGCTCGGATACAGGCCTCCGGCCCCGGCCGCCATGGTGCCGCCGCCAAACTCACCACCAGCCATGGCCGCGAAGCCGACCATGCATTAGATTACAAGCGGGCCACCAAATGGGGGCAGACCACCCATGGCTGGACGCTATTCCAGACGCTGATTGGTTACATGCGCGAGCGGCAGGCCAGTGTGGGTTATGTCGAGGTCAACACGCCCGACATCATGGACCGCCAGCTCTGGGAGACGTCCGGTCACTGGCAGAATTATCGCCAGCACATGTTCACGACGACGACAGAGGACGCGCGCGATTTCGCCCTGAAGCCGATGAACTGCCCCGGCCATATGCTGCTCTACAAGCAGGGCCTGAAAAGCTACCGCGACCTGCCGCTGAAGATCGCCGAGTTCGGCAAGGTCCACCGCTACGAGCCGTCGGGCGCCCTGCACGGTCTGCTGCGCGTGCGCTCCTTCACCCAGGACGACGCGCATATCTTCTGCACGCCAGACCAGCTCACGGCCGAATGCATCAAGGTCAACGATCTCGTGCTCTCGATTTACGAGGATTTCGGCTTCGGAGACATCCGCATCAAGCTCTCGACGCGGCCCGAGAACCGGATCGGTTCGGATGCATCTTGGGATCGATCGGAGGCCGCGTTGACGAATGCGCTTGAGCTTGCAGGCCGGCCCTTTACGATCAATCAGGGCGAAGGCGCCTTCTACGGGCCCAAACTCGAATATGTCCTGCGCGACGCCATCGGCCGCGACTGGCAATGCGGCACGCTGCAGGTCGACTTCAACCTGCCCGAGCGCTTCCGCGCCTTCTACATCGACGCGGCAGGCGAGAGGTCATGCCGGTGATGTTGCACCGGGCGATGTTCGGCTCGCTCGAGCGCTTCACCGGCATCCTGATCGAGCACTATGCCGGTAAGCTGCCGCTCTGGCTCGCGCCGCTCCAGATCGTCGTCGCCACCATCACCTCGGAGGCCGACGACTATGCGCGTGAGGTTCTAGCGCAGCTCCGCGCCAAAGGTATGCGCGCTGATACAGATCTCCGAAACGAGAAGATCCCCTACAAGGTGCGCGAGCATTCGCTCGCCAAGGTGCCGGTCCTGCTCGTCGTTGGAAAGCGCGAGGCGATGGAGCGCACGGTATCTCTACGCAGGCTGGGAGCCGGAGATTCAGAGGTGCTCACGCTCGTCGACGCGCTCGATCGCCTTCATGTCGAAAGTCGGCGCGCTGGCCTAGCTCCAGCCTGATGCGAGTCTGGCGGCGTACAGCAAGATCGCCGTCGCCGCTTAGATGGAGCGCTTTCAACTGGCCGCCGATACCCTGTGGCGAAAGCATCACAGGATACAAAATCGTTGCCTAACCGGAAGCGGAAGCGGAAAGAGTCTTGCCAACTTGTAATGTTACAGTGTTACAAAACGACCATCGAAAACCGAGGCCCATGACGCATGTCGACATTCGCGACTAGACTCCTTCTCACGAGCGCGTCTTCCGCCCTTCTCCTCGCAGCTCCGACGCTTGCCCTCGCGCAGACCATCAGCCTTCCCGAGATCACGGTGACCGCCCCGAGCCCGATCCAGCCGCGCGTACTGCCGCAGGACGCAGCGCAGGCTTCCGGCGAAGGCGTGGTGGTCAACCGTTCCTTCTCCTCGGTGACGTTCGTCACAGCGGCCGAGATCATCCGCAATGGCGGCCGCACACTCGGTGAACTACTCGGCGAGCAGCCTGGCATCACCAATTCCGGGTTTGCGCCCGGCGCCGCCGACCGGCCAGTCATTCGCGGCCTCGACAATTTCCGCGTCCGCATCCAGGAGAACGGCATCGGTTCGCAGGACGTTTCCGATCTCGGCGAGGATCACGGCGTGCCGATCGATCCGCTTGCCGCCCAGCGCGTCGAGGTCATTCGCGGACCGGCGACCTTGCGCTACGGCTCGCAGGCGATCGGCGGCGTCGTCAGCGTCGACAACAATCGCATCCCGTCCTTCCTGAGCGCACCGGGCTTCCAGGTCGAGACGCGCTCGGCCGTGTCCTCGGTTGATCGTGGCGTCGAGAACTCCGCGCTGATCGATGCGCGTTCGGGCCAGTTCGTCGTCCATGGTGACATCTATCACCGCAACTCGGACGACTACCGCATTCCCGGCGGCAGGCAGTTCAACAGCTTCGTGCGCTCGGATGGGCAGGCGATAGGCGGCTCGTATTTTCTGCCCGACAACCGCGGCTTCATCGGGGTGTCGCTCTCGCACTTCACCAGCCTCTACGGCATCCCCGGAGCTGACGCGCGCACGACCCGGACCCGCATCGACCTCGAACAGACGAAACTCGCCAGCAAGGGCGAGTTCCGGATCGATGGCGGCTTCGTCGAGACCGTGCGCTACTGGGTCGGCGGCTCGGTCTACAAGCATCGCGAGGAGGGCTTGGACGGCATCGGCGCGTTCGAGACCGGCGCGGTCTTCAAGAACCGCGAGGTCGAAGGCCGGGTCGAGGCGCAGTTGAAGCCGCTCGATCTCGGCATCGGCCGCCTGACCTCGGCCTTCGGCCTGCAATTCGGCCGGCAGGAGATCGGCACCTCAGGTGAGGCGGGCGGGTTGCTGCCGCCGGCCAACACCAACTCGGCGGCTGTCTATAATTTCAACGAACTGCAGCTCCTGCCCGGCACCAAGCTCCAGGCCGCCGGCCGCGCCGAATATGTCAACGTCAAGGGAACCGCGACGACCTTCCCGGCCGGCTTTCTGCCGAGCTTCACGCTCATCGACGGCTTTGATCCCGACACGGGCGACGCGATCCAGACGGCCGTTCCCGACGATCTGGCGTCGGCCAAGCGCAGGCGTCGTTTCGTTCCCGTCAGCGGCAGCCTCGGCCTGTTGCAGGATCTGCCTTTCGGCCTGGTCGCCAGCCTGACCGGCTCCTATATCGAGCGCGCGCCCAAGGCGGCCGAGCTGTTCTCGCGCGGTGCCCATGATGCGCCGGGCACCTTCGAGATCGGCGACCCCAACCTGAAGAAGGAGACCGCCAAGACGGTCGAGCTCGGCTTGCGAAAGAGCGCCGGCCCCTGGCGGTTCGACGCCGCGCTTTACGCGACGCGCTATGAGGGCTTCATCTATCGCCGCGTCACCGGCACTCGCTGCGACGACGACTTTGTAGGCATACATTTAATGATGAGAATCGCGGCGTAGGCATGAGGAATAGACATCTAACCTGATAATGGCGCGGCTATCATTCTCAAGTTAACTGTCCAAGCTGCGATCGTGGCCCCCAGAACGGGTCTTGTTCCAGGAGATCGCGAAGGCTGATGATCTTGTAGGAGCGAAGGAGCTCTATCGTTTCAAGAGGCGCCCGCATCGCTCGCGCCAAGCCAGCGAGGAGGGCGCTCCGAACCGGCATCGGATAGGCCCCCACCTTGCCAAGGATCCCGTTGATGCTTTGACCGCCAGCTAGCTCGGCGTAATCAACAAACAAGCTGATTACCCTGTACGGTCGGCCAGGGTCCAAGCGGAATTCCAGACCGTCGGGGATGCGCCTCCTCGTCAGCAAAGTGAACATGGTGACTGGCGACAGGTCGAAAGCGGTCGTCCCGGTCGCATAGCTTTCAAACAGGTGCTGGCCTTCGTGGGCGTCGGTGAGAATATTGTCCGGGATTGCATCGTCGCCTCCTGGGGCTCGCGGCGCGATGTCGGTTAATCGCGAGCCGCATGCGCGGCACGATATGCGCCAACCTTGCATCCAACTCCTGAGGATGGCTCCCGACGCCTTGGTGTCGGCCTGACGCATCGTGCACGTTGGGCATCGCTGATGAAGACGCTGGGACTGTAAGAACGGCCGACAATCCTGCGTAAGGCGAGTATGTGTCATCCGGGTGATGTCATCGGGCGCGCGGTTGACAAAACCAGAGATGACAATCGCCTGGGCAAGGGACAAGTCGTGATCGAGGCGTTCGACCGAAGGGCTCGACAACCCCATATGCGCGAGCAGATCGTGCGGGCGGACAACGTAAACTTTTGCGATCCGCTTCAGCCAGGATGACAGGAGCTCGTCGGGTTCTGCTGGCGGGATCACGGGCAAGCGTCGAGGAAGCGATGAGTGATTGGCGCCCATCATACGATCCCATCAAGCGAAGGCCGCCTCGCCATCAACGGCTGGCGCCCAGGCCAGGACTGCGTCATCGGTGATCCTTTCCGCGCCCGTTTGAATTGCGGCAATCGCCAACCGGTTCATCATACGGAAAATCCGTGCGGTGATGCCGTCCGTAGCGATCAGGAAGTGACGCAATGCGCTGGCCGTGAGGATGCTTTTCTGCCGCAGTGGTTGGTTGCGCAGGATCGCCCGCAGGCAATCCTCGAAGGATTGGTCGGCATTCCAGCGAGGCAGGGTCATCACATCGAAGCGGCGTGCCAACTGGATGTCGCTCTGGATTGCCTCGCGCGCCTCCATGACGCCGAGGCAGACGAGCGAAGCCTGCAGATCGTTGCTGATGAACCGAAGAAGGTTCAGCATGCCGCGCTGCTCGCGGTATGAGCCGGCCAGGATGTTGTGCACCTCGTCGATCACCAGCACCTGAACCTTCGTGAAGCGCATCAGGCTGAGCGCCGAGCGTTCGAGATCAACGATGCGGGCGCCGGGATTGTTCGGCGCGCCAAGGGTATCGAGGATCTGCGCGTAGAATCGTCGTTCGCCCGGCCTGCTACTCATCTGGAGCGAGAGGACCGGGATCCGTGTTCGATCATTCGATGGATCGAAGACCGGGGGGTGATCCGTGCTGAACTTCTTCATCAGCATCGTCTTGCCCATGCCGGAGTCGGCGAAAATCGCCAGAGAGGGCATGCGCGTGGTGCGTGGATGTTCGACCAGTGCGTCAAGGGCAGCGCCGGCCTTCCGCACGAGCGGATAGTTGACCCAGCGTTCCGCGCGGATCGCCTCGATCCGATGCTCGGCCGGCATGGGGAGAAGATGCGCCGTGGCGGCGTTCGTTTGTGATGCGGCGTCGCTCATGGAAGCATCCTATTCTTCGCCAGGCACCGGCGTTGACGAGTCGATTCCCTTGAGGAGTTGGCCTTTTGTGATTGCCGCTTGATCTTTTGAAGCTGGCAGATTCCGGGCATTCGCGTCATAGGTCAGGCGTTTGGCGCGCTCGATCAGGCTGCGCTTGCGCACTGTGTGAAGACGCCGGCGATCTCCACCGGCAGGCGCCAGATCCTGACCGCCAAGCCGACGGACGGTTTCAAGCGCTATCAGGTCCAGCTCAGCGAACGCATCAAGGCCATCGAGATGCGCGACCGGCCGCCGGAGCCCGGCGACGACATCCTGCTCTCGGTGATTACCGATGGGCGGCACGCCGCCATCGACCTGCGCCTCGTTGATCCCGACAACGACAACGAGCCGGAGAACAAGCTCAACCTGCTCATCGACAATGCATTGCGCATCTGGCGTGAGACGGCGCACAGCGCCTATGTCCAGCCGAACGGCAAGCTCTATGAACTGGCCGGCGCCGCGCAGATGATTTTTTCCGATCTTGGGACGATCAGCGTCGAGAAGAGCCGGGGATTTTCGTCCTATCGCTGGATCCGCGACGAACTCGTCAGGCGCGGCGTGCCGGCCTCCGAAATCGCCTTCATGCAGGATTTCAAGAAGTCGGAGGCCAAGCAACGGCTGTTCGGCGATGTCCGCGCCGGCAAGGTGCGCTTTCTGATCGGTTCGTCAGAGACGATGGGCACCGGCGTCAACGCCCAGCTCAGGCTGAAGGCCCTGCATCATCTCGACGTGCCCTGGCTACCGTCGCAGATCGAGCAGCGGGAAGGCAGGATCGTGCGGCAGGGCAACCAGCATGACGAGGTCGATATCTTTGCCTATGCCACGCAAGGCTCGCTCGACGCCACGATGTGGCAGAACAACGAGCGAAAAGCGCGCTTCATCGCGGCGGCGCTTTCGGGCGATACCTCGATCCGTCGGCTCGAAGACCTCGGCGAGGGGCAGGCCAACCAGTTCGCCATGGCCAAGGCGATTGCATCGGGCGATCAGCGGCTGATGCAGAAAGCCGGCCTTGAGGCCGATGTCGCGCGTCTGGAGCGCCTGCGCGCCGCGCATCAGGACGATCAGTTCGCCGTGCGGCGGCAGATCCGCGATGCCGAGCGCGACATCGCGGTTTCGACCCGACGCATCGCGGAGATCGGACGAGATATCGAGCGCTTGGTCCCGACTGGCGGCGACGCCTTTGCCATGACCGTGACCGGCACATCATTTCGCGAGCGAAAGGATGCCGGCCGCGCCTTGCTCAAGGAAATCCTGACCCTCGTGCAGATGCGGCAGGAAGGCGAGATGGCCATCGCTTCGGTCGGCGGCTTCGACCTGGAGTTCAGCGGCGAGCGCGGCGGACGCGATGGCTATCGCTATGAGACGATGTCGCTGCGCACCGGTGTCGAGCACGAGATCGATCTCCCGGTCACCGTGACGCCGCTTGGCGCGGTGTCGCGCATCGAGCATGCGCTCGGGGACTTTGAGGGCGAGCGGGAGCGGTTTCGTCAGCGCCTCGCTGAGGCGACCCGTCGGCTGGCGTCGTATCGGCCGCGCGACGGCGGGGAATTCGCCTTCGGCGAGGAGTTGGTCGAGAAGCGCCGACAATTGGTTGAGATCGAGAAGGCGCTCGCCGCGAACGACGACGGCGCGGCAAAAGCGAGCGCCGCTTGAGCGGTCCTCCGAGGCAGCGCCTTGAGCTTCATCGCGGTCTGCGCATTTCGTAGAGCCGCGACCAGATGGAGTCTATTTCGACAGCCGTTTCTCGTCGTCGATCAAAACCAAGCGCGATTGCGCAGAAGTCCCCCAGTTCCAGAGGACGAGGTTGAGATCATCGGCGTTCGACCCGGCGGCAAAACTTCTGACGAGCAGGCCGTTATAGCCAGTCGCCTTGAGCCGACGAGTAAAGGCTTGAGTCGTCGCTTCACCCTTAACTTTCATCTGATCGCGCCAGGACGTGTCGGCAAGCGCGGCTGCGTCCATGTTCTCCCGTGCGAGCGCAGCCTCGTCGCGGCAATCGAAGACGGCTTCGATCTCGGCGTCATAGGAGACGAGTGTCGTCGGCTGGAGACTGCCGGCCTGATTGGCCTCGCGCAGCGCGGTCATGACCGACAGCGACGTATAGATCGCCGGCACGCCCTTGGCATTGAACCGGCCGCCATGCAGCTCGGCGCCGCGGCCGGAGAGCGGCTCGCGCGCATAAATCGGGTTCAGAGCCCGGTAGAGTTTGCCTTCGTAGCGGAACGGCACGTCTCAGGCGTGGATGCCGGCATCGACCGCATCGATATAGTCGAGCACGTCATCGGTCCGGCCCGTGCGCACAAGCTGCATGGCCGTCTGGCCGGAAAAGCCGGATAGCGGTTCGGACCTGTACCAGGCATAGGCCATCATCGCCGATCCGAAACGTGGCTCGACCTTGTTGATGACCTCGATCATCTCGCGCAGGCGCCGCTGGGTTCTATCGGAGGTGACCCGGTCCTTGCGCTGGATCGCGTCCTTGCCGAGGCCGGCCGTCCGGGCGATTTCCTCACTGGTCGTGCGGAAGGCTTCCGCGACACGGCGCGGCGCGATCAGGCCGTTATCGGCATATTGGGCGAGCGCCATATCCTGATTCCTATCGCTTGATGCCGATTATTCTGACGCAAAATAGCGTCAGATAAGGCGGATTACAAGAGAAAAGGATGAGGGGCGGAGAACCTCGCTCGCCGATCGGCCGTTCCGGTGACGCTGACGCTCAACCGCCGCCGTCGCCATCCCGGCCCGTCGTCCTTCGCAGGGCTTTGGCCCCGCTCGTCCGTCCGGCCCGAGATGCTCGGACGCAGTTGCACCGGTCTGTCCACTCTGCGGGCGGGGAGGGGTCTTCGGGAAGAAGACGAAAACGAGGACGGCGTGACATGCGACGTCCGGCAACCCTCTGCAGGAGCATTCCCATGCATCTTATGAAAGTCGATCCGCGCGCGCTGAAGGAGAACTCCGATCGGTCGCGCCAGACCAAATCCACCCCCCAGGCGGACGCGTTGCTGCTGGCGACGATCAAGGCTGTCGGACTCGTTCAGCCGCCGGTGATCGCGCCGGAAACCGATGGCGGCAACGGCTACATCATCGATTCCGGTCATCGCCGGGTGAGGCAAGCAATCGCGGCCGGTCTGGAAGAAATCGACGTCCTCGTCGTCGATGCGGCCAATGACAACGGCGCGATGCGCAACATGGTGGAGAACATCGCGCGCGAGCCTCTGAATCCGGTCGATCAGTGGCGGGCGATCGAGCGGCTCGTTGCGCTCGGCTGGACCGAGGAGGCGATCGGGGTCGCGCTCGCATTGCCGGTGCGCCAGATCAAAAAGCTCAGGCTGCTGGCAAACGTGTTGCCCGCCATGCTCGATCATATGGCGAAGGGCGACATGCCCAACGAGCAGCAGCTCCGCGCGATCGCGGCGGCCAATCTCGACGAGCAGCGCGAGGTCTGGAAAGCGCAGAAGCCGAAGAAGGGTGATCCACAGGTGTCCTGGTGGAGCGTGGCGAACGGGCTCAGCAAGAAGCGGATGTATGCCCGCGACGCCAGCTTCGGCGACGATCTCGCCCAGGCCTACGGTATCACCTGGGTCGAGGATCTGTTCGCGCCGGCCGACGAAGACAGCCGCTACGCCACCAATGTCGAAGCGTTCCTTGGCGCGCAGCAGGAGTGGATGACCGTCAACCTGCCCAAGCGCGGCGTCATCACCGACGTCAACAACTGGGGTCAGGTCGTGCTGCCGCCCAGGGCCGAGCGCACATACGGCAAGCCGGGCAAGAGCGACCGGACGGCGATGTATCTTGACCGCGAGGGCAAGGTGCAGAGCGTAAACTTTCGGCTGCCGGAGCCGAAGAAGAGCAAGGGCGAGCAAGAGGCGGACGGCGGCGACGATGCGATCGTGATAGTCAAGCCGCGGCCGGACGTGACCCGCAAGGGCGTCGAGATGATCGGCGACCTGCGCACCGATGCCTTGCACGAGGCGTTGGCCCGCGCGCCGATCGAAGACGACACGCTGATGGCGCTGCTCGTGCTCGCGCTCGCTGGTCGCAACATCTCAGTCCAGTCGGGCGCGTCCGACAATGTCTACGGCTCTGCCCGCATGGAGCGTCATGCCGTGCGGCTGGCCGATAGCGACGGCAAACTCGCTTTCGACCGGGACACGCTGCGCGTCGCGGCCCGGTCCGCCCTGATCGACGTGCTGTCCGCGCGCGAAAACCGGACGCAGAGCGGCATTGTCGCCCGAATCGTCGGCGATGCGATCCGCGCGGACGGCTTTTTGCCGAGCATGGGAACGGACGAGTTTCTGTCGTGCCTGTCGCGCCAGGCGTTGGAGCGGTCCTGCAAGCAGACGCCCGTTCTGCCTCGTCCTCGGGTGAAGGACACGCGAGCCGCCCTCGTCGAGCACTTCAGGGACAAGCGGTTCGTTCATCCGTTGGCGCTGTTTGCGCCGGCGGCGGCCGACGTCGCGACATGGCGCTCCAAGACCGTCGACGCTGCGGATGTCGCAGCCAGCGACGCCGAGGAGGAGGTCGGCGAGGCGCCGGCAATTGACGAGGTCGATTTCGACGCCGTGGACGAGGCCTACCGGGTCGCGGCGGAATAGCCGCGTTCCTCCATTGCCACACGATCGACTCCCCCGCCGCCGGCCTCGCGCCGGCGGCGGTTCCGTTTTCACACCTGCCATCACGGAGTACACCCATGTCCGCGCACGCCATCTTCGACAACGCGCCGATCGGCTCGATCATCGCCTGGTCCGACGGGACACCAAGCCCGCCGAACCGCTTCAAGAAGAAGCTCTCGGCCTGGCAGACCAATAACAGCAAGGGCTGCCTGATCCGAAAACAGGGCGGCAGGGCCATGGGCAATCTCAGTCTGTCGGCGAGCTTCACGCTGCACGAGGCGGATTTCGGCGCTGGCGGCGTTATCGCTATTCGGGTCCATCGGACATTCTCGCTCGACTCTTCGCTGTGCTTTGTCGTCATCGAGCGGCCGGCCATCGGTTGGGTGCGGGTCTTCGACCGGCCCGGCGAGGACGCCGAACTCATTCATCTCGCGCCTCATCGGCCGGCAGCGGAGGAGTGGCTCTTGCGCCATGGCTATCCGCGCGCCGTGCTCAAGGAGGTCACGGCCGACGAGGTCGGGGCCGATGCTATCGAGGGGAGGGCGGCATGACCGAGCTTCTCCCTTCCGACACAGCCATGACCACGGTCGCCGACTCGCCAACGGTCTCGTTCGGACGGTCGGTCGAGGGCTTCCCGGTCGCCCGGGTCGATGACACCGCTTTCGCAATGCTGCCGGCCCGCGATGGCCGGCATTTTCTCGCGAGCGGCTGGAAGATCGCCCGGCCGTTGGACGCATGGCGGCGGTCGGATTTCTACGGGCATGGCGGCGACCTCGCCGATGAGGCGGCGTTCCGGGCGAAGGTTTCCGAACACGCCGAGCATCAGCGCGAGAGGCAGGCGCTCGACCGTGTCGAGATTTGGTCACGATCACAAACGCCCTGGGGAGTCTCGCAGGACGCAACCGTTTACGCCGAGGGCGTCGAATCCCATACGACGGCCGGGCATAGCGGCTTCAAACTCTCGGACGAGCGAAACGGACGGGTGCATCCGCTCCTGCGGGCAAAGGACGGTTGGTACGAGGAGGACTGCGCCTGGGCGATCGTTGCCATCACGTTCCCCGACCTCTTCACCGGGTTCGAGCGGCGCTGCGCCGAGCGCTCGATCAAGGATAGCTGGCCCGACGCATGGGAGACGATCTTCGGCTTCGTGCTCGCACCGGGTGAATCCTATGAAAAAGACCGGCGGGCTTTTCATGAGGTTCATGCCGAAGACTGGATCCTGAATTCGGGCATAACGTCCGATCATCGCGAGGGCTTCATCGAGTGCGTCGCCATGCCAGGTGGGCGCCGCGGTGCCGGAGCCGAGGAGCGTCGCTTTCTCGTTCCTGCCAAAGAATACGCGGCCGGCCGTTTCGGCTTCGTCATCGATCCGTGCCGTCACCGTGTCTATGGCGGCCCGTCCAGCTTCATCGGCTGGCAGCGCAGGACGTCGTCGTGATGGTCCCGCCTGAAGCGTTCGCGCAGCTCTCGCGCATGGAGGAGGCGCGCCGCCAGGTCCAACGCCAGCTCGAGCTAATCGATCGTCAGATCATGCGCCGCACGCTCGCGCTCGTCCCGCAGCAGCGCAAGCGTCATGGCTACCAGCGAGCTGAGGCGTCGAGCACGTGCATGGCTTTGGATCGCTATCGCTTGACCCTTGCTGCGTTGACAGCCGAGCGCCAGCCGGAGATCGACGCGCTGTCGCGCAAGCTTGCGCGGCAGGACCGGGCGATCGCCGCTAATCAGAAGCGCTACAGAATGCTGCCATCGCGCGCGGCGTAACCAGGAGACGCAATCTGTCGTTTTGCTGGATCGTCAGCCCGATCCGGTCGGCGGCGCGAGGTTGCCAGAGGCCTCGTCTGTCTTCTTCGATCGCATGGCAGGCGGAGAACGGACTTGGCCCTCGTCCTCTCGGGTTTGCTGCGGTCTGAACCGTCGGCCAGGCGCTTCAAGGCCGCATGCCGCGCCGCGTGGCGGCCGGCCTCCGCCGATCTCGCAGACGAAGCTGGCGTCCCCCGCTAGGGCTTAAGCCCTGCTTGGTCGCGAGCCTCGTCCGCTCGCCTGGCAAAGGCCGGACCTTGAAGCGCCAGGGCTCTCGACGGTTCGGGTCGACCGCACCCGAGGGAACGACGGCCAAGCGCCGATCCGATCCCGAGGGCGCAACCGAAGATAAGGAACATCCGATGACCAAGACCGCACAATCGCCCCGACAGCCCGCCCGCGTCGTTCCGCTCCGCAAGGCTACGACCATCGAAATGGTCCGGCTCGCCTGCCCCGACACGCAGCAGGCGATCCTGATCTCCGAGAGTTTCGGGCTCCCGGTCCTCGACGGCGATGGCATCCGCGACCTGCACGAGCGCCTGATCGTGGAGACGGCCGCCAGCCTGCAGGAGGGTCTCGGCGAACGGGCGATGCAGATCCACCTGCAGCGCATCGTCGGCGCTTATGTCGGCTCGGCCCATGGCGCCGGACAGTTTTACTCCCGCGCGGTCACCGAGGCGCGCGACGCCACCGCCAAATCCGCCTGTGACGCTCGCGACGAGGATGTCGACGGCCCGGTCGGCTTCGACGGTCCAGCCCAGCGCAAGCGCGAATTCGCAGCCGATATGGGCGTCCAGGCCCACGCGCTGCTGATGGCGGCCGAGGGCGCTGTCAGCGCCTACGAGCAGGTCATCGGCGAAAGGTGGAAGCCGTTCGAGCGAGCCGCCGAGACAAACGTGGCGTCCGTCGATCGCAAGGCGGCAGCCGTTCAGATGGCCGCTTTCGGCTGAGCCATCTCCGGGCGGGGCGTCAGCTCCGCTCGGGAATCTCCCGATGGCGGCGGCGCCATTTCGACAGCGCTCTTAGGTCGTTCACGCCGCAGCGCTATCTCGACTTTCTGGCGCGCGGACTCATCGGAAACCGCGTGACGTCGTCGGTCCACGGATCGAACACGATGGCGCCCGACAACTTCACGTCCTTCACGTTGCGCGTGACCAGATAGAGATCGTGTTCGATCGCGGTTGCGGCGAGCATCGTATCGATCACCGGCGGCGCATGGTTCGCATCACGCTTGATCTGGCCGGCAAGGCATCCCCAGCGCCGCACGGTTGCGTCGTCGAGCGAGAGCACCCGGTCGCCGAAGCGGAGTTCCAGTGCGTCGCGCGCCGCGGCATAGCGCGGTCGATCGACATGATCGTCAGGGAGATTGTGAATGCCCTTGTCGTATTCGGCCAAGGTCAGAATGCTGATGTGGAAGCGCCGTTCATCCTGACATGCGGCCCAGGTTTTCACCGATGGCGCGCCCTGTGGATTGATCAGTGCGGCGACGACGTTGGTATCGAGTAGCCAGCCCCTCAAAGCTCGACATCCCGTCCGCGATCCATGTCGCGATCGAGATCGAGGCCGCCGAGATGCAGGCTCTCCATGAAGCTGATGAAAGGCGCTTCGGGCTGGCCTGGCATCAGCCGATCGAACTCTTCGACGCTCATGACGACGACGGCATCCTGTCCGCGAACGGTCACGCGCTGAGGTCCATCCTCGCGCGCATGCCGCACGACCTCGCTGAAGCGGGCTTTTGCGTCTTCGAGCTTCCATCGCCTCGTTCGCACATGAGCGCGGCGCGCGACTGGCTCTTTTCGAACGGGCAGCTTGCTCATGTTTCTATACCTAGTCAGATAGTCAGATGCATAACATCGGGCGTAAATTTCCGCCAGAGCATAGCGTGGAGTTTTGCATTCAGGGGAGAAGCCTCCTGCGACCCCGTCCGGCCGTCGGTCTGAGCGGGGACGGCATCGGCTGCAACGGCTTTGCCGTTTTCCACTTCGTTCCAGCCCGCCCCACCCCATTGCTTCCGCAATGGGCCTCGGTTCGCGTGCAGCCATTTTCAGACCCCTGCTTTTTCGACCGCCGTGACGGGGTCGCGATGGCTGCGACCTCCACGATGGAGGTTGGATTATGAGCAGGACAGACGAGAAGCCGCGGACGGATATCTATGCACGCATAACGGACAGGATCATCGCCGATCTGGCGAAGGGCGTGCGCCCCTGGATGCAGCCTTGGCATGCCGGGAACGCCATCGGGCGCGTGACGCGGCCGCTGCGGCACAATGGGTTGCCCTATAGCGGGATGAACGTGCTGTTGCTGTGGTCTGAAGCCGCAGCGCGAGGATTTACCTCCCCGACCTGGATGACGTTCAAGCAATCGATCGAGCTTGGGGGCGCCGTCCGCAAGGGTGAGACCGGCTCGATGGTCGTCTTTGTGAGATCGCCTGCAATGTTGCCCCTGTGAGGGGCGCTTATCGCGTTGAAGGTTAGTCCCCCTGTTATTGGCTCTGGCTGATCCTTCCGGTTTTTCGGAAGGGTCCGGGGATGACGGGTGTGGAGACGATCGCGCGGATC
>Ga0209902_101246_pt1 | contig 13990 bp, 9 predicted proteins | sample FECB27metaG_FD_188304 | JGI IMG/M metagenome (GOLD analysis project Ga0209902, IMG submission 188304) | Cyanobacterial communities from the Joint Genome Institute, California, USA - FECB-27 (SPAdes) (version 2) | ecosystem: Environmental > Aquatic > Thermal springs > Hot (42-90C) > Microbial mats ...
CGCGGCCCGCCGCTGGCCGCGCCGGTGATGCTGCCGGCGCGCGGCGAGCGCATGGCGGCGCTGCTTGCGGCCGCGCGGTTGCGGCGCAAGCTGCGCGCGCAGCAGCAGGGCGCCGTGGCGGTGGAGGCGGTGGAAGCACCGCCGGCCGCCAACGTGGTGCGCATCGACGCATGGAAGGCAGGAGGCGCCAATGCACTGGATCGCCTTGCAGTGGTCGCTTGAGGCGCAGGCCGAGGCCGGTGCCGCCACGGCCGCCGCCGATGCCATGCCCACGCCCGAGGCGCTGGGCTGGTGGGCGCTGCGCTACACGCCGCACGTGTGCTGGCTCGACGAGGCGCTGATGCTCGAGGTCTCGGCCTGCGAGCGCCTGTGGGGCGGGCGTTCCTCGCTGATGCGTCAGTTGCTCAACGAGAATCCCGTGCCTGCCGCCGCCGTGCTGCGCGGCGCGCAGGGCGCCACCAGCCTCGAGGCGCTGGCGCGGCTGCGGCTGTTCGTGCGCGAGGAGAAGCGACCGCCCGAGATTCCCGCCGGCCTGCCGCTCGACACCCTGAGCGCCGCGCGCGAGCACCTCGATGCGCTCGCGCGGCTCGGCTGCCGCAGCTGGGGCGAGGTGGCGGCGCTGCCGCGCGGCGGGCTCTCGCGGCGCTTCGGCGCCGAGCTGCGCGCCGCGCTCGACATCGCCTGGGGCCTGCGCCCCGAAAGCCATGCCTGGCTCACGCTGCCCGACGTGTTCGAACAGAAGCTCGAGCTGCCCGCGCTGGCCGAGGCCGCGCCCGAGCTGATGTGGTCGGCCAACCGGTTGTTGTCGGCGCTGCAGATCTGGCTGCGCGCACGCCAGCGCGGCGCGCGCGCGCTCGAGCTGGAATGGACGCTCGACCTCAAGCGCTTCAACGGCGTGAACCTGCCGCCTACCCAGCAGATCGCGGTGCGCACCGCCGAGCCCACGCAGGACCTCGCGCACCTGCGCCGCCTGCTGTCCGAAAAGCTCGCTCTCGCCACGCTCGCCGCGCCCGCGAGCTGGCTCAAGCTGCGCTCGCTCGAGACCGATCCGTGGGCCGGGGCGAGCACCAGTTTTCTGCCGGAGGACAACCGCAAGGGGGACAAGCTGCACGAGATGGTGGAGCGGCTGAGCGTGCGGCTGGGGGCGATGCAGGTGCTGGTGCCGCGGGCGCGGGCGGATCATCAGCCCGAATACACGCAGGGTTGGCGGCCGGCGCTCCAGAAGGAGAAGGACACCTCACCAAGCAAGTCTCGCAGGCAGGCAGACAGCGCTCCCGCATCACAGGAGCCCGACGCCATTTACCCGCCTTGGTTGCTACCCCAGCCGCTGCTGTTGGAGATGGACGGCGAATACCCTTGCTATTGCGGAACGTTGAAGAGGCTTTCCTCGATGCGGCGGATCGAGGCGGGGCTTTGGGAAGGAAAAGGCGAGGATGGTCAGCCCATGATGCGCGACTACTACGTGGCGGAAAGCCCGGGCGCCGGGCTGGTGTGGATTTTTCGCGAAAGACCTGCGACGCGTTTTTCTCCAGGCGAAGAGCGCTGGTATCTGCAAGGCTTCTATGCCTGAGTTGAGCGACAAGCAGTGGCGCAATCGCCAACCCGCACAGGTGCACGCGCTGCCGGTCTTGCAAAAGACGAAGGCGATGCCGGCGCTGCCGGGCTATGCCGAACTGCACTGCCTCACGAACTTCAGCTTCCAGCGTGGAGCGTCGACGCCCGAGGAGATGGTGGACCGGGCCTATCAACTGGGCTATTCGGCATTGGCCATCACCGACGAATGTTCGGTGGCCGGCATCGTGCGGGCCTTCGTCTGCCTGCGCGACATGGAGCGCAAGCTCACCGAGTACGAGAAGAAGCATCCCGAAGAGCCGCCGATCCCGCGCAACCCCGATTTCCGTTTGCTGTACGGCAGCGAGTTCCACTTCGAGCGCTTCAAGCTCGTGGTGATCGCGAACGACACCGAAGGCTGGGGCAATCTCTGCGAATTCATCACCGCCGCGCGCAACACCGAACTGCCCAAGGGCGAGTACCGCGTGAGCTGGGAAGAGAGCGATGTGGCATCGCTGCAGCATTGCCAGATTCTGTTCGTGCCGCACCGTTACCCCGGCAAGGACCTGGATGCGGCCACGCTGCACGAAGACCTGATGGCCGCGAAGGCGCTCTATGCCGACAACCTCTGGCTGGCACTGGAGCTGTTCAACGAGCTCGACGACGACCTGTGGTTCGTCGGGCTCATCCAGGCGAGCGAGCAGGCCGGCGTGCCGCTGGTGGCTGCTGGCGACGTGCACATGCATGCGCGGTCGTGCAAGCCGTTGCATGACGTGCTGACGGCCGTGCGCGTGGGCAGGCCCGTGGCCGAGTGCGGCTTTGCGCTGCAGTCGAATGCCGAGCGGCACCTGAGGCAACGCATGCGGCTGGCGGAGATCTATCTGCGGGACATGCTGGCGAACACGCTGGTGGTGGCGGATCGATGCCGCTTCGATCCGAGAGTGATCAAGGAAAACTACAAGTACCCGCTCGAAACCGTGGGCAGCCATGAGACGCCTGCGCAGACCCTGGTGCGCAAGACATGGGAGGGGGCGCTCGACAAATATCCGCTCGAGAGATACGCCTCGGGCATCCCGGAAAGCGTTTGCCGGCAGGTCCGCAAGGAACTGGATCTCATCATCGCCCTCGGGTACGAGATGTTCTTTCTCACGGTCGAGAACATCGTCAGCTTCGCCCGTTCGAGAGATATCCTTTGCCAGGGCCGCGGCTCGTCGGCCAACTCCGCGGTGTGCTTCTGCCTCGGCATCACTGCGATCAACCCCGACAAGGGCACGCTGCTGTTCGAGCGCTTCCTGAGCCGGCACCGCAACGAGCCGCCCGACATCGATGTCGACTTCGAGCACCAGCGGCGCGAAGACGTCATCCAGTACATCTACGAGAAATACGGCCGCAAACGCGCGGCCATCGCTGCCGTCGTCATCTGCTATCGCGCACGCAGCGCGCTGCGCGATGTGGGCAAGGCCATCGGCATCGACGAGCGGCTGGTCGACGAATTCGCCAAGGACCACTACTGGTTCGACGAGACCGTGCTCGGCGAGCAGTTGAATGCGGCCTGCGCCCGCGTCGGCGTGCAGGAAGACGAGTTGAAGCTCGTGCAGTGGATAGAGATGACTCGGCGCCTGCGGGGCTTTCCACGCCACCTGAGCCAGCACGTCGGCGGTTTCGTGCTGACGCACACCAAGCTCACGCGGCTGGTGCCGGTCGAGAAGGCCTCGATGAAGGATCGCTCGGTGATCCAGTGGGAGAAGGACGACCTCGAAGCGATGGGCATGCTCAAGGTCGACGTGCTCGCGCTCGGCATGCTCAGTGCAATCCGCAGAGGGCTCGACCACATGAACCGCTGGCGGGGCTGTTCCACGCAGATGCATCAGGTCCCGAACGACGACCCGGACGTCTTCAACATGATCTGCGACGCCGACACCGTGGGCGTGTTCCAGATCGAGAGCCGCGCGCAGATGTCGATGCTGCCGCGCCTGAAGCCGCGCACTTACGAAGACCTGGTGATCGAGGTCGCGATCGTGCGGCCCGGGCCGATCCAGGGGGGCATGGTGCATCCGTACCTCAAGCAACGTGAACGCGTCGCCAAAGGTCTGCCCATCGTCTACGAGAAAGAGGCGCTCAGGCCCGCGCTGGAGCGAACGCTGGGCATCCCGATCTTCCAGGAACAGGTGATGCAGATCGCGATGATCGCGGCCGACTTCTCCGCCGACGAAGCCGACCAGTTGCGCCGTGCCATGGCCGCGTGGAAGCGCAAAGGGGGACTCGAGGGCTTCCACGACAAGCTCGTGCAGGGCATGACTGGAAACGGATACAAGGCCGAGTTCGCCGAAGCCATCTTCAAGCAGATCCTCGGCTTCGGCGACTACGGCTTCCCCGAAAGCCACGCCGCCAGCTTCGCGCTGCTGGTCACGGTCAGCAGCTGGCTCAAGTGTCACGAGCCCGCCTGCTTCCTCGCCGCCTTGCTCGACTCGCAGCCGATGGGCTTCTACAGCCCCTCGCAGCTGGTGCAGGACGCGCGCCGGCATGGCGTGGAGGTGCGGCCGGTCGACGTGACCTGCAGCGAGATCGACACCACGCTCGAGCCGCGCGCGGCCGATGCACCGCGCGTGCCGCCGGGCACCGACGCACGCTATGCCGAGCGCCTGGGCCATGACGACCAGCCCGCGGTGCGCCTCGGACTGAACCGCATCGCGAGCCTCAGCAAGGGCGGCGCGAAGCGCCTGCTCGAAGCCCGCGCGCAGTCGCCTTTCACCAGCACCGAAGACCTCGCGCTGCGCGCCGAGCTCGACGGCAAGGACATGGCGGCACTGGCCGCGGCCGATGCGCTGATCTCGCTGTCGGGCCATCGGCGCCAGCAGATGTGGGATGCGACGGCGCAGCGGCGCGCGCCGGGGCTGCTCAAGGGCGTGCCGATCCACGAGGAGGCGCTGGCGCTGCCCGCGGCACCCGAGGGCGAGGAGATCGTCGGCGACTATGCGTCGATGCGCCTCACGCTGCGGCGCCATCCGCTCGCGCTGCTGCGTCCGCGGCTGGCACGCATGAACCTGATGAGCGCCGAGCAGCTGCGCGGCATGCCCAGCGGCCGCGTGGTGCGCGCCTGCGGCATCGTCAAGGGCCGGCAGCGGCCGCAGACCGCCAACGGCACCATCTTCGTCACGCTCGAGGACGAGACCGGCAACGTCAACGTGATCGTCTGGAACCATGTGATCGAAGCCTGGCGCGAGCCGCTGCTGAAATCGCACCTGCTCGCGGTGCAGGGCACCTGGCAGCGCGACGACGACAGCGGCGGCAAGGTGCAGCACCTGATCGCCACCGGCTTCAAGGACCTGACGCCGCTGATGGGCCGGCTCGCGCAGAGCAACAGCAGCCGGGATTTCCACTGACGCGATGACGGCCTCCGCGCGTTCTGTCCGTCTCTGCAACCGATCGCAACCGTTCGTTCGAGTCCTCGCCTCATCCACCGGATTTCGCTAACCTGTTCCTCATCATGTCCGCACTCGCCCTCGATCCCATCGTCGACACGCCCATCGGCCCGCCACCACCCGCGCCCGACGTGCCCGTGGTGCCGCCACCGCCCGTCATGCCGCCGGGGCCGTTGCCCGAGGGCGACCCGCCGCCCGCGATGCCGCCGGTGACCGACCCCGGCTTTCCGCCGCCGGTGGAGGAGCCACCGATGCAGACCGCGGTGTCGCTCGCGGCCTCGCTGGCCATCGCATCGGCGTCGGGCGGCGTGCCCTTCGGCAAGCTGCATGCGCGGCGCCTGCGCGAGATGTACCGCTCGGCCGGCTGGCCCTGCTGCGATGCGATCGAGGTCGAGCTGCTCGCGGGCGGCTTCCTCGAGCGCGTGCGGTCGGCGCAGGGCCACGAGACCCTGCGCGTGACCGATGCCGGTCTCGCGCGCATCGCCACCACGCTCACGATCAACCGCGCGGCGCTGTCGCCGCACGAGGCGCTGGTGGAACGCGTGGCGCGCGAGATGACGCGCGGCGGCCGCATCGCCTGGCGCGGCCTGAGCCTGCGCGCGAAGCTGCCGCCGGCGGAAGAGGGCGGCAAGGCGCGCTGGTGCATGGCCAGGCCCGATGTCTTCTCGATCCGCAACACCAGCGTCGAGGCCTATGCGCACCCGATCGTGCACGAGGTGAAGGTGAGCCGCGCCGACCTGCTGGGCGACCTGCGCAAGCCCGACAAGCGCGCGGCCTACCTCGACCTCGGCGGCGAGTGCTGGTACGTGCTGGGCAACGACGCGCGCGGCCGCTGCATCGCCACGCCCGAGGAGGTGCCGGCCGAATGCGGCGTGATGGTGCTCGAGGGCGAACGCCTCGTGGTCGCGCGTGCCGCGGTGCATCGCAGCTTCGAGCGGATTCCGTTTGCGGTGTGGCTCGCGCTCGCGAAGGCGCAGCCGATGGCGGGGTTCGATGAGGACGTGCAGGACTTGCTGGTGTGAGGCCTGCCGAGCCGGCGCGATGGTTGCCGGTTCAGTGGAGTGAAGCAGTCAGGCGGCGCAGCCCGTGGCGTGCGGAGATCGATGCCAGGTGCTCGTGACGGAACGGTGTCGTGAAGTGCGAGCGGACGACGCGGATTTCGCTCACGGGCCAAGAGATCGGCGACATGGGCAGGCACGCGGCGCCTTCCGCGTAGCGTGCGATGGTGACGTGCGGCTTCCATTCGGAAATCTTGGCGCGATCCACGAGGCCTGCCTGCCGGATGAGACAGTGGATCGTTTCCCGCAGCCGATGCAGCTCGCCATGCGCTGCCGGCTCCAGAACGGACACATCGTTTTTCCACGTGCAGGAATAGTCGAGCAGCAGTTCGAGCGAGCACATCCGCACCTGGGACATGGCTTCGATCAGCCGCTCCGCGCAGCGCGCGTGCGAATGCTCGTCGACGTAGCCGAGCGTGAGGTGGAGCCGATCGGCTGGCGGAAAGTGGCTGTTGTGGGGCCATAGCCATTGCTGGTGGTTCTGCTCGATCTCGAGTTGCACCTGCTCATCGGGAAACAGGCCCACGAGCAGTTGAGGAGGTCCCGACGACACGATCAATCCACCTTCGGCCACCACTGCTGCGCCGTCGTCCGCAACACCCGCGCAGCCTGCGCCTTGATGTCGTGCGGATCGCCCTGTTCGTTGTGCCGCAGCACGCGGAACGGCCAGGTCGAGAGGCGTCCCGTGACACGCAGCCGCGGGGCGGGCTGCGTCTGCGTGGGGCGTGAGAAGAAGAGGATGCGCGCAGCGGCTGCGGGCGGATTGGCGGTGGTCATGCGGTCGCCTCGAAGTTGTTCTTGGAGACGAGGCATTCTAGAGAAATGCTGTATGGACGTACAGTTAAAACTCCTTGCCCGAAGCCGACGCGGATGGGGAATTCCTATCGCGCGAACGCCCCGCGCCGCGCCACGAAAAAGGGGCTCCGAAGAGCCCCGAAATCCCCACCATGAAACCCTCACAAGGTGTGAAGAAACCGTAGCGAGCGCCCCGAGGTCGCGCCGAGGACCGGAGCCGTACCTTGTACGGTGAGGACCGCAGGTGCGAGATCGGGGCGCGCAGCAGGTTTATTCACATCTTGTCAGCCCAGCGGCAGGCGCAGGTAGCTTCCCTTCAGCGGCTGCTGCCCCGCGCCCGGCTTGCTCCAGTCGCACACGCCGGCCGGGAAGATGGTCTTGAGCCGCGTCTCCTCGGCACCGCTGAAGGTCGCCGTGTAGTCGGCCATCGCGACCGGCTTGAGCTGGCACTTGAGCACGTCGTTCACGAGCGGCGAACCGGCCACGATGCGCGGCGTGCTGAAGCGCGGATAGACCACGTTGCACTTCGCGGCCGGGTCCTGCGACGCGACCTCGTCGATGCGCTTGTTGCTCTTGTCCCAGCAGGCGTCGTTGGCGCCCGCGGGCTTGTTGCGCACCACCTTGTCGGTCGAGGCCGCGGCGCTGTCGGCCGCCATGTTGTCGAGCCACTTGTTCATCAGGTCGATGGAATCGCCCACGTAGCTGAGGATCGAGGTCGACGAACCCAGCGTCCAGATGATCTGGTTGTCGCTGCGGCCGTTGGCGCGCTGCAGCCGCGCGCGGATGATCAGGTCCTGCAGCGTGTCGTGGATGTCGCCGGTCGCATCGGCATTGCCGCGCTGCGTGATGATCGGGATGTTCGCGAGGCCCGGGCCGGTGAAGCTGTTCTTGAAGCCGCCCGAATAGGTCGCCTCGAGCGCGCCGGCATCGGCCTGCGAGCGTGCCGCCTGCACGTTGCCGTCGCGGTCGTAGCCGCCGACCTTCTCGTTGAGGTCGAGGAACTCCTTCACCGAGATCGTGCCCTTGTTGAGCGCCGCCAGGCCGTACTGCACGCCGACGTTGTCGATCGGGCGGCGCGCTTCCTGCGTGCCCGGGCGCTTGCCCAGCAGGTTGACGTTGGTCTGGAACAGGTCGCAGCGCACGCCGTTCGGGTTGGTCGCGCGGTCGAACACGTTGGCTGCGTTGGTCGGTTCGAGGAAGCCGCAGCCCGCCGCGTTGTCGGACTTGATGATGCTTGCGAAAGACGCGTCCCAGGCCCCACAGGTGCCCTGGTTGAAGCCATTGACCGCGACCTGCTTGGCTGGCGTCCAGGTCGCCATGTCGAGTCCGTAGACGTTGTTGAGCAGCCGGCACTCCATCACCTCGGGCATCAGCGTCTCGGGGAACGAGACGATCGGCTGGATGCCGTCGAGCAGCCCCGGGTAGAGCTGCGCGATCAGGTACTGCTGGATCGCGCCGCCCGAGCCGCCGATGCCCGCGGTCCACTTCGGCACCTCGCCGAATTCCTCGATCACGTGCTCCTTGATCATCATCAGCGTCTCGCCCTGCAGGTGCGGGTTCGCGTGCTGGTTGTTCCACAGCTCGGTCGAGTTGAAGAAGGCGAAGCCGCGCGACAGGTAGATGTCGGCGATCGGGTCGAGGATCGACTCGATCGGGTGCACGCCCTGGTTGTATTGGGCCGAGCCGCAGCAGTCGAAGTAGGGCACCAGCTTCCTGTTCCAGCCCTTGCCGGGCTTCCAGGTGGCGGGCGCGTCCTTCGCCGGGTTGTCGAGCACCGCGAGGCGGTACACGCCGCGGTTGATGGTGCCCGACTCCACGCGCACGATGTAGGGCACGGTGACGCCGTCGTTGGTGGTGGTGTCGGCCAGGTCGGCCGGGCGCGTGCCGGTCGGGTCGGCCAGCGGCTTGAAGCTGCCGGTCTTGGTGCGGTAGTACCAGACCACCTGCGTGGTGGCCGAACAGTTGGCATCGAGCGCCACGCCCAGGCCGTTCTGCACCGTGCGGCATTCGTAGGGCGTGATGTGCGGGCCCGAGAGGATCGGGCCGGTGATCGGGTAGTTGACCAGCTTGAGCTCGGTGCGCTGCTCGGGCTTGTCGGCGTTGGTCACGACGATCAGGTTTTCCTTGCCGGTGGCCGAGGCCGGGTCTTCGGCGAGGCCCGTGACCAGGCCGCGCAGCGTGCGCGTGGCGGCATCGCGCGTGCTCAGCTGCGCGCTCACGTCCTTGCCGTTGAGGCTCACGCGCACCTTGTCGGTCGCCACGCCCTCGGGCGCGCGCACCTCGAGCAGCGTGTCGCCGCCGCTCACCATCTCGGGCTTGGACGACAGCGTGCGCACGTCGAAGGCGGCCGGGGCGGGTGGCGGCGCGGGCGGTGGCGGCGCGACCGGCAGGAACACCGCGCCGCTGTCCGAGCTGCCGCCGCAACTGGCGAGCAGCGCGGCCGCGGCGATGGCCAGTGCCGCGACGGAGCCGGCGCGAAGGGCCGGCCACGGAGAAACCCGCTTGCGCGGTGCGTGGGGGATGGCGAACATGAGGTCTCCTGTGTTGGTGTCGATCTCCACAAAGATTAAGGAGCGGCACGCGGCACCACGGTCGTTGCGACGACAGATGAGGCGTGAATTGCTACAGGTAATCCCTGATTCCCCGCAGCCCGCGGCGTGCCTCGAGGGCATGGTGCGGCGCTCCCGGTGGGCGGCCGGTCTTTCTTCTTCCGATCTCGAGCGCGTGCTGGGCGGCATGCAGGAGCGCCAGTACGCGCGCGGTGCCTGCATCGCGGGCGCGGGCCAGGTGGTCGAGCACTGGATGGCGCTGATCGACGGCTTCGCGAAGATGTCGGTGGCCTCCGAGGATGGCCGCGTGTCGACGCTCACGGGCGTGTCGGCGGGCGTGTGGTTCGGCGAGGGCTCGCTGTTCAAGCACGAGGCGCGCCGCTACGACGTGTTCGCGCTGCGGCCCACGCGCGTGGCGCTGATGCCGCGCCGCACCTTCGACTGGCTGCGCGAGACCAGCGTGCCCTTCAACCACTACCTGCAGGAGCTGCTCAACGCGCGGCTGAGCCTGTTCATCGGCGCGCTCGCGCACGAGCGCCTGCTCGACACCGACGCGCGCGTGGCCAACTGCCTCGCGAGCCTGTTCAATCCCGAGCTCTATCCCGACGCGCCGCGCCACCTGCAGGTGGGGCAGACCGAGATCGGCCTGCTCGCCAACGTCTCGCGCCAGCGCGTGAACGTCGCGCTGCAGCGGCTGCAGGCGCTGGGGCTGATCCGGCTCGAGAAGCGCGGGCTCACGGTGCTCGACCTCACGGGCCTGAGCAACTACCGCGTGTCTTACGACGGCCCCGCGCTGGCCGAGGACGCGGCCTCGGCACGCCGCGCCTGAAGCGCTTCCGGCGCCGCCCGACCCCTCGGTCGGTGGCTGGAAATGAATTCTTTTTGCTACAGTCCGTCGATGAATCTCACGACAGACGCCGCGGCTGCCCCGTACCAGGACCTGGGCGAGGTGCTTCGCCAGCGCGGCGTGCAGGAGGCGCTGCGCTGCCTCAACGCCGAGGTGCCGCACCGCTACACCGCGGTCTTCGTGCTCGACGGCGACCTGCTGCGCAACCTCTACATGGTCGACAAGCTCGGCGAGGCGCGCCCCGAACAGCTCGCCGTCGTGCCGCTGGGCAGCAGCTTCTGCCAGTTCGTGCTGCGTGACGGCCGCCTGTGCACCGAGGATTCGCGCGAGGAGCGGCTGCTCGACGGCAGCCCCTACCAGGGCATGGTGATCGCCTACCACGGCGTGCCGCTGACCCATGGCGACGGCCGGCTGGCCGGCACGCTGTGCCACTTCGACCTGGTGCGCCAGAGTCTCAGCGAGGCCCAGTTCGAGCGGCTGCAGCAGGCCGGGCGCCTGCTGTCGGACCCCGTGCTGCGCGCGGCGGCGCAGGGCGAGGGCGGCTGACCGGGCCCGCGGACCCGATCGACGCCGCCTCGTTGCCGCGGCCCGATCAGCCCGGCGCGACCGCGTAGCTCTGGAAGGTGCCCTTCAGCGGCACCTGCCCGACACCCGGCCTGGTCCAGTCGCACACGCCGCTGGAGAACACGGTCCGCAGCCGGGCGAGCTGCGTGGGCGTGAGGGTCTGGGTGTAGTCCGACGCCAGCACCGGCTTCAGCTGGCACTTGTTGATGTCGTTCGTCAGCGGCGCGCCGGCCTGCTGGCGCGGCTCGCCATGCAGCGGGTACATCGTGGCGCAGGTGCCGGTGGCGCCATAGGCCGGCGATTCCTCGTACTTGGTGCCGCTGCCGTCGAAGCAGGCGTCCACCGCGGCCCGGGGCTTGTGCGCCACCACCTTGTCGGTGGTCAGCGGCGCCGGATCGGCCGCGATGCCGTCGAGCCACTGCGTCATCACGTCGAGCGACAGCGCGGCCAGCGGATAGCCGGTGCGCGGGCCGACCCAGATGACCTGGTTGTCGATGCGGCCGTTGGCGCGCTGCAGCCGCGCGCGCACCACCAGGTCGCGCTCGTGCGAATGGATGTCGCCCGAGGCGTCGTTGTAGGTGCGCGAATGCAGGATCGGCACGAAGGCCAGGCCGCCGCCGCCCGAGTTGACCAGGCCGCTCGCATAGGCGCGCTCGAGCGCGAGCGCATCGCCCATGGTGCGCTGCGGCACCGGCTTGCCGTCCTTGTCGTAGCCGCCGACCTTCTCGTTGAGCGTCACGAACTCCTCGGCGCTGATCGCCCCCTTGTTGAAAGCCTCGAGCCCGTACTGCACGCCGACGTTGTCGAGCGGGCTGCGCGCGAAGCCGGTGATCGGGTCGCGGCCCATGATGTTGGTGCGCATGTCGGAGGTGGTGCAGCGCGCGCCGGTCGGGTTGTTGATCGGGTCGTAGACCTTCGAGACGTCCTTGAGCGCGCAGCCGGCCGCGTTGGTCGCGACGATGGTGTCGACGAAGCTCAGGTCCCAGGCGCGGCAGGTGCCGTTGGTGAAGCCGTCGACGGCCGTGCGCTTGGCATCGGTCCAGGTCGCGGTGTCGGCCTTGTAGACGTTCTCCAGCAGGCGGCAGTCGGCCACGTGCAGGCTGCCGTCGGGGAAGGTCAGCGAGGGTTGCAGGCCGTCGAGCAGGCCCGGGTAGATCTGCGTGATCACCAGCTGCTGGATCGCGCCGCCCGAACCGCCCGAGCCGGCCGTCCAGCGCGGCACGCCGTAGGTCTCGATGAAGCGCTCCTTCAGCATCATCAGCGTCTCGCCCTGCAGCACCGCGTTGCCGCGCTGGCCGTTCACGAGTTCGGTCGAGATCATGTAGGCGAAGCCGCGCGACAGGTGCAGGTCGCTCAGCGCATCGGTGGCCTGGTTCACGCCCTGGTTGTACTGCGTGCCCGCGCCGCCGCCGAAGCTCACCACCAGCCGGCCGTTCCAGCCCGCGGCGGGCTTGTAGCCGGCGGGCGCCGCGGTCTCGGCCGTGGGGTCGTCGAGCAGCGCGATGCGGTAGATCGTGCGGCCCACCGTGCCCGAGTCCACGCGCACGATGTAGGGCACCGTCTTGCCCTCGATGGTCGTGGTCTGCGCCAGGTCGGACGGGCGCGCGAGCGGATCGGCCAGCGGCTTGAAGCTGCCGGCCGGCGTGCGGTAGAAGTAGTCGTTGCGCCGCGTCGCCGAGCAGTTCGCATCGAGCGGCGTGCCCATGTTCGATTCGACGGTGCGGCATTCGTAGGGCGTGAGCAGCGCGCCCGCGAGGATCGGGCCAGTGTCAGGGTAGTTGGTGAGCACCAGTTCGGCGTTCGAGGACGCGCGGCCCTCGGCGCTCGCCTTCACCGCCAGCGTGTTGGCGCCAGTGGCCAGGCCCTTGACCATGCCGCGCAGGTTGCCGTTCGCATCGCGCGCGAACTGGGCCGTCACCGGCTTGCCGTTCAGCGTGAGCTCCAGTCCCGAGGCCGTCGCGCCCGCGGGCGCCTTCACCTCGACCAGCGCATCGCCGCCGCTCACGAACTGCGGCTTGGACGACAGCACCGTGATCGAGGCCTGGTCGAGCGCCGCCGGCGCCGAGGGTGGCGGCGAGGCCGGCACGACGGGGATGAAGCCCCCGCCGCCGCCGCCATCGCCGCCGCAGGCGGCCAGCAGCGCCGCGCAGGCGATACCGAGGGAAAGGATGCGTGCCGGCCGCGCAAGCGGCGGCGCGGTTCGCGTCGAACCGAGCGTTTGTCTCATGGTGTTCTTCTTTCGTGGGACGGATGATGTCGACGCGCACGGCCTGATCGAGCCCTCGCCGCACGGCGTCGGCTTCACTCTATGCAGCGCATGCGGTCCCGTGTTCTCCGATCGCGCCAACTTCATTTGCCAATCACGCCATGTCTCACGCCATGCCCATGCCTTCCGCCGCGGGATCCGCTTCAACGGCCTTCGCGGGCCGGCCCACCTTGCCGATCTCCTACGTCAGGGATTTCCTCGCGGGACTGCCGATCGATGCGCCGACCCTGCACGGCATGCTGCACCTGGCCACGATCTCGCCCACGCTGCTCGCACAGCGGCATGGCCGCGTCACCGAGGAGCAGTTCGCCGAGCTGTTCCGCAGCGTGGCGCTGCACATGGACGACGAGATGCCCGGGCTCTATGCGCGGCCGCTGCGCTGCGGCACGCTCAAGGTGCTGAGCATCCTGATGCTCGATGCGCCCACCTTGCAGGTCGCCATCAAGCGATGGATGCAGTTCAACCGCGTGCTCGACGACGGCTCGGTGTTCACCCTGCACCGCGACGAACGCGAGGCCGTGATCCGCATCGATGCCTATCCGCGCCAGGCCCGCAGCGCGCGCCTGGTGCAGGAGCTGCACATGAAGCTGGTGCACGGCCTGTGCTCGTGGATCATCGGCGCGCGCATCGAACTCGAGCGCATCGACTTCGGCTTCGCGCGGCCCGACGATGCCGCCGACTACCTCTTCATGTTCCCCGGCCCCGCGCGCTTCGGGCAGCCCGTGACCGCCATGGTCTTCGACCCGAAGTACCTCGACCGGCCGGTGCGCCGCCGCTCCGGCCTCGAGCTGCGCGACCTGCTGCATCGCGCCCCGCTCGACTGGCTGTTCGTGCCGCCGAGCGCCGACAGCGCCGCGCACCGCGTGCGCGGCTGGCTGCAGGCCCGGCTCGGCGAGGACTGCGACATCGCCCACGTGGCGGGTGCCTTCGGCCTGTCG
>Ga0209902_101247_pt1 | contig 13976 bp, 11 predicted proteins | sample FECB27metaG_FD_188304 | JGI IMG/M metagenome (GOLD analysis project Ga0209902, IMG submission 188304) | Cyanobacterial communities from the Joint Genome Institute, California, USA - FECB-27 (SPAdes) (version 2) | ecosystem: Environmental > Aquatic > Thermal springs > Hot (42-90C) > Microbial mats...
GCGCCTTGGGTTTGCGCCTGAGACGCTGAGGCAGACCCATCCGCGGCTCGTCATATGTTCGATCAGTGGCTACGGCGAAACAGGACCGTTGGCAGATCGTAAGGCTTATGACCTGTTGATCCAGGCAGAGTCGGGTCTGGCATCGATAACAGGTGGGCCGGATGCACCGGCGCGCGTTGGCATCTCCATGGTCGATATTGCAACTGGAGCGACAGCCTACTCTGCTATTCTAGAGGCCCTGCTGGCGAGAGGTGTAACGGACCAGGGTGCCGATGTGCGTATCTCGATGTTTGATGTGATGGCGGACTGGCTGACAGTGCCACTGCTACACCACGAAAACGGCAAATCTCCTGAACGTATCGGTCTGGCCCATCCGTCCATCGCGCCCTATGGCGTGTTTGAGACACGAGACAATAAGGGTATTCTCATCTCGATCCAGAGTGACAGGGAATGGGCGAAGTTCTGCTCGGAATTTCTCGCCATGCCGGAGATGGCCACAGACCCTCAGTTCGCCAGAAATGTCGCACGCGTCGCCAACCGCGCAGCCGCTGACGAACTGGTCGCCGATGCTTTTGCGCTACTTGACGAAGACGACGCAAAAAGCCTGCTCCTCAAGGCGGATGTGGCTTTCGCCTCAGTAAACGACATGGAGGCGCTGTCAAAGCACCCGCATCTGAGGCGCATCACCATCGCTACGGAATCTGGACCAGTTTCATATCCGGCACCGGCACCGGTGTTCATTGGCGAGCCGCGTACCTACGGCGCGGTTCCGGCTCTTGGCGAGCGCAACCCTTATCAGGGCGGTCGTGAGGACAAAACATCGAGAGCGAGATGATGAGCGCTACTGAGATCGGCCATGCTGAGGTCGACCGCCTCCGGGCGTGGATCGGCCGCGAAGATGTAGCTTCCGACATCATTTCTAGCGATCTCGTTCGCAAGTTCAACGCGACGTTCGACCTCGATGCTGAGCCGACAATCCATGGCAGCGTAGCACCACTCTTTGTTCACTACTGCCTCGCCGCGCCTGCGGCCCTCACGAGCACGCTAGGCGACGACGGTCATCCGCGACGGGGCGGGTTCCTTCCGCCCATTCCGCTGCCTCGACGTATGTGGGCAGGTAGCAGTGTGCTCTTTCATAGGGATCTCCTCGTCGGAGAGGAAATTCAACGCTTCTCACGAATATCCAACGTCGCCTTCAAGAATGGGCGCACAGGCTCCTTGTGTTTCGTGGCAGTGGATCATCAGATCACGGCAGGCGGGAAACTGGCCATCGAAGAGAGACAAGACATCGTCTATCGGGAGGCAGCCACTACTGCCGGCACTGCCGTTGTTGCTGCGGAGATAGCTCCAATGGGCGCCCATGTCCGCCCGATGATAAATTCGACCCCACTACTCTTCCGCTATTCTGCGCTCACTTTTAATGGTCACAGAATCCACTACGACCGTAGATACGCTACGGATGTCGAGCACTATCGGGGCCTTGTGGTTCACGGACCGCTCCAAGCGACGCTGTTGCTGTACTTTGCGAGTGAATTGAAAGGGCGTTCGCCAACACGCTTTGCCTTCAAGGCGCAGTCGCCGGTATTCGACGACGATCGGATTAGTCTCCATGCAGCCGAAGACGGCAGTGCGCTAAAGCTCTGGACGTGTAGCGAAGGTGGCCCCATCGCGGTGAGCGCCGAAGCGGAGTGGTTTTGATGATTAGGAGTTTCGTTGCACCATTGTTTGTGCCCGGTGACAGGTCTGAGCGCTTCGAGAAGGCCGCCGCCTCGGGTGCGGATGCTATTATCATCGATCTGGAAGACGCGGTTGCATCTCAGGCCAAGGACGAGGCCAGATCTGCTCTCCGTGCCAATTTCACAAGCCTGCCGGTTTTGGTACGCATAAATGGCGAAACAACATCATGGTTTGAAGCGGATCTTGCCCGCGTTGGAAAGCTGCCGTTTGCGGGCGTCATCGTGCCGAAGTTTGAACTGACTCCGAAGATCGCACAACTTGCGCGCACTGCCGCTATTCCTCTGGTCGCCTTGATCGAGACCGCCAAAGGCCTGGCGGAGGCCCGGCAGATTGCCGCACTTCCCGGCGTTGCGCGCCTTGTTTTTGGCTCGATCGATTTCTGCGCAGATCTTGGGTGTGCGCATACGCGCGAGACCCTTATGTCAGCTCGTTCCGAACTCGTCCTGGCCTCACGTCTCGCTGGGATTTCAGCACCGATCGATGGGGTTACGACGTCCATTGATGATGCGGAACTGGTCGCATCTGACGCGCGTCATGCCCTGGATCTAGGGTTTGGCGGGAAGCTTGCCATCCACCCCCGGCAGATAAGTGCGATCAGGATCGGTTTCCGTCCACAACCCGAAGAGGTCGAGTGGGCTTTGAAGGTATTGGCCAGTGGCGAAGGGGCGGTCGCTGTCGATGGTGCCATGGTCGATGAACCAGTGCGGATTCGTGCGCGTGTCGTGCTTGCCCGAAACACGCTAACTTAATTGGGTGGCGATGCGATGAAAGTTCTCGTCCCGGCCATCGTCGCCATCAACAAGGACGAAAAAAGGCCCCGTTCTTCCATGTGGCCGACTATGGCATCGTCGGCGATCTGGTCACCGTCCTGCCCGAGTTCGACAGGATCACAACATAGGAGCATGCACCATTAGTGCTGAAATGGCGTCTGTACCGCTGGTATTTCTCCCTGGCCTGCTTTGCGACGAGCGCCTCTGGCGCGATCAGGCTAACGCTCTCAGCGATGTTGTGGACGCGTCGATTGCAGATCTGACGCTGGACGACAGCGTCCAAGGCATGGCAGCCCGGGTTTTGGCAGGCGCGCCGCCCAGTTTCGCGCTCGCGGCACTTTCAATGGGTGGCTATGTGGCGTTTGAAATAATGAGGCAAGCGCCTTACAGGGTTACTCGTCTCGCCCTGTTCGATACAAGCGCTGCGCCTGATAGCAACGAACGGGTCGCAGACCGGAAGGCTGGAATCGCAGCTCTCGCCAACGGTAGGTTCTCAGGGGTAACGAGCCGACTCTTGCCGAAGCTTGTGCACACGTCTCAGATCGACAATCCCGTCGGCGACGAAGTGAAAGCGATGGCTGCAAGGGTAGGACGAGAGGCATTCATCCGTCAGCAGAGCGCCATTCTAGGGCGTCCAGATTCCCGTCCCATCTTATCTACAATTCAGGTGCCAACCCTCGTCGCTGTCGGCATCGATGACGTTCTTACGCCTCCCAAAGAAGCCCAGGCCATGCACTGGGGCATCTCTGGCTCGAAGCTTTACGTGTTTGCTGAATGTGGTCACCTGCCTGCACTTGAAAAGCCGTCCGAAACCGGAGCGGTATTGCGGCGCTGGCTCACGTCCAAATTCTAGGCTGCATAGACATCGACTTAGCATCACGATTGTCCTTCTGCTATATCCTGTGATGGAGAGTAGAGCGAATAAGAAGAATGGATGTAGGGCAACTTAAGACGTTGATTCACGTGGCCGAACTGGGGAGCCTCAGCAAGGCCGCTGACCGGCTCAACATTGCTCAGCCCGCGCTCAGCCGCCAAATACGCCTTCTCGAAAAGGAACTCGGCGTGTTTTTGTTTGAACGTCATGGGCGAGGCATGGTCATTACAGACATAGGCCGCGATGTTTTAGATCACGCCTCCCGTGTCATGGCAGAGCTGGAGGGCATTCGGAACGCCGTGATTCAAGGACGAAGCGGTTACAAAGGCCTCGTAGTGATGGGGATGACGCCCACCGTAGCCGAGATAATGACAGTCCCACTAGTTAGTGAAATCAAGAAACACCACCCGGAATTGGCTATTCGAGTACTGTCAGGTTTCAGCGGGCACCTTCTGGACTGGCTGCAGCGAGGGGAGCTTGAACTTGCAATCTCCTATGATCCACAACCGCTTCGCTCAATACGAGTTACGCCAGTCATAGACGAAACGTTGCTCTTCGTAACCGCCAACAACTGCTGTACCTTGGCTCTCGATGGTTCAATTTCCTTTTCTAAACTGGCAGGCATTGACCTCGTCCTGCCCAGTCCGCGGCATGGACTGCGTGTGATCCTCGAGAGCTGTGCCAATAAGGCGGGCATTAGTCTAAAGACCAGTATTGAAGCGGATTCATTCGGGGCTATGATCAATCTTGTCCGAAGTGGGTTCGGATCAACCATATTGCCACTGGCACCTATATACTCGCTAGTGAGTTCCGGCCAATTGTGCGTTTCCACCATAGTTGATCCGACACCGGTCAGAACTGTTGTGCTGGCCTATTCTGCCGATAGACCAGTGACGCCCGCGGCCCGATTTGTCGGGGATACGTTTCGGGCTGTCGCTGCTGATCTGGTGAAACGTAAAATATGGAGCGGTCAGCTGATCTGACTCTCACCTGGCATAACTTTCGGCTTTGTCTCGCTGGTATTGGTCTAGCCGGCGGCCTGTCGCGCCGATGATGGCGCCCCCCCTTTTTCGGAGTGAGCGCGAGCCACGACCCTTGAGTACAGCCGCCTTCGCCGGCCAAAGGCGGACGACTTCTGTTGCGGGATTGCGCGGCGTGGGCCGCATGGAGTTGAAGAAGTGAACGGCAGCATTCGATTCTTGTTCATTCACACCGGGGGGACAATCGGAATGATCCCGGGACCGCACGGGCTTGCCCCCGGTAAAGGCCGCGTGGAAGCCGCCCTTACTGCGCGGGTACCGGACGCAGCCTTTGCCCGTTACATTTTCGATCCGCTTGTCGACAGCGCGGAAATTGGACCGCATCATTGGAACCGGATGCTGGAGGCGATAGACGAGCATCCTGGCGTGCCGGTGCTGATCACGCATGGCACCGATACTCTATCTTACACGGCTGCGGCCCTTTCGGCTGCTCTGGCTTGCACGGAACGACGTATTATCTTGTGCGGGGCGATGCAGCCGCTTGGTGCAAACGGGGACGCGGAAAACAATCTCGATCTGGCAATCGCCGCGTTGAACGATCAAACGCCCGGCGTCTTCCTCGCCTTTGGCGGTGCAATGCGTGACGCAGTCGGCCTTGTAAAGCACGACAGCTCGTCGACAGATGCTTTCCGCAATCTGCCGCAGGCGCCGCTTCAAAGCCCAGTGCGCAGGCGCTTCGATGGTCGCCGCTTGGCAATTCTGACAATTTCGCCAGGCCTACCTTCGCAAGCGCTTCGCGCCATGCTGGCTGAACTCGATGGGGCCGTCCTGCGGATTTTCGGGACAGGCACCCTCTCATCCGATCCCGACACGATCGCTGCGCTCACTGACGCCGTGGCGGCCGGGAAGGTATTGCGCGCCGCCAGCCAGTGTGAAGCAGGCGGATTGCGGCCAGGCACCTACGGTGCCGGGTGTGCGCTCTGGTCCGCCGGCGTGCAGAACGGCGGTCAGCAAACACCGGAAATGGCGCTTGTTCACCTGTGGCTTTCGGCCTGACAGCACTTTTGCCGAACAACGAAGTCCGGCTTGCCCATCCTCTTTTAGCAATCGCGTGGGCTGATCTCCTTCCCAATCTACAGCTTCATCGCCCAAGCCCGGAGCGGGCTTGCGAGACCCGTTTCGACACGGTTCGGCTCAAAGAGCGCATTTAGCGTTTGACCTCATGCTGGTCAGTTTGTTACTAATAGTCAGAAGCTGAATATCAAGAGGAAGAGCATGAGCCTCGCGCTTGAAGAGAAGTTGGCAGCCGCCACTAAGGCGGCGTGGGAGCAAGAGCCTCAGGGCTATCAGGATCTGCGCCTCGGACGCCTTGAGCATCAACCGGGGGTGGAGGGACGCTATTTCGGGGCGCTCGATGTGGCCCATGGCATGCTGCGCGATTTTGCGCTCTACACGGTTTATCCTCTGCTTCAGCTTCATCGCGAGCAGGTCAAGCCGCCGGTTACCGCGGCAGTGGCGCGCAAGATGTTACCGGTGGTCGCGAACTATCTGGGATATAGCGGCTTTCCGGAACTGCGTAGCCTTACTCAGGAATTGCTCGCCGCAATTGAAGACTGCAGCGTAGAGGAAGGGGATCGTATTCTCACGCGCTATCTCGGCTATGTGAACGCGCTTTATGCTTGGGCCTATCATTATTTTCCGTGGAATGTCGGCGAAGAGTTTCGCTACGATAACTGGCATGGCAGCCAGGACTTGCCGGACAATCCAGACACCCTGGCGCAGACCGATTGCCTAATCCGCCTGCGCTGGGAACCAATTGGCATTGAGGTCAAGGCGTTTCTCGCTGTCGACCTGAACACCGAGCTATGCAAAGACATTTTAGCCGCGATGCCCTTTCGATGCCTGCAGGTGCATCCGATCGTGGCCGGCCAGTCGCTGATGGCCTATTCGCCGCTCACGACCACAGCGCCAACGCCGTTCCGTGAAGAAATCCGGCGCGCGCCCGTGGGCCGCCTTCGCTACAACGCGAGTACGGGACAGAAATTCATCGTTCAGTACGGCCGAACGAGCGAGGACATCCTCGCGCCCGTGATCGGTTCGGTACTACCTGAGGATCGCCATCTACTCGCTGAGGTCGGCAGGGCCGTCTGGGCCTCCACCTACCACACCAAGCAGCCAATCTGGCTGCATGTCGAGCGGTTTTAAGTGCCGCGCCAAGATCTGTTTTCACCTTATGGGACAACATGAAATGCTAAGAGTGGGCATCGATATCGGTGGCACGTTCACCGACTTTATTGCGTGGCAGGATGACGGCGGTGCTGGGAGACTGAAAACCTTCAAGGTTCCGTCTACCCCGCCGAACTATGAAGAAGGCTTCATCCATGGCCTGACGCAGGTGCTCTCCAGTTTCGACAATGTCGAGCAGGGAGACATCATGATCATGCACGGCACGACGATCAGCACCAATACGGTTATCGAGCGGTCGGCGCCGCCCATAGCGCTTCTGACCACACGTGGCTTCCGCGATGTACTAAATATTCAGCGGTTGCGTTTGCGCAATCCAACCAATCTGTTCGAGCAGCGCACCACGCCCCTGGTTCCGCGCGAACTGGTGTTCGAGATAGACGAGCGCACGCTTTTCGATGGCTCGATCCACAAGGACATCAACACGATGGAAGTGGTCGAGGCCTTCCGGCAGGCGCGCGAACGCGGGGCCGAAGGGGTCGCTATCGCCTTCTATCATAGCTACCGCAATCCCAATCATGAAGAAATGGCACGCGACGCATTGCTTGCGGCGTTTGGCAGTGAACTCGACATTTCACTGTCGTCGGAAATCTGGCCACAGATCGGCGAATATGAACGTTCGATGGCTGCGGTTCTTAACGGGTATGTCAAGCCGAAGATGGGCCGCTACGTAACCGCGATCGAATCCTGGCTCGCCGAGAACCTGCCCCGCGCGCATCTCTATATCACACGCTCCAACGGCGGTGCGATGTCGATCGACGAGGCGCGTCGATTCCCGGTACAGACACTGCTTTCGGGGCCGGCTTCCGGTGTGACCGCCGCACTCGCCCTGTCCCAGCGCATGGGAGGATCGCAGCAATATTTGACCTTCGACATGGGCGGCACGTCGACCGACGTTTCGCTGATCCGCAACGACAGCCCAATGATCTCGACCACTTCGGAAGTCGGTGATTTCCCCGTTTCGATGCCGGTGACCGATATCGAGGCGATCGGTGCGGGCGGTGGCTCCCTGATCGATCTCGACAAGAGCGTGCTACGGGTCGGCCCTAAGAGCGCTGGTGCCCGTCCCGGTCCGGCATCCTTCGGCCATGGTGGCACCCAACCGACCGTTTCCGACGCCTATGTACTATCCGGCTATCTCGATCCCGAAAACTTCTTGGGCGGGCGTATGAAGCTCGATGTCGCCGCAGCCGAGCGGGCAATGCAGCCCGTCGCCGAGATGCTCGGCACCTCCCTCGCGGCCGCGGCCGAGGCGGCGCTCAACGTTGCAACGTCCAACATGGTCGCCCGCGTGATGCCCTACATGGCGCGCCACGGTGTCGATCCCGAGGACGTCACGCTGATTGCCTTCGGCGGCGCGGGATCGCTACACGCGCCTCTTTTGGCGATGGAAATGGGTATTCAACGCGTTCTCATCCCGCCGACACCATCAGTATTCTGCGCTTCCGGCGGTCTCGTGACGCGGCTGGTTAACGATCTTGTTCTGACCGTTCACGGCGAACGTATCGACGCCGCCAAACTAGTGTCGAGTTTCGCCTCGTTGCGCCATAAGGCCGATACCTGGCTCGCCAGCCAGACCGACCCTGCAATGATCATCGGCACCGAGCACGACCCCTTCGTGGAAGCCCGGTATGCCGGACAATCCTTCCAAATCCAAGTCAAGGTGCCCGATGCCGCGCTTTCAGGTGACTTCCAGACACTGATCGACGCTTTCCACGACGAGCATGAGCGCCTTTATAGCCATTGCGATCGGGAAGGAGCGGTCGAGTTCCTGCAATTGCGGCTGCGCGTTTCGGGTGAATTGGCCAATCCGTCTGTCGTTACGAATACGAATCCGGTTTCGGCGGAAACGGCGCGCACTGGCACCCGCCAGATCCGGCTCGCCGGCAAGATCCACATGGCCTCGGTCTACGACCGTCACCGACTCGGCTACGGGGCGACGATCGCTGGCCCGGCCATCGTCGAACAAGAAGACACTACCATTCTTGTTCCCGACGATTTCACTGCCGTCGTGAATGAATACGGCGACCTCGTCATTTCCAAGGAGTAACAGCGATGGATCCCGTTCGCACAGCAATTATGGGCAACCGCTTCACCGCCATCGTCGAGGAAGCCTCCGCAACGCTCTACCGGACCGCTCATACGACATTCGTTAAGCTGATCCAGGACTATCAGTGCGCGCTTGCAACGCCCGCCGGCGAGATCTTCGCCTATCCTACGCAGTCCGGCGTGACCGTCCTGGTTGGCATGCCACTCCAGACCACCCTTGACCGCATCGGCCGCGAGAATTTCGAGCCGGGTGACCTCTACATCATGAACGATCCGTTCTATACCGACGGCCTCGTCACGCACATGATGGATGTGACGATGATCTACCCGATCTTCCACGAGGGAGAGTTGATCTCCTTCGGCTGGGCCTTCGTACATGCCTCCGACATCGGCGGCGCGGTTCCCGGTTCGATCTCGCCCACCTTCACGGAATTCTTCCAGGAAGGCGTGCGTGTCCGGCCGGTCAAGCTTTACAAGCGCGGTGTGCTCAACGAGGACGCACGCAACATCTTCCTCGACAATACTCGCATTCCAGAGGAAATGTGGGGTGACTTCCAGGCCATGATCTCGGCCATGAAGAGTATGGAACGTCGCATCGGCCAGCTCTGCAGACGCTATGGTGCCGATGTCGTGCGCCAAGGCATGGAAGACGTGATCAAGTTCGGCGAGATCAAATCCCGCGAAGTGCTGCGTAAGATCCCGGATGGTGAGTTCACCTTCTCCGATTACATCGAGGGCTTGGAGGATGGTGTTCACATCCAACTCCGCACGACGATGCGCATCAGGGGCGACGAGCTCGAGCTCGACTTCACCGGTACCGATCCGCAGGTGGCGGCGGCCTACAACTTCATCATCGGCGATCGCACGCATCCCTATGTCACGCAGGCGCTGACCTATTACCTGCTGACCCATGATCCTAGCATGCCCATGAACGCCGGCCTGCTGCGCCCGATCAACATCATCGCGCCGCGGGGCACGGTGGTGAATGCCGACGCGCCAGCGGCCATGGGCTCGCGCGTCGCCGCCGGCACCCGTCTTTATGATACGCTTCTCGGCTGCCTCAACCAGGCCCTGCCGGATGGCGTGATCGCAGCCGGCGCCGGCATGGTGGGCATCATCGTGTGCACCGCGCGTGATCGCATGACCGGTCGTCGGCGCGTCAGCACGCTCAACCCGATCATGGGCGGAGGCGGCGGACGAAACGGCATCGACGGGATCGACGGTGCTGATGGCCGCTCCGGCGCCTTGCGCAATATCCCGACTGAGATCATCGAGGTGGAGACGGTGATCAGGATGCGCAGCGTGGCCCTTGTGCCAGACACACAGTCGGCCGGCAAATGGCGCTCCGGCGCTGCAATAAAGCTCGAAATGGAAAATACCGGCGTCGAAGCGACCTTCACCGTGCGCGGCATGGACCGGTTCCAGTTCCAGCCCTGGGGCGTACGAGACGGCAAGCCGGGGCGGCTTTGCCAGGTGTTTCTGAACCCGGGCACGGAACACGAGACCTCGATCGGAAAGATCAAGGTTCTGACAGTCAAGAAGGGCGACGTGGTGAGCATCCTTTCGCCGGCTGGCGGCGGTTTCGGCAATCCGCTCGACCGCGATCTTGCGCTGATCGAACGCGATGTGCGCTCCGAACTGATGTCAGCCGAGAAGGCGGCGATCGATTACGCCGTTGTCTTTACGACCGACGGCCGCATCGATACTACGGCAACTGATGTATTGCGTGCCGACAAGAAGCACGAACGCAGTGGTGTGCTGTTTGACTACGGCACGACCCGTACGGCTTATAACGTCATTTGGCCGGACGGTATGCGCGCGTTGCTTGCCAATACCGTGCTTGGTCTTGACAAGGCTGTGCGTCGCCATGTGATGGATCGCTCGTGCTCGCGGCTCACGGCAGCCGGACAGCCGGTGACGGCGCAGGCGATCCGAGTAGCCGTCGGAGAGGCCTTGGCCCATCTTGGCGAGGCGGTAGAACTGCCAGCGGCGTGACGACGTAGTAGGAACGAGAACGGCGAACGCCCGTCCCTTTACAGGGGCGGGCGTTCCCATTCGAGGCGACGGCGATCTGCAGTTGCCTTATGTTCCGGCCTCAATCTACAAGAAGAAACGCTTGAGGAAGGAATCCAATGTCCACTTCGACCATCCATGACGAACTGACCGCCCTCGGTTTTTCGGACCACGAAGCGCGGATTTTCGTCGCCCTTTCAACGCGTTCCAGCGCCGCGACGGCTTATGAGGTTGCCAAACAGGCGCAGGTTCCAGTCGCCAATTCTTACAACGTCATCCGAAGTCTCGAAAGGCGGGGAGCGGCGCGCAAGGTTCTCGACAATCCCGCAAAATATATCGCAGTCGACTCAAGCGATTTCCTAACCCGGCTGGCCGACGAAACATCGCGCCGTTGTTCGGCCTTGATCGGCAAGCTCCAGACGATGAGCCCGTTACGCGAGGAACGATATGTGGACGTGCTGAAAGGCCAGGACGATGTCGAGGACCGCATTGAACAGATGTTTAGTACCGCGACACGGCTGATAGTGCTGAAAGCCCGTGCACCGCTGAAGAAGAACTTGAAAACGGCGCTGGACAACGCGGTTAAGCGCGGGGTTACCTGCTATGTCATCTATTATGGCGGCGAGATGAAATTGCCCGAGGGCGACGTCCACATTTGGCCTCATGAGGGCAATGGGGTAGACATGGGCAAGGACTTCTGCATGGTGACAGCAGATTCCGAGCGCTCAATCGCCTTTGACGCGCAGACCTATGACGCGGCTTACTCTGAGAACGATGTCTTTGTATATATGACCGACGTCCTGTTACGCCATGAGATCTATTTGGCGGAGATAATGCTGAAATTCGGCGACGAGATAGAAGGCCATTTCGGCCCGGCGCTGCATCGCATCCGCGAGGCCTATGCGCTCACGCCGATTAGCGGGGATACGCGCCGCTATATCAAGGACCGCAACCGGCAGCTAATGCCAGCCGGCTAGAGATTGTTGCTATCGCCGTCAATGATCTAGCTCTTGCTCTAATGCAATTCCGGCCAACTGCGCCGGAATTGCTCTTGCGTTTATCGACCCAACTAGAGCAGGACGAGGTGTCCTGGCGAAACCTCGCAAACCGATTCCTGTCCCGTGAAGCCGGGGTGAATATAGGTGATGCGCGAGCGCTCCTTCTCGATCACCGGATCAGGCACGGGAACGGCCGACAGTAGGGAGCGTGTATAGTCGTGTTGCGGATTGGCGAAGACTTCGGCCGTAGTTCCTATTTCGACCAGCCGTCCGGCCAGCATCACGGCCACACGGTCGCAAAGATAGCGCACCATTCCCAGATCATGCGCGATGAAGAGATATGACAGCTGCAACTGCCGCTTCAAATCATTGAAGAGATTGATGATCTGCGCCTGGATTGACACGTCGAGCGCGGTGATCGGCTCGTCGGCGACGATCAAATCTGGGCGCGTGGCCAAGGCACGTGCGATGCAGACGCGTTGACGCTGCCCGCCGGATAGCTCGTGCGGGAAGCGGTCCTTGAGAACCGGATCGAGGCCGACCATTGTGAACAGCTCGGCCAGCCGAAGGCCATAGTCGGTTGCTTCGAGAGTGCCATCGAGTGCGAACGCCTCGGCGACTTGGCGGCCGATGCGCATCCTCGGGCTTAGGGCTGCATAAGGGTCCTGAAATATCGCCTGTAACCGGCTGCGCACCGGACGCATTGCGGCGCGGTCGAGATCAGTGATGTCCTGTCCGTCGAAACGGATCCGCCCCTCGCTGGGCGTTTCCAGGCGCAACACCATGCGCCCGAGCGTGCTCTTGCCCGAGCCGGACTCACCGACCAGCCCGAGCACCTCGCCGCGCATGATTGCGAAATCGATATGTTTGAGCACCCGCACCGGATGATGGCGAGTGCCATAAACGACACCGAGATCCTCGACTTGGAGAAGGGCGGTCATCTTGCAGTCTCCTGTCGGGCAAGTTCGGCCGGCAGATCGTACCAGGCAGCGACGTGGTGGCCGGGACGTCCTGCGACCTCGCGTAGCGTTGGACGTTCCTTGAAGCAACGCGGTGTCACAAATGGGTTGCGCGGCGCAAACGGGTCGCCGGGGCAGGGGTTGAAAAGATCGGGCGGCGTCCCCTCGATTTGATACAAGGACTCGTGATTGACCTGGTCGGACCGCGGAATAGATTTGAGGAGGCTCCAGGTATAGGCATTCTGCGGTGCCTCGAAGATGGAGCGGACCGGGCCGCGCTCAAGGATTTGGCCGCCATACATGACCTGAACTGTATCCGACACGCGCGCGATAATGCCCATGTCGTGGCTGATCCAGATCACCGCCATGCCGAGCCGCGCCTTCAGGTTCATTACGGTTTCAACGATCTGCGATTGCACAGTCACGTCCAGCGCGGTCGTGGCTTCGTCCGCTATCAGAAGGGACGGCTCGCAGGCGATCGCGATTGCGATCATGACGCGCTGGCGCATACCGCCGGATAACTCGTGCGGATATTGGTCGAGGCGCAGCTGGGGTTCGCGGATCTCGACGAGTTCGAGCAGTTCGAGCGCACGTCGACGCGCGGCGGACCGGCTCATGCTGAGATGCTCGCGCAACACTTCCGTGATCTGCACGCCGATAGTCAGCACTGGGTTTAGCGACGTCATAGGGTCCTGGAACACCATGCCGATATGGCGTCCGAGAATGGCGCGACGCTGTTGCGCAGACAGTTTCAGAAGATCGACGTCTCGAAACATCGCGGTGCCCGACGCCACCTTTGCGGCGCGTGGAAGGAGGCCAAGCATGGCTAGGACATGAATGCTCTTGCCGCTACCGCTTTCCCCCACAATGCCCAGCGTTTCGTTGGCAGCCAAGTCGTAACTGACATCGTCGACCGGACGTCCTAGGCGCTCGACATTGCGGATCTCGATGCTGAGATTGCGGAGGCTCAGGATTGGATTGGTTTCAGCCATGGATCAATGCCCCGTCTTCGGGTCAAGCCAGTCGCGCAGCCAGTCGCCGACCATATTTATCGAAAGGGAAACGGAAAAGATGGCGAGGCCCGGAAAGATGGCGATCCAGGGCGCCGACGAGATGTAGGCGCGGCCATCGGCCAGCATTCGGCCCCAGCTTGGATTGGGCGGTTGAATACCAAGGCCGAGGAAACTCAGTGCCGATTCCAATATGATGACGCGTGATAACTCGATTGTAGCGATGATGACGATTGCACCCGCTACATTTGGCAGGATGTGCCGCATCAGAATGAGTCGGTCAGGCAAAGCGATCGCATGGGCGGCCCGGATGAATTCCCGCTCGCGCAGCGAAATTACCTC
>Ga0209902_101248_pt1 | contig 13953 bp, 18 predicted proteins | sample FECB27metaG_FD_188304 | JGI IMG/M metagenome (GOLD analysis project Ga0209902, IMG submission 188304) | Cyanobacterial communities from the Joint Genome Institute, California, USA - FECB-27 (SPAdes) (version 2) | ecosystem: Environmental > Aquatic > Thermal springs > Hot (42-90C) > Microbial mats...
GCCGCCGGGATGCGGACGGCTATTACTGGATCACCGGCCGCGTCGACGACGTGATCAACGTGTCCGGCCACCGCATGGGCACGGCGGAGGTGGAATCCGCGCTCGTGGCGCATCCGAAGGTGTCGGAGGCCGCCGTGGTGGGCTATCCGCATGACATCAAGGGCCAGGGCATCTACGCCTATGTGACCCTGATGGCCGGCGAGCAGCCCTCGGAAGAGCTGCGCAAGGAGCTGGTGGCCTGGGTGCGCAAGGAAATCGGCCCCATCGCGTCTCCCGACCTGATCCAGTTCGCGCCGGGCCTGCCCAAGACGCGCTCGGGCAAGATCATGCGCCGCATCCTGCGCAAGATCGCCGAGGACGAGTTCGGCTCGCTCGGCGACACCTCGACACTCGCCGATCCCGGCGTGGTCGATGATCTCATCACGAACAGGCAGAACCGAGCTCATTGATATTTTGAGAGGAGGCCCGATCCATGGCCGCACAAGATTACAACCAACTCCTTCGAAGCCCACAATTTCAGGAACTCGTCCGTCAGCGGACGAGGTTCGCCTGGACCCTCTCGATTGCGATGCTCGTCATCTATTTCGGGTTCATCCTGCTCGTGGCGTTCGCCAAGCCTCTGCTCGCCACCAAGATCGGTGACGGCGTCACTTCGTTGGGGATCATCCTCGGACTGGGTGTGATCCTCTCCGCTTTCGCTCTGACCGGCATCTACGTCCAGCGCGCGAACAGCCGCTTCGACGAACTCACCCATCGTCTCACAAGGGAGCTCATCTGATGTCCCGGATGCTCATTCTTGCGATTACAACCCTTGTGGCTCTTGACGCCAACCTCTCTGGAGTGTTGGCGGCGGGTCCGGATCTCGGCGCCGTGCAGCGACAGCCCCTGAACTGGACCGCCATCATCATGTTCCTGGCCTTCGTGCTCGGCACACTCGGGATCACCTACCGGGCCGCCGCACAGACAAAGTCCGCCGCCGACTTCTATGCTGCCGGAGGTGGCATCACCGGGTTCCAGAACGGTCTGGCGATTGCCGGCGACTACATGTCAGCGGCATCCTTTCTGGGCATCTCCGGCCTTGTCTTCGCCAGCGGCTTCGATGGCCTGATCTACTCCATCGGATTCCTGGTCGGCTGGCCGATCGTGCTCTTCCTGATCGCGGAGCGGCTGCGCAATCTTGGCAAGTTCACGTTCTCGGACGTGGCTTCCTTCCGCCTCGACCAGACCCAGATCCGAATCCTGTCGGCGGTCGGTACGCTGGTGGTGGTCGCCTTCTATCTGATTGCCCAGATGGTCGGTGCCGGCAAGCTCATCGAACTGCTCTTTGGCCTCGACTACCTCTACGCGGTTATCATCGTCGGCGTTCTGATGATCGTGTACGTGGCGTTCGGCGGCATGAAAGCCACGACCTGGGTGCAGATCATCAAGGCCTGCCTCCTGCTGGCCGGTGCCACCCTGATGTCTCTGATCGTCCTGTGGCGGTTTGGCTTCAGCCCCGAAGCGATGTTCGCTGAGGCCGTCAAGACGCACCCGAAGGGCGATGCCATCATGGCTCCGGGCGCTCTCGTGGCCGATCCAGTTTCGGCCATTTCTCTGGGGCTTGCGCTGATGTTCGGAACCGCCGGACTGCCCCACATCCTGATGCGGTTCTTCACGGTGTCGGACGCCCGGGCCGCGCGCAAGTCGGTCTTCTACGCCACCGGCTTCATCGCGTACTTCTACATCCTGACGTTCATCATCGGGTTCGGTGCCATCACCTTCCTCATGAATGATCCGAGCTTCTTCAAGCTCGGCGCGGGCGGAGCCTACGACAAGGTCAAGGACATCCTCGGTGGAACCAACATGGCCGCAATTCATCTTGCGACCGCAACGGGTGGTTCGCTCTTCCTCGGCTTCATCTCGGCTGTGGCGTTCGCGACGATCCTCGCCGTGGTGGCCGGCCTTACCCTTTCGGGAGCCTCAGCCGTCAGCCACGACCTCTACGCGGAAGTCATCGCCCGCGGGCGGGTGTCGGAACAGAAAGAGGTCCGGATCTCGAAGATCTCCGCCATCGTCATCGGCATCGTGGCAATCATCCTGGGTTACATCTTCGAGAACCAGAACGTGGCGTTCATGGTGGGCCTGGCCTTCGCGGTCGCGGCGAGCTGCAACTTCCCGGTTCTTCTGATGTCGGTCCTCTGGAAGGGAACGACGACCCGGGGAGCCCTGGTCGGCGGTTTGCTCGGCCTTATCAGCGCGGTCGTCATGGTGGTGCTGAGCAAGGCCGTCTGGGTGCAGACCTTCGGTTTCGCACGGGAACTCTTCCCCTACGACAACCCGGCCATTTTCTCCATGCCGATCGCCTTCCTCGGGATCTGGGCTTTCTCCAAGCTCGACGCAAGCCAGCGCGCCAAGGCGGAGGTCGCATCCTTTGACGCCCAGTACATCCGATCGGAAACCGGCATCGGGGCTGCGGCCGCTCACGTTCATTGATCTGTAGGATACCAACCACCTCCCGGGTTGCCGGGAGGCAGCCACGCGTCACCGAAGCGGAACGGACCCATGCAGGGCTTTGACATCACCAACCCGCCCTTTGACCGTCTGACACACCTGGAGATCGAAGAGCTCAGGTCCGCGCTCGACATCGGGTATTTCAGTCCCGAAGAGGTGATCGTAGGCCACGGACGCTCCTCGGATTGGTTGCATGTCGTGATCAAGGGAGCAGTCGAGGCGCGGGATGGCAGCACCGTTCACACCGTGCTCGGGCCGATGGACAGCTTCGACTCACGCGCTGTCGTGCACGGGGCAGCGGGCGAGGATTACGTCGCCGCCGAGGAGACGCTCTGCCATCTCATCCCGCGCCATGTCATTCTCGACCTGATCCTCCGCAACCCCGCCTTTGCGGCGTTCTTCTATGCGGACGTGTCGCGCAAGCTCGATGCATTCGCCCGGCAGCGGAAGGCCGAGGGGGTCGAAAGCGTCCTGCGGGCGCGGGTGCGCGATGCGCGGTACCGCACCGCCGTCTTCATTGATGGCGGTGTCACCGTTGAGCAGGCCGGACACTGCATGAGGGATCACAGCATCAATTCCCTGTTCGTGCGGGACGGGGAGCGCATTGGCGTGGTCACCGGCATGAACCTGTCGAAAGCGGTCGTTTTACGCCGACTCCCGCTCGAAACTCCGGTTCGGGAGACATGTCACTTCGACGTCGTTTCGGTCGACCTTGATGATTTCGTGTTTGAGGCGCTGCTGATGATGACGAAGCACGACAAGCGGCGCCTCGCGATCCGCTCGAACAGCCACTATGTCGGCTTCTTGGAGGACATCGATATCCTCGGCCTGTTCGCAGGTAACTCCCAGTTGATCCCGGGGCGGATCGAGCGCGCCCGCAGCATCGACGATCTGGCCGGTGCCGCCCGGGATATTCAAGGGCAGGTCGAGCGCCTTCACCGGCAGGGGCTGAAGGTCGATCTCATCGCAGAGATGACATCCGATTTGAACCGGAGGCTGTTCACCCAGCTCTTCGGGATGACAGCTCCCCCATCGATCCGCGAAGCCGGCTGCCTGCTGTTGATGGGGTCCGAAGGGCGCGGCGAGCAGACCGTCCGGACGGACCAGGACAACGCCATCCTTCTGGCCCGTGATGTTCCGGCCGTCGACCTTGCCCAGTTTCGCGAGGCATTCTCTAACGCACTGGAGAGGTTTGGGTTTCCGCCCTGTCCCGGCTATGTCATGGTTCGCAACCCAGTCTGGTCCCAGCCCCTGGACGGCTTCATCCACCAACTCAAGGATTGGGTTCTCCGCGGTGATGCCGAGGCTGCGATGAACATCGCCATCTTCGTCGATGCAGTGGCCGTGGCGGGTCCGGCGAACAGCCTCATCCGGGCGAAGGAGGCGCTGTTCGAGCTTATGCGCGGAGAGGCCGTACTCCTGGCACGGTTCGCATCCCTGATCGAAACCTTTGCGACGCCCAGCCTGGGCATCCTCAGCAGCATCATGTCATCGGTCGGCTCCGGAGGTGACGGCATTGACATCAAGAAGGCCGGGACATTCCCGATCGTGCATGGGGTGCGCACGCTTGCAATTGAGAAGGGCATTCTCGTCACGCCCACCATGGCGCGGATTGAGGCGCTTGTGGAGGCAGGCTCGCTGGAGCCGGCGTTCGGACGTGACCTGACCAGCGCCCTCCACGTATTCATGGAGTTTCGTCTGCGGTCGCAGTTGCGAGCGCTGCATACGCGGACGATGCAGACCGAATCCGTGGTACGCCTTGATGAGATCACCACGGTGGAGCGCGACATCCTGCGGGATGCCCTCCGGATCGTGCGTCAGTTCCGGGAGATCATGCGCAACCGCTACAACCTCGGGGCATTCTGAATGAGGCTCTCGGTGCGCAATCTCTTTTATCGCGCGACCCTGGGGGACCACGACTATCGGTTCCTGTTCGAGCCGGGACCTGCGGACGAGGTCGTGGTCCTGGATTGCGAGACCACCGGGCTCAACCCACGCACCGATGAGGTGATTGCCGTCGCGGCCATCGTGATCCGCAGCAACCGACTTGAGACGAGCAAGGCTTATAGGGCCGTCATCCAAGCCGACAAGGCTCCGACGTCCGAATCCATCAAGATCCACCACCTCCGGGCACATGATGTGGCACGGGGCCGACCCATGCACGAGGTCCTTCCGGAGCTGCTCCGCTTCATCCGCGGCCGTCCCATCGTCGGCTACTACGTGGACTTCGACGTCCGCATGCTCGACAAGTACATTCTCCGTTATATCGAGGCGAAGCTGCCCAATCCCCGCATTGAGGTGTCGGAGATCTACTATGCCCTCAAATACGGCGGCGCCCCGCCCGGCACGGTGCTGGATCTCCGGTTCCAGTCGATTCTGGCGGACCTCGGCATCCCGAGCCACGGGCAGCATGATGCCTTCAACGATGCCCTCATGACGGGCATGATGTACGTCCAGCTCAGGGACATGCGTCAGCGAGGCGCTCGCATCGCGCGCGAGCGCGCCGTGCGGCAAGATGCTCCCATTGGCGCTTGAGCATCACCGGGTTGACGTGAATCTCATCAGGCGGGTGGTCCAGAGAACGTCGGACCACCCGTTATAGCCCATTCATTGACGCACTCCGGGTCAGTTCTCGTTCGACTCCGCACCGGTTGGAACTGGGGAAGGCCCGACGTCGGGGCAGGCTGAAGTCGTTGTCGAACTCATCCCGGATCCATCGTACGCTTGTGACATGGAGACGCTCCGGGGCATTCCCGTGCGGGTCACTGCCTTGAAGGATGCCGCGAAACGGCTGCTTCTGGTGACGCGAGAAACCAAGGACAAATGAGCCACGCGTCACGCGGTCACGGTGATTGTAACGAAGCCACTGACAATCAGGGCTGCGAACGTGACCACGGTAAATCGCAGGGAGTAAGCGACGGACCGGCAGTGCCCGCGTGCACGATCCGCATTGCGGCATTAACTGCGACTGCCAGAAGGATGGTTTGGCCTGCGGACGGCAAGGAAATACTGGCATCGGTTAGACGGGCGGCCGTCAGCGTTGCCACATCGATATCCATGGCTCCGAACTCCTTGAAGTCACATGAATCCTACTGGATCTAAACTGCTGGATAGCGCAAGCGCTTAGAAGGACGACGGCCGCGAAGCTGAGAAAGCCGACGGCGGGCACCGGAGGAGCGCTAATCTCTGAACCACCATGTCATGGCAATCAATCCAGATGGATGATTTGTAAGCACCTACGGTGCGGCCTGTCTTCGTCCGAGCCAGCGCGAGGATGGACCGCATGGGGAGCCACAGCAAGTCCGCATGCGAACGCCAGTGGGTGGCTGCGACGCCGGGAAGCGCTCAACATCCGGCGTGAAACGGAGATGGCCGGTGAGGATCTAGAAACTGCTGATTTTGGGCCAGGCCTGAGTGAAGAAGAGTATTCGGCTCTCAAGCTTTCTCCGCTTTCAAGGATGCAACTATTGAAAACACAAGGGTTTTTGTTGCCGCGTATGCCTCTATCTGTACAAGGAACGTGTCTTAGTGGCAAGGCTCCCAATGACTAAGGGGTCCCCAAAGGCAAACGCCCTAGCCGGAGATGGGAGTATTCCTCGGCCAATTCGTTGTGGTGCCTGAGGGCGGGACCTTCTGGCTCAGTTCGCGGCATCAGACATCTTTGAAGGGCCTAAAGACATGGGCTGGGTCATCTCCACCCGGGCGACCGTCCCAAGCGCCTAGATAGCGACTAGCAACGGCAAAAAGGCTTCGGTCTCAGCGTCCTGATGGCCTTGTGCGTTCCACGCAGCGATACCCGATGGGGCACTGAGGGTTGTCTGCGGTTGGCACCCAAGCAGGGTCTGGCACCTCACCCAAGACACACCGGCCATAGCCAGCGACGTAGCGGTCGTATGTTGTGGGACCAGTGTTGAGGACGATAGCACCTTGGGTGGCTACCAGTGCTCGCGCCCCATTGCAGGACATCCGCAGGGTCAGAGGGTTGCTCTGGGCCAATGCACTGGAACTCATGCTCACAAGAGCGATGGCAGAGTAGATCACCTTCACCGATTTCATTGCGACCCTCGTTAGCGAGCATGTCTAGGCAAAGCTTAGGGTTATATAATGCTAGGTCGCGTAAGATCGACCCGAAGCCTTGCCGGTGAAGTGCGCTCCCACACGGTTGCCTATGGTCTCTGCAAAAAACAAACGCCCCAGCCGGGGAGGGGGCTATCCTCGGCTAGAGCGCTGAAGTGTCTGAGACACTGGCACGGGCTGATACGCAACGCGCCCGATGTCTTCGTATGATACGGCTAAGGTTAATGTTCAGTTCCTAAGACAGTGATCAGCTGCTGAGGTCTGACAAGGTAGTACGCTGCTGAACGCGTAACTCCTCAGCAGCTTCTTGAAGCGACAACCGCCTTTCGTTGTGACGGGAGAGAATGTCTTGCCTGACGAACTCCTTTAGGTCCTCCTCAGCGCAACTTTTATCGAGCAACTCAAGTTCACGAGCGGTACGCGCATCCATGCACTCAAGAGCATCCAAAACGTGATGCAACTTCGCCTCAATCTCCGGCTCCAGCATGGACGGAGAGGCGGTAGTCTCGCTTAGTGCTCGCAGCTTCCGATCATACTTCATGGCGTTCCCCTTGGTGTTCTAGGCTGTTGGAATTCGCCTATACTGACTATGGGCAATTAGGACACGCATCGAGATCTGCGGCAATGCTGACCGAATACACTACTACTTCATAGCTATTCTACGATCCGGCTTCTTGTTGCGCTTCCCCGTTAGCCAGTTGATCCACGCGCTCATCCTCAGGATGACCCGCATGTCCACTTCCAGGTGATCTTCCGGCCCACCATAGCGGCGTCCATCTGCATCCATAGGTCTTGGTTCAGGACAGGCTTACCGTCTGCCTTGCGTCACCCTTTGGCTTTCCACCCACGGAGCCACTCGGTTGCTCCCTTAATTACGTACTGGCTGTCGCTGTTATTGCGAGGTGAAGGCTTGCTCACAAACGGTCACGATACTTGATTTGACCGCCGCTTGTGTGGGGTGGACACTGAGTTCGTCCGATGTCATCGGCCACTCCCTCTGGTAAACTGAGGTCCCACTTACGGGACCTCTTTTGTTGGGTTGTGCTTTGCCTCTTGGCATACTCCCTCTGCGTCTCCCAAAGTTGCTCATAGCGGTTCACAAGAGACTCTCGCCCTTCAGGATGAGGAGACCTCCCATCGTGATTACTCTCCTAGCTGAAGCTTGATTCACTGTGGTTCCTCACTACCATTCATACTCTTAAGAAGACTTGGTTTTGAGTACAGGGATAAGCGGGTGAATGTCTGAGGACGCAGCTAAAGAACGCAATGATTATGTGACCGTTCTTATCTGCAAGAATTCATTACTTCGCGAAGGTCTCAAGCATCTCTTATCGGATACCTGCTTCGCTGTGTCTGACACTGTGTTTGATGAGCCTCCACCGTGGCGACCACGCCTTTACATACAACCTGCTCTGTTCATCGTGGATGCCAGCAATTTTTCTGCAAAACTCATTGAGATTGTCAGGCTTCTGAAGGAACGGCACGGCGAGGCAAGGATCGTCTTCGTCGCCCACAATTTTGATGTTGGCTCCATACGACTAGGACTTGCCGCTGGGGTCGATGGCTTCTGTTTGGCTGCTTGTGACCGTGAAGTTCTAATTAAGTCGCTTGAGTTGGTCATGATGGGAGAGAAGCTCGTACCTGGGCCGCTAGTTCGTGCGATTGTCAGTGAAATGGCTTTGAGCGCTGAGCCAGATCAAAACGAGCCTATGGCAGAGCCGCTTCCAGTTGATCCTAAAATGCACAAACTCTCAAAGCGAGAGGTAGAGATCCTGACCTGCCTCATGCGTGGCGAGCCTAACAAGGCCATAGCAAAGAAGCTCGATGTTACTGAGGCAACGATCAAGGTTCACGTGAAAGCAATCTTGCGCAAGATCGGAGCCGCTAATCGCACCCAGGCGGCAATGTGGGCTACGGAGCGTCTGTCACGGAGGCGAGATCCCTAGCTCCACCAATCTCATTGATCAAGCAGCCTTCTGGCGCTGGTGGAAAGCCCGTTGCTCCGCCTAGGTCGTCGAATAGCGATTGACGAGTGACGGAGCCACATCGAGCAAGGTAGCGATCTCCTCCTGTTGGGGTTTAGGGAAGTGATCTAACAGCCAACAGACCTTCATCTGAGTGGTCATCTCACTGCGGAGCCCCTTTTGAAAGTTAAAAGAGCTTTTGATGCTTCTCTCAGGACTGGCTTAGACCGCTTCTCCTGTTCGAAATCAGCCGCAACCCAGTGCCAGTTCTCAGCAATGACCTTCTGGCCAAGAGGAATGATCACATCGAAAGGGTATTTGATCTTTTTCGGATTGTCATGCCGCTTGCCGAACCCCTGTTGGACAGCCTCGGTTCCAGGCACACTCCCAACGAGGAAGATCCTGTAAGGAGGTAACGCTCACAGACACGCGCTCTTCGTCGAGTGGGGTGTGAGTACCCGCCAGCGGAGAAACGCCGCCAGCGACCAGACGGTGACAGAGCAAATGGCTATTCAGGAATAACGAAAGGGCAACTGTCCGAGGAGAATTGATCTTTGCCCCTCAGAGTTCTCATCTGAGATAGTTAGTCCGTTCATCGCCAAATACGAAGCAGAGCGTAGCCTTCGTTCATCCTCTAGTGCCTTTAGCGGTATCGAAGCAGTTGAAACCCTGCGATGGTCCAAGTGGCGGCCGCAGGGAGGCGCGATTCCAATGAACGGCAAGATCCCAGGCCTATTCACTTTCATCCTTCTGGCGCTCGTTTGCGTTGCGCTGCTCCTACTTCCATCCATCCTAGCGCTTATTCCACAATAGAGCTTTCGGCCGTAGCGATCACACAGCAAACGAAAGCCCCGCCAGCCTGAGCCAGCGGGGTGGGTCAAATGTCATGGTGAGATGTAGTTACTCGCTACTGGAATGGCGCGAACCGTGGCCACAGAACTTGACAGTAACATGGCAGATTGGTCGGATCTGATGGTCCTAATGCCTCAGAGCGGAGTTACCTCCGCGGCGAAAGCCCTTCATGGAAGTCCTTAATCAAACCGTTGAGAGCCCCAGGTTTGAAATCTCCCTGGGGCTCTCTTCTTGTCTGGATCAGGCTAGATCAGGGGCGCACTTCGTCCAAACAAGGATTCAGCACCCGGTACAGACGCTTCTGCTTAGCTTGTCCATCCTGCGCTGGCGCGCCTTTGCAAGCTCATCAGCCTTCTTACGCTCTGCCGCTTGTGCCTCGCTCTGCTGCCCTGTCGGCACCTGAGAAGACGAAGCGGCCGGACTGGTCGGTTGAGGCTTCCGGTCCTGTGCTGCTGCCGGATGGAAGATCAGAAGCAATCCAATGGCGGAGGAGAGTGCTAGGGTTCGCATCGGTCAGCCCTCCTGAGGTCACTCACCCTCGCCAGCTAGGGCAGGGGCTGGGCACCTCAATGGGCTACGGGTTCTGGAGGTGTCGTGCCACACACGGCGGATTTCGTCGCCTAAAGGGCGAGTACCTACCAACCAAGAAAAGCCGCTGGTGACGAGACTGCAACACCGGAAAGAGCGTTGCGGAGCTACGTCGGGAACCGAACGGCCGCAATCGCGTTGTTGGGGATTGTTGTGTCAGGGGTGCCCGTGTTCAAGCAGATGAGCTCAGCCATCGATCTAGGGCTTCTGACCACCGCACTCGCAGCTGCGACCATAGCGCTGACCATTTGCGTCCAACTCCCTTAGCACCCCCGTCTGAGAACGATCCCTTTAAGAGAGCTCGTCTGCAACTGGTTTGCGGCCTGTACGTTTCCTAGCATCAACACCTTGACCGTACCCTTTGGAATAGGGGGCAGCCATGATGCCTCGTTACTACTTCCACCTACGCTCCAAGGACAGCTTCATCCGGGATCAGGAAGGAGTTGACCTGCCGGACCCCACAACAGCCCAGGGGGCAGCCGATAAAGCTGCGGCGGAACTTCGTGGTGGCCTCCTGCACGAGAGCACGAACGGATGTTGCTGGACGGTTGCGGTGACAGATGAGGGCGATCAGCTCATTCATGTAACTGCACTGTAAGGGGTGAGTGTAGGCCGAGGCCTCTATTCCCGCTCTCCACAGGCTCCCCTCCAGCCTATCGACGAACCGGCTGTCACCATGAGACGTTCCCTCTTCGTTCTCATGGAGATTCGCCATGCCGGTACGGAAGCGGAAGCTGACCGAAGAGCAGGTCCTGGAAGCTCGCCTCAGGTTCGCCTCGGGTGAATGCGAGTGGGGCAAGCTTTCGCGAGACTATGGCGTCAGTCGAGGGGTGATCAAAAGTGCCGTGATGGGAGAGACCTTCAAGGAACTCCCAATGCCTCCCAAGAGGGGCGGCTTAGGCAACCGGCCATTTCCGTATGGGTAAGCCACAGCGAAATCTAGAAGGGCCTACGATGAGAACGGTAAGGAGATCCCGCCACCTACAGTCGGCTCAAGCCGGGCTAGTGGTCTGGACACGGTCGCTGTCTTCTGTGAGACCCGAGGGTGTCACCACGATGCAGTCGTCTCGCTTGAAGGCTGGCCTGATGACATGCCGATCCCTGATATGGGTCTCCGTCTTCGATGTTCGAAATGCGGAGGGCGTGAGATCAAGATCATGATCAACGTTAAGGAGCTATACGCGACGGCGCACGGGGTAGGGTATCAGCGATAGCGCCTTGGTGTTTTGCGAGCGTAGATTCCGCTCAGCTTCATGTCTGAAACAGGATGAATGTAGTCACTCACGCCCAGAAAGGCCAGTAAAGCGACAAGTATAGACCCGAAGGCAACAACGAGTATCGACAGAACATCCATGGCACGCCCCCTAATTCAAAACCACGCGCCGCCTAGGCTTGATGAGATTATTCTCCCGTAGGCGGACGACATCAACGCATCTGAGGGATTACCCCATCGGTGATTTGGATCAGGCTTGCACCTAGAGTGCCACCAACCCATCAATGCGTTGATTCTGTAAAACAAATTACATTTGCAATGCACGAGCCTTGGCCGCAGACCTTGGCAATATGATGGCACAGTTTAGACAGGGTGAGATTCTGGAGGCTTCCCTGCTAGGATAGCAGTGGGTTTGCTGCGTAAGAAATCGTCCTCAGGCCGCTTCGTACTAATCCCGTAGGGGGAAGGATCTGGGTGGCACCAGACCATGAACACGATCCGGGCCTCTCCTGATTGTTCTGATAATCTGATTGGGGGGAGTAGGTAAGGGAGAGAGTTCTTGTTTCATGGGAGCTTCTCGCGTGGCTCGACGGATCATTTTCTTGATGTGTTTAGTGATAGGATCGTCCACGTGCGGCATGAGACATCTCCAAGGGCCACGTACGCTCCTTACCAATCTTGGCTGGAGTGTGCCTTGCTTGAGGTCTTTTACGGTAGGCCGCAGGTTTCTTTGGGGAGTGTAAGGTAGCCGACAGACAGCATGAGTTGATCTGTGTAGGAGTCGAGTACCGGCATCGTGCTGCCCCTACGGGTCGGACCCTGGAGCGCCCTCCTGAGAAAGGAGAGGCGCTTACTTTTTTCTGAAGCGGATCGTTGGGGAGTGTGTCGCCTTCGACGGGCAAAGATGGCTGTGCGAGGTGAGAGTACCTCCAGCCCTAAGATCGCCGCCGGTGAAGCAGGGGAGCGACCGCAAAGAGCCATCAAAGGCTTGGGATAGTGGCCAAGGACCGCGACCCTAGAGAACCAAGAAGAATGGTGGCGTGGTTGAGCCCTAAAGGGAAAGTGGTGAGCCGGTTGCTGGAGACGGTGCCATATCCCGCGTGAGTAGCCTTGATGCGACTGACGCCATATGCAGAACCTGATTAGGTCCCAAAGGTATATTCGCCTGATACCCCAAGGAATTGTCTGGCTCTTGCCCTGTATTGGCCCAGATTATACTTAGCGATAGCGATCAATGAGAGTTGCGGGAGGTTGCATGAACTTAGATGATCCTTTTCCTCTTGAACTAGTCTCGTCGCGGGTGAGGGCAGCCGTCCTTCATGAGTTCCAGGGCCATTGTCCCAGCATCCGTGAGATGATGCAGATTTCGGATAAGCACTGGTTGGCGACACCTGGCATTGGTGAGACTGCCCTTGGGGACATCCGAAGTGTCGTTGATGACCGATCCTCTAGGGAAGAAAGCTCTCCCTCATCCTCAATGTCAGACGCTGAACTGCTCAAGCGCCTTGAGGGTATTCAAAATGAGCTTCAGCAAATCCGAACGATGCTCAAGGGCAGGATGTTCGGAGCGGCTAAGGATGTCATAGCACGGTCAAGACCTGCTGCTTGACAGACTTTGGCGGAAGCCAAGCTAAGGCACTCTATAGGTTCCTCAGCGTTGTCTCGGTGGGTTGCCACGGAGGCTGCCCATGGACACCCATGATCTTAAATCTTTCGTGATCCCGCTGGTGGCCGCCTTCGGCCTAACGATCCTTGTGGTGCTGCTGGCTGTCTATCTGGGGTTCGCTTGGGATTGAGGCGGATCACTGTCGGTGCCAGATATCGGCTCTGTGAGTGTTGGCTTAGCGTTTATCCGGTACCTAGCGAAATTCGTGGATCCCTCACTCTTGACCATGAAGGATCTGGCAAACGCCACTGATGTGGCCCTATCGAGCGCCTCAAGGGATCTCGACGCGCTAGGGGAGGTGCACAGGAAGGCAAAGCCAGGGCTGGGATTAGTGGCCAAGGACTGGGACCCGAGGGAGCCCAGGAGGATCATCGCTTGGCTGACACCTAAAGGGCAGGAGGTTCTCAGCGCGTTGCTGAAGGTATTCTCGGGCTAGAATGTGAAGGCGATTGTCTCACGAGAGAGCGCGGACGGTCCGCCGAATGTTCATTGAGACTTCCACGGTGAAGAGCAGGAAGCCGTCACCATCTCGGACCCGGACACAGACGTCAGAGGCGCGGCGCATCCTCAAAGCATCCTGGCTCATCTCAGCCGCAGCCCGGGAGGCCTCGTATTCTGCGACGGTTAGGCTCTCATACTCGAAGCCCACATCATCGCGGGTGAAATCGTCCCCCACAGACGTATCCAAATAGAACCGAGGCACCGCGATCTCTCCTGTGTGGCTGGGCCTTGAAAGCCAGAGGAGGAGCCGATTGCTGAGGTCAGTCAAGGGTGCATTTGAGATTTTAACCTGCGTTAAATCAAACGCTTAACATATGTCAGGTCTGCGCAAACTAGACGCTCCTCGTGACAAGCGGCAACAGGTTCTTCACGTGAACATGGAATACCTTTTCCAATGACCTATCCCCGCGACACCACCGCCATCTCCGAACTCACCGGCCAACCCGTCAGCACCTGATCTGAGGAATGGCGGGTTAGCGTGATGCCTTCTTCACCTGTCTAAGGGTGATCCGTAAGGTCTACACACTCACCGCTTTGAAGATCATGAAAGCTGAGGCGCACCCTTGCGATGTTGCGACCTCGGTCAGATGGAGCGCCAATGC
>Ga0209902_101250_pt1 | contig 13928 bp, 9 predicted proteins | sample FECB27metaG_FD_188304 | JGI IMG/M metagenome (GOLD analysis project Ga0209902, IMG submission 188304) | Cyanobacterial communities from the Joint Genome Institute, California, USA - FECB-27 (SPAdes) (version 2) | ecosystem: Environmental > Aquatic > Thermal springs > Hot (42-90C) > Microbial mats ...
CCGTGACTTAACCTACCAGTGCTTATAACTCGCCGGCTCATTCTTCAACAGGCACGCGGTCAGACGTTGAATCGTCCTCCCACTGCTTGTAAGCTAATGGTTTCATGTTCTATTTCACTCCCCTTATCGGGGTTCTTTTCACCTTTCCCTCGCGGTACTGGTTCACTATCGGTCACACAGTAGTATTTAGCCTTATCTCGTGGTCGAGACTGATTCACATGGGATTTCACGTGTCCCATGCTACTCGGGATTCAGCTACTATCCTTTAGTTTTCGACTACAGGACTCTCACCTTCTTTGGTGCAGTATTTAGCTGCTTCGTCTAACCGCCAGATTCGATATTGCTGTCCCACTACCCCAACAAGCATGCTCGTTGGTTTAGGCTCTTCCCCGTTCGCTCACCACTACTTGGGGAATCTCTGATTGATTTCTTTTCCTCCAGCTACTAAGATGTTTCAATTCGCTGGGTTGGCTCTAACCTGTCTATATATTCAACAGGCAGTACTTGGGGTTGCCCCATTCGGACATCTCCGGCTCAGTCGCTTGCTTCCAGCTCCCCGGAGCGTTTCGTCGGTCACCACGTCCTTCTTCGCCTCTGTGTGCCTAGGTATCCACCATTAGCCCTTATTCGCTTGACCACTTAACAATTGGTGATATCTATGCTATGCAAACACTTTCATTTTTCATGCAATCATGTCATGTCTGTGTCTACCTGCTTCGCGTTACTATGCAGTTTTCAAGGTTCTGGCTGGATATTATCCAGCAGTCTTACTGGTTCAAGCAAGATTGCTGGAGCAATTTTTTGAATTTGCTATTGCTTGCGTGACAATATGTATGTTTGCACTCAGTCTTTTTGAGTCTAACAATCGATTTGATTGTTTGCCCAATCACAACTATATTTGGTTGCTCGCTTGTGCAATTTCTATCGAACCAATATATAGTTTGAAAGCCAATTACTTTTCCTCGACCGACCTCGGGATGTCTTTTCAGTGTTCAGTTATCAGTTACCAGTTACCAGTTTTTTTGCTCACTGTTTACTGGTCACTCCTGACTGAAAAGTGGGTCTCCCTAAAAAGGAGGTGATCCAGCCACACCTTCCGGTACGGCTACCTTGTTACGACTTCACCCCAGTCACCAGTCCTACCTTCGGCGTCCCCCTCCTCGAAAGGTTAGGGTAACGACTTCGGGCGTGACCAGCTTCCATGGTGTGACGGGCGGTGTGTACAAGGCCCGGGAACGAATTCACTGCAGTATGCTGACCTGCAATTACTAGCGATTCCACCTTCACGCAGGCGAGTTGCAGCCTGCGATCTGAACTGAGCCATGGTTTACGAGATTTGCTTGCCATTGCTGGCTTGCTGCCCTTTGTCCATAGCATTGTAGTACGTGTGTAGCCCAGGGCGTAAGGGGCATGCTGACTTGACGTCATCCCCACCTTCCTCCGGTTTGTCACCGGCAGTCTCCTTAGAGTTCCCAACTTAATGATGGCAACTAAGAACGAGGGTTGCGCTCGTTGCGGGACTTAACCCAACATCTCACGACACGAGCTGACGACAGCCATGCACCACCTGTGTTCCGGCTCCCGAAGGCACTCCTAACTTTCGTCAGGATTCCGGACATGTCAAGCCCTGGTAAGGTTCTTCGCGTTGCATCGAATTAAACCACATACTCCACCGCTTGTGCGGGCCCCCGTCAATTCCTTTGAGTTTCACAGTTGCCTGCGTACTCCCCAGGCGGGATACTTAACGCGTTAGCTACGACACTGCCCGGGTCGATACGGGCAACGCCTAGTATCCATCGTTTACGGCTAGGACTACTGGGGTATCTAATCCCATTCGCTCCCCTAGCTTTCGTCCCTCAGTGTCAGTTAAGGTCCAGCAGAGCGCTTTCGCCACCGGTGTTCTTCCTGATCTCTACGCATTTCACCGCTACACCAGGAATTCCCTCTACCCCTACCTTACTCTAGCTATGTAGTTTCCACTGCCTTTATCTGGTTGAGCCAGACGCTTTGACAGCAGACTTACATTGCCACCTGCGGACGCTTTACGCCCAATCATTCCGGATAACGCTTGCATCCTCCGTATTACCGCGGCTGCTGGCACGGAGTTAGCCGATGCTTATTCCTCAGGTACCGTCATCATTCTTCCCTGAGAAAAGAGGTTTACAACCCAAGAGCCTTCCTCCCTCACGCGGTATTGCTCCGTCAGGCTTTCGCCCATTGCGGAAAATTCCCCACTGCTGCCTCCCGTAGGAGTCTGGGCCGTGTCTCAGTCCCAGTGTGGCTGATCATCCTCTCAGACCAGCTACTGATCGTCGCCTAGGTGCGCTCTTACCACACCTACTAGCTAATCAGACGCGAGCTCATCTTCAGGTGATAAATCTTTCACCATAAGGCACATCCGGTATTAGCAGCCGTTTCCAACTGTTGTCCCGAACCTGAAGCCAGATTCTCACGCGTTACTCACCCGTCCGCCACTAGCTCCGAAGAGCCCGTTCGACTTGCATGTGTTAAGCATACCGCCAGCGTTCATCCTGAGCCAGGATCAAACTCTCCGTTTTGAGTTTTTCGCTAGCTCCCGGAAATAAATTTCCGAAATCCGCTTTTGATTTTTTGTCTTCGGGTTCCCCCGTTGACTTGATTTGTTTGACGAGGATTGTTGCTACTATTAGCTTTCAAACTATTACTTTTTCTTGGTTCGGCGTGTGTTTTCTTTTTTCACACTTTATCTAGTCTAGCCACCGGATTTTTTTTTGTCAAGGGGCAATCCAAACTTTTTTCTGACCCTTGATTTTTTGGCTAGTGAGTGCGCCTTGTGCCACTGTTTATCCATAATAGCTCAAAATTTTCAATAGCTCAAAATTTTCAAGCACGCTGATTGCTGACACTCTTTTTTTGGTTCGGCGTGTCTTGGAGCTTTGCTTTGTTCAACACTTTTTTACCAGAAATACGCAAATTTTGGGTGTTTGGGCTGGAAAGCGGACTTTGGCATGATGGCTTTCATTAAAAGTATGTAAAACTGGGCAACCCTGGCATGCTCCCACCACGAGTATCTGTAAGGCGCACCACGATTACTCGTGGGGAGGGTTGCCCAGTTTTACACAGATTTGACCCAAGGCTGCACGAGTTTTTCTTTTTGGGTAGCTCTTACCACTGTTAACGGTTTGCTCCCTAGTCTTTATACAGAGTTGCGTTCAAAGATATGAGGCAGCTGTTGGCACAATGGGGAGAAGGGCAGGGCTATTTCATTCTAAATAGGTGCATAAGTGTGGTAAGACCAAAAGTGGAACGTCACTACGCCTGAGCCATGTTCTCAAACCCATTGCAGCGATATAAATAAATTGAGAGCAAAATTACGTGCGATTGCAAGAGAAAGCACTGTCCAAGGGACAATCGCCTAGATTTGAACCAATGGAGTCGTCCGAATACGAGAAGCATCTTCACCTTGAGTCACGTCGTCGCGTACATAATGCACTTTGTTTGCTACATTCCAATATCCCCGAATTCGTTGTGCAAATGCTCTAGCTGTAAATGAAACAACGTTACACCGGGTTTCTTTTAATACCTCAATACCCGTTTGTATTATACGTGAGCGAGTTCCAAAGAGGAATAGAAGGATGCAGCACCGCTGGGATATCTTTGACTTTAGGAGCCAAATCCATACTAAAGTTAAGCTAAACTAACTCTAGTTGCTTCACCAATTGCTGTGGTCCTCAAAATTATTTCTCTGTTTAATCAAGCAGGTGGAACTGGTAAAACCACTCTGACACAGAATTTGGGCTATCAGCTTGCTCAACTGAGACATCGGGTTTTGCTAGTAGATATTGATCCTCAAGCATCGCTGACTGCCTTCATGGGTTTAGAACCATTCGAGTTGAAGCAAACCATTGCCGATTCACTGTTAAAAGATACTCCATTACCGCTCCACCGCAATTTGCACGACGTAGACTTAGTTCCAAGTAACATTCTTCTCAGTGCTGTTGAAGTACAGCTTCATTCGGTCATAGCTCGTGAATGGAGACTCAAGCAAGCGTTATTACCTGTACAGTCCAATTATGACTTTGTCCTGGTTGATTGCCCTCCGACATTGGGAATTTTCAGTATTCTGAGCTTGGTAGCTTCCACTCATGTCCTTGTACCAATTCAAACGCACTTTAAAGCTTTTTTAGGCGTAGAGCTGCTGCTAGATTCTATCCGCCAAGTCAGAGAACGTATTAATCCTGGGCTGGCGCTTGCTGGGGTAGTGCCCATGATGCACGAAAGCCGTACTAGCCTTGGGAAAGTTATCCTTGATGGAATTAATGAACAACTGGGAGCAATCGCTCCAATTTTTCCTGCTATTCCTAGAGCGATTAGCTTTGCTGATGCCTCAATGGCACGGCAGCCTCTAGCACTTTACGATCCTAAACACTCAGCCGTGCAACTCCTTGAATCCATAGCTCAGAAACTGGAGGAAATTTAATGCCAACAAGAAAATCTAGTCGGGTAGCACCAAAACTAAATACAGTTGATGCCTACCTCAGTAGTTCTCCTAACGAATCTACGACGACAGTTCCAATTGACAAGATTCGATTACCTCTCAAGCAACCACGTCGCTACTTCGACCCTGAGAAGCTTGATCAACTCGTGCAGTCAGTTAAAGAGCACGGCATTTTGGAGCCAGTGCTAGTTCGCCCACTCCATGATGGGGAATACGAACTGATAGCTGGTGAGCGACGGCTACGAGCAGCACGTGAGGCGGGATTAGTTGAGATACCTATTGTCTCGCGTGATTTCGATGACAAACAAGCTCTGCAAGTGGCGCTGATGGAGAACTTACAGCGGGAAGACCTGAATCCGGTGGAAGAAACTGAGGCAGTGCTAGAGCTGCTGGCGCTGTCTCTGGAAATAGAGAATCAGGAAGTTGTGTCAATTTTGCACCAGAATTTCAACGCCAAACAAAGAGGTCTCGAATTGAATCAGAACGTTCTGATTCAAGTTGATAAGATTGAATCAGTCTTATTGGGGATAGGACGTTTCAATGCTGGAACTTTCCGCTCTAGCCGACTTCCTTTGTTGAATCTTCCCGACGATATCCTGTCTGCACTGCGGCGTGGGGAGATTTCGTACACGAAAGCCCAAGCGATCGCACGAGTGAAAGATGAGCAACAGCGGTTGGAATTGCTCAATAAAGCGATTGCTGAAAACTTAGCTCTTTCGGAAATCAAGACTCGAGTTAAGGAATTGAAATCAGAACCAGAAGTAACGCCAGAGAAGATTTTGGTTGAACGATTTAATGAGATTAGCAAGCGTTTACGTCAGAAAAAAGTATCGGGTGATATCCAGAAGAGAGAGCGGATTAGTGAGCTTTTAGATGAGTTGGAGAAACTCACAGGGTCGAGCTAGGGGAGACTGTGCTAAAGGAGCATCTTTTTTTTCTACGCTTTCTGACGTTATCAAAATACCAACTTATGACCCTAAGTTGGGAAAACTTCTTATCTGGGCTAAGGCTAGAGAAGCTGTCATGAAGTGCCAAGTACCTTAAAGCATTGATATGGCTACCTTTTAGCCGTTATCCGTCAAAGTATATAAAACTTTACACAGTTCCGAGTTTTAACAGTGTCGGAACATTTTCATAACTTTAGTCTTGAATTTTAGGATTTCAAGCACTAAAAGGAGTGCCAAAAAGAGTAAAGTTCCGGCTCAAAAAATGATTTGGAACTTTCAAGCGGGATATGGCACAAGGTGACACTTTCTCTAGCATTACGCCTATCTTTTAATCTAGTTGCACAAACTCATAGTCTGTGTCATTGCAAGAATTTTATATAGCTTTGATTTGCGCTTTTTAGAAACCTAAGTTGCGGTTTATGAAATTTTGGATACTTCCTAACCGTCATTCAGACTTAACCAAAATTACAAACTCAAATGAAATTACAGCATTAAATTTATCTCATTCCGAAAATGCTTGTTGGAGAGAAAAAAATAGTAGCTTTTTTCTTATTCAAAAAGCGTTCAGCCGCTTGTATAAAGCGACTTGAGTCTAATACTGTTTACCCGCGCTGCTCAAAATTGAAATCCCCTTTATTTGTTAACAAACTTCAGATCAATCCCTGTTCAAGCTCATAAACTGTGTACCAAAATTTTCTCCAACAACTTGAACAAGGACGGGTTGATTTTGGCGTTCCCCATGAGTAAACTTCATGCTCACTCCTGAAGTTTCATTAGGTGAAAGATTTACTTGTTGTAAATTTTTTATAACTTCTGATCGAGACAGATTACTAGACATAGAAAAAGCTTTAATATAAGCTTGTGTAGCATCAAAGCTAGTAGCTGTGCGCCAACTAACTTCTCCTCTCCATAGTCGCATAGCTACTTTTGAAAACAATTCTTCTGATTTTGATTCAGTCATAAACCAAGGTACTGCTAAAGTCAAACCTTCTAAATTTCTGCCTGCAACTAAAGTTTGGCTACTATACAGCACATCATTGCCCAACAGCTTTAACTTTTTATTATTTATTATAGCAATCTCAAGCGCTATATTAGTAGATGATATATTTGGTAACAAAAGAGCAGCTTCTGACCCTTGATTGATACTTTTTGTGATTGATTGGTATGGATTTAAATCCGGGCTACTCAAATCAAATGTTGAAACTACTATACCCCCAAGTGCTTTAAACTCTAATTTAAAACTCTCCCTCAAATTATTACTGTACGAACTTACAGAATCATAGAAAATTACAATTCTTCTTAAGCCTTTACTAACTGCATACTTAGCTAGCTTTTTACCAACAGCTTCGTCAGAAGGAACTGTCCTAAAGAAAACATTGCTAGACAAGAATGTACTAGTGCTACTGGGAGAAGTTAAAGCTAAACCTGCTTTTTGATAATTGGGTAGCGCCACTGTGGTAGCCGAACTACTATAGTGTCCAATCACTCCAGAAATAGAGCTGTCTTTAACCAGTGTTTCAGCTACTTTTCGAGCAATACTTGGGTCATTATCATCATTTGCGATTAAAATTTCTAGTAACTTACCATTTAATCCTGCTTTTGAATTAAACTGATGTTGTGCTTGTGCTACGCCTCTCAATATTTCTTGAGAAATATTTGATGATATACTCACTGGTACAACTACTGCAAGGGTCGAACGAGAATTTTTTTGGAGGGCTGCTGACGCATTATTATAGTAAATCAATATTTCTGGATTACTAGGATTAGCCTCCCGAGCTGTTTGAAAAAATTGAACAGCTTCAGAGTATTTACCAGCACCAAAAGCTTGAACGCCGCTGTAAAAATTAGGGTCAACAGTGGAACTAAAGAGAATTCGCTCTCCTCGACTAAATCGATCTGGCTGCCATCCGTAAATATTAGACTGAGAATTTTCTGAAAAACTTGTAATAATATTAGCTGGATATTGTACGACAGGTACTAGTAATCCTAGTCCTATAACTATACTTAATACAACACGTTGCCGTTTTTGCTTCTCCGTTCGTCTATCCCATTCTTGACTAGCCATTAAAAACTGATAATCCTGAGTACTCAAGTTTTTATTACTAGCCCATGTAAGTGACTTCTGTAATATCTGTCCACGTAATAACCAAGTTTTGTCTTGACAATTAGAAGTTAGCCATCCTTCCATCGCATCCACATAAGGTTGGAGATTGCCTAACACCTTTTTAGCCCAATTAGAGTCAAAAACAGCCTTGTAGATGGAGTTATAAACTTTTAATTTGCCTTGCTGCTTAACTACCAAACCCGACAGTTGTAATTCTGTTTGTTCTAAACTGCCATCAGCTTCGATTTCAGCTTCCTCTAATATTTTTAGATAAAGCCTAAGCATCTGTACAGCACGCTGACCATTTCTTAAAATTCGATCACGTATTGTTCGCAAATGTTCTGGTTCATCCTGCGACTCCCAATTTTCAATGATGTGTATCTGCACTAAGTTTTCAATCCACTCTTTTTCACCATCCGCAGGAATCGGAGAGTTAAAGTCGAGAATAAGTTGACAAAGTTTTTGGGTAAGAAAGGGTTGACCACCAGTCCAAGCCAATACCTCCTTCATAATTACTTGAGGGTTACTAACTTTCTCAGTCAATCCCTTAACAAGAGGTTGAACTTGACTCAATTCAAACCCACACAGTTCAATAGCTCGACCAATATTAAAGGAGGTTCTACTGATACCTCGAATCAAATTGGAGGGAGTAGCCACTCCTAGCAGTACAAAGCTAAGACGTTGGTATACTGGATTATCAGCACGTCTGTTATAACAAGCCCGGATCAGCGCAAAAAAATCATCTTTAAACTCTAATTCAAGAACGTTATCAATTTCATCAATAAAAATGACGATATTTTTTGAAATTTCTGTCAATAATACTTTTTCTATAAATTCACCCAAGCATTGAACAGGAGAGAGCGACTCACGCTCCTGCCACCAGCTTTGCCAATTAAGCGTTCTGGATAGCTCAAAACTGCTGATGAGACACCTGATTAAGCCTCCATACCACTGCTGAGGAGTGACCTGTTTAATACCAATTTCTGTAAGATCGATAGCGGCACAAGTAACTCCTTCTGCTTGTAGCTTTCGCATCGTTTGCACCCGCAAGCTCGATTTTCCCATCTGTCGGGAGTTTAATATATAACAAAACTCCCCAGACTTTAACCACTTGTCAAGTTCCACATCTGCCTGTCGCCACACATAGCTATCAGCATCAGCTGGTAAGCTACCCCCAACTTTATATATTGACTTAAATTCTGCGTTCATTGAGTAGACTCCAAAGCAGCGCAAAAGTACTGGCGATATAAGTTACAGCGAGGTGTTACTTTATTACCACTGCGATGCACTACTCCCATACTATCTAATTTGTATGCCAGGTTTGATTCGACTAGTACAGGGCTGGTTGCGGTAACTATCTCTTTAAGTGCTTGCTTTAATTCTGGATACTGTTGGACAACACTTAAGTGTCGTCGTAAATGGTTGCGGTAAATTCCTGCTTCTGTTGCCGCTGTTTCTAAAATCTGCTCAAGCGAAAGATGAGGATAACTTTTGAGGTGAGAGAGCGCTTCATTTACAAGATAAGGATGTCCTCCCACCATATCCATTAAGTACTTAACCTGAGTTGAATTCCAATTTAATTTATAAATTTCTGCTAGTTTCTGTACCTGTTCCGGGTTAAATTCAGGTATTTCTATTGGTAGTCCAACATTAAATGGTGATTCACTATACTCAAGCGGAATGTATACTTCCGTGGAATGTACTACTATAATTCGCAGTCTTTGCCAGATCTTGCGAGTTGTTGCCTTCTCATGCCAAGCTCGTAAAAGACCTAGAAAATCTGTGGCAATTTCGAGATATGGGAAAACTTGATCAACGTTGTCCAAGCACAAAACTAGCGGACTCCCATCTTGAGCCAACAAATATTCTTCAAAGTAAGTTGTACAGTTTACTTTGCTAGTAGAACGCTGTTCATCCCAGTAATTAGCCAAATAGTTTGGTAATTGTAGTTCTCTAGTAACACTTATACATAACCACTGCAAAAATTTATCTATATTGCTGAAATCTCTCCTTTCTGCCAAATGAAGATCCAAATGCACAGTGCGGTAACCTTGCTTCGCCGTCTGAGTCAGAATTCTAGCCATTAATAAGGTTTTACCCATCTCTTGGGGTGCTTTTATTCTAATCAGAGAACCTCGCTGCAAAAGTGCTTGATGACAGCGAAATTCAATCAGAGGACGTTCTACATAAAAGCCACAGTCAGCCTGCTTGAGAACAGGGGTCAAATGCTCTGGAATGCCTGCCATCCGAATAGCATTACAACCCAACTTATAGGCAACATCAATTGATTTACCAGTTCCCAAACCATCATAAAAACCAAGAGCAAAATTAATTGCAGCTTTATCCCCAATTGTCTGATTCATGCCAATCACATAATCAACATATTGACAAATTGCCTCAGCTTGTACCTCTGAATAGCACGCATTTAACAAAACACATTCTACCTTACCCAAAAACAACTTAAATAGTTCAGCCAGTGCTTCTGCTTTTACAAACTGTACTTGTCCTAAATCGTTCTCCAGTGCCAAGCCTTGCTCTCCTGCCCCATGTCCAGAAAAATGGACAATTTGCGGCTCATGATCCAACATGGCACGGCGTAAATCATAGTCACGCACTGCCCACTTCTGCACTAAGACAAATTGCTCCCGTTTTATCGACCTTTCTAATCCCTGCTCAATATCGCGTACCTCTTGATCCAAACGCAAAGGTGAAGTGTCTTTAGGATTCGCTGCCAAAAACAGAATCTTCTTTCTCACCGTAATTTTGCTCTTTTAACCGCTTAGGACTACATAATCGTGCATTTTTAATTTTGAACGTTTTAACTAGACCTAGAAGAGATTCTCAAAGCTACTGTAAACAAATTTAATGTAGCCAATGTTGTGCAAAGGGATTGCTCTATTCTAACTGCCCTAATCCTCGCTGTACAAAAGCTAGCAAATATTGCTTAAATTAATTTATTAATTCTTATTAAAATTTTAAATATTTAGACGTGGATAGATTTGATACAATTACTGCTTACATAAGCGCTCGCGTGGTATCTCACTCGCCTAAATTCTAAAATCCTTAATTAGCATGGGTTTAGGAGGATTTATAGTATGCGCTAATAGTACCTAAAATGTCTAAACGACAATTGGGCATTTTTGTGGAACACACGCCTAGAGTGGGACAGATCCTTTATAATACCAACTTTTAACCGAATGCTGGTAAAACTGCATAAATCTGGCATACTGGCGGAAACGCTAATCCTTATTCCGTCGCACCTTGCTGTATGTCTGTACTAGATACCTTACCTAATGCCCAACATCGAAAGTTGGTAAAACGCAAAAAAGTGAAGCTGCTGTCTTTGGGCGCAAATCGCCGAATAAACGCAGATACCCTCTTGTGAACGACCAAGTACTTAGGGCAAACGCACCTTGTCAATAAAAATGCCATATTCTCAATAAAACTCTATCTTTTTCGCATTAACCCCTATTAATTGAGAATTAATGAAATGATGTGAAAATTTTTACTGTGCTTCTTGCCAGCCCTCAATAATCGCTATCAAAATATTAATGAGTGGGTTGTCAACTGCCTCTTTGAATGCTTCTTTACCCCCAGACTTGAGCGCACCAATCACCCGTGCTTTCAGCGTTGGATTATTCTTAATTTCATCGGCAGCTAAGGCTGCAATTACTCTTTCAGTTTCAGTAGGGTTAGTTTCTTCTAGTTGCTTGAGTAACTGCTGAATTTCTGCTGCGGCTTCAGCAAGATTCTGTCTTTGATGTGGTGTGTAGTTATTAATGTTACCGCCTATCTGATGAGCATTAACTGTCTGAGCATCTAAAAGACCCCCAGCAAACTGAGGATTCTGAAAGTTGTAATGAGAAACTTTTCCAGAGTTTTCTGCCATAACTTTTTGCACTTCTTGTTGCTGACTAAGCAAGTAAAATAAGCTATTGATATGTTCTCGCTGTCTTTGAACTTCTTCACCGTAATGCACTATTTGAGCATCTTTGCTGCTAAATTCAGTCCTGTATCTCTCTTCTAAAAGTTTATAGGCAAATTCGTAGCCTTGTATAAAATCGCTATAAATCTTCGGCTTATCTGCACTAGGGGAGACGTTGACTCTAATAACAATTATGCCATTGCCTTTATTTTCAATACTTTGGATGGCTAGCTCAGAGCTTAGGTTTTCAACTTGGAGCTTTCTAAACGAGTAAGCAAAGGCTTCCCAATCAACGCTATTACGAAAGATTAAGTCAATGGTACTCAAAGCTTGTTGAAACAACTTGCTAAAATCTCCTGGCGCAAACTCCCCACTACTTGGACAACGTTCCTGTTTAGTTGCCTTCAAATAAATGTAGTCACAAATTACATTATTAAGATTTGTAAAACTGTTAGCGTGCCATTCTTCTATGCAGACTCCAGTCAATGTGGCACTGTCGAAATTAGTGAAAAGACTTTGAATTCTGCTTAGGTTTGCTGCACTAAGATTCGCCCCACTGAAGTCTGCGTGACTGAGATTTGCTGCAGTGAGGGATGCCCCACTGAGGTTTGCGTCTCTAAAATCACCTCTTGTGAGATTAGCGCCAATAAGAAACGCCCTTTGGAATTGAGTCCCTATAAAGCTTGCTCTGCTAAGGTCAGCTTTAATTATGTTAGCCCCTCTTAAATTTGCCTTGCTCAGGTTAGCTTTACTAAGATTAACCATATATAGCAATGCTTGACTAAGGTCTGCCCCAGAAAGAGACGCCCCAGTGAGATTGGCTCCAGCAAGCTTAGCCTCTCTGAGATTTACCTGATCAAGGTTAGCTCCTTTGAGATTTACCTTATTGAGATCTTTTCGACTGAAGTCAATTTTTATTTGAGGATTGTTTTGCCTCCATTGATTCCAAACATCAACCTCTTCTTCAAGTAGACTAAATAATTTTTCACCTTCCATCTAACTCTCTCCTCTCTATAGGGCTATTGCATTCTAGGTGCAGGAGCGAGTTTCACAACTCGCCCCTCAATCATGCCTATTTTGGGAAAGTCAACTTACATACCACAAAGTGATATTTCAAAATGAAACAGTCCTATCCCTCTCAACTTTCAGTTTGTAAAACTGTCAGAATAAGGAGATGCATAAAACTAAGTAGGTCAACCAAATTAAACGTAAAATGTCATTACTAGCGTAACGGAGTGTAGACGCGAAGCGGCTACCCGAAGAGTAGCGAAGTAATCGCCAAATTTGTATCTTACGTTTTTCAATGTTAACCTACTTAGTTTAATAACCATCAAGGAGTATTTACTAGATCAACAAATCCGAAAAGCAAAACTATGCTCTTCCTTAGTTGCTAGATCTTTAGAGTCATTTGCTATTTTTTCTTTAACTAAAGACGCAATTCTAAAAGCAGCTAATACAACCACACCTGCGCCGATGAATACCCCTATAATCTGAATATTATTTACTACCCCTTCACCGAATTCTATAGATTCATTGGTGTCGTTTTTAAGATTGTAAGAGACCTGATTATTAGGCAATAAATTTAGATTCAAAATCGTATCCTTACTGACGTTAATAACCCCCTCACCTAAGTGGAGTTCTAAACCTACTGGATAGCCGTTCACAAGTTGTATTTGAGGGGTGTAAGGATAAAGTAAATCATCTTCATGGGTAATTTTTTGTTTTTCAAAAGCGAACTCAAGGAATATTAATCCTTCATTGATACGAACTATCCGATACCCATCATAAAATAAAGGTGACTCCTCATACTGAAATAAGCCAGTTGAGCTTTTACCTTTTAGCGGTCCTGAAATATATTGGAGATCAAATTTTCCATCTCTTGTATCAGCAGCATTAACGGTGTTAGCATTAAGTCCTATTCCACAAGCTAAGAGTAATCCAGTTACAGATGCTACCAATTGACTGATTCTATTTCTAGCCATTTGTTTGCTCTTCATAGTGTCCATCATTAATGTGGCTTAATAAACACTTACTAGATATGTAGAAATCCGGTTTGATTACTGAAAGTTTTTTAAGAGAAAAGTCTTGCTAGATGAAGCTTTTAGTCTCAATATACTTCAAAATTCAAGTAGGACTCCTACTAGATTTTCAGTCTAATGGTGATTTTTACATATTTCACCATTAGCGAATTTCACGTAACCGTTCAGAGGGGTAGGAGAGCGATCGTAAAAAATTGCCACCAAAATCTGATAAATTGGGTGTCATGGAAGAACAGCGCCCAGATTATCTGACTCAGATACCCCCAGAAGATTGGGAGAAAACTCCAGCCAGTGTCAAAAAACTGGTAAAGGGCATGGGGCAGGGCATTGGAAAATTAGAACAACAACTAGCCGAATTAGTCGCAGTTCAGGAACAGCTATTAGAAAAAGTTAATCGCACATCTAAGAACTCGTCATCACCACCCTCCCTTGACCC
>Ga0209902_101251_pt1 | contig 13927 bp, 15 predicted proteins | sample FECB27metaG_FD_188304 | JGI IMG/M metagenome (GOLD analysis project Ga0209902, IMG submission 188304) | Cyanobacterial communities from the Joint Genome Institute, California, USA - FECB-27 (SPAdes) (version 2) | ecosystem: Environmental > Aquatic > Thermal springs > Hot (42-90C) > Microbial mats...
GCGCGCTTGAGCGCGCGATAAACAAGCTGCGGCAAATATACCACACGACATCATAACTTCCCAAGTTTTCGGAAAGTTCTCGTCTGGACCATTGCTATTGGCATGCCAACAATTGCTCAGTCCAAGAATATTTGAACCATCAAATTTTTAGCAAAAGCCGGGGTGGCACAATGAAATCTCAAAATTATCTTGGCGCAGCCAGCGCCATGGCTCTCCTTTGCGTGTCATCGACAGCCATCGCGGGCGAACAGGCTTCCGACCAGCAGGCCATCGGCTACCGCATCGGCCTCGCCTTCGCCGGCGTCCACAACACGCTTGGCGGCATGGGGATCGAATCATCAGGCGGCGTGAGGGTTGCCGACACCCGTCCAACCGTGATTTTTGATGGGACACTGGGTTACGACTTCGCGCCCAACTGGGGTATCCAGGGCGACCTGCAGGCCGCAGCGCTGGGCAAGCCCGACGTCGCCGATGGCGACAGGACCAATGCCTATGGCCATGGCGCCGTCCACCTCTACCATCGCACGGACAGCTTCCTCGTCGGCGCCCTGGGCGGCCTCGGCATTCACGACGACCGCGGCGATTCCAACCGGGAGATGAACTACTGGTTCGCCGGCGCTGAAGGCAAGCTGCTGACCGGCTGGGGCTCGGTCTTCGCCCAGGCGGGTTACCTCGACTCCTACGACAGATACGACGAAGGCACGCGCGAGGCGCCATTCGCCCGGCTTGGCATCAACTACTTCCTCAATGACAACTGGTCGGTGAAGCTGGACGGCGCCTATGCCGGCGGCAAGAAGTGGACGGACAACCTGCCCAACCGGGTCTTCGACTTCAACGTGGAGAGCGAAATCCGCCCTGAAGCCTGGCCAGTATCGTTGTTCGCCCGGTATGAATTCACCCAGATTTCCTACCATGCGCTCGATAGCGACCAGTACCGCTACGGCGAGAACTTCCATACCGTGATGGTCGGGCTGAAGTTCCGCTCGGGTACGACCCTGCGCGATGCCGACCGTGCACCCGGTTCGCTCGATCTGCCATCCTTCGGCAAATGGGTCGCCTTCAACGCCAACGAGGTTGAGTAGGCCCGGCAGTCTCCGAGGAAGTAGAAGAAGGGCGCCAATCGGCGCCCTTTATTTTATCTTCTGCTGATATCTACAACCTGCCGTTTCATCAGAACCTTGCGAGTCGCCCGAACTATCTTCAGACTGCAAGCAGCACCCGGCAGCGCCGAAAATTCGACGGCGTGCCGTTCACGTTCGGAATGGCCGCATGGCCTGAGACCTTGAGGCGTCCGGAATGAAATGCTGCGTCTACACAGTGCTTGTCGGCGGCTATGAGCACCTCAACGAGCAGCCGGCCGCTTCCCGTTCCCAGCTTCCCTTCATCTGCCTGACCGACGACCCCGCGCTGCGCAGCGAGAGCTGGAACTGCCGCGTGGTCGAGCCCCTGTTTCCTGAGGATCCGATACGCAGCCAGCGCGAGCTGAAAATCCGCCCGCATGTCTACCTGCCGGACTATGACTGCTCCATCTACATCGACAATTCCGTGATCCTGAAACAGCCGCCCGAACGGCTGCTTGAGCTGTTCGCCCCCGAAATCGGCTTCCTCGTCGCGCCACACTCCTACCGGGAAGCCGTACTGGACGAATTCCTCGAGGTGGCGAGGCAGGGATTTGACGATCCGAGCCGCATTTTCGAGCAGCTCAACCATTACACGCTGAGCTGCCCCGAAGTGCTGGAGGAGCGCCCATGGTGGACGGGTATCCTGATCCGCGACCATCGCTCGGCGCAGGTCATCTCGATGCTCGAAACCTGGGCCTCCCACGTCATGCGCTACTCGCGCCGGGACCAGCTTTCTATCAACGTGGCCTTTCGCGCCGCCAACTTCCGCCCGACGGCATGGGCAGTGGACAACCAGGACTCCGACCTGCACCTCTGGCCACATACGGTGGGGCGGAATCGCGATCTAGGCTCCCGCAATCCGGCGGTCAGCCAGATGCCCGCGGCTGCCCGCATCCGACGTCTGGAATTGCAGCTTGCCGAGAGCCTGGCGCGGGAGGACGCCTTTCGCGCCGAAATCGCCCGGCTGAACACAAAGGCCGAAGCGCGCAAACCGCAGAACCGCCTGCGCAAGCTGCGCAGGATGATGTTGGGACGCCCCGACTAACCTCAGGCAAGTGCGCAGCGTTTCGAGCAGCCGCGCTCGCCAATGCCAAAAAGTTCCCCCTCTCCTTTGTCTCGCCGCTGCTATGCCTCGAGGCTGCGGTCGCGGTCCTGCCAGAGTTCAAGGGCCGCCAGCACCGCTACCGCGATGCCGAGGCCGATGTGCCAGCTGCGCAGCGCGCCGCCATATTCGAAGACGAACGGCTGCACCACCATCCAGACGCCACCGAACAGCAGCAGGATTTCCTCCCAGCGCCGCAGGAAGATCTGCTCCAGTCCGGAAAGCACGACGATCGCCGCACCGACGAGCGCGGTAGCCGCCATCATTGTCGGCATCTCGGTCACGCCGAACCACATCGGAGACACGATGATCGCAGCGCCGAGGATCATCGACACGATGTCCTCCCAGCGCCGATGCCGGGTAAGCCCCAGGGGCTCCATTACATTAAGCGTTGCCATGACGAAAAATCCTCTTTGGCTACGTTCGAGTTAAGCTCGAGCGCCCGTGAGGACTATGTGCGTGCTAGTCGAACTCCTCAGCCGGGCGTTCTCGCACTGGGAATATTATCTCAGAAATCCGTAAGAAATTCAATGAACCGCCAGCCTCGCAGCCCGCCGCACTCTATCCGGGCATTGTCGACCTTTGCTGGCTCGGCGATACTGGTCGCGGGGAACTCAGGCTGGAGGGGAAATGCCGCGCGTAATCGCAATTGGACTCGACGGGATGGACTACGACCTTGTCGAGCGAATGATCGGCGAAGGACGCCTGCCCAATCTCAACCGGCTGCGCCGTAACGGCATTGGCCTCCAGCTCGACCATGGGCGCGACAAGCTTTCGGGCCTGGCCTGGGAGCACGTCGCGACCGGGCTTGCACCGTCCGACGGCGGCCGCTGGTCAGCGGTACGTTTCGATCCAGCCACATACGACGTCATCCAGGAAGAGGTCACAGCCCCTTCCTACCTGCCAGCCACCGGCCGAAGGGTGGTGGCATTCGACCTGCCTTATTGCCGGCTGGACGACAGTGGCAATGTCCTTGGCCTCGCCGCCTGGGGTGCCCATGATCCCGGTGTCGAAGCCCATTCCAACCCGCCTGATCTCGCCGCCGAAATCGCCGGCAAGTTCGGCCCCTACCCCGCTCCGGAATGGATTTACGGCTTCTGCTGGCCTTCTGTCGCCAAGACGGAAGCGGCCGCCGCCGCCTTGATTACTGCAGTCGAAAGGCGTCGCGAGATCGCCCTGTGGCTGCTGCGCGATCGGCTTCCCGACTGGGATCTGGCGATCGTCGTTCCATCCGAGGCGCACTCCGGCAGCGAGCCGTTCTGGCACGGCATCGACACCGAGCATCCACTCCATCATCACGCCTCGGCAGCGCCGGCAAGACAAGGGATGATCGGTATCTACGAAGCGCTAGACCGGTTGGTCGGCGATCTCGCCGACGCCTTCCCCGATGCGACAGTGCTAGCCTTTTCCATGCATGGCATGGGCATGAACGAGGGCGACGTACCCGCGATGGCTCTGCTGCCCGAGCTGCTCTACCGGCGCAGCTTCGGCAAAGCCTATATGCGCGACTTAACGCCCGCGGCACGCCTTGCCGACGGCACGCCGCTGCTCGAAGAAAACGAGAGCTGGGAGCCGACGCTGCGGAAGCTCGTTCCATGGCCCGACAGGCCCGGCCCCATCGCTCGCGCGCTGGTCAAGACTGGCATCGGACGGCAGCGCGACGCCGAAACGCTTCGCCGTCAGCGGGAGCCTCGCGGCATCGGCTGGATGCCCACGACGCGCTATCGCGCCTTCTGGCCAAAGATGGACGCATTCGCCATTCCAGCCTTTTACGACGGACAGATTCGCGTGAACCTGCGCGGCCGGGAAGCATCGGGAACCGTGAGCCTCGAAGGCTATGATGCACTCCTCGACGAACTCGAATTGCTGCTGTCGCAGTGCCGCGATCCGCTGAGCGGCGAACCGGCAGTGCGCGAAACCTTCCGGGCTGGCAAGTCCCCATTCGAAGTCGGGCCGCATGAGGCCGATCTCTACGTGCTTTTTCGAAAGGGCCTTCTCGGCATGACGCATGAGCGGTTGGGTATCGTCGGCCCGCTGCCCTGGCGCCGCACGGGTGGTCATACCGGCGATTGGGGGTTTGTGTTCGGTGCCGGTCCGGGCCTCGAAGCCGGCCGATCCGGCATCACCAGTTCCTTTGACGTCGTGCCGACGATCCTGGATCTGCTGGGCGTATCCCCGGAGCTGGCCCCTAGCGGAAAGACGCTGCTTAAAGATCCGGCCTGACGCCGGCTTTTCCAGCCAGCTGCGCCGCCTTGACGAACAGCGCCAGCCACTCCTGGGGCTGCGCTCTTGTTCGCGCCCGCCAATAGCGGCGAAATGCCCTGCCGGCCTTGAACCGGCCCCACAGCGACGCCGGGCGCCCGGAGGCGCGCTGCTTCGCATCGGCATGGAAGTAGCCCCACAGCCAGGCCTCGGTCTGCCGTTCCGGCCCGATCAGATGATCGACGATCGCCTCGGGAACCCAGCGGCCGACGTGACCCGCGGCAAGTGCCGCACGCATGACCGCGATCTCCTCGCCGCCCGCGAACGGGTTGCCTGGCCGACGGCCGAGCTCGGGGTCGAAGCGAAAGCGGCGCTGGACATCGGCCACCATGGCGTAGTTGGCACCGAACGGAAGATCTGCATCGACATCGGCAAAGATGTCAGCAGCGGCTCGCCGCCGCGCCGCATAGGCGCTCTCCACCACGTCCAGCCCGGCCAATAGCCAGGCGGGCCGCTCCCCGTCCAGGCATGGAACGATCACGCCCCCGAAGATGCTGCACCGCGGCGACGCGGCCATCGCAGCCTCGTAGGCACGCAGGAAGCTGGGCCGCACCAGGGCGTCGTCGTCGAGCCAGACGATCAGCTGTCCTCGCGCCTCGGCAATGGCCCGATTGCGGGCGTGGGACAGTCCCGCTTGCGGTTCCTCCACGACCACCATAGGCAGCCCGCCGGCAAAACTCTGGGCAACGGGCAAGGTGTCATCGCTGCAGTCATTGGCGACAACCAGAATTTCAAAAGCTGAAGTCGGTCGCTCGGCAGCGACGAGCGCCGCGAGGCATCGCGCGAGCAGAGGCGCCCGGTTGCGGGTGCAGATCGCGATCGTCAAGCCGAGTTCGGTCAATTGCCCCCACACCCAACAACCGGCCGGACCGGACTATGCGCACATCCTAGCGTCTCGGCATCCGCCTACAATAGTTCGGTCGCGTTGGCTCCCCTCGACGCAACGGCAGCTTCACCTGCTTCGACGCCTGAGCCACAAAAATGCGGCACAGCCGGCCAATACGGTCGCGATCCCGATCCAGAACCACTCCGTGCGCCCTGTCATGAAGCTACCGCCGAGCAGGCCGGCACCCTGCAGGATCCAGACGATGCCGACGACGACGGCGAGCCCCGCAACGATGGTTGGCAATAACTTCATCTCGACACCACCTTCCTGTTGATTATCTTCACAACGCCAACCTGCTTCTTGATATTTCTTTTCGGCAGCAAGTATCTTCAAGATGTCATGCGACAGCAGCGATTCTCGTGATTCCGCGATGATCTCAGCAACCGCTCCGCAATTATGAAGATATTCCTTCCTTGCGACCTCATCAGCCCTGACAAACTGTTACCTTGAGACTCCAAATGTGTGCGCTCGCCTCGGAACTGCCCGATGCTTGCCGCATTCGCTGCCACATTTCGGGTGAAACCGCTCCGTGTGTTTATCAACAGAGCGTTAACCAGAAGATGAAGAACCGCGCCAAGCCCGCGATCGTGGCGGCCACCATCGCCGCCGGCATGATGATAGCCTTTACCGGCACCGCCTCAGCCCAGTGCGGCAAGGCCTCCTGGTATGCGCTGACCTCGAAGACTGCTTCGGGTGAACGCATGAACCCATCGGCCATGACCGCGGCGCACCGCTCGCTTCCCTTCGGCACCAAGATCCGCGTGACGAACCAGAAGAACGGCAAGAGCGTCATCGTCCGCATCAATGATCGCGGCCCGTTCATCAAGGGACGCGTGCTCGACCTGTCCAAGGGTGCCGCCCAGCAGATCGGTTTTATCCGCTCGGGACATACCTCCGTCTGCATGCAGCGCACCTGACGCTTGCGCCGCCAAAGGCGCGGCACCTCTAGCCGATGCGCCGTGCCGCCGTCTCGGCCATCGCCTCGGCGAGGCTGAGCTGCCATTCAGTCCGGCAATAGGCACGGAAATCGAAGCAGGGCAGGCCCGGGCAGACCTCGAATTCGATGAGGTGCACAGTGTCGTCGGCCTCGACGCGGAAGTCGAGCGAGAAGACGTCGCGCAGGCCGAGCCCGGTCATCAACCTGGCCGCGACGCTCCTGATGATTTCCGCGGCACGCGGCTGCACCGACGCCACCTGAACCAGCTCCGGCTCGACATATTGGCCCGCTTCCCTGGCCGCCGTGCCGGTGTCGCCATAGAGCGCCATGCTGTCGGCCATGGTCTGGAAGTCGTCACCTGAATCGACAAAGACGATGCCGAGCGCCTCGGGCCCGACTATGGGATCGATCGCCAGGAAACTCGCCCGTACGTTGCGGCCGGCGACATAAGGCTGGGCGATGACGTCGTCGCGATAGGCATCGAACACCCGGCGCCCGAGCGCCAACGCATCCCCTGATTTGGCGATGCGCGAATCCTTCCAGATGCCGATCTTGGCGCCGAGCCGGTTCGGCTTGACGAAATAACCCGACGAAGACGCCGGCGGTTCGACCAGCCATTCGCCGCCGCGCACAAGCCCCGCCGTCGGCACCGGCAGACCGAGCGCCGAAAGCACGGCGCCTGCCCGGAACTTGTCCTGGCACAGCGCAAACAGGCTGTCGTCGGCGCCGATGGTCCTCAGGCCGTTGAGCCGGGCAAGTGCCGGTGCAGCACCGCCGCGGAAATAGGCGATGCCGTCGGTCAGCGTCCACACCAGACTGGCGCCACGATCCACTGACGCCAGCACCGTTGCGGCATCGTCGAGCTCGACGGCGCGAAAGTCGAGGCCGCGCACAGCGCATGCCTCAATAAGGGCAGCGAACTCAGGTGCCATGTCGGTCGATTGCGCCAGATAAGACGAAATCTCCATCGCCGCCTGGCGTGAGAAGCCGTCATCAAGCAATCGCTCGGAACAGGCGCGCTCCGGCTCGTGGACGAGAAAAAGCGTCGGTCTTTGTCCGGCCATCGGGCACTGTTCCTGCTGTCATGCGGCGACGCGACGATCGCCGCCCACTCCAACCATCGCATTCGCGACAGGCTGTACCTGCAGGAAAACCGACCTGTTGCCATCGTCCCGGCGACAAGAGGACCGCCGGCTGGGGAGCGTATCGCTAGCGCCTCAGATCAGGACGTTCGGCTCGTGGCGGCCATTGACCTTGATGTCGAGCAGGAAGGTCTTGCCGGCGTGCGGGTCGGCCCTGCGCGCCTTGGAGCTCATGCCTTCGGCCGCCGAGGTCACCACCATCCGGTCGGCCTCAGCACCCACGAATGCCGGGCATGATGCCTGCACCGCCGGCACCGGCACGCTGCGCAGCAGCTTGCCGTCGGGCACATAAGCGTCGACGCGGCCGCCGCCCCAGCTGGCGTTCCACAGCACCCCGTCGCGGTCGACGACCGAGCCGTCGATGTCGCCCCTGTCGCCACGGCGATCGACGAACAGCTTCGGCTCGCCGAGCGGCAGGCCGGTATCGGCATCGCAGTCGAGGCGATAGAGCAGGTTGACCGCCGTATCGGTGTAGTAGGCGGTCTTGCCGTCCGGGCTGAAGCAGATCGAATTGGGAATGCTGATCGCGGGCAAAAGCAACCTGAGCTCACCACGGAAGAACCAGTAGATGGCGCCTGCCCCGGCCTCGGCCTTCTTGCCCATGGTGCCGAACCACAGCGCGCCGCACGGGTGCACGCGCGCGTCGTTCGAGCGGGTGCCGGCATTGGCGGCTTCGACCGACATATGCAGCTTGAGCGTGCCACTTGCCGCGTCGCGGACATGCAGCCCGGTTTCGGTCAGCAGCAGCTGGCGCTCGCCGTCGATCGTGGCGATCGCGCTTGCCATCTCGCCCAGTTGGTGTATGCGCGTCTGCCCGCCGGACAGCTTCTTCTCCAGGAGCCGGCTGTTCAGGATGTCGAACCAGTAGAGCGTGTCGGTGGCGGGATCGTAGGTCGGGCCTTCACCGAGCTCGCAGGCTTCGTCGGACAGGATGCTGGCCGCCATGTCAGGCCCCCTTGCCGATGGCGTCCCAGCCGGCCACGGCTGCCCGGGCGCGTTCGCCGACTTCGGCGGCAGTCATGCCGGGCTTGTAGAGGCTGGAGCCGAGCCCGAACAGTTGCACGCCGACCTTGGCGTAGGCGGCGAAATCGATCTCCGACACGCCGCCGACGACGCCAACCTGCGTCTCCTTGGGCAGCACGGCGCGGATCGCCGAAATGCCGCCGGGCCCGAGCACGCTGGCCGGGAAAAACTTCAGCGCCGAGGCGCCCAGCCGCAGCGCCAGGAACGCGTCTGTCGGCGTCATCACGCCGGGCATCGTCACCATCTGGTGCACGCCGGCACGCCCCATCACCTCGGCGTCGATGTTGGGGCTGACAAGCAGCCGCCCACCGGCATCGTTCAGCCGGTCGACATCCTTAGCCCACACCACCGTGCCGCCGCCGACGAGTGCCGCGGGCAGCGCCGTCGCCAGGATCTCGATCGAGCGGAACGGGTCGGGCGAATTGAGCGGCACCTCGATCGCCTCGATGCCGGCATCGAATACGGCCTGGCCGACGTCGAGCGCCTCTTCGGGCTTCAGCCCGCGCAGGATGGCGACCAGCCCACGGCCAAGCTCGGGGAACGGTGCAGTCACGCTCATTCGGCCACTCCTTCAGCCAGCATCCCATTAAGCCGCGCAGCAGCCACCAGGCCGGCCAGCACCGCTTCATCGGCATCGGCGATCGTCACAGCGATGCTGTCGAGGCGCATCGCCTCGGCATAAAGTGCGCCCAGCGCGCCCGAGACGACGAGCACCACAGGTGTGCTACGCCGGCCAAAACGCCTGACCGCCGAGGCAACCTCTGCGCCGATCAGCAGGCCCGAAAGTGCCGCCGCCGCATCCTCCTGGCCGAGCCCCGAGAGCAGGCCGGCTGCGCGGATGCCGAACAATCTCGCGCCAAGGTCACCGTCGGACAGCGCCTCCTTGCACCAGTCGCGGAACACCTGGCTTTCCGGTGACACCTTCGCCGGCGTGTTGCCGATCGAGTGGCGCAGGATCGAATGCTGCGCCAGCACCGAAAACATCTCGCCGGTCGGCCAGGTACCGAAACTCTTGATGGCGCCACCCTCGGCGGTCACCCATTTGCAATGCGTGCCGGGCATGCAGACGAGATGGCTGCCCGAACCGATCAGCTTGGTGATGCCGGCAAGCTGGGTCTCCTCGCCACGCATGACGTCGGGCGCACGCGGGTCGCGCTGGGCGAGGCCCGGCACGATGCGGACGTCGCGGCCGGCACCCGGCACGGGCACGGCGGCGCCGAGAATATCGCCCAGCGACGACGGCACGTCGACATAAGGCGCCTCAACCCAGCCCTGGCGCGCGCCGGCCATGCCGCAGACGATCGCCGGCAGATCCCTCGCCGCGCCCATGTCCTGCAGCTGCCGGTCGAGCACCGTGGCAAAGCCCTTGTGCTGCGCCGTCAGCAAGCCCTCGTCGCTGCGCCGCTCGTCCAGCACCGCACCCTTGGCATCGAGCAACCAGACACGCAGCCTTGTCGTGCCCCAGTCGACGGCCGCTATCGTAGGCGTAGCACTCACAAGATACCTCCATCGACGATCAGCGTCTGGGCCGTCAGCATTTTCGAAGCGTCGGAAGCCAAAAACAGCACCGGGCCGACCATGTCCTCCGGCAGCATCATCCGCTTGATGCATTGCCGCGAGATATGCGCCTTGAGCGATTTCTCGCTGACCCACAATTCGCGCTGCCGTTCGGTGATCACCCAGCCCGGCGCCACCGCATTGACCCTGATGTTGTCGGGGCCGTAGCGGCCGGCGAGCCCCTTGGTCAGGCCGACGATCGCCGCCTTCGCCGCCGTGTAGGCCGGCATGGCGCCGATGTTCAGCATGTAGGAGGTCGAGCTGAAATTGATGATCGAGCCACCGCCCGCCTTGACCATGCCAGGGGCTACCGCCTGGATGGTGAAGAAATGCGGCTTGATGTTCACCGCCTGGTTTTCGTCCCAGCTCTCGGGCGTGACGTCAGCCACCTCGTGGCGCACATCGTTGGCGGCGTTGTTGACCAACACCGTCACCGGACCATGCTCTTCCTCGGCGCGGGCAACCGCCCGGCGCAGCTCGGCGATGTCGCGCAGATCGGCGCGCACATAGAGCGGCCGGTTGCCGGTCGCCTGCTCGATCTCGTCGCACAATTCCTGGCTTGGCTTGAGGGCGATGTCGATGAAGGCGACCTTGGCCCCCTGCCGGGCAAACGCCTCAGTCAGCGCGGCGCCAATGCCGGTGCCACCGCCGGTGATCAGCACCGACTGGCCCTCGAGATCAGGAAATCGTGCCGATGGCATCATGATCTTTCCCTCGCCTTGCCCGCTTCCCCCAAAGCCGGACATGCCCTCCGTCATAGAGCAAGATCGCGAAAAGTGGGAACCGGTTTTCGGAAAAGATCGTGCTCGCTCACGGAAAAATCGGAGCGCTGAGCCGAGGCCTGGATGAGGACAGCCGATCAAGCGAACCTGGCGGCCTGCCACGCCAATCCTGTGCATGCAGTGGGTTCAGCGTAGACGCAGCGCGGCCAGAAGCGATGTCAGGAAATGGCCTTCAGACGGCCGCAGCGTAGGTTGCGCCGCGATGCGCCTCGCGGAGATAGCCGAGCGTGGCGTCGGCGTCGGCCGGACGGCCGAACAGGTAGCCCTGCCCGCCGGCGCAGCCGAACTGCGTCAGCCGTTCCGCCTGCGCTTCCATCTCGATGCCTTCGGCGACGACGTCCATGCCGAGGCCTTCGCACATCGCCAGGATCGCGCGGATGATGTGTTCGGACGGCCGGTCCTCGAGGATCGAGGCAACGAAGGCGCGGTCGATCTTGAGCTTGTCGAAGCGGAACTCGCGCAGGCGCCCGAGCGACGACTGACCGGTGCCGAAATCGTCGAGCGAGACGCGGATGCCGACGCGGCGCAGATCCTCGACGATCTTTTCCGCCGAAGCGGGATCGGTCATCAGGCCGGTCTCGGTGATCTCGATCTCGAGGCGGCGCGGGTCGAAGCCGGTGCGTTCGAGGATCGACAGGATATGCAGGCCGGTGTTCTGGTCGACGAGCTGAGACGGCGACAGGTTGAATGACAGGAACATTTCCTTCGGCCAGCTGCGCGCGGCTTCCGCCGCCTTGCGCAGCACCAGCTGCGACAGCGGGCCGATGATGCCGCGCTCCTCGGCGATCGGAATGAACACCGCAGGCGAAACGAAGCCGAGGTCGCGGTCGGTCCAGCGGGCGAGTGCCTCGAAGCCGATGGTGCGGCGGCTGCTGAGATCGACGATCGGCTGGAAATGCGGCGCGACATCGCCGGCGGCAACGGCACGGCGCAGCGCCTGCTCGATGCGGGTGACGCGCTTGGCCGCCTCCTCCATCTCGCGGGTGTAGACGACGACGCGGCCGCGGCCCGAACGCTTGGCGTGATAGAGCGCGGTCTCGGCCTTGCGCACCAGAGTCTCGGTGGTGTCGTCGCTCGAATGGAACAGCGAACAGCCGACCGACGCCGACAGGCGCGCCGTGCGTTCGCCGACGTCATAGGGGGCCGACAGGATTTCGATCAGCATGCGCGCCTTTTCGGCCGCCGCATCCTCGGAAAACACCAGCGGGTAGAGAAAGGCGAACTCGTCGGCGCCGATACGCGCCACGGCCGAATAGCCGTCGCAGGCGGCACGCAGGCGCATCGCCACCTGGATCAGGATGTCGTCGCCGGCGCGGTGGCCGAACAGGTCGTTGATCGGCTTGAAGCCGTCGAGATCAAGGATACCGACGGTGAAGGGCGCAGGGTCCTCGGCGCGGTCGCCGATCAGCCGTTCGACCTTGTCGAAGAACCGGCGCTGGTTGCCGAGACCGGTCAAGGCATCGGTGAAGGCCAGATCCGCCGTTTCCCTGTCCGAATGGCTGACGCCGATGGGCATGCTTTGTCTCTGTTCTGCTAATATTTGAAACTGTTGCAGCACAGTGCCAGCAAAGCGTTTAGGAATTGTATTCGATCAGCTTGCCGTCCGGATTTTGACACGGCGTCGAAACCGGTTTCAGCGCCAGGCTATATTTCGGCGCAGGACGCAGCCCTCGACGGCAGCAATCCAGGGAATGAACTACGCGCCGGCTAAGCGCCCAGCCTGGCCATATCGCGCTTGCGGCCGCGTAAACGGACGATCAGCCGGAGCGCGATCGCCGCGAGAATCAGCGCCATGTAAGGCCAGTACATCTCCGGCATCAGCACCGCACGCCGCCCGAAATTGACGACGAAGAAGATGGCCAGGAACCATGCGCCACCGGTGTGGATGACGCGCCAGGCTTTCAGCCCGACTGCTGCGGCTGTCCGGTCGAACGATGTTGAGGCCATCAGCACGATGGCGAGATAGCCGGTGCCGCCGGCGATGAAGGCAACCGGCGCCGTCAGCGCGTCGAACAGCACCGGATCGAGCCGCGACAGCGCGAAGATGGCTGCGGCATGGACGCCGTGCGAGAAAGCGAAGGCGAGGCCGAAATAGCGGCGGTTCGCCCGGAGCCACCGAGTCATTGTCGAAGGCCAGAGCCGCGCCAGGCTCGACGCGGTGAAGGCGAACACGAACAGGATGAGCGAGGTGCGCGCGGTCAGCCTGATCACCATGCGCGCGCCGTCAACCGGATCGCCAGCAAGGCCGGCTGTGGCGGCGCATGCCGCCAGCACGCCGACGCTGAGCCAGGCGGTCAGCCTCCAACCGTTCGGCGGCCAGGTCGAAGCACTTTCGGGCAAAACCTGCATGACGTTTCCTCCAGATGTAATCACTGCTTACATATGATTGCGGAGAAACTGTCAAGCGGATGTTTACGCCGCTTACATTCTAGCCAACCGACCGCTACTAAGAGGTTATGACGAAATCTCCCGGCACCCGCGCAGCCTATCATCACGGCAACCTCGTCGAGGAGCTCATCGCCGCCACCATCGGGCTGATCGAGGAAAAGGGCGTCGATGCCGTCTCGGTGCGGGAAGCGGCCAAGCGCGCCGGCGTTTCGCCAGCCGCTCCCTTCCGCCATTTTGCCAACAAGACGGCACTGATGACGGCGGTGGCCGAGCAGGCGATGGGGCGCCTGACCCTGTCGGTACAGCAGGAGCTGTCGGCGACCGGCGACGCCGACCCGCTGGAAGGGCTGCGCGCCATCGCTCGTGGTTATCTCGCCTGGGCGCTGGCCAACCCGACGCATTTCGACGTCATCGCCTCGCGCACGCTCATCGACTTCCACGGCTCGCCCAAGCTCACAGGCGAAACCGAAGCGATCCGCCTGATCATGCTCGACCTGATCGCCCGCGGCCAGGCCAGCGCCCGGATATCTCCGGCCCTCGCCCCCGACGCGCTGATGCTGTCCGCCCGCGCTTTCATCTACGGCCTGTGCCGCATGTGGATCGATGGCCACTTCACCGAATGGCACGTCGAGAAGCCCGCCGGGCAGGCGATGGCCGAAGCGGTCGAGCTGTTCATCGACATGATCGGCGGCAACCAGCCGACGGGCCGGCCCGGGCTGTAGCCTCG
>Ga0209902_101253_pt1 | contig 13923 bp, 12 predicted proteins | sample FECB27metaG_FD_188304 | JGI IMG/M metagenome (GOLD analysis project Ga0209902, IMG submission 188304) | Cyanobacterial communities from the Joint Genome Institute, California, USA - FECB-27 (SPAdes) (version 2) | ecosystem: Environmental > Aquatic > Thermal springs > Hot (42-90C) > Microbial mats...
CCCGCCACGCTCACGCCCGCGGGCGAATGGTTCGGCACGGTCGCGCGCGAGCTGCGTGCGCGCGTCGACCGCATTCCGGCCGATGCGCGCGCCGTCAACGAAGCCGATGCCGCGACCCTGCGGCTCGCCGCCACGCACGCGCTCTCGTTCACCTTCCTGCCGCGCTGGCTGCGCGCGCTCGAGTCGCGCGTGGCGCTGGGCCCGGTGCAGCTCATGTCCGACCTGCTGCCGCGCTGCGAGCTGCTGCTGTCGCAGGGCAAGGTGCAGTTCGTGCTGAGCCATGCGCATCCCGAGGCCGCGAACTCGCTCGATGGCTCGGACACGCTGTCGACGCAGATCGGCGCCGACGCGCTGGTGCCGGTCAGCGCGCACGGCCCCCGGGGCCGCACGCGGCATGTGCTGGGCAAGAGCGCCACCGCGCCCGTGCCGTTGCTTGCCTACAGCCAGGAATCGGGGCTGGGACGGATCGCGCAGGCCGTGCTGGGCCGCAGGCTCGATGCGCTGGCGCCGAAGGTGGTGTTCACCGCGCACCTGGCCTCGGTGCTGCGGACCATGGCGCTCGATGGGCGGGGGATTGCGTGGCTGCCGAGGACATTGGTCGACGAGGACATCGCGGCGGGAACGCTGGTGCCGGCCGGTGGCGAGGAATGGGTCGTGCCGCTGCAGGTGCGGCTGTACCGCGGGCGCGAGCCGATGGGCACGGCGGTCGAGGCGTTCTGGAAGGCGGCGCATCGCCACGCTCGACCCTGACATTCACCGGACCCATCGCCATGGGAGCATGGCTCCGGGAATTCCTCTTCGGATTTCGTGGCGCTTCTGACGGCTCGCAACCGGACAAGCGGGCTACCGCGCCTCGAGCGATCCGAGCTTGGATTCGACGCTGCGGACCAGATCCACCAGGCGGGGGCCCAAGCTCCTTTCGAGCTGGTCGATATCCGTGGAATAGGACGGCACGGTCAGGTTGAAGGCCAGTGCCATTCCATTGACGGGCATGCGCATCGGAACTCCCACCGCAGCGAGCGTGGGTTGCCAGTCGCCCGACACCACGCAGAAGTCTCGCGCGGCGATTTGCTCCTGGGCCTGCGCCGCCGCTTGCGAGAACGCAGTCCAGTCTTCAGGCTGCGATTCCTCGAGCCGCTTCAGTACCAAGGCGCGTTCTTGCGGATCGAGCGCGAAGAGCAGCGCCCTGCCCATCGCCGTGCGCAAGATCGGACGCGTGGAGCCGATATCGGGACGGGTCGAGTTGGTGTCCAACCCTTGAACCGTTTCGACGTAGACGACCTGTAGTCGATCCCGTGTCCCCACGGACACAGGACCTCGCACATAGCGCGCGAGCTCCAGCATCTCGGGCGCGGCCACCCGCCGGATCATCAACTGCGACAGCAGCGGATAGCCCAGCGACAGCACCGCAGGCCCGAGCGAGTACTTGCCTGTCTGCGAGTCCTTTCGCAGGTACCCCAACCCCATGAGCGTGAAGGCGAGCCGCGAGACGGTGGGGCGCGTCAGTCCCAACTTGTCAGCGATGTCCTTGTTGCCGAGGGTCAGCGCGCCCCCCGCAAAGCAGCCAAGCACCGCCAACCCCGAAGCCAGCGTCGAAGCGAACTGCGGATGGTTGGCCAACGCTTCGTCGCCGAGGAATTCCGGACCGGGGAGATCCCGCTTGGCGGGTTGTTGAGAAGCCATGTTGACATTTTATCGACACGTTTTCATAATTTTGTTCCATTAAACGGTCTTAAAACACATATCGTTCAACTATGTGGAATTCAAACGAAAGGTGGGAAAAATGATCACACGACCAGCGCTCAAGGACCACGGCTCGCTGCTGTTCTCCTTCGCCGTCGTTGCGGATACCCATGTGAACGAACGCGACGACGCTTCCAGCTCCCCGTATCACACGAACCAGCTGGCCAACGAGCGCGCGCGCCACGTGTTTCAGGACATCGCGGCCATGTCGCCGGCACCAGCCTTCGTCGTCCACTTGGGCGACATCGTCCATCCCGTGCCCTCGCTGCCAACGTTCGGCGATGCGGTCGCGCAATTCAAGGCCATCGCCTCCCCCCTCAAGGTGCCCTTGCATCTGGTACCGGGCAATCACGACGTCGGCGACAAGCGCGTCGACTGGATGCCCGCCGACCAGGTGTGCGGCGACTATCTCGACATCTACCGTGGCGCCTTCGGAGCCGACTACCACGCCTTCGACCGCGAGAACCTTCGCTTCGTCTTCTTGAACTCGCTGTTGCTCAATTCGGGCCTGCCTCAGGAGCAAGCGCAGAAGCAGTGGTTCGAGGCGCAGATGGATGGTGCGGACGACAAGCGGGTGTTCCTGTTCATGCACTACCCCCCGTTCATCTACAAGGAGGACGAACGCGGCAACTACGACAACGTGGACGAACCGGCCCGGAGCTGGCTGTTGGCGCAGATGAAGCGGCCGCATGTCGAAGGCGTGTTCGCCGGGCACGTCCACAACTTCTGGTACGACAGGACCGGTAACGCCGAGTTCTACATGCTGCCCTCGACCGCATTCCTGCGGCACGATTTCACCGAGTTCTACAAGGTGTCGCCGGGTTACGAGTTCGGCCGGGGCGATGTGGAAAAGTTCGGCTACTTTGTCGTCGATGTCTTCGAGACGGGCCACGTGGCTTACTCGGTCCGCACCATGGGCCGGCAGTCCGCCCTCGGCGCACCCGCCGCACGGATGCCCATGCGCTACCTGGCACATCCAAAGACTTCGACCTTCGATGGCGTGGGCGTCGAGCTGCGACATCCATGGGCCGAGTCGATGCAGATCACGGCCACCGGCGGGGTGCAGGAGTTCGGCCGCAAATGGGCGCGTAATGACTATCCCCTGCTCGCGCTTTGGGAAATGGGCGCACGCCTGGCAAAGGTGCCGGATCTCGACCTGGCGGAGCCGGAATCGCGGGAACGCATGCGGCTCATGGCGAAGCTGGGCCACCGCTACATCGTTTCCACGTTGAAGCTCCCGAACACCGATGCGCTGGCCGAAGCCGATGTCGAAGGCTGCGGCGTCGACGCCTTCGAAGTCAACATCACGCTCGACAACTTCTCGCGCCGCAAGGACGAGTGGCGCGCATTTCGCGAGGCCACCGGACGAAAGCTCTATCTGTCCAAGATCCTGACCTACGACGGCTCGCACTACGACGGCAAGCACTTCAGTCATTTCGTCCACGCCGGCTTTTCGCTCGACGAACTCGACGCGCATGCCGAGCGGCTGGCGGCGGGTCGCCTGGCTGGAGAGTTCGACGGCATCACCGTGCGGCTCGAGGCCGAGCAGGATCTTGCCGCGAACGTCCGTGCCTTGCACCGGTTCGTCGAGCGCACGCGATGTCAGGTGCTGGTATCGCTCAAGCTGTCTGGAAGGAGCCTGGCGATCGCGCGCACCGACGACCGTGGCAATGTGGCAAAGGTGGCGCAATCGATGATTCTCTCGAAGCTTTCGCCGTCCATCCGCTATGTCTTCGACACCTTCATGGACGTGGACCGGGGCTACTTTCCGCGCCACGCGTTCATCGACAGGCGCTTCAATCCGCGCCCTGCCGCGCAGGCCTTCGCGATGCTCGCGGCATTGTTCTCGGATTTCGAATCCTTCGCGCTGACGGATGCGGCAACAGCCCGCCCGGGCTCGCTGCAGTTCAGCGCCGGCCCCGACCGCTACGTCCTGCTGTGCGAAGACCCCGGGGCCGCGGCGGAGTACCTCGAAGCCCATGCGCCGAAGGTGGCATACGACCTGGTCGAAGGCACCACCTGTATCGGCCAGGAACCTTTCGCCGCGCTGCGCGCCCGTCTATCGGACCGCGACCTGCCGAAGGAAACGCAAGTCCTCCTGATCCGCCTGTCCTAGTTCTTCCATCCTGCCTGGAGCGCTGCCATGTCCATCAAGTCTCTTGTCTGCGGCGTGTTCGTCGCAACGCTTTCTGCGGCTTCCACGGCTGCGTTCCCCGACAACCCTGTCAAGTTGGTTGTGGCCTACGCACCAGGGGGTTCGACAGACATCATCGCGCGGCTGCTGGGCGCCCGGCTGAGCGCCAGATGGGGTCAGCAGGTGGTGGTGGAAAACAGGACCGGTGCGAGCGGCATGATCGGCGCGGAGGCCGTCTCGCGCGCGAAGCCCGATGGCTACACCTTGCTGCTGGGCTACACGCCCGAGGTCTCGATGAACAAGCTCGTGTTCAAGAACATGCGCTACGACCCCATCGCGGACCTTACGCCCATCGCGCTGATCGCCTCGGCTCCCCTCGTGCTCGCCGCCGGCCCCAAATCGCCGATCGGCAGCATGAAGGAACTGATTGCGCGCAAGGGAAGCGGCCAGTCGATCTCGTACGGATCGCCGGGGACCGGTGGCCAACAGCACATCGCCGGCGAACTGCTTGCACGCCAGACCGGCATGCAGCTCACCCACGTGCCCTATCGAGGAACGGGGCTTGCCGTCGCCGACCTGATCGGCGGGCAGATCGATCTGTTCTGGGCGACAACGCCACCGTTGCTGCAGCAAATCCGTGCGGGCAGGCTCAAGCCTTTGGCGGTCGCGGGGCCGGCAAGAGAGAAGCTGCTGCCGGATGTACCGACCACCACCGAACTGGGCATGCCGAATCTTCAGCTCACCAACTGGTTCGGCGTGTTCGGCCCGAAGGCGATGCCCTCCGCGCTCGCGAACTCCATCGCGGCGGATGTGATGCAGGAGTTGGCGGACCCGGCCATGGTGAAAGGCCTCGAAGACCAGGGACTGACCCCGACACCCATGCAGGGCGGCGCGTTTCGTTCATTCATCGACACCGAGATGAAGAAATACGAGCAGATCGTCAAGGACACGGGCGTCACTGCCTCGCAGTGACGGACGCGACGGCGTCGATACCGGATCGATTCGGCCGCCGAGCCCATCGCACTCGCCATGGTGCGGCCGACTTCCTCTGTTCTCGTCTCGCAGGTACCGCCCCAACGATGCACGCTCGCGGCGCCAAGGGCGGCATCGGTAACAGCCCGCCGGAGTGACCCACCATCCACAACACGCACCACACGCGCGAATCCAAGGCGACACGGCAGATCTGAACCTCCAGCACACGGAACGGAGACCCGCATGAGAAAGCTCAAGATCATGGAACACGTATCGCTAGACGGCGTGATCCAGTCCTCCAGCGAGGACGGCTTCCCGTACGGCGACTGGACCGCTCCCTACCGCACGCCCGAGGGCCGCGACGAGGTCCTCGCCGCGCATGGCGAACGCTTCGACCTGCTGCTGGGCCGCCGCACCTACGACCTGTGGTCGGACTACTGGCCCAAGGCGCCGGGCGGGCCGATGGCGGACGGCCTGAATGCGGCGACCAAGTACGTCGTGACCCATCGCCCCGACAGCCTGGTCTGGGGTCCGTTCGAAGGCCTCGGACCGGACATCGCCGAGAGCGTTGGCCGCCTCAAGTCGAGCGCCGGCCCGGACCTCGTGCTCTGGGGCAGCTCCACGCTGACGTCGACGCTGCTCGAGCACCGGCTGGTCGACGAGATGATGCTGATCGTCTATCCGGTGCTGCTGGGCACCGGGAAGCGCCTTTTCGCGCAGGGGTTGCCGGCGCGGGCCTTCGAACTCGTCGGCAGCAAGACGACGCCATCGGGGTTGGTGCTCGGCAGCTACAAGTTCAGCGGGGCGTTGAAGACGGGATAGCCGAACGGCGGGGCACTCCACTCGGCAACGACATCGAAGCTCACGAGCCCACGATCCGCTTCATCAATAGCCCCTGAAGATCTCGCCTCGCGTCACAGACGATGTGGATGTAGACGACGTCGCCGCGAACCTCGTAGATGATCCTGTTCATGCCCGAGAGGATCTGCCGGTACTGGGCAATGTTGAGGTCCTCGAGTTCGGGGGGAATCCGGCCGAGCTGCGGATGTTCCTCGATCATTGCCACGGATTGTTTGAGCCTGGCATAGCTCGCAAGCCATTCCTTCTTGCCGAACTTCCTGACGATGTAGGTTCTCAGGTCCTTGAGGTCCGCTTCGGCGGACCGCAGGAAAACGACCCTCATTCGAGATCTTCTTTGTCCAGGTCGGCGAACACCTCGTCGGCATCGCGAAACCGCCCCTGCTCGATCTCGCGATTGCCCAATGCCAGGAGCTTCAGCAACGCAAGCGTCTCTTCGTGCTCTTCATAGGAACGGACATCCATCACCACGAGCTTCGCCTCGCCGTTCTGGGTGATCAACAGAGGTTCGCGACTTTCGGAGATGTCTTTGACGATCTCCGCAGCGTGGCTCTTGAGATAGCTGATGGGTTTGACTTGGGTCGAGAACTTCATCGGGCCTGTCCTTCCGCGAAAGAAGGACCGATTATGGACTGAATTCAGTTCTCCACCCTCACGACTCAAACCACACCCTGCGCCAGCATCGCATCCGCCACCTTGACGAAGCCCGCCACGTTCGCGCCATCGACATAGCTCACGCGGCCGTCCTCGCGGCGCCCGTGGGCCAGGCAGGCCTCGTGGATGCTGCGCATGATCTGCAGCAGGCGCGCGTCGACCTCCTCGCGCGGCCATGACAGGCGTGCGGCGTTCTGGCTCATCTCCAGGCCCGAGGTGGCGACGCCGCCGGCATTGCTGGCCTTGCCCGGCGCATAGAGAACGTCGGCCGCCTCGAACACCTTGACCGCCTCGATGGTGGACGGCATGTTCGCGCCCTCGGCCACGCAGACCACGCCGTTCTTCACCAGCGTCTTCGCGTCCTCGACGTCGAGCTCGTTCTGGGTCGCGCTGGGCAGCGCCACGTCCACCGGCACATGCCACGGCGTGGCACCGGCGACGAACTTCGCGCCGACGCGCTCGGCGTAGTCGCTCGCGCGGCCGTAGTGGTGGTTCTTCACGTCCATCAGCACCGCGAGCTTCTCGGCGGTGAAGCCCGATTCGTCGACCACGGTGCCGCTGGAGTCGGACACCGTGATCACCTTGGCCCCGAGCGCCATGGCCTTCTCGATCGTGTACTGGGCGACGTTGCCCGCGCCCGAGACCGACACGCGCAGGCCCTCGAAGCTGCGCCCCCGCGTCTGCAGCATCTCCTGCGCGAAATAGACGTTGCCGTAGCCCGTGGCCTCGGGCCGGATCAGCGAGCCGCCGAAGGAGAGGCCCTTGCCGGTGAACACGCAGTCGGCGCGGTTGGTGAGCTTCTTGACCATGCCGGTGAGGTAGCCCACCTCGCGCCCGCCCACGCCGATGTCGCCCGCGGGCACGTCGGTGTAGGCGCCCACGTGGCGGAACAGCTCGGTGGCGAAGGCCTGGCAGAAGCGCATGACCTCGCCCTGGCTGCGGCCCTTGGGATCGAAGTCGGAGCCGCCCTTGCCGCCGCCCATCGGCAGCGTGGTCAGCGCGTTCTTGAAGGTCTGCTCGAAGGCCAGGAACTTCAGGATCGACAGGTTCACGGACGGATGGAAGCGCAGGCCGCCCTTGTACGGGCCGATGGCCAGGCTGTGCTGGATGCGGTAGCCGCGGTTGACCTGCACGTCGCCGTGGTCGTCGGTCCAGCAGACACGGAAGGTGATCACGCGCTCGGGCTCCACCAGCCGCTCCAGCAGCGCCTGCGTCTGGTAGCGCGGATGCTGTGCGATGAAGGGCCACAGGCTCTGGATGACCTCCGTCACGGCCTGCAGGTATTCGGGCTGCCCGGGATTGCGCTGGGCCACATGGGCCAGGAAGTCTTGGGCGCTGGCGTGCTTCATTCCTCTATCTCCAAAAAGGTGCGTTCTGACCAAAATAGTGCATTCTCATGCACGAATGGCTCAAGGTTATGCACCAAAGTAATGAAAATCGTAGGGATAAGGTTCGAATTAGCACCAACTTGGATTGAAAACAAATTCGCCGCCAGCGGATGTCCATCCGCTGGCGGCGAAGCTGGGGAGGCGAGCCGCGCCCCGCGGCCCGCTGGTTCGGCCCCTCAGGGCTTCACATACGACTTCGTGCTGTACAGCGCCCCATCGAGCTTGCGCAGCAGCGGCAGCCCCGTCCCGACGTCCTTGGCCTGCCCGTCGATGTAGGTCTGGAACACGTCCGCGTCGAGCACGCCGATGTCGAGGCGGCGCGCGGCGGGCACGGCGGCCAGGGTCTTGTAGCCGTCGCCGCCTGTGGCATTGAAGCTCAGCACGAAGAGCTTGTAGGTCTTGGTCAGGTCCAGCGGGCCCCAGGTGTTGGCCGCGGCATTGCGCACCTCGATGTTGGCGACGCGGCTGCCCTCGGCCTTGGTCGCGTCCACGTCGAAGCGCAGGTTGCCGGTGTAGGGATACGGGCCGGTCGAGCCGCCGGGACCGTAGACCGCCTGCATGCCGTCCTCGAGCATGCGCTTGACCTCCTGGCCGGTGATGTCGAGGCGGAACAGCATGTTGCCGAAGGGCAGCACCTCGATCACGTTCGCGGCGGTCACGCGGCCGTTGAGCGGCACGCGCACGCCACCGCCGCTCTGCAGCGAGATGTCGGCACCGCCGTACTCGGCATTGGCCACGTCGACGTAGGCCTGGGCCACGAGCTGCTGGATGTCGCCGCCGCGCAGGCTGACCTCGCCCAGCGCATTGCAGGCCACGCTCGAACGGCTGTAGTCGACCGTTCCCACGCCGCCGGGCACGCGGCGCGAGCACAGCTCGGTCGGCACCAGGGCCACCTCGCTCTTCGTGAAGGCGTCCACCTTGTCCTTGAAGGGCTTGAGCACCGCTGCCGCCGCCACGCTGGGCGCGGTCACGCGCAGGAAGCCGCTGGCCGCGACGTCGGCCAGGATCGCCGTCTTCTGCTCGGGCGTGGCGGCCGGCGCGTTGGAAGCGCTGCCGACCTTGAACTCGTCGCCGATCAGCACGTGCGGCGTGCCGGCGCAGTTCGTCACGTTGCCCTGCGCATCGAAGGACACCTTGAGCTCGCCCACCACCTGGCTGTATTCCCAGGCCTGCACCAGGCAGACGGGCTTGCCGTCCTTGTCGGTCGCGCGCGTGGGATAGGCCCCCGCGGGCGAGCCCACGCCATAGGCCGTCAGCCCGGCCGGCCCGACCAGCGTGTGCGAGTCGCCGCCGACCACCACGTCCACGCCGCTGAGCTTGGCGATCACGGTCTTGTCGTACTCGTAGCCGATGTGGCTCATCACGATGATCTTGTTCACGCCGCGCGCCTTCAGCGCATCGATCTCACGCTGGGCCGCGACGGCCTCGTCCTCGAAGGTGGTGTCGGGGTCGGGGCTCGACGAGGCCTTGGTCTTGGCCGCGATCGTCAGGCCCACGAGCCCGATCGACTGGCCGCCGCGCTGCACGACGATGGACTTGTTGACGTAGCCCGGCGCGCGCGAGGGGTGGAGCGCGGAGCTCGCGCCGAAGTCGACGTTGGCGCTCAGCACCGGCGTCTTGCACGCGCCCTTGTGCAGGAAGTCGATGAACTTCTTCAGGCCGCTGTCGCCCTTGTCGAACTCGTGGTTGCCGAGCGTGAAGGCATCGAAGCAGACGGTGTTCATCAGCGCGGCATCGGCCTCGCCGTCGGCGCCCGCGCGGTTGAAATAGAGCGTGCCGGTCTGCGCATCGCCCGCATGCAGCTTGAGCACGTTGGTGGACTTCGCGGCCAGCGCCTCGATGGCGGCCGTGACGCGCGGGAAACCGCCCGCATCGACCTGCACCGGGCCGCTCGCACCGCCGCTGGCGCTGCGCAGCTGCAAGGTCTTGGTCTTGCTGTCGAGGTTCGAGTGGTGGTCGTTGATGTGCAGGATCGTCAGATCCATCGGCTGGGCCGTGGGCGTGCCGGGCGTATCGCCACCGCCACCCGATGCGGGCGGCGGAATGAAGGCCACCGACGAACCACCACCGCCGCCGCAGGCAGCGAGCAACATCGCGGCCGCCAATGCGGACGCGCTCAGAATGCGTTTCAAGACTGATCCCCTCTTGTGAAAAACGGGATCGTGTGAAGCTCGGATGAAGCGGGGATGACAGCCTTGCGGCGCACGGGCCATGCATGCGCGGCCCGCGCCATCGATGCGAGGATGCGCGGTGGTGCCGGCTCAGGCCACGCGCGCCAGGCTCGCGCCGATCGCGTGGTCGATCACGCTCTTCCAGCCCCCGTCGTCCTGCCGCCGTGCGATCTCCGCCGAGCTGCCCTGCGCGACCACGTCGCCGTCCGCCGCGCGAAGGGTCCAGTCCGCGCGCAGCAGCGCGAGCTCGCCACTGACCACGCAGAAGTTGTTGCCCGAGGTCATGGTGCCGCCGAGCGCGAGCAGCGCCCGCAGCGAAGCCTCGATGGCCGCGAGGCCGTGGTCGGTCGCGGCGGTCTGCGCGTTGTGATGCGCGGCGTCCGGCTCGTAAAGCGACAGCAGGCCCGCCAGGTCGCGCGCGTTGTAGAGCGCGGCGAAGCGCGGGTTGAGTTCGGCGGGATGGGTGACGGCAGGCATGTCGATGCTCCTCGATGACGGGCATCATGCGAGCATTGCCCGGCGAGACTTACCAAATGGAAACCGCACCCGTCGTCCAAGAGATCCACGGCGCCCGCGCCCCGACGCCACCGCAGCCGCGCCTGCCCGCCGAATGCCCGGTCGAGCACTGGCTCGCGCTGCTGGGCCATCGCTGGAGCGCGCTGGTCCTCTGGCACCTGGCCGCGGCGCCGCTGCGGCATGGCGAGCTCGCGCGCCGGCTGCCGGGCGTGTCCGCCAAGGTGCTCGGCGAGCGGCTCGCCGAACTCGCGGCGGCGCGGCTGGTGCAGCGGCATGACGACGAGGCGGGCGGTGCGCATGCGCTGTACGGCCTCAGCGAGGCGGGACAGCGCCTCAAGCGCGTGCTCGACCAGCTCGAGGCCTGGTCGGCCTCGCTGGACAGCACGCCGCCGCCCAGGCTCGACCGGTTGCTGCTGGAGCGCTGAAGCCTAGATCCGCCCGCCGTCGGTCAGCACCGTGCGCCCCGTCACCCAGCGCGCATCGTTCGACGCAAGGAACGCCACCACGTCGGCGATGTCCTCGGGCTCGGCCAGCCGGCCCAGCGGCGTGAGCGCGGTCTCCTCGCGCAGGTGATCGGCCGGGATGCCCGAGGTCATGTCGGTGCGCGTGATGGCGGGCGCCACCGCGTTGACGCGGATGTTGCGCGCGCCGAGCTCCATCGCGAAGCCCTTGGTCAGCACCTCGACCGCGCCCTTGGCCGCGGAGTACAGCGCGGTGCCGCCGCCGGGGATGTGGACCAGGTCGGTCGACACGTTGACGATGGCGCCGCCCGCCTTCGGGATGTGCGGCAGCACGGCCTGCGTCAGCACGATGGTGCTCCAGGCATGGGTGTCCATCTGCTCGACGAACATCGCGCGCGTGAGCTCGCCCACCGGCGCCGCGACGAAGGTGCCGGCCGCATGCACGAGGATGTCGATGTGGCCGTAGGCCTCGGCGATGGCGGCCACGGCCGCGTTCGCCGCGGCCTCGTCGGTGACGTCGGCCTGGAACGCGGATGCGCGCCCGCCTTCGGCCACGATGCCGTGCACCACGGCCTCGGCCGCGGCGGCATTGCTCCGGTGCAGCAGCGCGACGGCGATGCCGTCGCGCGCGAGGCGGCGCGCCACGGCGGCGCCGATGCCGCGCGAGCCGCCGGAGACGACGGCGATCTTCTGGTTCGGTGTGTTCATGGGAAGCTTCTTTCTCTGCGAACAGGGATGACAAGGAAGCTTCGAAGGTAGGGCCGCGCGGCGCGTTGCACGAGCCGTGCGGGCGCAACGGGGCGTTGCCGCCGCTGCAACGCCAGCGGCGGCAACGCCCTCGTCAACCCGCTCCGGGTGGCTCGAGTTCGCGGTACTTGGCCTCGAGCAGGGCCAGCACCGCGCGCACCGCGGAGCTCATGCCCTTGCGGCTCGGATACAGCACATAGGCCTGCGTGGCCAGCGAGGGCCAGGCCGGCAGCACGCGGCGCAGCCGGCCGTCGGCCAGCGCATCGCGGCAGGCCTCGATCGGCAGCTGCACCAGGCCCGCGCCGCGCAGCGCGGCCTCGCGCAGGGCCTGGTAGTTGTCGCTGATCAAGAGCGGCTGCGGATGATGCAGCAGCGTCCGGCCGTCGCCATCGACCAGTGCCCAGGGCCGCACGCTGTCGGGCCCGCCGCCCTGGCCCAGCGCGGGAAAGCGATGCAGGTCGGCCGGCTCGGTGGGTTCGCCATGCGCCGCCAGCAGCGAGGGCGCGCCCACCAGTTCCATGCGCCCCACGCCGATCGGCCGCGCGACGATGTCGGCCGAAGCCAGCGGCTGGCTCGCATAGCGGATCGCGAGGTCGATGCGCTCGCCCAGCAGGTCGACGAAGCGGTTCGACAGGTCGAGCGTGATGCGCACCTTCGGATGCCGCAGGCTGAACTCGCCGAGCCAGCCGCCGAGCAGCAGCTCGCCCGACACCGGCGAGGCGCTGATGCGCACCGGCCCCGCGGGTTCGCCGAGCGTCTCGTCGACGGTGGCGCGCACCGCCTGCGCCTCGTCGGCCATGCTGCGCGCGTGGCGGTAGACGCGCTCGCCCACGTCGGTGACCTGGAAGCGGTGCGCCGAGCGCTGGATCAGCCGCACGCCGAGCTGCTTCTCGAGCGCGCCCACGCGCCGGCTCAGGCGCGACTTGGGCGTGCCGGTCTCGCGCTCGGCCGCCGAGAAGCCGCCCGCCTCGACCACGCGGGCGAACAGGAGCAGGTCGTTGAGGTCTTCCACCATGCTGTCGATGCCTTTCTTGCGTTTCCCTCGAGCGTGGCGCGGCGCCGCGTTCCACGGCTGCAACGCGGCGTGCCAGCGCCGGTATCGCGGCCGCGGCCGCGATTGCGTAGCCTGGGCGGTTTGACGATGCGCGTGCCGATGCCGACCTCCATTCTCACCACCCCGACGCCGGCCGATGCCGCCACGCGCGGCGCCACCCTGGCCGCGGCCTGCCTCTCGATGGCCGCGATCGCGATGTCGATCACGGCCGCGGGCGTGGCGCTGGTGCCGATCGGCGCGGCCTTCGGCATCGGCTTCGGCGCGCTGCAATGGGTGCTCAACCTGTTCGTGCTGAGCTTCGCCGCCTTCCTGCTGCCGGCCGGTGCGCTCGCCGACCGCATCGGCCAGCGCCGCAGCTTCATCGCGGGCGGCGCGATCTTCAGCACCTTCACGCTGATGGCCGTGCTGGCCACGCGCACCGAATGGCTGCTGGTCGCGCGCTTCCTGCAGGGCGCCGGCGGCGCGCTGCTCGCGGCCAGCGGCCCGGCCGCGCTCACGGCCGTGTTCCATGGCGAGGCCGAACGCAAGCGCGCCTTCGGCTGGCTCGGCAGTTGCGGCGGCGTCGGCCTCACGCTGGGTGCGCTGCTGTCGGGCGCCGCGGCCGCGCAGGGCGGCTGGCGCGCGGCGCTCGCGATCCATCTGCCGCTGGTGCTGGCCGCGCTCGCGCTGGCGCTGTGGAATTTCCGCGGCCATGCGGGCCGGCCGGCGGGCGCGCGCTTCGATCGCGTGGGCGCCGTGCTGGGCTTCACGACCATCGCGGCCGCGATGGCCTTCGGCATCCTCGGTGCCGAGCATGGCTGGGGCGCGAGCGCCGTGCTCGCCTGCCTGGCGCTCGCGCTGGTCGCGGGATCGCTGTTCGCGCGCTCGCAGCGCCGGCATCCGGCGCCGCTGCTGCCGCCCGCGCTGCTGCGCAACCGCGGCTTCGTGTTCGCCTGCCTGCTGACCTTGCTGTTCACCACGGTATGGGTCGCGATGTTCATCTACGTGCCGCTGCACCAGCAGGCCGCGCGCGGCCACGACGCGAACAGCGCGGGGCGCACCCTGCTCGCGCTGCTGATGCCCGCGATGGTGATGCCGGCCCTCGCCTCGCGCCTGGCCGTGCACATCGGCACGCGGGCCGTGCTGGTCGGCGGCTGCCTCGCGATGGCGGCCGGCCTGGGCCTGTTGTATCTGGCGTGGACCGATCTCTCGCGTCCCGCGGCGCTCGAGTGGCTGGCGCTCGCCG
>Ga0209902_101254_pt1 | contig 13909 bp, 15 predicted proteins | sample FECB27metaG_FD_188304 | JGI IMG/M metagenome (GOLD analysis project Ga0209902, IMG submission 188304) | Cyanobacterial communities from the Joint Genome Institute, California, USA - FECB-27 (SPAdes) (version 2) | ecosystem: Environmental > Aquatic > Thermal springs > Hot (42-90C) > Microbial mats...
GCGCCGGAGCCGCTCGCCGAGCCCCGGCCACGAGCGGCGGCCTCGCTCGACGTCCGGCCGGTCCGTCCGTCGGCACCGGCGGTCGAGCCGGCCACATCCCCCCGACCGCCCGTGCGGGAGGCGCCCGTTCCGCGCCTCGATCCGGACCCGGCGGCGAAGTCCAGCGACGGCGTCATTCGGCCGGAGCGGCGCTGACGGCCGCGGCCGGCACCCACTCGCCAGCCGGCGCATCGCCACTCACCGCCGCCAGGAAGGCGACGAGATCGGCGACGTCGCGGTCGTCGACCGCGAACGCGGAGATCAGCGGCGACAGGCCGTCGTGCGCCGCGCCGCCGGCGGCGTAGTAGCGCACCACCGCCTCCAGGCTGCGGATCGAGCCGTCGTGCATGTAGGGCGGCGTCAGCGCCACGCCTCGCAGGCCGGGTGTGCGAACCCGGTAGCGATCCACCGCCGCGCCGGTGACGGCGATACGCCCTTCCGTCGGCCGCACCCCGTCGGGAAACGGCCGCCGGGCGCGGCGCGCCGCGATGCCGGTGTCGTGGAAGCGGCCGTCGCGGAAGGTCCCGTCGAGGAGGTGGCACGCCGCGCAGCCGGCGGTCCCGCGAAACAGCGCGAGGCCGCGCCTTGCGGCCGGCGACAGTGCCGTCTCCTCCCCGGCGCGGAAGCGATCATAGGCCGAGCGCGGCGGCTCCAGAGACCGCACGTAGGCGCCGAGGGCCGCGACGACGCGCTCGCCCGTCGGGCCGCCGCCGAAAGCTTCTTCGAAGGCGGCGGCGGTCTGCGGGTCTCCCGCCAGCCGCCCGGCGACGGCCGACAGCGACGGATTGGCCATTTCGTTTTCCGCGAGCAGCGGCACCATCACCTGGGCCGACAGCGTCGCGGCGCCGCCGTCGTGGCGGTACGGCCCGTGGCGGGCAAGCCCGAGCAGGCTCGGCGCGTTGGTGGCGAGAGGCCGGCCGTCGCGCCCGCGTTGCCGCGCCACGCCGGGTTCGGCGAAGGCGGCGTCGGGCCGGTGGCAGGAGGCGCAGGAAAAGCGGCCATCGGGCGACAGCTGCGGGTCGGAGAACAGCGCCGCGCCCAGGGCGACGGTGGCTGTCGAAGCGATCGAGGCGGCCGCGTCGGCGGCCACCGGCGAGGCCGCGCCGAGCATCGACATGGCGACCAGTGCCGCGCCCAATCCGCGAGCGGAGACAAGGGCCCGAACCGAGGCCGGCCTCTCGACCGGGGTTCCGCGCCGGACCTGGGCACCGGCCGTCGCGAGCCACCCTGCCCCGCGCCACCCCGCGGGGATGGCGCCGCGGCGCGGCATCACGGCTGCGGGCGGTCTTGGGCGCACGTGGACCCCGACGGTCACCGGCATCGCTCCGGTGACGCTTCTTGCCGGCCGCGGCGCGCCTGCGTCCCGACACCCTCGGCCGCGGGCGTCGGACGTCGAATGGCGATGGCCGCGGAGGCCCCCGGCAAAAGTCTCACCGCACGCTGCGGCGACGCCCCCGCCCCATCCTTCGAGCCTCCGCCGCTCCCCGGCGGAGGCGACAAGCGTCTAGTCGTCCCGATAGACGCGCTCGCGCCGCTCGTGGCGCTCCTGCGCCTCGATCGACAGCGTCGCGATCGGACGGGCGTCCAGGCGCTTCAGCGAGATCGGGTCGCCCGTTTCCTCGCAATAGCCGTAGGAGCCGTCCTCGAGCCGCTTCAGCGCGGCATCGATCTTGGCGATCAGCTTTCGCTGGCGATCTCGTGCCCGGAGTTCGATCGCGCGGTCGGTCTCCGACGATGCGCGGTCGGCGAGATCTGGATGATTCTGGCTCTCTTCCTGTAGATGGTTGAGCGTTTCACGGCTCTCCCGGAGGATTTCGTCTTTCCATGCGAGCAGCTTCTTGCGGAAATACTCCCGTTGGCGCTCGTTCATGAAAGCTTCACGGTCGGAAGGACGGTAGTCCTCTGCGATGTCAACCGCCATGGTGCTCCTCGACTCCGCCTCGTGGCGCCGCCCTTATAGCGATGCGCCCGTGCCGCGACAACGCCTTCTGCGCGAGGCCGGCGACGGATACCGCCCGGCTTGTGGCGGCGCGGAGAACCGCGCTAAGAGCCGAGAGGGAACCGTCGCCCGGCCGCCCACGGGCCGCGCCGCCGCATCCGAGAGGTCGATCGCCATGCGCTTCACCGGCTCGCGCGACTACGTCGCCACCGACGACCTGCGCGTCGCGGTGAACGCCGCGATCACGCTCGAGCGGCCGCTGCTCGTGAAGGGGGAGCCCGGCACCGGCAAGACGGTGCTCGCCCGCGAGGTCGCGACCGCCCTCGGTGCGCCGCTGATCGAGTGGCACGTGAAGTCGACCACCCGCGCCCAGCAGGGCCTCTACGAATACGACGCAGTGGCGCGCCTGCGCGACGGCCAGCTCGGCGATCCCCGCGTCTCCGACATCGCCAACTACATCCGCAAGGGCAAGCTGTGGGAGGCGTTCGAGGCCCCCGTCCGCCCCGTGCTCTTGATCGACGAGATCGACAAGGCCGACATCGAGTTCCCGAACGACCTCCTGCAGGAGCTCGATCGCATGGAGTTCCACGTCTACGAGACCGGCGAGACGGTCCGTGCCGCGGTCCGGCCGGTGGTCTTCATCACCTCCAACAACGAGAAGGAGTTGCCGGACGCCTTCCTGCGCCGCTGCTTCTTCCACTACATCCGCTTTCCCGATCCCGAGACGATGCAGGCGATCGTCGACGTCCACTTCCCCGGCCTGAAGAAGCGGCTGCTGTCGGAGGCGCTCGCGGTCTTCTACGACCTGCGCGAGGTGCCGGGCCTGAAGAAGAAGCCGTCGACCTCGGAATTCCTCGACTGGCTGCGCCTGCTCGTCGCCGAGGACGTCTCGCCCGAGACGCTCCGGGCGCGCGACCCGCGCAAGCTGATCCCGCCGCTCGCCGGGGCGCTGGTGAAGAACGAGCAGGACGTGCACGTGCTGGAGCGGCTCGCCTTCATCGCCGGCCGCGACGGCGGACGTGCCGACCGCTGAGGGGGTCGCCGATGCCCCCGATTCAGCGCGACATCGTCTTCCTGCACGTCCCGAAGACCGGCGGCAGCGCCGTGCGCACCGCGCTGGTGCGCGGCTGCCGCGACCGGCGCGTGCTGTTCGACTACGGCGCCGCGGAGAAGCAGACGACGCCGGCCCTGCGCGACGCGCTCTATCGCGACGGTGAGGTGGGCGACGGGGTGACGCTGCGACGGCACCTCGACGACCGCCGCGGCCTCCTGCTCGCCGGCCACTTCAAGGCGGCGAAGTACTGGGACGCCTTCCACCCGGACTCGTTCGTCACCTTCCTGCGCGATCCGATCGACCGGCTGATCTCCGAGTACAACCACCATGCGGAGCGCCACGGCCTCGCGTCGCCGATCGAGGAATTTCTCGAGAAGTCGCTGTTCCGCCGTCACGTCTCCGCACTCTTCCGCGGCGTCGACCCGGCGGAATTCGGCTTCGTCGGCTTCACCGAGACCTTCGAGGACGACATCCGCGCCCTGTCGGTGAGGCTCGGGCGGCCGCTCGCGGCAGAGCGCGAGAACGAGGGCGCCTACCGCCCGGATGTGCGCGAGAAGGCGGGCGACCCGGTATTCCGCCAATATGTACGCCGTCTCGTCGCCGACGACCACGACCTCTACCGCCGCCTGCGCAACCGCTACGACAAGCTGCGCACCCGCCGTCTCGCCGGCCTCGCCGAGACGAGCGGCTATCGTGGCCGCGTGCGGCTGGCGCCTGGCGGCCGCCTCGTCGGCTACGCCGTGCACTGCGACGTCGAGGCGATCCTCGAGCTCGAGATCCACGCCGGGGGCCGCCTGGTCACGCGAATTCGCGCCGACCGCTACCGGCCGTGGCTGAAGACAAGCGGCCGCAGCCGCAGCGGCGTCGGCGGATTCGAGGTGCCGCTGCGCCGGCTGCTGCTCGCCGCCGGCCGGCCGTTCCTGCCGGCCACCGCGACGGTGCGCATCGCCGGCACCGACATCGAGCTGCCCGGTTCGCCGGTGCGGTTGCGATGACGACGGTCGCGGGCGCCAGCGGCGGCAGCGCGGGCTGGACAGCGCGGGCGCCGGCTGCGACCGTGCGCCCGCCTGAAGGCCGACAGCGGCGATTCCGGTCAACGAGCGATTGTCAGGGAGGGCCCGCATGCCGCGGCTGATGCTCCTGCGCCACGCCAAGTCGTCGTGGGACGCAGCCGGGGTAAAGGACTTCGACCGGCCGCTGAACGCGCGCGGCCGTCACGCGGCGCCGCTGATGGGCCGCCACATGGCCGCGCACGCGCTGCTGCCGGACCGCATCGTCTGCTCCACCGCCCGCCGCACGCGCGAGACGCTGGCGGGGCTGCTGTCGCATTTCGACCGCGACCTCGACGTCCGCCTGACGCGCGATCTCTACGAGAGCGGCCGCGGCGAGTATCTCGACGTCATCCGGGCCTTCGGCGCCACCGCCCGCCAGTTGCTGGTGATCGGCCACAATCCGGCGATGCAGGAGGTCGCCGTCGACCTCGTCGGCGCCGGCAATCCGATGCTGATCTCGGCGATCGCCGCCGACTATCCGACCGCGGCGCTGGCCGTGATCGACTTCCCGGAGAAGAAGTGGTCGGAAATCAACCCGCGCGGCGGGCGAATCGTCGCCTTCTTCCGCCCGCGCGAACTGGAAGTCGTCGAGGCCGACGGCGGCATCGACGAGTGAGGCGGGGCACCGCTCACAAATAGGCGCGATAGGCCTCGATGTCGGTGCGGTAGATGAGGGCGAGCCGCCGCCGCGCCTCGTCGGTCAGAAGCTCCGCCGCCGGTGGCCACGGCTCCTCGCCGAGGCCGGCGCGGCGGGACATCGCCATCTCGTAGGGCTCGTGTCCCGGTGAGGCGACGAAGGGGCGCCGCGGCGATTCGGTCGCATGCAGCCAGGCGAGGGCGGGAAAGTCCGTGACCGGAAGCCCCATCTCCCGCTCGATGCGGTTGAGCTCGGTGAAGAGGTCCTGGCGGGTGATGTTGATGACGTCGGTCGGCGGGAAGTCCAGCTCGATCGGCTGCAGCTGCTGGCGATGATGGGTGTTCGCCTTGTCGATCTTCTCCGCCTCGAGGAAGTCGAGGTATTCGCGGAACGAGAACTTGCCGTCCTTGCGCAGCCGCCGCCCGAGGAAGGCGGAGATCCTGGCGTCGGCATAGCCGGTGCCGATGGCGTGGCGGAACGACGACACGGCCCGGTCGAACGGGTCGCGGATGACGCGGATGCGCCGCATGTTGGCGAAGCCCGCCTGCGCCGCGCGCTCATAGGCTTCGGACTTGTAGTAGACCTCGAAGCGGTAGCGGTGCGGCCACGGGGCGTGCCGGCGGGCTGCGTCCTCGAGGCCGACCTGGTGCAGGAACCAGATCAGCGTCGTCGTGCACGCCGACTTCGGCGACCAGTAGACGACGAAGCGGCCCGCCGGGTCGATCAGCGGCTTCGGCCCGCCGCTGAAGATCTCGCGAGAGGTCCGGGCCCTGCCGAAGGGCAACCGCGACAGCAGCGCGCTCCACGCCGACGCCCGCCGTTTCGCCTTCACCATACCGTCCGCCATATCTCTCGACGTCTCTCGACCGGGCGGCCGCGCCTGCTGTCGGCCGCCCGGGCCGGCGGCACTAATCACGCGCCGGAGCCCCGGATCAAGCCCCGTGGCGTTGGCAGTGCCGGCGGCGGCATGCTACCGCCGGTTCGTGGCCTGCTTCCGCCGCGCACCCCGGAGCCGCGATGCCCCTGCCCGCCCCCGGCGACGTCGCCGCCATCGCCGAGGCGCTCCGCCGCGGCGAGCGCGCCGTGCTGGCGCGCGCCATCACGCTGGTCGAATCGCGCAAGGCCGAGCACCGCCGCACCGCCCGCGCACTCCTGCAGGCGGTGCTGCCGGCCACCGGCGGCGCCGTCCGGCTCGGTCTCACCGGCCCGCCCGGCGTCGGCAAGTCGACGACGCTCGATGCCCTTGGCACGCTCCTCACCGGCCGCGGCCACCGCGTCGCCGTGCTCGCCATCGACCCGTCGTCGTCGCGCACCGGCGGCTCGATCCTCGGCGACAAGACGCGGATGGCGCGCCTGTCGCTCGACCGCGCAGCTTTCGTCCGCCCTTCACCCTCCGGCGGCAGCCTCGGCGGCGTCGCGGCGCGCACCCGCGAGGCGATGCTTCTTTGCGAGGCGGCCGGCTTCGACGTCGTCATCGTCGAGACGGTCGGCACCGGCCAGTCGGAGACGGCGGTGGCGGAGATGGTCGACACCTTCGCCGTGCTGCTTCTTCCCGGCGCCGGCGACGAGCTGCAGGGCATCAAGAAGGGCGTCGTCGAGATCGCCGACGTGCTCGCCGTCAACAAGGCGGACGGCGACAACCGGGCGCGGGCGCAGCTCGCCGCCGCGGAACTCCGCGCCGCCCTGCAGATCCTCGGCCGCCACGACCCTGTCTGGACGCCCGCCGTCGTCACCGTCTCCGGCCTCACCGGCGAGGGACTGGAGGACTTCTGGGGCCAGGTGCTGCTGCACCGCGAGCGGATAACGGCGTCGGGCCGCCTCGCCGAGACGCGGGCGCGCCAGCAGGTCGCCTGGATGTGGGCGATGATCCGCGAGCGCTTCGAGGCGGGCCTGCGCGACAACCCGGCACTGGCGGAGCGCCTGCCCGAGCTCGAAGCCGAAGTCCGCGCCGGCCGGCTGGCGGCGAGCGTCGCGGCCGACGAGGTGGCGGAGCGGCTGGGGCTGGGCGAAGTTTGACAACCTTCTGCCGCCGTGGCGCGGTAAGAGCCGCCATGGCTGAGAAACGGACCCCCCTCGGACTTGCGATCGAAGAAGCGTTCCACGAACTCGCCGCGGGCCTGCGCGGCGAGGTAGAGCTGGAGCAATACGAGTTGCCGCCAGAGCCCTCTGCGGCGACCGCCGCCCTCGAGACTCAGTCGTTGCCGGCCCTCAAGCCGCCAAAGACGGATCGAGCCTAGCCCCTCATCGCCACCACGCCTTTGGCGTGAACCGCCCCGCCGCCTTCTCCACCGCGCCGGCGAGCGAGAACAGGGTCGTCTCGTCGAAGGGGCGGCCGATCAGCTGCAGGCCGAGCGGCAGGCCGTCGCCCGACAGGCCGGCCGGCACCGAGATGCCCGGCAGGCCGGCCATGTTCACCGTCACGGTGAAGACGTCCTGCAGATACATCTCCACCGGCGAGGCGTTCGCCTTCGAGCCGACCGGGAAGGCCGGCGACGGCGTCGTCGGCGTCAGCACCGCGTCGACGACGCCGTCGAAGACCTGGTCGAAGTCGCGCTTGATCAGGGTCCGCACCTTCTGGGCGCGGGAATAGTAGGCGTCGTAGTAGCCGGCCGATAGCACGTAGGTGCCGATCAGGATGCGGCGGCGCACCTCGGCGCCGAAGCCGGCGGCGCGCGTCTTCTCGTAGAGGCCGACGATGTCGTCGGCGCCGACGCGCAGGCCGTAGCGGACGCCGTCATAGCGGGCGAGGTTCGAGGACGCCTCGGCCGGAGCGACAATGTAGTAGGCCGGCAGCGCCGTGCGGGTGTGCGGCAGCGAGATGTCGACGAGGGTGCAGCCGGCATCGACCAGCCACGCCTTGCCGCGCTCCCACAGCGCCTCCACCTCCGCCGACATGCCCTCGACGCGGTATTCCCGCGGGATGCCGATGCGCAGGCCCTTGACGCTCGCGCCGACGGCGGCGGCGTAGTCCGGCACGGGCGCGTCGACGCAGGTGGAATCCTTCGGGTCGAAGCCCGCCATCGCGCCGAGCATCACGGCGGCGTCGCGGACGTCGCGGGCGATCGGCCCGGCCTGGTCGAGCGAGGAGGCGAAGGCGACGATGCCCCAGCGCGAGCAGCGCCCGTAGGTCGGCTTGATGCCGACCGTGCCGGTCAGCGCCGCCGGCTGGCGGATCGAGCCGCCGGTGTCGGTGGCGGTGGCGGCGGCGCAGAGGTTGGCGGCGACGGCGGCGGCCGAGCCGCCCGACGAGCCGCCCGGCACCAGCGGCGTCTCGTCGTCGGCGCGGCGCCACGGGTTCACCACTGGCCCGAAGGCCGACGTCTCGTTCGACGAGCCCATGGCGAACTCGTCGCAGTTGAGCTTGCCGAGCAGCACCGCCCCGGCCTTCCAGAGGTTCTCCGTCACCGTCGATTCATAGGGCGGCACGAACGAGCCGAGGATGCGCGAGCACGCGGTGGTACGCACGCCGTCGGTGCAGAACAGGTCCTTGACGCCGATCGGGATGCCTTCCAGCGGCCCCGCCTCGCCACGGGCGAGCCGCACGTCGGCCTCCGCCGCCTGGGCGCGGGCGTGCTCGGGCGTCTCCAGCACATAGGCGTTGAGGGCGCGCGCGCCCTCCATCTGCGCGAGATAGGCCTCGGCCAGCTCGCGGGCGGTGAAGTCGCGGCGAACGAGGCCGGCGTGCGCGTCGGCGATCGACAGGGCGGTGAGCTCGGTCATCGGGGCGCCCTCACTCGACCACTTTGGGGACGAGGAAATAGCCGTCCTCGGTCGCCGGCGCATTCGCCAGCACCGCCGCCGCGTTCTCGCCTTCCGTGACGACGTCGGGGCGGGTGCGGAGCGTCATCGCCACCACCGAGGTCATCGGCTCGACGCCCTCGACGTCGATGGCGGCGAGCTCCTCGACGAAGCCGAGGATGGCGTTGAGCTCGCCCGTCAGCCGGTTCGCCTCGTCGGGCGTCACCGCGATGCGGGCGAGGTGGGCGACCTTGGTGACGGTGGCGGCGTCGACCGACATGGGCGAACGTTCTCCGGGCGTTGGGACGCGTGGCGCGCGCGGCCGGCTATAGCACCCGCCGCGCGCCGTTCACAACGCGGCGATCACGCCGCGCCGGTCACGCCGGGCCGCCGTTGGTCTCCCGCCCCGCCAGCGGATCGAAGGCGACGCCGCGATCCGGCACGATGACGAGCGCGCGCGAGTTCATCGACATCTCGTTGACGAAGGCCTCGGCGTCGGGTGCGATGATCGGGAACGAGCCGTAGTGGCACGGGATCACCGCCTTGAACGAGAAGAAGCGCTGGCAGGCGAACGCCGCGGTCTTCGCGCCCATGGTGAAGCGGTCGCCGATCGGCACGATGCCGATGTCGGGGCGGTGCAGTTCGTCGATCAGCTTCATGTCGCTGAACACGTCGGTATCGCCCATGTGCAGCAGCGTCGGCTCGCCCGGCGCCTTCAGGACGACGCCGAGGGGGTTGCCGAGATAGATCGAGCGGCCCTCGCGCGTCGTGCCGGAGGAGTGCAGGGCCGGCGTGAAGGTGGTGGTGAACGAGCCGCACGGCACCGTGCCGCCGGTGTTGCCGGGGTTGAACTTCTCCACGCCCTGGCTCGCCAGCCACATGCAGATCTCGAAGTTGGCGACGAGCTCGGCGCCGGTCGCCTGCAGGATCGCCAGCGAATCGCCGACATGGTCGTCGTGGCCGTGCGTCAGCACGACGTGGGTGCACCCCTCGGAAGCCGCTTCGACCGAGCCTTCGAAGGCCGGATTGCCGGTGAGGAACGGATCGATCAGCACGACCGCGTCGGCGATTTCGACACGGAAGGCGGAATGGCCGAACCAGGTGATCTTCATGGGCAAACTCCTCGTGGAGCGAGCCTCCGGCGGGGAGCGGCCGGATGGACCGGCCGCGGCGGAGGCGCGAGACGCACCGGCAGGTCATAGGGCCGGTTCATTGCAAGTCGACGGTGGCCGATGGCATCGGCCGTGCAGGAATCCTCCCGCGCGCCGGCAAATGGCCGGCCCGCGAAGCGGCGGCAGTATAGGCGGACGGCGGCCCGCCTCAACCGTTCCGCCTCGCCGCCGGTTCCACGCCGTGTTACGCACCGCCGATGGCCGCCGATCCGACCCTTTCCCTCGCCGAGCTTCTCCCCCGCCTCGCGCCCGGGGCGCGGCTGTTTGGCGTCGACCTCGGCACCAAGACGATCGGCCTCGCCTTGTCCGACGTCGGCCGGCGCATCGCCTCGCCGCTGGAGACGATCAAGCGCACGAAGTTCGGCAAGGACGCCGAGATCCTCCTCGCCCTCGCCACCCGCCACGGCATCGGCGGCCTCGTCATCGGGCTCCCGCTCAACATGGACGGCAGCGAGGGGCCGCGGGTGCAGTCGACCCGCGCCTTCGTGCGCAACCTCACCCCGCTCACGCCGCTGCCGATGGTTTACTGGGACGAGCGGCTGTCGACGGCCGCCGTCACCCGCACGCTGATCGAGGCCGATCGCTCCCGCGCCCGCCGCGCCGAGCTCGTCGACAAGCTCGCCGCCACCTACATCCTGCAGGGCGCGCTCGACCGCATGACGATGATGGCGCGCGAGATCGAGACGCTGCGCGCCGCCACCCCCGCCCCGTGAGCCTCGCGGCGGCGACGGCGGCCGTGGTGGCGGCGCTCGCCGTCGATGCCGTCGTCGGCGATCCGCCAGCGCTCTGGCGCCGCCTGCCGCACCCGGTGGTGCTGTTCGGCCGCCTCATCGCCCTCCTCGACCGCCGCCTCAACGATCCCCGCCGCAGCGACGCCGCCCGCAGGCTTCGCGGCGTCGTGGCGCTCGTCGTCCTCGTCGCCGTGGCGATCGGCGTCGGTCTCGCCATCGAGGCGGTGCTCGACCTGTTGCCGTCACCGCTCGGCTTCGCCATCACCGCGGTGCTCGCCGCCGTGCTGATCGCCCAGAAGAGCCTCGACCAGCACGTCGCCCGCGTCCGCGACGCGCTCAGGACCGGCGACCTCGCCGCCTCGCGCGAAGCCGTTTCCCACATCGTCGGCCGCGACCCGCAGGCGCTCGACGAGAGCGGCGTCGCCCGCGCCGCCATCGAGACGGCGGCCGAGAACTTCGCCGACGGCGTCGTGGCGCCTGCCTTCTGGCTCGCGGTCTTCGGGCTGCCGGGGCTTCTCGCCTACAAGGCGGTGAACACCGCCGATTCCATGATCGGCCACCTCGACGACCGCCACCGCGCCTTCGGCTGGGCGTCGGCCCGCTTCGACGACCTCGTCAACCTGATCCCGGCGCGGGTGTCGGGCGTCCTCACCGCGCTCGCCGCCCCCGTCGCCGGCGGCCGCATCGAAACGGCGCTGTCCGTGATGGCCCGCGACGCCCGCGGCCACGCCTCGCCGAACGCCGGCTGGCCGGAGGCGGCGATGGCCGGCGCCCTCGGCGTCGCCCTCCTCGGCCCGACCGTCTATGACGGCGAGACCGACCAGAAGCCGTGGCTGAATTTCGAGGGCCGCCACGCCCTCGAGACCGTCGACGTCACGCGGTCGCTGAAGGTCTTCCGCCTCGCCTGCGCGCTGCACGCCCTCGCCTACGGCGCGATCGCCGCCGTGGCGCTGGCGCTGACCGTCTGACGCTCGCGGGCGATTGCGAGCAGCCGCCCGGTGTCGACGTGTTCAGACAGATGGTCGGCGAGCGCGTCGAGCGTCGCCTCGATGCCGGCGTCATAGGCGAGCTCCGACGGCACGCCGAGGCGGGCGAGGAAGGCCGCCCGCACGGCGTCGCCGGCGAATGCGCCATGCAGATAGGTACCGGCGACGAGGCCGTCCGCGGACGTCGCGCCATCGGGCCGGCCGGCGAGCACGGCGAACGGCCGCGCGCAGTCCGGCCCCTCCGTCCGGCCGAGGTGGATCTCGTAGCCCGCCACCGGCAGCCCGCTCGCCACCTCCACGCCCGCAGCCGGCTGCGTCACCTTGTCGGCGGAGAGAACCGTGTCGACGGCCAGAAGCCCGAGGCCGTCCACCACGCCCGGCGGCCCCTCGATGCCGTCCGGGTCGGCGATGGTGCGCCCGAGCATCTGGTAGCCGCCGCAGAGGCCCAGCACCCGCCCGCCGCGGCGGACGTGGGCGGCGAGATCGACGTCCCAGCCCTCGGCCCGGAGCACCGCGAGGTCGGCGATCGTCGCCTTCGAGCCCGGCAGCACGACGAGCGCCGCATCGCCCGGCAGCGCCGACCCGCGCGGCACGAACACCACGTCCACCGCCGGCTCCTGCTTCAGCGGATCGAGGTCGTCGAAATTGGCGATGCGCGGCAGCATGGGTACCGCCACGCGGATCCGCGCGCCCACTTTAGCGGGGGCAACTGTGGCGAGCGCCACCGCGTCTTCCGCCGGCAGCCGGTGCGCGGCGGAAAACCATGGCACCAGCCCGAGCGACGGCCAGCCGGTGTGCTCCATCACGATCCTGAGCCCATCGTCGAACAGCCGCGGGTCGCCGCGAAACCGGTTCACCAGGAAGCCGCGGATCATCGCCGCGTCCTCGGCATCGATCACCGCCCTGGTGCCGACGAGGCTGGCGATGACGCCGCCGCGGTCGATGTCGCCGACGAGCACCACCGGGACCCCGGCGGCGCGGGCAAAGCCCATATTGGCGATGTCGCCGGCGCGCAGGTTCACCTCCGCCGGGCTGCCCGCCCCCTCGACGATGACGAGGTCGGCCTCGGCCGACAGCCGCGCGAAGCTGTCGAGAACCGCAGGCATCAGCTGCGGCTTCATCGCCTGATAGGCCGCCGCGGCAGCCGTGGCGTGCCGGCGGCCCTGGACGATCACCTGGGACCCGCGCTCGCTCTCGGGCTTGAGGAGCACCGGGTTCATGTGGACGCTCGCCGCCACCCCGCAGGCGCGCGCCTGCAGCGCCTGGGCGCGGCCGATCTCGCCGCCGTCGGCGGTGGCGGCGGCGTTGTTCGACATGTTCTGCGGCTTGAAGGGGCGGACGGTGAGGCCCGCGCGGGTAAAATGGCGGCAGAGGCCGGCCACCAAAAGCGACTTGCCGACGTCCGAGCCGGTCCCCTGCAGCATCACGGCGGCGGCCGGCGGACGAACGCTCACAGCGCGATCTCGACCACAGGCGCCGGCTTCAGCCTGACCGGGCAGCCGGCGGCGACGAGCACGACGTCGCTCGCAGCCGACGCGATGCGCTGGTTGAGCCGCCCTTGCGCGTCGCGGAAGGAGCGGCCGAGTGCCGTCTCCGGCACGATCGCGAGGCCCACCTCGTTCGACACCATCACCACCGGCCCCGGCAGGTCGCGGAGCGTCGCGATCAGCCGCGTCGTTTCCGCCTCGACGTCGCGCTCGGCGAACACGAGGTTCGACAGCCACAGCGTCAGGCAGTCGACCAGCACGGCGCGGTCGGGGCCGGACTGGCGGCGCAGCGTCGCGGCGAGTTCCAGCGGCTCCTCCAGCGTCAGCCAGTCCGGGCCGCGGGCGGCGCGGTGGCGGGCGATGCGCTCGGCCATCTCGCCGTCGCCGGCGGTGGCGGTCGCGAGATAGACCGGACGCCGGCCGCTGACCATGATCAGCCGCTCGGCGAAATCGCTCTTGCCCGAGCGCGCGCCGCCGAGCACCAGCACGACGGGCGAGGTCGGGAAGGTCGGGCGCGACGCGTCGATCATGGCGGGGCGGCCTGCGAGAGGAAAGCACGGGCGACGGGAATCGTCGCGGGGCGCCCGTTATCGCGCGCCACCGCCCCCATGTCAGCCGCCTCGCCGATCCGCCGTGTCCCGCGCCCTCACGCCCCCACCCCTCGTCACGCCTCCCACCCGTCGTCACGCCTCCCAAGCTCGTGCTCGCGACGGCTCCCTTGTTCCCTTCGCGCCCCCCTCTCTCGGGGTCATTCCCGTGGCGCACACCCTCTCCGTAGTCATTCCCGGCCTTGTGCCGGGAACCCATGCGACGCTGCCGCACGAGCGGCGCCGATGGGGCGCGCGGCAAGGAGTGGGTTGCCGGCACAAGGCCGGGAATGACTATGCGGGGGTAGCAGGTGGGGCGGGGCGGGAGCCTCGGTCGTGGCGGCAGCGCCGGCCGGCGCAAGGGGGGCCGGTGGAACGGAAGGCGGCGCCAAGGCTGCCGCGACGCTCGCTCCGGCTCGTCAGTGCGGCCGCCCGCTTGGGCCGGAATCGGGTCCCGGACCGGCGGGTCCCGGATCGACCGGCGGCG
>Ga0209902_101255_pt1 | contig 13891 bp, 12 predicted proteins | sample FECB27metaG_FD_188304 | JGI IMG/M metagenome (GOLD analysis project Ga0209902, IMG submission 188304) | Cyanobacterial communities from the Joint Genome Institute, California, USA - FECB-27 (SPAdes) (version 2) | ecosystem: Environmental > Aquatic > Thermal springs > Hot (42-90C) > Microbial mats...
CTGGCGATCTGCGAGCGGCTGGTCTACCAGTACAGCGCCTCGCACGAGTCGCCGGGCCCCGAGGGCAATGGCCACCCGCTGCTGTGCCCCTTCGGACTGTTCCCCGCGAAGGACGGCCACGTGAGCCTCGGCGTGCCCAACGACCGCTTCTGGGTGCCGCTGGTGCAGCGCATGGGCCGGCCCGAGCTCGCGAGCGATCCGCGCTACGCGAGCAACGAGGCGCGCATGGCGCACCGCGCCGAGGTCGAGGCCCTGGTCGGCGAATGGACCGCGCGCCACACCAAGGCCGAGCTGTCGTCGCTGCTCGGCGCCGAGATTCCGTTCGGCCCGGTGTTCGATGCGCAGGACATCTTCGAGGACGCGCATTTCCGCGCGCGCGGGATGCTGGTGGAGACCGAGCAGCCGGGCACCGCGCGCGCGCTGACCGTGGCCGGCACGCCGGTCCACATGAGCGACACGCCCGGCGGCGTGCACCGGCGCGCGCCGCTCACCGGCGAGCACAGCGACGCGGTGCTCGAGGGCTTCGGCTTCGCGCCGGCCGAGATCGCGGCGCTGCGCGCCGACCACGTCATCCACTGAAACCACTGCCTGAAGGAAACGAGTTCCATGCAAGAACGACCCCAGAGACTGCGCCGCTGCCAGCTGTCCGTGCCCGGCTCGAGCGAGAAGATGATGCAGAAAGCCGCGGGCATGGACGTCGACTTCGTCTTCCTCGACCTCGAGGATGCGGTCGCACCGTCGGAGAAACGCCCCGCGCGCGCGAAGATCGTGCACGCGCTCAACGGCCTCGACTGGGGCCGCACCACGCGCTGCGTGCGCATCAACGACCTGACGACCGAGTACGCCTACGAGGACATCATCGAGGTGGTCGAGGGCGCGCGCGAGAACCTCGACGTGATCATGCTGCCCAAGGCGATGAGCGCGGCCGACGTGCAGTTCGTCGACAAGCTGCTGTCGATGATGGAGAAGAAGCTCGGCTTGAAGAAGCGCATCGGCATCGACGTGCTGATCGAGGAGGTCGAGGCCATGATGCGGGTCGAGGAGATCGCGGCCTCCACGCCGCGGCTCGAGTGCCTGATCTTCGGCATGGGCGACTACTCGGCGAGCCAGGGCATCTCGCTGCGCGACATCGGCGGCGCCAGCGGCTACCCCGGCGACATCTGGCACTACCAGCGCCACAAGCTGACCATCGCCGCGCGTGCGCACCGCATCGATGCCGTCGACGGCCCCTTCGCCGACTTCAGGGACCCCGACGCCTTCCGCGAGGAATGCCGCCGCTCGATGATCCTCGGCATGGTCGGCAAGTGGGCCATCCATCCCTCGCAGGTCGCGCTCGCGCAGGAAGCCTTCTCGCCGCCGGCCGCCGACGTGGCGCGCGCGCGCGACATGATCCAGGCCTACGACCAGGCCCTCGCGCAGGGCCTCGGCGCCGTGCAGTACGACGGAAAGATGATCGACATCGCGTCGGTGCGCATCGTGCGCAACCTGGTCGAGCGGGCCGACCGCATCGGCATGTAGGCGCGCGTGCCCGTGGGCGCGCTGCCGCCGGCAGCCGCGTCACCTGAAGCGACCCGAAGGAGACAAACAAATGCAACGAGACAAGATCGAACCGTCCCTGCCCCTGGATGCCGCCCGCCGGCGGCAGCTGCTCGCGGCCGGCCTGGCGCTGGGCACCGGCGCACTGCCGCGGCTGGCCTTCGCGCAGGACTGGCCCACCAAGCCGGTGCGGCTGGTGGCCGCGCAGGCGCCCGGCTCGTCCAACGACGCCACCGCGCGCGCGGTGGCCGAGTACATGACCTCGAGCCTGGGCCAGGCGGTGGTGGTGGAGAACAAGCCCGGCGGCATCGGCATGATCGCGGCGGACAACGTGGCGCGCTCCCCCGCGGACGGCTACACCCTGCTCATCACGCTGCACAGCCAGCTCGCGCAGGCACCGGTGATGCTCAAGAAGGTGCCGCTCGACACCTCGAAGGACCTGGTGCCGATCGCGGCCTTCAGCACCGGCGTGTCGCCGATGGTGGTGAAGAAGGACCTGCCGGTGAAGAATTTCAAGGAACTGCTCGCGCTCGCGCGCCAGCGGCCGGTGTCGGTGGGCAACTACGGCATCGGCTCGGGCTGGCAGATCATGATGACCCAGCTCGCCAAGCAGACCGGCGCCAGGTTCGACATCGTGAACTACAAGGGCACGGGCCCGATGGTGTTCGACCTGATGGCGGGCAACATCGACATCGGCGCGGGCTCGCTGGCGGGCCTGGGCCCCGGGATCCAGAAAGGCAGCTTCCGGCCGGTGCTGGTCATCTCGGGCGGGCGCTCGGAGAAGCTGCTGCCCGGCATTCCGACCTGGGCCGACGAGGGCTTCACCGGGCCCGCGTTCGAGAACCTCACCGAGTGCAACATGATCCTGGGCCCCGCGGGCCTTCCGGCCGACGTGGTGCGCCGGGTCGCCGATGCCTGCCGCGAATCGGCATCCAAGTCGGAGGCTGTCAAGAATGTGCTGGCGCAGCTCGGCGTGGAGGAAGCGCCGCTGACGGGCGCCGAGCTGCAGCGCTTCATCCAGCGCACCTGGCCCACCTACCAGGCGATGACGAAGGAGCTCGGGCTGCAGGCGCAGTAGCCGCGCGCGCTGCGCGGGAAGCGGAGGGAACGCCGCGGGCAGCGGCCGGACCGGGATTACCCCCCGGTGACTGGCCCGGAAAATGCATGAGAATTCGTGCACTTTCGACTGCCTCGGCGCTCGCCGCCCCCTTCCCGAACGCACCTCATGCTGCCCCTGCGCGACCTCAACGACATGGAAGACCTGTGGGGCCTGCGCAGCGCCGGTGCGCTGATGAACCTGCCGTCGACCGGGGTGTCGGTGCTGCGCTGGACGCGCAAGACGGCCGGGCCCTTCCAGTTCGACATCGAGACCTCGCAGGACTTCATGATGTTCTCGATGGTGCTGCTGCCGATGGACGCCTGCTCGCGCGTGGACGACACGGTGATCTGGGACGGCCCGATCGAAGGCGGCAGCGTGCGGCTGATCGACTCGCGCACCATCGAGCGCACGGGCTTCGAATCGCCCAGCCCCTTCGACCTGCTGCACATCCATTTCTCGCTCGGCGAGCTGCGCGCGAACGCGCGCCGCTTCGGCATCGACTTCGAGGACTTCGAGCCGCGCGACGGCCCGCTGTACCGCGACGACCGCGTGGGCCGCCTGCTCGGCGCGCAACTCGTGGCGGCGCTCGATGCCGACGGCGCGGCCGGGCGCATGTATGCCGACGGCATCGCGCAGTCGCTGGTCGCGCACCTGCTGCGCAGCTACGGGCGCGTGGTCCATGCAGAGGCGCCGCCGGCGCACGAAGGCCTGCAGGCGGCCTTCGACCACGTGGAGCGCCATCCGCACGAGCCGCTGAGCGTGGCGCGGCTCGCGCGCCTGGCCGAGATGAGCGAATTCCATTTCGCGCGCCGCTTCAAGCAGCGCTACGGGCTCACGCCGCACGCGCACCTGGTGGCGGCGCGGCTGCGGCTGGCCAAGGCCGACCTGGCCTTCTCGGACAAGAACATCCTGCAGATCGCCATGGACTGCGGCTTCTCCGACTCCAGCCATCTCGCGCGGCTGTTCCGGCGCACCGAGGGCATGACGCCGCAGGTCTACCGGCAGGCCCGGCGCCAGTAGCGGACCGCGCCAGCGCGAGCTCCCGCCGGCCCGGCAGCAAGAACATGCTGTCCGCCGCGCAGGATTGAGCGAGACGGCCTGCCCCCTCGCTCGAAAGAATCGCCCTCGCCATCCGGCTTCTCCGGGTGATGTTCGAGGAGATTCGAGTGACAGCAGCAACTGCGATGCAGGACAGCACGCCGGGCGTCGAGGCCGGCGACGAGATCGCGGCCGGACTCCGGCTGCGCGGCGGCACCGAGAAGGCGCGCGCCACGCGGCGCGACCGCGGCGAGGGGCCGTTCGAGCGCCTGGTGCTGCGTGGCGCCACCGTGATCGACGGCACCGGCGCGCCGCCCTGGGGGCCGGTGGACATCGTGATCGAGCGCGACCGCATCGTCGAGATGCGCAGCGTGGGCGCGCCGCGCCTCGCCATCGATCCGGTCGGGCGCCCGGCCGCGGGCCAACACGAGATCGACTGCCACGGCAAGTTCGTCACGCCGGGCTTCGTCGATGCCCATGCCCACATCGGCTCGCCCTTCGTCAGCCGCGATGCGCCGCCGGCCGACTACGTCTACAAGCTGTGGCTGGCGCATGGCGTGACCACGGTGCGCGAGATGGGCTGCTTCAACGGCCTGGGCTGGACCCTGGACCAGCGCGAGCGCGCGGCCGCCGGCACCATCGCGGCGCCGCGCATCCTCGCGCACGCCTACTTCCCGGCCGTCAACGACATCCTCAAGACCCTGCACACGCCGGCGCAGGCGCGCGACTGGCTGGGCCGGCTCAAGGCGCGCGGCGCCGACGGCGTGAAGTTCTTCGGCGCGCCGCCGGCCCTCATGCAGGCCGCGCTGGCCGAGTGCGCGAGCCTGGGCCTGCGCAGCGGCTGCCACCATGCGCAGATGGCCGTGACGCGCATGAACGCGCTGACCACCGCGCAGTGGGGCCTGACCAGCGCCGAGCACTACTACGGCCTGCCCGAGGCGCTGTTCGAGGAGCGCGTGGTGCAGAACTACCCGGCCGACTACGACTACGGCGACGAGTACTTCCGCTTCTCGGTCGCGGGCCAGACCTTCGGCCAGGCCGCGCAGCCCGGCAGCGCCACCTGGCGCAACGCGATGGACCGCTTCCTCGAGCTCGGCTTCGCCTTCGTGCCCACCTTCGGCATCTACGACGCCAACCGCGACCTGATGCGCACGCGCCGCGCCGACTGGCACGACGACTACACCTGGCAGGCCTACTGGGACAACTTCCAGCCCTACCGCGGCGGCCACGGCTCGTACTGGTACCGCTGGTCGACGAAGAACGAGATCGAGTGGAAGGAGAACTACCGGCTCTGGATGCGCTTCATCAACGAGTACAAGAACCGCGGCGGCCGCGTCTGCGCGGGCAGCGATTCGGGCTTCATCTTCCAGCTGTTCGGCTTCGGCTTCGTGCGCGAGCTCGAGATGCTGCAGGAGGCGGGCTTCCATCCGCTCGAGGTGATCCGCGCCGCCTCGCTCGAGGGCGCGCACCTGCTGGGCATCGAGGCCGACTGCGGCAGCCTCGAGGTCGGCAAGCGCGCCGACCTGCTGGTGCACGACCAGAACCCGCTCGAGGACTTCAAGCTGCTCTACGGCACCGGCGCGATGCGCCTGAACGACGACAGCCGGCGCGTGGAATGGCAGCGCGGCCTGAGCCGCACCATCGCGGGCGGCATCTGCTACGACACGGCCGAGCTGCTGGCCGACGTGCGCGCGATGGTCGCGGCCAACCGCGCCGAGGCGGCCACGGCATGAATCCGCCGAGCGACTTCCATCCGGTGCCGATCGAACTGAGCGTGCTCACCGGCTTCCTCGGCAGCGGCAAGACCACGCTGCTGTCGAGCTACCTGCGGCTGCCGCAGGCGGCCGACACGGCCGTGATCGTCAACGAGATCGGCGAGGTCGACCTCGATGGCGCGGTGCTCGCCGCCACCGCCGCCAAGGTGCCGATGGCCTTGCTGAGCAACGGCTGCGTGTGCTGCGCGATGGGCGGCGACCTGCCCGGCACCATCGCGGCGCTGATCGAGGAGCGCGAGACGCGCGGCCTGCCGCCGCTCGCGCGCATCGTGCTCGAGACCACCGGCCTCGCGCGGCCCGGCCCCGTGCTGCGCAGCCTCGGTCCGGTGGCCGCGCACCTGCGCGCGCAGGTGGTCGCCACCTTCGACTGCGTGCGCGGCGAGTCCCTGCTGGCGCTGCCCGAGGCGGCCGCGCAGATCGCCGGCGCGCAGCGCATCGTGCTGACACGCCAGGACCTCGCGCCCGCGGGCGCCACCGAGGCGGCGCGCGCGCTGCTCGCGCGGGTCAATCCGCTGGCCGAACTGGTGGCCGAGCCGACGGCGGGAGCGCGCGCACTGGCAGCGCTCGCACCACCGGCCGCGCGCTCGCCGATGCCCGAACTGGCCGTGTCGGACGACGTGCCCGCGCACAGCGACATCCGCACCGCGCTGTGCCGCTTCGCCGCGCCGGTGGCACGCGACGCGCTCGCCGAATGGCTCGACAACCTCGCGGGCCTGTGCGGCGAGCGGCTGCTGCGCGTCAAGGGCGTGGTCGCGGTGCGCGGCGAGCGGCTGCCGCTGCTGGTGCAGTGCGTGGGCACGCTGTTCGCCCCGCTGCTGCCGTTCGCCGGCACGGCGAACGGCTCCTTCCTGGTCGTGATCGTGCGCGGCATGCGGCTCGACGAACTGCGCGAGCTGCAGCCCTCGCTGCCGCTGACCGTGCACGCGGCCACGCGGCCGAATGCGATCGGCCGGCCGCTGTCGGCCGTGCTCGAGGAAAGCTGCGCATGAGGCCCACCACCGTCGCGCGCCAGCTGCTAGTGGGCGCCACCTATGCCGCGATGCTGCTGCCGCTGGTCACGGTGGCCTGGCTCAGCGTGTTCGCGCAGCCGATCATGAGCTTCCCGCCCGAGGGCTATTCGCTGCACTGGTACGCCAATGCCTGGAGCAAGCCGCAGTTCGCGAGCAGCTTCGTGCTGTCGCTGCAGCTGGCGGCGATCTCGGCGCTGCTCGGTGTGGGCACCGGCACGGCGGCGGCCTATGCGATCGAGCGCGGCCGGTTCCGCGGCCGGCGCGCGCTGTCGGCGCTGCTGCTGTCGCCGCTGGCCTTTCCGGGCGTGGTGCTGGGCACCGGCATCTACGTGTTCTTCGTGCGCGTGGACAACGCCATCGACCTGCAGATCGTCGCCACGCTGCCGGGCCTGATCGCCGCGCATGCGCTGCTGGCGATTCCGTGGACCGTGCGCCTGGTCTCGGCCAGCCTGCAGGGCCTGGGCCGCGCGCCCGAGGAAGCCGCGGCCAACCTGGGCGCGCGACCGCTCACGGTGTTCCTGCGCGTCACGCTGCCCTCGATGCGCGCCGGCATCGTGGCCGCGGCGGTGTTCAGCTTCATAGCCAGCTTCGAGAACCTCGAGATGACGATGATGCTCACGGGCCCCGGGTACGCCACCCTGCCGGTGGAAATGCTGAGCTACCTCAACTTCAACATGGACCCGACGCTGGCCGCGGTCGGCACGGTGCAGACCGTGCTGATCGCCGTGCTGCTGCTGGTCGCCGATCGTTTCGTCAGTCTGTCCCGGGTGACCTCTTGAGCCATCTCCATCTCGACAACCTCCAGTGCACCTACGACCGCACGGTCGCGGTGCGCCATCTCGACCTGCGCGTGGCCCAGGGCGAACTGCTCGCGCTGCTCGGCCCCTCGGGCTGCGGCAAGAGCACCACGCTGCGCATGGTGGCCGGCTTCGTGCCGCCGAGCGCGGGCCGCATCCTGTTCGGCGAACGCGACGTGACGCATGCGCCGCCCCATGCGCGCGACACCGGCATGGTGTTCCAGGGCTATGCGCTGTTCATGCACATGAGCGTGGCCGAGAACGTGGCCTTCGGGCTGCAGATGCGCAAGGTGCCGCGCGCCGAGCAGGCCGCGCGCGTGAAGGAAGCGCTGCGGCTGGTGCAGCTCGAGCACCTGGCCGAGCGCCGGCCCGCCGCGCTCTCGGGCGGCCAGCAGCAGCGCGTGGCGCTGGCGCGCGCGCTGGTGGTGCGGCCCGCGGTGTTCCTGCTCGACGAGCCGATGTCGAACCTCGACGCGCGACTGCGCACCGAGGTGCGGCTCGAGATCCGCGCGCTGCAGCAGCGCCTGGGCCTCACCACGCTGCTGGTGACGCACGACCAGGAAGAGGCGCTCACCACCGCCGACCGGCTGGCCGTGATGGACCATGGCCGGGTGCGGCAGGTCGGCACCCCGCAGCAGGTGTACGAGCAGCCGGTCGACCAGTTCGTCGCCAACTTCATCGGGCGCTGCAACCTGGTGCCGGGACGGCTCGAGGCGCCCGGTGCTTTTCGCGCGGGCGCGCAGTTGCTGCCCTGCGCCCCGTCGGCGACGCCGCCGCGCGCGACCGGCGAGCTCGCGCTGATGGTGCGGCCCGACCGCATCCGCATCGCCGAGGCCGGCGCGCCCGGCCTGCCCGCGCGCGTGAAGCTCGGCACCTACCTGGGCGGCACGACCGAGTGGCACTTCGAGACCGAGGTCGGCCCGGTCTCGGTCGCGCAGCCCAGCGTGCCGGCGCGGGGCGCTCCCGCGATCGGCGAGCGCGTGAGCCTGCAGTGGTCGGCGGAACACGCGCTGCCCCTGCCCGCGGATGCCACGGCTTCCTGAGCTTCCCCTTTCCCTTTCTCTCCACTCCGATCATGTCCATGCATTCCACACGCCGTTCCCTGCTGCTGGCCGCAGCCTCGCTGCCGCTGGCCACGGCCCGCCCCGCCCTGGCCGCCGTCGGCGGCCGCGTCGTCGTCGCCACCTGGGGCGGCGACTACGGCGACCTGCTCGGCAAGCATGTCGAGCAGCCGCTGCTCAAGCCGCTGGGCATCGAGGCGGTGCAGAGCGTGGACGACGGTCCGCCGCGCAAGGCCAAGCTGCTGGCCGAGCGAAACGGCCGCCGCGGCAGCCTCGACGTGGTGTCGATGGTCGACTTCGAGGCCAGCGGCCTCGCGCAGCTGGGCCTGTTCGAGACGCTGACCGAGGCCAACGTGCCGAACGCGAGGAACGCCATCGCCGCGCTGCGCCAGCCGCAGGCGCTGCCGCACATCTACTCGGGCCTGGTCATCGCCTACAACCCCGCGAAGATCAAGGCGGCGCCGAAGTCGCTCGCCGACCTCTGGGACTCGAAGTACAAGGGCCGCGTCGGCTTCGCCGACATCCTGTTCCCCTACAACATCGCCGCGGCCTCGCTCGCGGCCGGCGGCACGCTGGGCGACCTCGCGCCCGGCATGGCCAAGCTCGGCGAGATGAAGGCGCTGGCGCCCAAGATCTTCGCCACCAACGAGGCGGTGGCGCAGGCGCTCAAGGCCGAGGACATCTGGATCACCCTGGCCTGGCGCGCCCGCGTCCACCAGTGGCGGCGCGCCGGCGTGAGCGTGGCGGCGGCCGTGCCGGCCGAGGGCATCGTGCCGACCACCTTCACCGCCTCGGTGCCGAGGAACAGCCAGCAGAAGGACAACGCCTTCGCCTACCTGAACGCCATGCTCGATGCCGGCGCGCAGTCGGCCTTCGCCGAGCGCATGGGCTACGTGCCCACCGTCACCAATGCCAGGCTGCCGCCCGAGCTGGCCGCGCAGATCGCCTTCACGCCCGAGGAGCAGTCGCGCTTCAAGGTGCCCGATTTCGGCTACTTCGCGCAGGCGATGCCGGCGCTGCAGCAGTACTGGTCGCGCGACTTCAAGGCGGCCTGAGCGATGCGCCTTTTGACCCTGCCCGCCATCGCGATCGTGCTGGCGCTGATGGTGGCGCCGATGGCGATGCTGCTGCGCTACTCGCTCAACCTCTACACGCCGACCGAGCTGATGGTCGAGGCCTTCACGGCGCGCAACTACGTGCAGCTGTTCGCCGACCCGTACTTTCGCGAGGTGCTGGGGGTGACGCTGAAGGTGGCCGCGCTGACCACGGGCATCGCCCTGCTGCTCGGCCTGCCTGCCGGCTACACGCTGGCGCGCATGCCGCGGCGCTGGAAGATGTGGCTCACGCTGGCCACCATCCTGCCGCTGATGGTGGGCAACGTGGTGCGCTCGGCCGGCTGGATGGCGCTGCTGGGCAACAGCGGGCTGTTCAATGCGCTGGCGCAATGGAGCGGGCTGGCGCGCGAGCCGCTGCAGCTGATGTTCCACCAGCCCGCGGTGGTGGGCGTGATGGTCACGATCGTGCTGCCGCTGATGGTGATGACGCTGGCCAGCGTGATCGAGGGCATTCCGCGCAACGTCGAGGAGGCCGCGGCCAACCTCGGCGCGCGGCCGTTCACCGCCTTTCGCCGCGTGGTGTTGCCGCAGGCCATGCCGGGCGTGATCGCGGGCATGTCGCTGGTGTTCATCCTCTGCATGAACGCCTATGCCACGCCGGTGCTGATCGGCGGGCCGCGCTTTCGCATGATGACGCCCGAGATCTACCAGCAGTTCGTGGGGCTCAACAACTGGCCCTTCGGCGCGGCGCTGGCCTTCATGCTGCTGGCGGTGACGCTGGTCGTGGTGCTCGGGATCGGGATGGCGCTGCAGGCCGGCCTCAGGCCCGCAAGGCCGACAGCGCCCGCAGGCGCCGATGCGCCTCGCCCTGCGCATCGATCGGCGACTGGTTCTTCGCCTGCAGGTAGTGGTGGGTGAAGACCGCGAGATAGGCGTCGAGGATCTGCGCGGCCAGCGCGTCGCCGGCCAGTTCCATGCACAGGCTCGCGACCTCGCTGGTGCAGAGGTGGTCGTCGCGGCCCGACTGGCGCAGCCGGTACTGCGTGCTGCGCGCGAGCACCGGGCTCAGCACCGGCAGCTGCGCGAGGTAGGCGCTGCGCCGGAACATCTTGCGCCCCTCGGCCCAGGTGCCGTCGAGCAGCACGAACAGCGGGCGCTTCGCGGGGCGGCCCTGCGAGGCCTCGGGCGGCGCGACGGTCTCCACCACTCGCCCGGGCGCGGCGTACTGCCCCGGAAACACCACGTACGGCTGCCATTGCGGATCGGCCAGCAGGGCCAGCAGCGCGGGATCGGCCTCGGTGCGCGACCAGCCGAAGGCGAAGGTGTCCTCGACCACGTCGGCGATCAGCCAGCCGGTGTTGCTGGGCTTGAGCGCCTCGATGTCGCCCATGATCAGGCAGACCCCCGCGCGCGTCGCCATCGAGGGCCGCAGCGCGCACAGGCAATGGCTGGGCGCGAGCCGGCAGCCGGCGCAGCGTTCGCGCTTGAAGCCGCCACGGGCCAGGAAGGGTTTGACGCTGCGCGCGAGGCGTTCGGCGCGCAGCAGGGAGACGGCGTGGGGCATGCGCCGATTCTCGGGCATGCCCGTATGCCGGCCGGTCTTCAACCGGCCTTGAGGAACACGTCGTGATCGGGCGCGAAGTTGGCGTGCAGCGGCAGCATCGCGCCGCCCAGCGCGCAGGCCTGCGCGCCGACGCGGCCGCCATGCAGCTGCGGGCGCCACAGGCCCTCCCAGTTGCAGCCGTCGAGCGCGGCGCGCGTGGCCTCGAGCAGCGCCTGCTGCAGCGGGCGCGACATCGAGCCGTCCATCACCACGTCGGCCAGGTCGAGCATCGCGGTGCCGCTCGCGATCGCATGGGCCAGCGCCTCGGCGGCCGAGGCGAGCCAGGCCGCGGTGGCGTCGGCGAACGGCGGCTGCAGCGCGCGCTCGTCGTAGGCCGCGTCGGGGTCGACGCCCTCGCGCTGCAGCCGCTGCTCGAGCTCCCACAGCGAGGCCTCGGCGATCAGCTGCGGCGGCGCCGCGTCGCCATCGCCATCGCCCTCGCCATCGCCATCGCGCTTGGCGCCGCGCACGCGCTGCATCGGCAGCGAGGCGAGCGCGCCGGCATTGCCGTGCGCGCCGCCGTGCAGGTGCGAGTTGAGCACCAGGCCGCCGCCGACGAAGGTGTCGACGAACACGTAGAGAAAGCTCTTCAGGTCGTGGCCGCGCCCGCTCACCAGCTCGGCGACGCAGGCCGCGACCGTGTCGCGCGCGAAGATCACCGGCAGGTCGGTGCGCTGGCGCACCTCGGCGCCCAGGTCCATGCCGTTCCACAGGTCGGACTGCGCCTTCGACAGCCCGAGCGTGCGGTGCCAGCCGCCGAGCAGGAACGGCGCGGCGAGCCCCACGCCGACGGTGCGCGCGGCCAGCGGACCGAGGCCGTCGCGCAGCCGGTGGGTGTGCTGCGCGATCGCGGGCAGCAGCGCTTCGGCATCGGGAAAGTCGTAGGCCATCGCATGGCGCTCGCGCACCTGGGCCGTGAAGTCGATCAGCAGCCATTCGGCGCCGCGCCGGCCGACCTTGACGCCGATCGCGAAGGCGCCGTCGGGGTTGAGCGCGAGCGGCACCGAGGGCTGGCCGATGCGGCCGCGCACGCGGCTCTGCTTGACGATCAGGCCGTCCTCCTCGAGCCGCGCGGTGATCAGCCCGATGGTCTGCGCGCTCAGGCCGGTGAGGCGCGCGAGGTCGGCCTTGGGCAGGCTGCCGTGCACGCGCAGCGCCTGCAGCACGGTGCGCTCGTTGAACTGGCGCATGCCGACCTGGTTCGAGCCGCGCGGGCGCAGCAGGTCGGGCATGCGCGCGGCGGGCGCGGCATCAGGCATGCGCCTCCGCGGGCAAGGCGCTCGGCAGCATGGCGCCGGTCATCACGGCCACGGTGTCGCTCATGCTGATCTTCTTCGGATCGAGCACGGCGGCGCGCTTGCCCAGGCGCGCGACGTGGATGCGGTCGGCGACCTCGAACACGTGCGGCATGTTGTGGCTGATCAGCACCACGGGCAGGCCGCGGTCGCGCACGCGGCGGATCAGCTCGAGCACCATGTTGCCCTCCTTCACGCCGAGCGCGGCGGTGGGCTCGTCCATGATGACCACGTGGCGCGCGAAGGCCGCGCTGCGCGCCACCGCCACGCACTGGCGCTGGCCGCCCGAGAGGGTCTCGACGGCCTGCGTCATCGACTGGATGCCGACCTTGAGGTCCGCCATGCGGGCCGCGCTCTCCAGCAGCATCTTCTTCTTGTCGAGCATGCGCAGCACGTTGCCGAGGAAGCCGGGGCGGCGCAGCTCGCGGCCGAGGAACAGGTTCTCGTAGATGGTCATCGCGGGCGCGACGGCCAGGTCCTGGTAGACGGTCTCGATGCCGGCCCGCCGCGCATCGAGCGGATTGCGGAACTGCACCGGCTGGCCGTCGAGCAGGATCTGGCCCTCGTCGGGCACGATCGCGCCCGACAGCGCCTTGATCAGCGAGGACTTGCCCGCGCCGTTGTCGCCGATCACCGCGAGGATCTCGCCCTCGCGCAGCTCGAAGTCGACGCCGTCGAGCGCGGTGACCTGGCCGTAGCGCTTCACCAGGCCCCGGGCCTGCATCACCACCTTCGGGTTCGTCACGGCGTTCATCAGCGGGCCCCCTTGCGCGAGAGCTGGTCGGCCGCCACCGCGAGGATCACGAGCACGCCCGTCACCAGCACCTGGTAGATCGACGACACGCCCATCAACGTGAGCCCGTTGCGGAACACGCCCACGATCAGCACGCCGATCAGCGAGCCGAGCACGATGCCGCGGCCGCCGAACAGGCTGGTGCCGCCCAGCACCACGGCCGTGATGGCATCGAGGTTCTCGGTCTGGCCCGCGTTGGGATCGCCCACGCCGGTGCGCGCCACCGACAGCAGCGAGGCGATGCCGTAGAGCACGCCCGCGGCCACGTACACGCCCAGCAGCACGCGCTGCGTCGGGATGCCGACCAGCCGCGTGGCCTCGGCGTTGTTGCCCACCGCGTAGATGTGGCGGCCGGCGCCGGTCTCGCGCAGCACGAACCAGGCGAGGCCGTAGAGCGCCACCATCAGCACCGAGCCCCACGCCACCTCGGCGCTGCCGATGGTGAAGGTGGTGCCCAGGCCCGTGAGGCCGGCCGGCAGGTCGGTGATGGTCTGCGAGGACGAATACAGCTGCGTGATCGCGAACGCGATGTTCAGCGTGCCCAGCGTCACGATGAAGGGCGGCAGCTTGATGCGCGTGACCAGCAGGCCGTTGAGCAGGCCGAACAGCGTGGTGACGCCGATGCCGCAGAGGATGGCCACCGGCACCGGCAGGCCGAGTTCGGTGGCGAACTTGGTCATGATGATGCCGCCCAGCGCCATCACCATGCCGCACGAGAGGTCGATGCCGGCCGTGAGGATGATCAGCGTCTGGCCGATCGCGATCACGCCGACCACCATCACCTGCTGCAGGATCAGCGAGAGGTTGCCGCCGGTGAGAAAGCGGTCGG
>Ga0209902_101256_pt1 | contig 13841 bp, 15 predicted proteins | sample FECB27metaG_FD_188304 | JGI IMG/M metagenome (GOLD analysis project Ga0209902, IMG submission 188304) | Cyanobacterial communities from the Joint Genome Institute, California, USA - FECB-27 (SPAdes) (version 2) | ecosystem: Environmental > Aquatic > Thermal springs > Hot (42-90C) > Microbial mats...
ATCCCTCCCCGTCAAGGGGAGGGTGCCGATCGAGCCAGGGTCGACCGCCTGAGCACCAGCCGCAGCTGCCCCACAGCGATCAGCCCCTTTTTTTCACCTTAGGCTTCGGCATCGGCAGCGCCGCGGTGGTCACCCGCACCAGCTCAGCCATCCACTCCGCATCGTCCCAGCGCTCCCCGGCAATCCGGAAGCTCGGCTTGGCGCCGCTGTAAGCCGGCTGCTCATCCACCGCCTCCCCGAGGAACGCCCGCCCCTCCGGCGTCGGCTTGATGAAAAACTGGTCGTCACAGACCAGCGCAACGATCTTGCCGTCACAGTAGAGCCCGTACTCGCCGAACATTTTGCGGGCGGAGACGGCGCCGGCTGAGGCGAGCTGTTCTAGGAGGTAGTCGACGGTGGAGGGCTGCGATGCCATGTCGATGATCCTTCCGTGCAGCTTGCGGGCACCGCCCTAGGTCTCAGATGCACCTCGTCTTTGCGAGACGGGTGCATCCTTAGCGCTTGCGTGACGCTATGCCCGTGGCGAAGCGCCTGGCCGGTCACCTGCAGGGAGGCCAAGCTCCCTGCGGACGTCGAGGAATGTCTGCTCGACACGCCCAACGACGTCAATTCCGAGTTCACGATAGTCCCATGAACGGCTGAGTCTGAACAATTGAAGGTCGCGAAGGGACAGGACTGCAAAATCGTCCGGAGGATTTTCGAGTTCCTCAATGGGCTCAAAAAACAACGACAGGACGCTGTGAACAAGGTGCGGTTGAAGTCCGGGTTTCATTGTATTCCACAGATGCACACCCGTGAGGCCGCCATCCAACCGGATAGCAAAATCGGCCGCAAAGGTTACCTGAAAGATCCCCGATGGGCTTTCAAAAGTGACGGAACGAGGTGCATCGAACTGCCCGCCTCCGCCTCGGCGCCACTGCTCCAAGGTCTGAAGTCCAGAGATCGTAGACTGTCGCTCTGCTGCGTTCACAATAGTTGCAGCCGACGCAAGGACATCGCCAATGGGCTCGGCGTTTACTACCAACCGCTTGGCTCGGAGCCGAAGATTGCGGTGGTAGTCGTAGGCTCCGGCACCCCCGACAATCCTCCGCCGTACCTCAGACCGACGTGCGGCAGGCGACAAGCAAACGATTTTCAGAAAGGCAGACAAGCCAAAGTTCGGCATCTGATCCGCTCCGTTGCATGTTGAAAGAAGATAAGAAAATGGCGGGCAAACGCCCGCCATCAGCTATTTTCCATGCTTGGTCGGATCGACCATCTTGTAGCGCTGCCCCGGCGCCTTGGTGGGCGGCATGGGCTCGTTTTTCACAACGGTGCGCTCGATGCCGGTAGGCCCACCTCGCGGCCCGGTCATTTCATACTGACCGGAACGAGGGGCCTGTTGGCCCGGCTTGTACAATGGAGGTTTGGTCATTTTTGTTACCAAAGGTGGCTTGTTAAGAAGTCACCCGGGCGCTAACAAAGCCTTGCGAGAGCCGTTGTCAGCGTTCTAGTCCGCCTCTGGCGCCACTCGAACCAGATAACGAAATAGAAAGGGCCATGCAGTTACAGCTGCATGGCCCTTATCTTTCACGGTTTCGAAGGGCTGTAAAGTCCTGTCGCCACCTTTAGCTACTATGGACAATAACCCATCGGTCGGCATCAAGTCAATACTATTGACAACCGAACCGTACAGTCCTATATGAACGTCTCAGTTCGCATTTTATTCAGATTTATCAAAGCTTTAACCAAGTCAATCTTCTTTCTGTGAAGAATCAAAAAGCCGATTCTCCACAGGAAATTTGTGAAGAGCGGGGATAACCCTAGCGATTCGCTCACCCCCTGCACCGACTATGCACCGTTCAATAAAAATTTCGTCGTTGACACGCGCTTGACGAAAAAAGGGCGATCGAGATCGATTTCTTGTCGTGACACCGTGCAGCATCCATCCCCGCCCCCATGCGTTCCCCCTGCTCCAACAACCAAGGAGCAGTGTCATGTCGAACCTTTCCGGTATCCGCGAGCATATGGAAGTCATTGGCGCCGATGGGGTGCATGTGGGGATTGTGGATCGGGTTGAGGGTGGGCGGATCAAGCTCACCAAGGCCGAGGCGCCGGGCGGCAGCCATGAGGGGCATCACCACTATGTGCCGGGCATCCTCGTCGCCGCCGTCGAGGGCGACAAAGTGAGGCTGTCGGCCGATGCGGCCAATGCCGAGCTGTTCGAGGAAGAAGAGGACGGCAAGACGCGGCACTGAGGTGATGCACCGGTCACCCTCCCCCTCGCGGGGAGGGTAGCGCAGCCGGGAGCGACGCGACCTGGCGAAGCTAGGGTGGGGGGCGACGCGCGCTGGATGGAACGGGGTTTCGCTCCGCAGCTACGGTCGCGATGCCAAGTACATCCCCTGATGGGAAGGGGCCCACGCACCAATCGAGCGTGCTTCGCCCCCCACCCTTGATCCCTCCCCGCGAGGGGGAGGGTGACGACTGCTACATCGAGCGCTGATCGTTCCGCGTGTCGTGATGCTTACGTTATCAAGCCTCCGCGAAACTGGAATTTCGCGCTCCCCGCGCTTCCGTTTGGGGCGCGGCTATGCCATTGGGATTGCATACTGATTATTCTTTGCGGTGGGCTCCAATGAACAAGTTTGTGCTTCTCCTTGCGGCAGGCGTCTCGGCGCTGGCCATTTCCTCGGCTTCGGCGGCCGATCTCATCATCGATACCCCGGTTGAGGCCGGCGTGGTCCAGGCCAGCGGCAACTGGGATGGCGCCTTTATCGGCGTGTTCGGTGGCTATGGCTGGGCCGAGCTCGGCAGTGACCTTGCGCCGCCCGGCGCGCAGTTCCCTGAGCCGGCGGGCTGGTTGCTTGGCGTCGCTGCCGGCGTCAATTTCACGCTGGATAACGGCATCGTGCTGGGCGTCGTCGGCGACATCGCCTGGGCCGACCTCACCGAGACGCTTACCCAGCCGGGGTTTGGCAGCCTCACCTCGACGGTCGACTGGCAAGGCTCGCTGCGCGGCCGGATCGGCTTCGACGGCGGTGCTTTCCTGCCTTACCTGACAGCGGGTCTGGCCGTCGCACACAACAGCGTCGAGGCTGTGCCGGTGTTGGGCCCCAGTTTTGGCGACGACGCCACCCATGTCGGTTGGACGGTGGGCGCCGGCGTCGAGTTCGCCGCCACCGAGGACCTGTCGGTCGACCTGGCCTATCGCTACAGCGATTATGGCGATGCCGACTACACCCTCGGCTTGGCGCCACCCAGCCCGCTCAACATCACTGCCCATCAGGTCACGGTCGGTCTTAACTGGGGCTTCTGACCTCGCGGTCGGCAGTTGCCGATCCGGACGGGTTAGAGACAGAAATTCAGCGGGCGGCTTCGGCCGCCCGCTGTCGTTTCGGCTACCACAAATTCCGCCCATCGATGACGTTGACCGGCAGCGACTGCATCAGCTGGTAGTCGTCGAGGATCTTGACGTTGATGGCCATTTTCTTTCGCTCCGGAACCGCGGTGTCCTCGAGCGAATAATCGGGGCTGACGCCGTAGGTGGTGCAGCCGCAGCGGGTGCAGAAGTGGTGCTCGTGCAGCGGGCTGACCGGGGAATAGACCGCACCATAAGTGTCGGAGAGGATGCGCGGGCCGCCGACATCGTAATAGGCCCAGAGGCCGCCCGATTTGGTGCACCAAGTGCAGGTGCATTGGGTGGCTTCGGTCGGCGCCTCGGGCAGCTCGATGCGGGTGCCGCCGCAGTAACAGGTGGCGATGGTGCTCATCGGGGGTCTCCTTGTCTGATCACGACAAGGTTTGGCCTGGGCCTGCTGACAAAGGCTGTCAGCAGTGACGGTGACGACGGCCACGCGGGCGCAAATGCTGCGCCCTGGCCAGGGGCCAACGAAGCAACTGAGTGTGTTTCACCCCCCACCCTTGATCCCTCCCCGCGAGGGGGAGGGTGACGACTGCGTGATCGGAGACCCAAAAAAGAAGGCCGGCGGTTTTCCCGCCGGCCTCACACCCTTCGCCGTCGATCAGCCCGGGAAGCTCGGCTTGGCGGGCAGTTCCTGCTTCAGGAAGGCCGGGACCACGGCCTTCAAGATCTCGACGTTGGCCGGGTTGAAGAAGACGTTGATGTGGCTGGTGCCGGGGAGGACCAGCAGCTGGGTCTTGGGCAGGCCGGCCATGTCGCCGTTGACGAGGCCACCAGCGGCCTGGTGGTGCTTCGAGATATAGTCGAGCCCGACGATATCGGCGTCACCGTAGATATAGAGCGAAGGCACGCTGATCTTGGCGAAGTCAGCCGACCAGTCGAAGGTGGTGAGGTCGAGCTGCTTCAGCTTGTCGACCAGCAACGGGAAATTCTCCGGGTGCGGGTTCAGGCGCTTGAACTCGCCTTCGAACGGGCTGCCGGCGAACATCTCCGGCGTGATCCCCTCGATCATCTTCATGAAATCGGGGCCCATAGTCTCTTCGTCATACTTGTAGCCGGCGGAAGCGGCGACGATGCGGGTGACCTTTTCGGGGTGATCGATGGCGAAGCGGATGGCGACACCGCCGCCCATCGAGAAGCCGAACAGGGCAGCCTTGTCGATCTTCAGTTCGTCGAGCAGCGCCGCCACGTCATCGGACATACCCTCATAGGTGATCGGGGTGTCGCGGTCGCCGGTGTGGCCGTGGCTCTGCAGCTCGACGGCGATCACCTTGTGGTCCTTGGCGAGGGTGGGGATCAGCCCGGCCCAGTTGCTGTCGACCGACATGTAGGCGCCGTGCAGCAGCACCAGGGGCTCACCCTCGCCATGCACCTCATAGTACATGTCGAGGCCGTTGATCTTGGCGGTTTCAGCCTGGGCAGCGCCAACGAAGCCGAGGGCAAGGGCGGCGGCAAGAAGGGCGGTCTTCATGGTCGTTTCTCCTGTTGTCGTCGGCGCGTCCCTCGCGCCTTCTGACTTCACGACGAGCGGTGAAATCGGGAATCGACATGGGTGATGAAAAAACTTCGCGCGGGGTTCGGGAGTTCCAATCCGCGGGGGTTTGGCGCGTGCTAGGCTCGGACATGTTCGAGCATTTCGTCACGGCGCAGGAGCCGGTTTACGCCCAGGTGCTGGCCGAGCTCCGCGCCGGGCGGAAACAGACGCACTGGATGTGGTTCATCTTCCCGCAGCTCAAGGCGCTCGGCCGCAGCGCCACGGCTTTGCGCTTCGGCATTGCCGATCTCAAGGAGGCGCGGGCGTATCTGGCGCATCCGGTAGTAGGGGCGCGGCTGGTCGAGTGTGCGGGGATTGTCGGCGGCGTTGCCGGGAGGACGGCGCATGAGATCTTCGGCTCGCCCGACGATGTGAAGCTCAGATCATCGATGACGCTGTTCGCACATGCGGCGGAGGATGCGACGCCGTTCCGGCGGGTGCTGGAGCGATATTATGACGGGGTGGAGGATCCGCTAACCGCAGACCTGGTGAGATAAGCCCACCGCGCCCTACCCAAACTCGGTGTCATCCCAGCGAAAGCTGGGACCCAACTCGCAGCCCACGCCGGCGGATAGATGGGTCCCAGCTTTCGCTGGGATGACAGCCGGTGGGGTAGCTAGATCGGGGCCGCCACGGGGCGCAAAGCCCCTACCCCTCAGCCTCCAGCGCTGCGATCAGTTCGATCTCGCTCTCGTAATTGCCCAGCTCCGCCAGCGCCGTTTCCAGCATGGCGACGCGGCGCTTGATGGTGCGGTGCTGTTCGGCCTTGGCGGCGACCTGGGCGTCGAGGCGTTCAGCGAAGATGTTGCGGTCTTCGTCGGTGCGGCGGATGCGGGCGCGCAGCGTCTGCAGAGCGCCGATCTCGGTGTCGGTGCGGGCCATCGAGAGCCGGGCATCGGCGAGGCCGGTCTGCACGGCGGCCGACATCTGGGCGATGAAATCGACGTTCTCGAGCTTCAGCCGGGTGGCGATGGCGGTTTCGACCGCCGCATCGAACATGTCGGCGAGGATCGCCGCCACCTCGCGGCGATAGCTGGTCACCGCCTCGTCATCGATAATGCCGGTCTCGTCGAACAGCCGGCGCGAGTCGGGATCTGAGAGCAGGCCAAAGGCGCGGACCACGACGACAAAGTGCTCGGGGTCGCCGCCCCGATCGGGGTGAGCGAGCTGCACCTTGCGGCGGTAAGCCTGCTTGATGTCGGCGGGGCGGGCGGCCTTGCTGACTTCAAGCACCTTATAGGGATCGAACACGGTCATCGCTGGGCTCATAGCAGGTCGTCGCCGGTGGTTGAAGCCAAGGGTAGCGGCGGGAGTGAAATCTGCCTATATCCCCCGACATGTCCCCGACCGTTCCGACCGCTCCGCTCCGCCCGTTCTCCGCCATTGTCTTCGATATGGATGGCACGCTCCTCGATACCGAGATGGTGTTCAAGCAGATCGTCTGGGATGTGAGCGGTGAGCTCGGCTTCGAGATGACCGAGACCGTGCACCACGCAATGGTCGGCTCCAGCCACGAGACCACCAACCGGCTGCTGGTCGAGGCCTATGGGGTCAGCTTCCCCTACACCATCTTCGACGAGAAGTGCCGGGTGCTGATGAAAGAGAAGATGAGCGAAGTGGTGCCGGTGAAGACCGGCGTGCACGAGCTGCTCGCCGAACTCAAGGCCCGCCGCATTCCGGCGGCGGTCGCCACCTCGTCACGGGCCCCGCACGCGCTGGGCCACCTTGGCGGCGCCGGAATCCTGTCGATGTTCGAGACGGTGGTGACGCGCGATGACGTCGTCAACCCCAAGCCGCATCCCGAGCCTTACCTGATGGCGGCAAAGCGGCTGGGGATCGATCCTGGCCTCTGCATTGCGGTGGAAGACTCGCATACCGGGGTGCGCGCGGCGCATGCGGCAGGGCTGCAGACCATCATGGTGCCCGACATCGTCGCCCCCTCGGACGAGATCAGCGCGCTCTGCGTCGCGGTGATGCACAGTCTCCATGATCTGAGGACTGCGGCGTTCGCCCAGGGCTGACCGGCCCCCAAGTCCAGCTGGAATCGCCAGGTTAATTCACGCCCTCGCAAGGGGCGTGGAAACTGTGTCGTTCGCGCAACGATTCGGATCGATTAACTTTTATCGATTGCCGCAACACCCCCTTACCCACCTCCAAAACTCAGTAAAATCAGGGCTTTCACCCCGGAGGGAGAGCCGTTAACCTCAAATTAGCAACCTAACATTCATGGTTAAGTAACTGTAAATTCTGGGTTCCATCGTCACCCAAGCTCGGCTACGTTCCGGGCAAGGGTAACTAGACAACTGGGGCTGCCTCGGGGGCGGCATCGGGGGAAGGTAGGCGGATTGCGAGCAGGGTCGATCGCACCAGCGATGCGTGTTTTCACGCATGCATTGGCGTTCGCCGCAGCAGCACTAGTGCTGCTGGTGACCTTTGCTCCGTCGTCCGCTGAAGAACTCGTCAACGAGACGGTGGTTCCCGCCGCCATCACCCAGACGGTGGCGCTGAAGCGCGAGCAGTTCCAGACCAGTGCGCAGCCGCAGCTGACCAATGAGGTGCTGCAGGCCTATGTGGAGCGCCGCAAGCAACTCGACAATTTTGAAGGCTTTGATGTTCCGGCCCCGAAGGCGGAACTGACCGAAGCCATGCTGATGGGCTATATCGCCAAGCGGCAGAACCAAGCGCTCGACGCGATCGAGAGCGTCGATATCTCCGACAAGCCAGCGCTCACCTCAGCCGTGCTCTCCAGCTATGCCAAGGCCGATTTCGTGCCGACCACCAAACGGGTGAAGCTGGCCGACGGCGAACGGCTCTGCCTCGCCCAGGCGATCTACCACGAAGCCCGTGGCGAAAGCCGCGAGGGCCAGCTGGCCGTCGCCAACGTCATCATCAACCGGGCGATGAGCAAGAAGTATCCCTCGACCATTTGCGGCGTGGTGTTCCAGAACGCCGACAAGGGCCGCTACAAGTGCCAGTTCACCTTCGCCTGCGACGGTCGTTCGGATCTGGGTCGCGAGCGCTCGGCCTGGAACCGGTCGATCAAGCTGGCAGAAGACGCGTTCTACGAATTCCAGCGCGGCGAGCGCCCGGGCGTGGTGCCGGCCTCGGTACTGTTCTACCACACGACGGCTGTGGCGCCGAAATGGTCCCACACCTTCAACCGCGTCGCCGCCATCGGCTCGCACGTCTTCTACTCGACAAACTGAGACCTAGCAGTCACCGGATGAATGGGCCCTGAACGGGGCCTTTTTCATTTGGGGGGGCTCCCAGGGAGCACGGTGGCTCCGCAACCCCCTCTCTTGCGATTTCTAAGGCTTAGCCAAGAAGCTAAGCCTTAGAAATCGCTTTCTCCCCCGCAAGGGGGGAGATGATCGGTGGCCTCCACTTGGATCGGGGTTTCAGTCGGGGCTCTCCCCCTCGGCGGGGGAGAAAGCGAAAACTTGGGCTTAGCGAAGCTAAGTCCTTAGTTTTCGCCAGAGAGGGGGTCGTGGGGAGCCACAAGCCCCCAAGAACAACAATCCCCGCTCTCGCGGGGACCGTCACACTCAGCAATCGCGGCCCTACTCAGCCGCGACCGACACCGGCTCGAACTTCCGGTAGTTCACCGCGAACAAATCCTGCAGCTTTGCCGCTGCCGCATCGTACGCCGCGACGTCGGCCCAGTTGGCGCGGGGGTCGAGCGCGCGGGGCGTGACGCCTTCGACGCGGAGCGGCACCTGCATGCCGAACAGCGGCTCGGTGCGCAGTTCGGCCCGCTCGAGTTCGCCCGCGAGCGCCGCGTCGAGCAGCCGGCGGGTGGTGGCAATGTCGATGCGCTTGCCGACGCCGTAGCCACCGCCGGTCCAGCCGGTGTTGAGCAGGTAGATGCGGGCGCCCGAGGCTTCCAGCCGCTGCTCGAGCAGCCGGCCATAAACCGTGGGGTGGAGCGGCATGAACGGCGCGCCGAAACAGGCCGAGAAGGTAGCGACCGGCTCGGTGACGCCGCGCTCGGTGCCGGCGACCTTGGCAGTGTAGCCCGAAAGGAAATGGAACACCGCCTGTTCGGGGGTGAGTTTCGAGATCGGCGGCAGCACGCCGAAGGCGTCGGCAGTGAGGAACACCACGGTGCGGGGCTTGCCGCCGACGCCACCCTTCGCCACCGCCGGCAGGGTTTCCAGCGGATAGGCGGCGCGGGTGTTCTCGGTGAGCGAGATGTCGTCGTAGAGCGGCACCAGGTTGTCATCGAGCTTCAGGTTCTCGAGCACGGTGCCGAAGCGTTGCGTCGCCGCATGGATCTGCGGCTCGGCCGTCGCGCTGAGCTTCACCGTCTTGGCGTAGCAGCCACCCTCGAGGTTGAACACGCCATCGGCGGTCCAGCCATGCTCGTCGTCGCCGATCAAGAGGCGCTCGGGATCGTTCGACAGCGTGGTTTTGCCGGTACCCGAGAGGCCGAAGAACAAAGCCACATCGCCATCGCCGCCGATATTGGCCGAGCAGTGCATCGGCATGGTGCCGGCGAACGGGGCATGGAAATTGAACAGCGAGAACACCGATTTCTTGATCTCGCCGGCATAGGCGGTGCCGGCGATCAGCACCAGCTTTCGCGCCATATCCAAGGCGATCACCGTGCCGCTGCGGCTGCCATGGCGGGCCGGATCGGCGGTGAAGCTCGGGAGGTGGAGGATGGTGACGTCGGTGGCGCCGCCGACGCTTTCCGGTCGGATCAACAGGTTACGGATGAACAGCGCGTGCCAGGCGGTCTCGGTGATGACGCTGACCCGCAGCTGCTGCCGCTCGTCGGCGCCGGCGAGGAGGTGCTGGCCGTGCAGGGTGCGCTCGGCGGTGGCCGCAACCATGTCGGCGAGCAGCGTTTCGAACTGCTCAGGCGCCATCGGCTGGTTGTTGTCCCACCAGACCTGATGCTCGGTCATGGCATCGCGGACGATGAACTTGTCCTTCACCGAGCGGCCGGTGAACACCCCGGTGGTGACTGCCAGCGCCCCGCCGGCCGCCAGCCGCCCTTCGCCCTCGGCGAGCGCGGTTTCCACCAGCGTGGGGGGCAACTCGTCCCAACGGACATGAGCCAAAGCCCCGATCCGCGTTGCGAGCTCCAGGTGAATCTTGTCGTCGATACGCTGCGCCATGGCCGTTACCCTCGGTCTGGAATGACCATGAGTTACGGCCGTATAGGGCCCCTCGCCCATCGGGAAATCCGGCTTAAGACGGAAGTCCTGCGACTTCGGTTGAGTGCGGCATGCTGGCAATCATTGGCGACGCGCCTTATTTATGCGCAATTGTGGCAGTCAATGCTCGCCACAATTCGAGGCGCGATGCTGAATCGCGCAGCGAGAGTTGGATGAAAGGGAGCTCAATGCCCAAGATCGCACTGGTGGACGACGACCGTAATATTCTGACTTCGGTGTCACTGACGCTCGAAGCCGAGGGCTATCAGGTCGCCACCTATACCGATGGGGCTTCGGGCCTGGAAGGTCTGACCGCCGACCGGCCGGACCTCGCCATCCTCGATATCAAGATGCCCCGCATGGACGGTATGGAACTCTTACGCCGGCTGCGCCAGAAGTCCGACGTGCCGGTGATCTTCCTCACCAGCAAGGACGAGGAAATCGACGAGTTGTTCGGGCTCAAGATGGGCGCCGACGATTTCATCACCAAGCCGTTCAGCCAGCGCCTCCTCGTCGAGCGGGTGAAATCGGTGCTGCGCCGCGCCGCGCCGCGCGACCCCGCTGCTGCCGGGGCAAATCCCGGCGCCGAGGCCGCGCCGAGCAAGGCGCTGATCGAGCGTGGTTCGCTGGTGATGGACGAAGAGCGCCACACCTGCACCTGGAAGGGCCAGCGGGTGACGCTGACCGTCACCGAGTTCCTGATCCTGCAGGCCCTGGCGCTGCGCCCCGGCGTGGTGAAATCGCGCAACGCGCTGATGGATGCGGCCTATGATGACCAGGTCTATGTCGATGATCGCACCATCGACAGCCACATCAAGCGGCTGCGCAAGAAGTTCAAAGCCGTTGACGACGATTTCGAGATGATCGAAACCCTCTACGGCGTAGGTTACCGCTTCAAGGAGCAGTAAGAGGACAATTGGCCGTCACCGAAGAGGAGCTGCCGGGTTCCAAGCCCGCATCCGCGGAGGTCGGCATCATGCCGAAGCTCAACCGGATCGCCGGGGCTGTCGGTACCGTCGTGCTCGCGGCGATCAAGCAGATCCAGCGCGCGCTGGCGCTGACGATCTTCTCGAGCCTGGCGCGCCGCATCATCGTCCTGAACCTTGCCGGCCTCGCCGTGCTGGTGATCGGCATATTGTTCCTCAACCAGTGGCGCACCGGGCTGATCGAAGCCCGCGTGCAGAGCCTCCGCGTGCAAGGCGAAATCATCGCCGCGGCGATTGCCGGCGACGCCACGGTGGACAGCGACGTCATCACCGTGAACCCCGACCGGCTGATCGAGCTGCAGGGCAGCGAGGTGGTCTCGCCGCTCAGCTTCTTTGATCCGAGCCTCGAATTCCCGGTTAATCCCGAGCGCGTGGCGCCGCTGCTCCGCAACCTCGTGACCCCGACCCGCACCCGAGCCCGCATCTACGACCAGCAGGGCCTCCTCATCCTCGACAGCGCCAACCTCTATGCGCGCGGCGAGGTGCTGCGGCAGATCACCAAGCCGCAGGACAATGGCAGCTTCTTCCTCAGCGACTGGTGGAACGCCTTTGTCGACTGGCTGCCGGGCGACGATTATCCGCAATACCAGGAGTTCGGCGCCGACGAAGGCACCCGTTATCCGGAAGTGGCGGCGGCGCTGGGCGGCGCCCCGACGGCGATCGTCCGCATCGACCCCAAGCGGCAGCTGGTGGTGTCGGTGGCGGTGCCGATCCAGCGGGTGCGCGCCAATGTCGGCGTGTTGCTGCTTTCCACCCAGCCCGGCGATATCGACCAGATCGCCAGCGCCGAGCGCTGGGGCATTCTGAGAATTGCGCTGGTCGCCGCCACGGTGACGGTGATCCTGTCGCTGCTGCTCGCCGGCACCATTGCCGGGCCGCTGCGCCGTCTCGCCGGCGCTGCCGAGCGGGTGCATTCGACGGTCAACAGCCGCGCCGAGATCCCGGATTTTTCCGATCGTACCGACGAAGTGGGGCATCTCAGTAAGGCGCTGCGCTCGATGACCTCGGCGCTCTACAACCGCATCGAGGCGATCGAGCGGTTTGCCGCCGACGTGGCGCATGAGCTGAAAAACCCGCTGACTTCGCTGCGCTCGGCGGTCGAAACGCTGCCGCGCGCCAAACGCGCCGAGGATCGCGAGCGCCTCAACGCCATCATCCAGCACGATGTGCGCCGGCTCGACCGCTTGATCTCCGATATCTCGAACGCCAGCCGGCTCGATGCCGAACTGGCGCGGCAAAGCGCCGAGCGGGTCGATATCGCGCAACTGGCCGACGCGATGGTCTCCATCCAGAAGGACGTGGCGGCCAACCGCAAGGTCGATGTGGTGCTGGAAAAGCATGTCAGCCGCTACGTGCCGATCGCGCTCGGCCATGACAGCCGGCTGGCGCAGGTGATCAACAACCTGATCGACAATGCCGTGTCGTTCTCGCCCGAGGGCGGCAAGGTGCTGGTGGTGGTGCGCACCAGCGAAGACACCATCACCATCACGGTGACCGATGAGGGGCCGGGCATCCGCGGCGATATCAGCCGGATCTTCCAGCGCTTCTACACCGACCGACCGGACGGTGAGCATTTCGGCGATCATTCCGGCCTCGGCCTCGCCATTTCCAAGCAGATCGTCGAGGCGCATGGCGGCAGCATCGCCGCCGAGAACCGCTCCGACCGCAGCGGCGCGCTGTTCACCGTCAAGCTGAAGCGGGCGGCGGCCGAGAAGCGCCGGTGAGCGACAGCCTCAACATCCATGCCACAGGGCTGGTGCTCGGCGGCATCGGCCTGATCCTCCGTGGCCCATCGGGCTCCGGCAAATCGCTGCTGGCCCTCGACCTGCTCGAGCAATGGGAAGCGCGCGGCTTACCAGCGCTGCTGGTCTCGGACGACCGGGTGGTGATCGTTGCCGGCAACGGCGAGGTCAGCATGCGGCCGGCGCCGAATATCGAGGGGCTGATCGAGCTGCGCGGCCGCGGCATCGTCCGCCGGCCGTTCGCCGCCGAGGCCCGACTGCACCTCGTCATCGACCTGGTCGAGACGCTGGAGCGCATGCTCGAAGAGGATGCATTGGTCACTGAACTCGGCGGTGTCACCCTGCCCCGCGCCCCGGTTCCGCGGGCCGGGGTGATCGACGCGCGGCACCAGTTGCTGCTGATCCGCGAGGCGATCGCCGCCGTCAACGCCCCGCCTCCGGTGGCGCGACAAAAAACCACTTGAATCAGGGCCGCCCAAGGGCAAGACTCCCGGCTCCTCTGGGAAGCCTGTTGCCCGGCCGGAACCTGCGAGACTTTGGGGATACTGCATGATCGGCATGGTTCTGGTGACGCACGGGGCGCTCGCCGTAGAATTCAAATCCGCCCTCGAACATGTGGTTGGTCCGCAGGAGATGGTGGAGACCGTCGCCATCGGCCCCGATGACGACATGGAGGAGCGTCGCAACGACATCCTCAAATGTGTCGACGCCGCCGACCAGGGCCAGGGCGTGGTGATCCTCACCGACATGTTCGGCGGCACCCCGTCCAACCTCGCCATCTCGATCATGCAGCAGCGCGAAGTCGAAGTGATCGCCGGGGTGAACCTGCCCATGCTGGTCAAGCTCGCCCGGGTGCGCGCCGACCTCGAGATCAAGCAGGCGGTGAAGGAAGCCGCCGAGGCTGGGCGGAAATACATCAACGTCGCCAGCGAGACGCTGGGCGGGTAGGACAGCTACCGCCAAGGCTCGCAGTCGGCGTCCCTCTCCCGCTTGCGGGGGTGGGGGGACCAGCCG
>Ga0209902_101257_pt1 | contig 13808 bp, 12 predicted proteins | sample FECB27metaG_FD_188304 | JGI IMG/M metagenome (GOLD analysis project Ga0209902, IMG submission 188304) | Cyanobacterial communities from the Joint Genome Institute, California, USA - FECB-27 (SPAdes) (version 2) | ecosystem: Environmental > Aquatic > Thermal springs > Hot (42-90C) > Microbial mats...
CCCCTCCAGCGGGCTTCGCCCGCCACCTCCCCCACAAGGGGGGAGTTTGCCCACCCGGTTAGGATCGACTACGCCGCCTTGGCCTGCCGCATCTGGCGGTAGAAGGCCGTCTCGAAGTCGACGTAGCCGCCGAACGAGACGGCATCGCCGAAGGGCAGGATCTGGGTCGCCCAGAAGCCGCCGAAGCCGTTCTGCCGGTCGATCCAGTAGAACAGGTTGGCGAGCCCCGCCCAGCCGATGGCGCCCGGCGGGCGGCCGGTCGGGGCCTCCTCGTCGTTGACCATGAAGGTGTAGGACCAGCTCTTCTTCAGGCCCGGGAAGAACTCGGCGTCGTTCGAGAGCGACGGGATGACGCCCGGCAGCATGACGACCTTCTGGTGCGGCTGCAGGCCGTTCGCCACCGCCTGCTCTACCGTCTCCTTCTTCAGCACCCGGCCGTGCGGTCCGGCCCCGTCGTTCAGCCACATGCGGATGAACTTCATGTACTCGCCGACCGACGCGTAGATCCCGTGGCCGGCCATGTCGACTTCCGGGTCGTCCGGCAGCGCGAAGTCGAGCGGGGTCAGCGAGCCGTCGGCGCCGCGCGCGTGGATCGCCGCGGTGCGCGCCTTCATGTCGGGGGTGCGGGTGAAGGCCATGTCGGTGATGCCGAGCGGCGCGAACACCCGCTCCTTCAGCACCGCCGACAGCCGCTTGCCGCGGATGCCCTCGACGACCTGGCCCGCCCAGTCGATGTTGGTGCCGTATTCCCACTTCTCGCCGGGATCGAACAGCAGCGGCGTCATCATCGACGCCCGGCTCGACGTCACCACCGAGGGCTGGCCGTGCTCGGTCGCCATGCGCAGGTAGTTCTCGTTGAAGAAGTCGTAGCCGAAGCCCGCCGTGTGCAGCATCAGCTGCCGCGTCGTGATGGCCGACTTCGGCGCCCTGAGCCGCGGCTTGCCGTCGGCATCGAAGCCTTCCAGCACCTGCAGTTCGCCGATCGCCGGGGCGTAGTCCTTCGCCGGCGCGTCGAGGTCGAGGAGGCCCTCCTCGACGCACTGCATCACCGCCGTGCCGCCGATCGCCTTCGTCGTCGAGAAGATCGCGAAGACCGTGTCGGTGGTCATCGCCTCGTTGGTGGCGAGGCTGCGCACGCCGCGCGCCCCCTCGTAGACGTTCTCCTTCCGGTCGGTGACCATCGCCACCACCCCCGGCACGCGCGCGGCCATGTCGCCGCCGGTGACGCCGTCCAGCACGGCATCGAAGCCGGCGGTCCATCCACTGGTGTTCATCTCGTCCCTCCCACGGGTTTCTTGTCGCAGTCGGCTGTTCTTCTTGGAGTCTCGGCGTCTCAGGAGGCCGGGCGACGGGTCATTGCATGGCAAAGCCCTTGTAGCCGGCCTCGGCCACCTCGGCGCATTTCTGCCGGTAGGTGCCGACGCCGCCCGTGTAGGATAGCACCCGCCGCGGCTTTCCGGGGATGTTGGAGCCGAGATACCAGCTGTCGGTCTTCGAGATCAGCGTGGCGTTCGCCGTCGCGTCGTGGTGGGCGACCCACGCCGCCTCGGCTTCTGCCGTCGCCTCGCACACCGTCTTGCCGTTCTCGCGCATGTACTTGATGCAGTCGGCGATCCACTCGGTCTGCTGCTGCAGGCAGGTCGTCATGTTGCAGAGCGCCGCCGAGGGGGCGAGCGGCACGGCAGTGGTGAAGAGGTTCGGGAAGCCGTGCACCTGCAGGCCCATCATGGTGCGAATGTCCTTGCCCCATTCCTCCTTCATCGAGAGGCCGTCGCGGCCGCGGATGTCGATGCGCGTCAGCGCCCCGGTGCCGGCGTCGAAGCCGGTGGCGAGGATGATGATGTCGAGCTCGTGCACCGTGCCGTCGGACATCTCGATGCCGTTCGGCAGCACGCGGGCGATCGGCGTCTCCCGGCAGTTCACCGCCGTGACGTTCGGCCGGCGATAGACCTCGAGGTAGCCCATCTCGAGGGGCACCCGGTGGGTGCCGAAGCCGTAGTCCTTAGGGATCAAGAGGTCGCACAGCCGCTCGTCGACGAGGCGCTCGCGCATCTTCTCGCGGACGAACTCGGAGACCTCCTCGCTGATGTCCTCGTAGAAGAAGATCTCGGCGAAGGAGGCGAGCCAGAGCTTCAGCGAGCCATCGGCGTGGATGTCCTCGAGCCGCGCCCGCCGCTGCTCGGGCGTCAGCTCCGCCCACGACGGGCCGAAGTCGTATTCGAAGCCGGTGAAGGTGCGCGGCAGCACCTCGCGCAGTTCCTCGAAGCGCTTCTTGTAAACGTCGCCGGCCGCGTCGAAGGCCGGGTTCTTCATCGGCAGCACGTACTGCGGCGTGCGCACGAACACCGTCAGGTGGTCGACGGTGTCGGCGATCGTCTGGATGACCTGGATGCCGGTAGCGCCGTTGCCGACGACGCCGACGCGCTTGCCGGCGAGCTCGACGCCGCCGCGCGGCCAGCGCGAGGTGTGGAAGATCTGGCCCCTGAAGGTCTCCTGGCCCTCGAACACCTTCTCGAGCGGCGCCGACAGCATGCCGCAGCAGGTGACGAGGAAGGTCGCCTCGACCACCGCGCCGGTGTCCATCGTCACCCGCCAGCGGCGCGTGTCGTCGTTCCAGTGGGCGCTGACGATGGTCGTGTCGAACTGGATGTCGCGGCGCAGGTCGAGGGTGTCGCAGACATAGGTGAGCCAGCGCTCGATCTCCGCCTGGCCGGGGAAGCGGCAGCTCCATGTCCAGTTGCGGTAGAGGTCCTCGTCGAACAGGTACTGGTAGATGTAGGACTCGGAATCGAACTTGGCGCCCGGATAGCGGTTCCAGAACCACGTTCCGCCCGGGCCCGAGGCGTTGTCGTAGGCGCGCACCTTCAGGCCTTGGCCGCGCAGCTGGTGGAGCTGGTAGAGGCCGGCGACGCCGGCGCCGATCACCAGCGCGTCCAGGTGTTCGACGCCGTCCTCCGCGGCGGCGCGGGTCTCGGTCACGGCATTCATGCTTGCTGTCCTCCCCTGAATTTCTTATGCGGGAAGGGTGGCGCGGCGCCGGCGGCTAAGCTTGAAGAATCGCCGCGTTGCTTTGAACGATCCGGTCGAAAGCTTGAACGTTCCGGCGGTGATGCCGCCATTGAGGCCGATCTCCACCTCCGGTTTCGTTGCCGTCGGCCCACCCGCGCGCTACCATATCCGGGCACGCCGGCGTCAGACCGGCGGCGGAGGGACGCCTCGATGACCCTGTGTTCACCGGAGAGCCTGCCCGACTACGTGCCCGGGCAGATCCTCGCCCGCAGCGACGGGCTCGGCTGGAAGGGCCTCGCACTGCGCAGCTACGGCTACAAGGGCCAGGACGTCATGGTCCCGGCGATGCGCGACTTCATGCTCGTCTCCTACCGGGTCGGCGTCACGCCGATGCAGCGCCGCTTCGACGGCCGCTGGTCGCAAGCCGTCTGCGGACCGGGAACGGTGTCGCTGCTCACCCGCTCGCAGGTGTCGCACTGGCACTGGACCGAGGACGTCACCGTCACCCACCTCTACCTCACCGAGGCGTTCGTGTCGGCGATCGCCGCCGAGGTCACTGGCCGCGGCGTCGCCGAGGTGACGCTCGGCGACATCCTGCGCACCGACGATCCGATCGTCACCGCCGCCATCGACACCGTCGCCGCCGAGGCGCGCAGCCCGGAGTTCGGCGCCGGGCTCTATGTCGAGAGCATCGGCCGCCAGCTCGTCATCCATCTGCTGCGCAAGTACGCCTCGGTGCGTGTGCGCGAGGCACGGGCGCGCGGCACGCTCCCCGCGGCCCACCGTTCCCGCGCCCAGGATTTCATCGAGGAGAATCTCGGCCGCGCCCTCGAGCTCGGCGAGATCGCCGCCGAGCTCAACATGAGCGCCGGCACCTTCGCCCGGCAGTTCCGCCGCACCACCGGCATGGCCCCCTACGCCTACGTCACCGAGCGCCGCCTCGAGCATGCCCGGCAGCTGCTGGAGGAGACCGACCTGCCGACCAAGCAGGTCGCCGCCACCTGCGGCTTCTGCGACCAGGCGCACCTGACGCGGATGTTCTCCCGCCGCTACGGCGTGACGCCGGCCGCCTTCCGGCAGTCGCGGGCGGGGTAGCGCCACCGGCCGGGCGATGCCGCGCCCGGGACGGGACGGGCTTGCGCTCGTCATCATCAACTTTAGAATCGACCCATGTTGCCGGTCGCCTACGATCCGACGCTGGTGGTCGCCTCGGTGCTCGTCGCCGTGATGGCGGCCTATACCGGCTTGCGCATGACGACGGGCATCGCCGCGCTGTCCGCCCACCGCCAGAAGATCGAGATCGCCAAGGCGGCGGTGGCGCTCGGCGGCGGCATCTGGTCGATGCATTTCGTGGCGATGCTCGCCGTCAGCCTGCCGGTTCCGATCGAATACGACGCGCTGCGCACCCTCGGCTCGGTGCTGATCGCCATTCTGATCACCGGCCTCGGGCTGTTCGGCCTGCACGCCGGCCCGCCCTCGCCCGGCCGCCTCATGGCCGCCGGCACGATGACCGGCCTCGGCATCGTCTCCATGCATTTCGTCGGCATGTCGGCGATCGGCGGCAACTGCGTGCCCGCCTTTGCGCCCGAGGGCTATGTGATCTCGACGATGATCGCCATCGGCGCCTCGATCGGCGCCTTCTGGCTCGCCTATCGGGAGCGCCCGCATGCCCACCTGGCGCTCGGCGCCGTGGCGCTGGGGCTGGCGATATCGGCGATGCACTATTCGGCGATGATCTACACGCGCTTCTCGCTTGCAACCGAGATCGTGCCGATCGCCGAGCCCACGCTGACCGGCGGCGTCCTGGCGATGATCGTCGCGGTCGCCGCCTTCGTCATCTGCGGGCTGTTCCTGCTCACCGCGCTGCCGCTCGGTGAGGCACCGGCGATGGCCGCCGCCGGGCCGGGCGGCGGCAGCGCTCCACCGGCGAGGCCAAGCGGGCTCGCTGCGGGGTGGGCGCCGGCCACCGCCGCCCCGGCTACCGACGTTGCCCATCGCACCGCGGGGGCCGTCGAAGCGGCGGCGCTGCGGATGGTCGCCCAACCGTCGCGCGCCCCCGCGACGCCCGAGGCGAACCGGGGCGGGATCGCAACGGCGGCCCGCAGCGAGGCGGCCGTCGAGGCCCGGCCCGCCGCGCCCGTGCCGGCCGCCACTCCCGGGCGCCTGCCCTACGAGCTCAACAACACCGTCCGCTTCGTGGCGCTCGACGACGTCTCGGCGATCCGCGCCGACGGCCACTACACCTGGCTCAGGCGCGGCGACGGCGAGCTGTTCTGCCCATGGTCGATCTCCAAGGTGGAAACGCTGGTCGACCCGGAGCGCTTCGTGCGCACCCACCGCTCCCACCTCGTCAACATCGGCCACGTCACCGGCTTCTTGCGCGACGGCGACAAGGCGTTCTGCCTGATCGGCGACAGCGACGAGAGCCGCGTCCCCGTCAGCCGCACCCGCGTCGCCGACATCCGCCGCCTGCTCGGCATGGAGTGAGGCGGCGGCCGAACGATCCCCCGTGAGGGCACGATTCCGCGCATGCGTCGACCGCGACCGCGGCCGAACCGCCTCCGCATTTCGTGCAGCAGGACCGCATTTCGTGCACGCCGGCGGACGTTCGCACCCACGCCGGATGCCGCGCGGCGGACCTCTCTTAGACTTCCTCCACGCAGCGCCCCTCCGCCGTCACCGGTCGAGAAAGGGGTGCGCACCGAGGAAGCGCTGAGGAGGACGGGATGATCCCCGCATCGTTCGACTATCACCGGCCCGCGTCGGTGGCAGAAGCCCTGTCGCTCGTCGCGAAATATGGCGACGAGGGCCGGGTCGTCGCCGGCGGCCACAGCCTCATCCCGATGATGAAGCTGCGCATGGCCAACCCGCAGCACCTGATCGACCTGCGCGACGTCGCCGAGCTCAAGGCCGGCATCCGTGACGACGGCGGCACGACGCTGATCGGCGCGCTGGTCACCCAGGCCGAGCTAATCGCCGACGAGACGCTGGCCCGCACGTGCCCGATCCTGCGCGAGGCGGCGCTGCAGATCGCCGACCCGCAGATCCGCAACTGCGGCACCGTCGGCGGCAATGTCGCGAACGGCGACCCCGGCAACGACATGCCGGCGGTGATGATGGCGCTCGACGCGTCCTTCGTCGTCCAGGGGCCGGACGGCACCGAGGAGCTCTGCGCCAAAGGCTTCTACCAGGCGGCCTACTTCACCGCGCTCGGCGACAACCGCATCCTCACCGCCATCCGCATCCCGCGCCCGCCGACGGGCCACGGTTCCGCTTACGTCAAGCAGAAGCGCAAGATCGGCGACTACGCCACGGCGGCGGCCGCCGTGCTGCTGACGCGCTCCGGCGACCGCTGCACCTTCGCCTCGATCGCGCTGACCAACGTCGCCGACACGCCGCTGTTCGCCGAGGAGGCCTCGCGCATCCTCGCGGGCAGCACCCTCGACGCGGCGACCATCGACCGCGCTGTGGCGGCCGCCGAGGCGATCACGCGGCCGTCGAGCGACGGGCGCGGACCGGCGCGCTTCCGCACCAAGGTCGCCGGCCAGATGGCCCGCCGCGCCATCGCGGCCGCGAGCGCCCGCGCCACCGGCTGAACGAGCAAGACGAGCGCCCGCGCGAGCCGCTGAGCGCCCGACACGAGAAGCAACGATACCGGGGAGAACCGCCCGATGGGCAAGATGCACGTCAAGCTGACGGTCAACGGCCGCGCCGTGGAAGCGCTCGCCGAGCCGCGCACGCTCCTCATCCACTTCCTGCGCGAGAACCTCGAACTCACCGGCCCGCACATCGGCTGCGAGACCAGCCACTGCGGCGCCTGCACAATCGATCTCGACGGCAAGTCGGTGAAGTCGTGCACCGTCTTCGTCGCCCAGGCGAGCGGCGCCGACATCGTCACCATCGAGGGCATCGCCCACGCCGACGGCACCCTGCACGCGCTGCAGGAGGCTTTCCGCCAGCACCACGGCCTGCAGTGCGGCTTCTGCACGCCGGGCATGATCACCCGCGCCTGGCGGCTCCTGCAGGAGAACCCGAACCCGACCGAGGAGGAGGTGCGCTACGGCATCTCCGGCAACCTCTGCCGCTGCACGGGCTACCAGAACATCGTCAAGGCGGTGCTCGCCGCCGCCCACGAGCTCTCCGCCGTCAAGGAGGCCGCCGAGTGAACGCCCCCGTCCCCACCCCGATCGAGCGCGCCGAGAAGCTGCAGGGCCTCGGCTCCTCCCGCAAGCGCGTCGAGGACGCCCGCTTCACGCAGGGCAAGGGCCGCTATGTCGACGACATGAAGATGCCGGGCATGCTCTACGGCGACTTCGTCCGCTCGCCCTACGGCCACGCCCGCATCAAGTCGATCAACTCTGATGCCGCCAAGGCGCTTCCGGGCGTCATCGCCGTGCTCACTGCCGCCGACCTCAAGCCGCTCGGGCTGCACTACATGCCGACGCTTGCCGGCGACGTGCAGGCGGTGCTGGCCGAGGAGAAGGTGCTCTACCAGAACCAGGAGGTCGCCTTCGTCGTCGCCGACGACCGCTACGTCGCCGCCGACGCTGTGGAGCTCGTCGAGGTCGAGTACGAGGAGCTTCCCGCCCTCGTCGACCCGTTCAAGGCGATGGACGCCGACGCGCCGGTGCTGCGCGAGGACCTCGCCGGCAAGACCTCCGGCGCCCACGGCGCTCGCCGCCACCACAACCACATCTTCACCTGGGAGGTCGGCGACAAGGACGGCACCCACGCCGCGCTCTCGTCCGCCGAGGTGGTGGCCGAGGAGCTGATCACCTACCAGCGCGTCCACCCCTGCCCGCTCGAGACCTGCGGCTGCGTCGCCTCGATGGACAAGATCAACGGCAAGCTGACCGTCTGGGGCACCTTCCAGGCGCCGCACGCCGTGCGCACGGTGGCCTCGCTCATCTCCGGCATCCCCGAGCACAACATCCGCATCGTCTCGCCGGACATCGGCGGCGGCTTCGGCAACAAGGTCGGCGTCTATCCCGGCTACATCTGCGCGATCGTCGCCTCGATCGTCACCGGCAAGCCGGTGAAGTGGGTCGAGGACCGCATCGAGAACCTGTCGACGACGGCGTTCGCCCGCGACTACCACATGCGCGGCCGCATCGGCGCCACCCGGGACGGCCGCATCACCGCGCTCGACTGCCACGTGCTGGCCGACCACGGCGCCTTCGACGCCTGCGCCGACCCGACCAAGTATCCCGCCGGCTTCTTCTCGATCTGCACCGGCTCCTACGACATCCCCGTGGCGCACGTGACGGTCGACGGTGTCTACACCAACAAGGCGCCGGGCGGCGTCGCCTACCGCTGCTCGTTCCGCGTCACCGAGGCGTCCTATTTCATCGAGCGGATGATCGACGTGCTCGCCCGCAAGCTCGACATGGACCCGGCCGAGCTGCGGCTGAAGAACTTCATCGGCAAGGAGCAGTTTCCCTATACCTCGGCGCTCGGCTGGGAATACGATTCCGGCGACTACCAGACCGCCATGGCGAAGGCGATGGACACCGTCGACTATGCCGGCCTCAGGGCCGAGCAAGCGGAGAACCGCGCCGCCTTCGTCCGCGGCGAGACGCGCTCGCTGATGGGCATCGGCGTCGCCTTCTTCACCGAGATCGTCGGCGCCGGGCCGGTGAAGAACTGCGACATCCTCGGCCTCGGCATGTTCGATAGTTGCGAGATCCGCATCCACCCGACCGGCAGCGCCATCGCCCGCCTCGGCACCATCAGCCAGGGCCAGGGCCACGCCACGACGTTCGCGCAGATCCTCGCCACCGAGATCGGCATCCCCGCCTCGATGATCACGGTGGAGGAAGGCGACACCGACACCGCCCCCTACGGCCTCGGCACCTACGGCTCGCGCTCGACGCCGGTCGCCGGTGCCGCCACCGCGATGGCCGGGCGGAAGATCCGCGCCAAGGCGCAGATGATCGCCGCGTGGCTGCTTGAGGTGCACGAGGACGACCTCGAATGGGAGGTCGACCGCTTCGTCGTCAAGGGCGCGCCGGAGCGGGCGAAGACGATGACGGAGATCGCGTTCGCCTCCTACAACCAGGCGATCCCGGGGTTGGAGCCGGGGCTCGAGGCGGTCAGCTACTACGACCCGCCGAACATGACCTACCCGTTCGGCGCCTACATCTGCGTGCTCGACATCGACGTCGACACCGGCGTCTCGACGGTCCGCCGCTTCTATGCGCTGGACGACTGCGGCACCCGCATCAACCCGATGATCATCGAGGGGCAGGTGCACGGCGGCCTCACGGAGGCGCTGGCGATCGCCATGGGCCAGGAGATCACCTACGACGAGATCGGCAACGTCAAGGGCGCCACCTTGATGGACTTCTTCCTGCCGACGGCGGTTGAGACGCCGGCCTGGGAGACCGACTTCACCGTCACCCCCTCGCCGCACCACCCGATCGGCGCCAAGGGGGTGGGCGAGTCGCCCAACGTCGGCGGCGTCTCGGCCTTCTCCAACGCCGTCAACGACGCCTTCGCCCATCTCGGCCTGACCCACACCCCGATGCCCCACGACCACTGGCGCGTCTGGCAAACGGCGGAGAAGCTGGGGATTACGGCCTAGCGCCGCGTGAGGTGACCCGTCCCTCCCCTGCCAGGGGGAGGGACAGCCGGCGAAGCCGGCAGGGTGGGGCCCGTGAATCCCAATTCAGGTCTGCGTTGGGATTGACGGGCCCCCACCTGCCTTCGCTCTGCGAAGGCTGTCCTCCCCCCTGGCAGGGGGAGGACGCGCTGCGGATCGCTCGGCGGTCACCACATCACGGACCGAACCTCATGACCGAACGAAGGGCCCTCCTTCACCCATGACCCCCGCCCCCCTCCAGTCCGCCCTCGCCGCCGTCGGCTACCTCGCCGACGACGCCCTCGCCATGGCGCTCACCCTCGGCGACATGCTCGGCCGGCCCGTCCTGCTCGAAGGCGAGGCCGGGGTCGGCAAGACCGAGGTGGCGAAGGCGCTCTCCGAAGCGCGCGCCGCCCGCCTGATCCGCCTGCAGTGCTACGAGGGCCTCGACGCCGGCCAGGCGCTCTACGAGTGGAACTACCAGCGCCAGCTGCTGGCCATCCGCGCCCGCGAGGGCGAGGACCCGGACGCCGTCGAGGAGCTCGTGTTCTCCGAACGCTACCTCTTGAAGCGGCCCCTGCTCGAGGCGATCACGCAGGCGGAACCGCCGGTGCTGCTGATCGACGAGATCGACCGCGCCGACGAGGCCTTCGAGGCCTATCTGCTCGAGGTGCTGTCGGACTTCCAGATCACCGTGCCGGAGCTCGGCACCATCCGCGCCACCGCGCGGCCCTTCGTCGTGCTGACCTCGAACGGCACCCGCGAGCTCTCCGACGCGCTCCGCCGCCGCTGCCTCTACGCCTATGTCGACTATCCCGACGCCGAACGGGAGCGCGCCATCGTGCTCGCCCGGCTGCCGCATGTCGAAGCCGAGCTCGCCGGTCAGGCGGCCCGCTTCGTCCGGGCGCTGCGGGCGGAAAACCTCGAAAAGACCCCCGGCATCGCCGAGACCCTCGACTGGGTGGCCGCACTCTCGGGCCTCGGCGTCCGCGACGTGACGGCCGACCCGGCCACCGTGCTCGCCACGCTCGGCTGCCTGCTCAAGACCGAACCGGACCTGCGCTCCGTCACCATCGAGGTGGTGGCCCGCCTCGCCGGCAAGGCGGCGTGATGGGCGCCGCCGCCTCGTCGGGCCCTCCTGCCGGAGCGGCAGCGGACGGCGGCTTCACCGGCCGCATCGCCGGCTTCGTCGCCCACCTGCGCCTCAATGGCTTCGCCCTCGGCCCGGCGGAAGCGATCGCCGCCGTGGACGTCGCCGCCCGCCTCGACGCCACCGACGCCGACGCCGTGCGGCTCGCCTGGAAGACGCTGCTTGTTTCGAGTGAAGACCAGTGGCGGCGCTACGACGCGCTGTTCGAGGCTTGGTGGCACCACCGCGGCCGCGAGCGGCGGCGGCCGACCGCCGGCGGCGTCAGCTCGGTGCACAACAGCCGGTCGCCGGCCCTGTGGGAACGCCACCTCGGCGACCCCGACCGCGATCGCCGCGCCGCCGACCACGCCCCCTCGGCGACGGGGGGCAGCGACGACGCGGCCGACCGCACCGCCCGCACGCCCACCGGCCGCCTCGTCGCCGCCCGTTCGAGCCCGCTCGCCCGCACCGACCTCCGCCACGTCGCCGACCCGGCGGAGATCGCCGCCGCCGAGGCGGAGGCCCGCCGGCTCGGCACGGCGCTGCGCGACCGGCTGAACCGCCGGCAGTTCGTCGCCCCGCACGGCACCCGGCCGGACCTCCGCCGTGCCATCCGCCGCAGCCTTTCGACCGGCGGCGAGCCGTTCGTGCTGCCGCGCCGCCGCCGCAGCCAGCCGCCCCTGAAGATCGTCGCGCTGCTCGATGTCTCCGGCTCGATGAAGCCGTATGTGCGGGTCTTCCTTCAGTTTCTCCGCGGTCTGGTGGTCGGCACGCGCGGTGGCGACGCCTTCCTCTTCCACACCCGCCTGCACCGCGTCGGCGACGTGATCACGGATCACGATCCGATCCGCGCGATGACGCGGCTGGCGCTGACCGCCGACGGCTTCGGCGGCGGCACCCGCTTCGGTGCCTGCCTCAGCGACCTCCACCGCATGCACGGCCGCCGGTCGCTGACGGGCCGCACCGTCGTGCTGGTGCTGTCGGACGGCTACGACACCGGCGCGCCGGAGGCGGTCGCCAAGGGCTTCGCGCGCCTGCAGAAGCGCGTCCGCCGCATCGTCTGGCTGAACCCCCTCGCCGGCTGGACCGGCTTCGAGCCGGTGGCGCGCGCCGTCGTCGCCGCCCGTCCGCACGTCGACCTGTTCGCACCGGCGACGACGCTCGCCGACCTCGCGGCGCTGGAGCCGGCGCTGCGGCGCCTCTGAAAGGGAGGACCACCATGGGCACCGCCCGCTCGGACGTTCTCGACCTCGCCGGCCGCCTCCAGGCCGGCGGCGAGGACTACTGCCTCGTCACCGTCGTGCGTACCGCCGACGCCACCTCGGCGAAGGCGGGGGCGAAGGCGATCGTCGCCCGCGATGGCACGCTGACCGGCTTCGTCGGCGGCGGCTGCGTCACCGGCGCGACCCGGCGGGCGGCGCTCGATGCCCTCGCCCACGGCGCGCCGCGGCTGATCCGGGTGCGGCCGAAGGACCAGGTGGTCGCCGCCGTCGACGTCGACGGCATCGAGCTGCACGCCTCCAGTTGCCCGAGCGGCGGCACGGTGGAGCTCTTCCTCGAGCCGGTGCGCCGGGCGCCGCGCCTCGTCGTCGCCGGTGCGTCACCGATCGCGGCGGCCATCGTGACCATCGGCCGGACCCTCGGCCACCACGTCGTCACGGCGGCGCTGGCCGAGGACCACGGCAGGCTGCCCGCCGCCGACCGGGCGCTGGACGGCTTCGACCTTGGCCCCCTCGCCCTCGACGGCCGTGACGCCGTGGTGGTGGCGACCCAGGGCAAGCGCGACCGCGAGGCGCTCGCCGCTGCCCTCCTGTCGGAAGCCGGCTATGTCGGCATGGTCGGCAGCCGGCGGAAGGTCGCGACCCTGAAGGCCCAGATCGCCGACCGCGTCCCCGCCGACCGCCTCGCCCGCCTCCACGGCCCCGCCGGCCTCGACCTCGGCGCCATCGAGCCCGAGGAGATCGCGCTCGCGATTCTCGCCGAACTGGTGCGGGAGCGGCGGAAGGAAGCTAAGGAACCGGTCCCGGTTTCCGCCGTCGGATGACACCGCTCCATGGGGGCGGTGGACGTGGCTGCCACAATCCTCTATGACTATCTACCTGGTCATCTGAAAGGATGCGGTGAGATGGGCAAGATCAGCCTCGCGGACGCAAAGGCGCGGCTCAGTGAGCTCGTCGATCGTGTCGAGGCGGGTGACAGCATCGAGATCACGCGCCGGGGTAAATCGGTGGCACGGCTGACGGCTGCCGCGACGCCGCGCAAGCGCATCGACGCGCACGCCTTGCGCGCTCTGACCGAGATGCTCCCCCCCTCGCCCGAGAGCGCCGCCGACCTCGTGCGAGCGATGCGGGACGAAGACCGCTACTGATGCACTATCTCGACACGTCCTTGATCGTGGCGGCGCTCAGCAACGAGGTGTCCACACCGCGCGTCCAGCGGTGGTTGGAGGAGCAGGATCCAGCTCAACTCCTGATCAGCGACTGGACTATCACCGAGATGTCGTCGGCGCTGTCGATCAAGCTGCGGACCGGGCAGATCGGCCTCGATGCGCGCGCCGCCATCCTCGCGGCGTTCAACAGGATGGTCACAGACAACCTCACGGTCCTGCCGATCGAAAGCGGACACTTCCGGGCAGCGGCGCGGTACGCAGATCTTCATGACCTCGCGCTACGGGCCGGCGACGCTCTGCATCTCGCCGTAGCGTCGGACCACGGGGCGACCCTCCAGACACTCGACAAGCGTCTCGCGGCGGCGGCCCAGTCGCTCGGTGTTCCGACGCAGTTGCTCGCCTGAGGCCGCCACAACTCCCTTCTCCCAGCCGTGCTGGGAGAAGGTCCCGGCAGGGGGATGACGGCTGCGCGGCAATGCCGCGCGGAAGCGGCGACCGGCGATCTCGCCGAGACCACCCTCGCTTCGCTCGGGCCCTCATCCGCCCTTCGGGCACCTTCTCCCCCCCTGCGGCCGCAGGGCTATCGCATTTGGGCGAGGGCGTTGAGGAGGTAGTCGTTCTCCCAGGCGCATCGCTTGAAGCGGCGGCGGATCGGGGTCTTCGGATCGTCGATGGCTCTGGCGATGTTGAGGGCGCAGCGG
>Ga0209902_101259_pt1 | contig 13783 bp, 14 predicted proteins | sample FECB27metaG_FD_188304 | JGI IMG/M metagenome (GOLD analysis project Ga0209902, IMG submission 188304) | Cyanobacterial communities from the Joint Genome Institute, California, USA - FECB-27 (SPAdes) (version 2) | ecosystem: Environmental > Aquatic > Thermal springs > Hot (42-90C) > Microbial mats...
GCGAAACGAAGTGCAGCGCGATCGGAGCGCAAGCGACGAGCGACACGGTGCGCGGAGAGATACCCCTCATCCGGCCTTCGGCCACCTTCTCCCACAAGGGGAGAAGGCGATCCCCCGCCGCTACGAGTGCCTCGTCAAGGCGTCGCCTCGCCCAGATACTTCTGCCCGGCCTCGGTCGCCTTGAGCCGCTGGTAGTGCGCCGTCACCGCCGGCAGCTCCGGCCGGTCGAACGGGGTCGAGAACCAGCGGTGCGAGGAGAGGGCCAGCGCCAGATCCGCCAGGCTGAGCCGCCCGTTGGCGACATAGCCGCCGCCCTCGGCGAGCCGCGCCTCTGCCATCCGCATGTTGGCCGACCACTTGTCCACCGACTGCGCGATCCGCTCCGGATCGTCAAAGGCCGGGTTTTTGGCGAGGAACGCCGTCACTGCGTAGAGCCACGAAGGCAGGAGCTCCGTCGCCTGCCAGGTGAGCCACTGGTCGACCAACGCCCGCTGCCGCACCTCCTCGGGCCACAGGTCGCTGCCGGATTTCTGCGCGAGATAACGCATGATGGCGCTGCTCTCCCACATGACGAACCCATCGTCGACGATCACCGGCACCGTGGCATTGGGGTTGAGCGCGAGGAACTCCGGCACCCTGGGGTCGCGATGCGGCATCCCCCAGATCTCGTGCTCGTAATCGATGCCGCAGAGGTCGGCCGTCCACAACACCTTGCGGACATTGCTCGAGGTGACCCGACCGAGGATCCTGAGGCGCGTCATGGCGTATCGGCGCTCATATACTTCTGCCCTTCCGCCGTCGCCTTCAGCCGCTCGTAGTGCTCCTTCACCGCCGGCAGCTCGGGCTTGTCGAACGGGGTCGAGAACCAGCGGTGGGTCGAGACGGCGAGCCCTATATCGGCGATGGATAGCCGACCATTGGCGGCAAAGCCTCCGCCCGCCGCAAGCTGCGCCTCGAGGATCTGCATCCTCGCCGTCCAGTTGCGGATCGAATCGGCGATGCGGGTCTCGTCGGTATAGGCGGGGTTCTTGCGCATCAGCGCATAGACCGCATAACCCCATTGCGCGTTGAGCTCGGCCACCTGCCAGGTCAGCCACTGGTCGACCAGCCCGCGCTCCTTCACCGCCACCGGCCACAATCCGCTGCGGCGCGATTCCGACAGGTAGCGCATGATGGCGTTGCTCTCCCACAAGACGAACCCGTCATCGATGATCACCGGCACCTGCGCATTGGGGTTGAGCTTGAGGAATTCCGGCGCCCTGGGGTCGCGATGCGGCATCCCCCAGATCTCGACCTCGTAGCCGATGCCGATCAGGTCGCAGGTCCACATGACCTTGCGCACATTGATCGAGGTCACCCGACCCAGGATGCTCAGCGTTCCCATACTCACGTCTCCTTAACCTCACCCGGCAAAGCTTGCCGCCTTTTTGCATTCTGCAACCGCCGGTTAATCACTTGTTTACCATCCACTGGGTAATTTTTGCCTATGGGCTCGGTGCGTTTGCGCGCACCCAAGAATAACAAGGGTACGGTCCGCGTGGACGGGTTGCTGCAGTTCTTCAACCGCCTCGGTTTGGCGCGCGTCGCCGCCATGGCCGTTATCGCCGTGCTGATGCTGGGGTTCTTTGCCTTCCTCATCATGCGCGCCTCGACGCCGCCGCTGGCGCCGCTCTATTCCGGGCTCTCCTTCGAGGATTCGGCGGCCATCGTCTCCGAACTCCAGACCCAGAACGTCAACTACGAAATCCGGGGCGAAGGCGACACCATATTGGTGCCGCGCGACCAGATCACCCAGATTCGCATGTCGGTGGCGCAGAACGGCCTGCCCAACAAGGGCCAGGTCGGCTACGAGATCTTCGACCAGCAGTCGACGCTGGGCGCCACCAGCTTCGTCCAGAACATCAACAACGTCCGGGCGCTCGAAGGCGAACTCGCCCGCACCATCTCGTCGCTGGCCCGCATCAAGAGCGCCCGCGTCCATCTCGTCTTGCCCGAACGCGCCCTGTTCAGCCGCGAGCAGAAGGACCCCACCGCCTCGATCGTGCTGTCGGTGCGCGGCGAACTCTCGGCCGGTGAAATCCGCGCCATCCAGCATCTCGCCGCCTCCGCCATCGAGGGCCTGACCCCGGCGCGCGTCTCGGTGGTCGACGATACGGGGCGCCTGCTCGCCTCCGGTGCCGGCAACGGCCCCGAGGATGTCATCGCTGGCGAGACCGAGGAGCGTACCCTCAATGTCGAGAATCGCCTGCGCAGCCGCGTCGAAGACCTGCTCGCCAATATCGTCGGCTCCGGCCGCGCCCGGGTGCAGGTTTCGGCCGAGCTCGACCTCAACCGGCTGAGCAAGACCTCTGAGACGTTCGACCCGAACGGCCAGGTGATCCGCTCCACCCAGACCCGCGATCTCTCCAACACCGCCCAGAACGGCGATAGCGGCCAGGTCAGCGTCTCCAACGAACTGCCCGGCGCGTCGGCCAATTCCGGCAGCGGCAGCTCGACCATGGAGCAGGGCTCGACCACCGAAGAGACCACCAATTTCGAGATCTCCAAGGTCACCGAGACGGCGCTCACCGAAGCCGGCGGCATCAAGCGGTTGTCGATCGCCGTGGTGGTCGATGGCACCTATGTCGCCGACGCCACCGGCAACTCGGTCTATACCCCGCGCGCCCAGGCCGAGATCGACCAGATCACCTCGCTGGTGAAATCCGCCATCGGCTTCTCCGACGCCCGCGGCGATCAGGTGCAGGTCGCCAACCTGCAGTTTGCCGATCGCCCTGAACTCGCCGCCGCCGGCACCAGCGAGCCGGGCTTGCTCGACTTCACCCGCGACGACCTGATGAACGGCGCCGAGATGGCGGTGACCCTGTTGATCGCCCTGGCGCTGGTGTTCTTCGTGCTCCGCCCGCTGCTGAAGCGCGTGCTGGCCCCCGAGGGGAAGACTTTGGCCCTCCCCGCCAGCGCCGAGCTCGGCGGCGGCCCGGCCCATCACGGCCCGGGCGATTTCGGCTCCAACGCCATGGTTTCCTCGCTCCCCAACCTCAATGGCGGCAACTACGTCGAGGAAGACGAGCAGCCGCGCAAAGCCCGCGTTCCCGCCTGGATGAACAGCGCCAAGGCGATGGGCGAGACCCAGGCCAATACCTTGAAGACCGTCGGCGAACTGGTCGACGAAAACCCCAAGCAGGCCGCACTGATCGTGCGCGACTGGCTGGCGAGCGCCACGTGAGGATGAACTAGATGGCCGCCGCAGCCGCACTCGACCAGACCACCGACCAGGTGCTGAGCAAGCAACTGGTCGTCGGCGCCAACGCCAGCCAGCGCGCTCTCCTCGGTGATGAGAAGGCCGCCGTGCTGCTCCTGGCGCTCGGCCCGGATTTCGGCAAGCCGATCCTCGAAGAGCTCGACGAGATGGAAATCCGCCAGCTGTCGCGCGCCATGGTCAAGCTCGGGCCGATCACCCCGGATATGCTCGATTCGCTGCTCATCGAGTTCGTCACCCGCGTCTCCTCCAACGGCACCATCGCCGGCAACTCCGACACCACCGAGCGCCTGCTGCTGAGCTTCTTGCCGCAGGATCGCGTCGACTCGATCATGGAAGAAATCCGCGGTCCGGCAGGCCGCAACATGTGGGAGAAACTGAGCAACGTTCAGGAGGATATTCTCGCCAGCTATCTGAAGAACGAGTACCCGCAGACCATCGCTGTGGTGCTTTCGAAGATCGCCACCGATCACTCCGGCAAGGTGCTCGCCGCCCTGCCCGAGGAGCTGGCGATGGAAGTGGTGCAGCGCATGCTGGCGCTCGATCCGGTGCAGAAGGAAATCCTCGAGAAGATCGAGACGACGCTGCGTACCGAGTTCATGTCGACCCTCAGCCACACCAAGCGCCGCGACAGCCATGAGCAGATGGCCGAGATCTTCAACTCGTTCGATCGCCAGACCGAGGCGCGCTTCATCACCACGCTGGAGGAACGCGACCGCGACGGCGCCGACCGCATCAAGGCGCTGATGTTCACCTTCGAGGATCTGGCCCGCCTCGAGCCCTCGGCGATCCAGACGCTGGTGCAGAAGATGGACAAGAAGGAACTCGGCCTGGCGTTGAAGGGCGCCAACGACACGGTCAAAGAGGTGTTCTTCGCCAATATGTCGGCCCGCGCCGGCAAGATGCTGAAGGACGACATGGAAGCCATGGGCCCGGTTCGCCTGAAGGATGTCGACGAGGCGCAGGGCCGCATGGTCGCCACCGCCAAGGACCTCGCCGCCAAGGGCGAGATCATCATCACCAAGGGCAAGGCCGATGAGGAGATGATCGGCTGATGAGCGCCGCGCCCGCCAAGTTCACCTTCGATCTCGATCTTGGCCGCCGCCAGGAGCGCAACTCGCTGGTCACCGAGACCGCCATGGCGAGCCTGCTCGAGGAGGCCCGCCGCGAAGGCCGCGAGGCCGGCCTCGCCGAGGGCGAGCGCACCGCCGTCGCCAGGGCCGCCAAGGCCGAAGCTGCCGCCGCCGAAGCCCTCGCGGTGCGCGTCGCCGCCATGGCCGCCAGCATGGACGATGCGCGCAAGCAGACCATTGCCGAAGGCGTCGAGCTGTCGCTGTCGATTGCGAGGAAACTCGCTGGCGGCCTCATTGCCCGCGAGCCGACGGTCGAGATCGAGCAACTGGTGGCCGAGTGCATGGCAACGCTCGATGGCGTGCCGCACCTCGTCATCCGCTGCGACCCGGCGCTTGCCGACGCCGTCCGCGACATCGCTACAGCCAAGATGACCACCTCCGGCTTCACCGGCCGGCTGGTCGTCCTCGGCGACCCCGACATCGCCATCGGCGATGCCCGCATCGAGTGGGCCGATGGCGGCGTGGTCCGCGACATCAGGAAGCTCAGCGCCGAGATCGACGCCCGCATCGCCCAGTATTTCGCCGCACGCGGCATCCGACTTAACGAGGAGACCGAGCAATGAGCACCGGCGATACCGGGGTCACCTTCGAGGAAATGGCCGCTCCCGGCCGCGAGGGCTACACCCCGCCCGGCGAGAAGACCGCCGCCGACCTCGAGGCCGTATTCGACGTTCCCGTCCGCATCTCGGTAGTGCTCGGCCGCGCCAAGGTGCCAGTGGCGAGCCTGCTCAAGATGGACGTCGGCAGCGTCGTCGAGCTCGACCGCCAGGTCGGCGAAGCCGTCGAAATCTACGTCAATGACCGCCTCGTCGCACGCGGCGAAATCGTCCTCGTCGAGAACCGTCTCGGCGTCACCATGACCGAAATCATCAAGGCGGCGTGATGCTCGGACGCATGGACAATTTCGAGGCGGCAATCGGCAGTCGGCAGTCGGCAGTCGGGCCAAGACAAGAGACTGCATCAGTGGGAGGCTGTCCGATTGCCGACTGCCGACTGCCGATTGCCGGCTCTGCAACAACGCGAGAATCCCAATGCGGCTACTGATCGTCGGCGCCCTCGAAGGCCAGCTCACCACCGCCACCAAGCTCGCCATGGATGGCGGCGCCAAGGTGGCGCACGCCCCCTCGATCGAGATCGCGCTCGCTTCGTTGCGCGCCGGCCGCGGCGCCGACCTGCTGCTGGTCGACGTGATGATGGATATCGCCGGGCTGATCGCCGGGCTCGATGGCGAGCGCATCGTCATCCCGGTGGTCGCCTGCGGCACCGAGAGCAATGCCGCCGCCGCAGTGAACGCCATCCGCGCCGGCGCCAAGGAATATATCCCGCTGCCGCCCGACGCCGAGCTGATCGCCGCCGTCATCGCCGCCGTCGCCCGCGAGTCCTCCGATTTCCTCTATCGCGACCCGGTGATGGCCCGCGTGGTGAAGCTCGCCGAGCAGGTCGCCCCGTCCGAGGCCTCGGTGCTGATAACCGGCGAGAGCGGCACCGGCAAGGAGGTGATGGCGAAGTACCTTCACTCCCGTTCGAAGCGCGCTTCCCGCGCCTTCATCTCGATCAACTGCGCCGCCATCCCCGAAGCGCTGCTCGAGAGCGAACTGTTCGGCCACGAGAAGGGCGCCTTCACCGGCGCTGTCGCGCGCCGCATCGGCAAGTTCGAGGAAGCCTCGGGCGGCACCCTGCTGCTCGACGAAATCAGCGAAATGGACGTGCGCCTGCAGGCCAAGCTCCTCCGCGCCATCCAGGAGCGGCTGATCGACCGTGTCGGCGGCACCAAGCCCGTGCCGGTCGATATCCGCATCATCGCCACCTCCAACCGCAACCTCAGCGAAGCGGTGAAGGACGGCAGTTTCCGCGAGGATCTGCTGTTCCGCCTCAACGTGGTGAACCTGAAACTCCCGGCCTTGCGTGAGCGCCCCGGCGATACCGCGGCGCTGGCGGACCACTTCGTCGACAAATACGCCAAGGCCAACGGTCTTGGCCGCCGCGTGCTCTCGGCTGAAGCCCGCGACGCGCTGCTGCGCGCCCCATGGCCGGGCAACGTGCGCGAGCTCGAAAATACCCTCCACCGCGCCGTGCTGCTGTCAGGCGGCGAGATCATCGGCCCCGACGCCATCGCCATGCCCGATGGCACTGGCCTCAGCGAGGTGGTCGCCATGGCCTCGGTGGCAACGCAGGCCGCCCAGACCGCCGAGACCATCTCGCGCGCCATGGTCGGCCGCACCGTCGCCGACGTCGAGCGCGACCTGATCCTCGACACCCTCGACCACGTGCTGGGCAACCGCACCCACGCCGCCAATATCCTCGGCATCTCGATCCGCACCCTGCGCAACAAACTCAACCAATACGCCGACGAAGGTTTGGCCGTGCCGGGCCCCGGCGAACAGCGGAACAGCGCGGCGTGACGCGCTCACCGGTGCACTTGGCCCACCCCCACCCTCATTCCCTCCCCACAAGGGGGAGGGAGGCGCTCTCTGCACCTTCCGTTCCATCGTCTCCCTCCCCCTTGTGGGGAGGGATCAAGGGTGGGGGTGGGCCAAGTGCTCTGACTTCAGGACCTATGCATCGTGGCTGATCTCTCCGCCCCCGGCCCATCCGGCCTGAAGCTTCCGACCTTCTCGATCCAGGGGCTGTGGAAGTCGTTCGGCACGTCCGATATCGGGCTCGCCATCGGCATTATGGGGATCATCGTCGTCCTCATCGTGCCGCTGCCGCCGCTGCTGCTCGACCTGTTGCTGGCCATCTCGATCGTCTTTTCGGTGCTGATCCTGATGACGGCGCTGTTCATCCAGACGCCGCTCGAGTTCTCGGCCTTTCCAACGGTGCTGCTGATCGCCGCCATGTTGCGCTTGGCGCTGAACCTCGCCACCACCCGCCTGATCCTCGCCGAGGGCCATAACGGCACCGATGCCGCCGGTCACGTCATCGAGGCGTTCGGCAACTTCGTCATGCGGGGCAACTTCGTCATCGGCGTCGTCGTCTTCGCCATCCTGATCATCGTCAACTTCATCGTCATCACCAAGGGTTCGGGCCGCATCGCCGAAGTCGCGGCGCGCTTCAACCTCGACGCCATGCCCGGCAAGCAGATGGCCATCGACGCCGACCTCTCGGCCGGCCTGATCGATGAGACCACCGCGCGCAAGCGCCGCGAAAACCTCGAGGCCGAGAGCGCCTTCTTCGGCAACATGGATGGCGCCAGCAAGTTCGTGCGCGGCGACGCCATTGCCGGCCTGTTGATCACCTTCATCAACATCATCGCCGGTCTCGTCATCGGCATGCTGCAGGAGGGCCTGAGCTTCGCCGAAGCCGGCCACAACTACACCCTGCTCACCGTCGGCGATGGCCTCGTCAGCCAGATCCCGGCCCTGATCGTCTCGACCGCCGCGGGCCTCCTGGTTTCGAAGGCCGGCGTTACCGGCTCGGCCGACAAGGCGCTGGTCGCCCAGTTCACCGGCTATCCCAAGGCGCTCGGCATGTCGGCCGCCGTCATCGGTGCGCTGGCCCTGCTGCCGGGCATGCCGATCATCCCGTTCCTGGCGCTTGCCGCCGGCTGCGGCTGGCTCGCCTTCAAGTCGGGCAGGAAGAAAACCGCAACCGCCGATCGCGCCATCGTCGAGGCTGCCATGGAGCATGCCCAGGCCAACCCGGTCGCCACCGAAGCGCCGATTTCCGACAGCCTCAGGATCGACGAGCTGAAGCTCGAGCTCGGCTATGGCCTCTTGTCACTGGTCAAGGAAGACGACACCGGCACCGATCGGCTCACCGAGCAGATCAAGGCGCTGCGCCGGCAGCTCGCCACCGAGCTCGGCTTCATCATGCCGCCGGTCCGCATCCTCGACAACATGCAGCTCGAGCCGAACGACTATAAGGTCAAGATCAAGGAGGTCGATGCCGGCCGCGGCCAGATCTTCGCGCACCAGCTGATGGTGATGGATCCGATGGGCCGGGAGATCAACCTGCCCGGCGTCCACACCACCGAGCCGACCTTCGGCCTGCCCGCCACCTGGATCGAGCCGGCTTTGCGCGACGAAGCCGAGCTCCGCGGCTACTCGATCATCGACCCCTCGACGGTCATCTCCACCCACCTCACCGAGGTGCTGAAGGCCAACGTCTCGGATCTGCTGAGCTATGCCAACGTGCAGTCGCTGCTTGCCGGCCTCTCGAAGGATCAGCAGAAGCTGGTCGAGGACATCATCCCCAGCCAGATCTCGGTCTCGGGCGTGCAGCGCGTGCTGCAGACCCTGCTCATCGAGCGCATCTCGATCCGCGACCTGCCCACTATCCTCGAAGGCATCGCCGAGATCGCCGGCCCGGGCCGTACCGCCCAGACCATCGCCGAGCACGTGCGTTCGCGCCTCGCCCGCCAGCTCTGCGCCGCCAATCTGGGGCCGGACGGCAACCTGCCGCTGCTCACCCTGTCGCCGCAATGGGAGCGGGATTTCGCCGAGGCGCTGGTGGGCGACGGCAATGACCGCCACCTCGCCATGGCCCCGTCGCGCCTGCAGCAGTTCATCGTCGGCATCCAGCAGGGCTTTGAGAATGCCGCCCAGATGGGCGAAATCCCCGTCCTCATCACTTCCCCCGGCATCCGCCCGCATGTCCGCGCCATCATCGAACGCTTCCGCCCGCAGACCGTGGTGATGAGCCAGAACGAAGTACACCCGCGCGTACGGCTGAAGACGATCGGGAGCGTCTGATCGAGCCGGAAACCAGGAAGCGTGGGCCGCACCAGTAGTTTTCCGGGGTGGCGCCCGGAACCACGCCACGCCAGCGTGCATTATGGTCCCGCGTCACCCCACGAGCCCCGATGAAGCTCTTCCGCTGCGACCATTGCGGTCACCTGCTCTACTTCGAGAACACCCGCTGCGAGCGCTGCGGCCGTGCGCTCGGCTATGGCCCGCTCACCAACAACCTGTTCTCGCTCGATGGCGGCCCCGGGATCTGGATGGCGCCGGCCTTCTTCAACCGCTCCTTCGTCTACTGCGCCAATGCCGCGCATGGCGCCTGCAACTGGCTGCTGCTGCATGCGCCGGGCGCCGATCCCTACTGCCTCGCCTGCCGCCACAATGGACTGATCCCCGATATCAAGAACCCGGTCGATCTCGGCCGCTGGCAGGTGATTGAGCGCGCCAAGAAGCGGCTGATCTACTCGCTGCTGCGGCTGCATCTGCCGCTCGCCACCCGCAACGAAGACCCGGTGCACGGCCTGAGCTTCAGGTTCCTCAACGAGGAGGTTTCGCGCGCCCCGGTGCTCACCGGGCACGACAGCGGCATCATCACCCTGGCGCTGAAAGAGGCCGATGACGCCGCGCGCGAATACCGCCGCACCCAGTTCAACGAGCCTTACCGCACCCTGCTCGGCCATTTTCGCCACGAGATCGGCCACTATTACTGGGATCTGCTGATCGCCGGCCGCCCGGCGCATCAGGAGTTCCGCACGCTGTTCGGCGACGAGAGCGCCGACTACGAGAGCGCGCTCGCCGCACACTACGCCAACGGCGCTCCCGCCGGCTGGCAGCAGCACTACATCTCGGCCTACGCCACCTCCCATCCCTGGGAAGATTTCGCCGAGACCTTCGCGCACTACCTGCACCTCGTCGACACCACCGAGATGGCGGCCTCCTTCGGCCTCAACCTCCGGCCCGCCGTCGACCAGAGAGGCGAACTGACCGCCCGGCTCGACTACGACCCCTATGACGATGCCGACATCGACGAGCTGATCGAGAATTGGATTCCGCTCGCCTCGCTGATGAACAATCTCAACCGCGCCGTCGGGCAGCACGACGCATACCCGTTCGTCCTCACCCCCGAGGTGATCGCCAAGCTCGGCTTCGTCGCCCGGCTGGTGCATGATGCCGGCACCGTGCAATGGACCGTCCCCAGCGCCGCCGGGCCGATCCCGATCAACGTCCCCAGCGGCCCAGCCGAGTTGCCCCGTACCTGAGGCTGGAGCGGTCGGCGCTGATGTGATCTCTATCCGGCATGCACGACATCACGCTTCTCACCGTTCCGGTGTTCTCCACCCTTTGCAACGCCGCCTTCGCGCTGCGCCGCGAGGTCTTCGTCATCGAGCAGCAGATCCCCGAGGCTGAGGAATTCGACGCCGACGACCTTACCGCCACGCATCTGGTGGCGATTGCCGCCGGCAATGTCGTCGGCACGCTGCGTATCATATGGACGCCGGAGCACGTGAAGCTTGGCCGCGTCGTCGTTGCGCAGCTCTGGCGCGGCCAGGGCATCTCCACCCGGCTGCTCCGCCACGCCATGGCCCTGGCGCGCGACAAGGGCGAGAGCCGCTTCTATCTCACCGCCCAGCACGACAAGCTCGCCGTCTACGAAAAGCTCGGTTTCGTCGCCTTCGGCGAGCCGTTCGACGATGGCTCAGGCATTCTCCACCTCAAGATGAAGACGTACTGAGGCGGATGGCCGGGGACAAGCAGTACCAGAACTGCCCCAACCACGGCTTGGTGCTGGCAGTGAGGAAGCGATGGCCACGGTTGTTCCATTGGGCGTTCGTGCTGGTCTCGTTTGGAACCTCCTGGCCGGACTACCCCTACCGTTGCCCCAAATGTGGTCGGCTCACTGAGCGGCCTGAGGATCAGCCGCTCTAGGCCGCGCTCCCGCAGCCGCGCCCCGGCGAAGAGACTACCAAGCCCTTACCGAATTAATTCAATCTTTACCGGTTAACCCGGCAAACCGCGCGCCGCCGTCAATTCTCCGCTAGCTTGCTGGACGTGGGGCGCCTCGCCGCCCCGACAGAACGCTGGGAGGCGTGGAAGGCCGGACCTCGGAAAACGGGGCCGGCCTTTGATTTTTGCAGCGACGAGAAGCAGTCGTGGTCGAGCTGACCCACCGCGGTCACCCCACCCACATCCCAGCGAAAGCTGGGACCCATCTATCCTCCGGCGCAGGTTGAGAGCTGGGTCCCTGCTTTCGCAGGGATGACATCCTCGCCAATGCCGCCCAATCACAACAGCCTAAGCCAGCTTCTTGACCCAAACCGAAACCTCGTCGCCGCTGCTCATGTCAGCCTGGACGATCCCGTCGATCATGAAGCTGGGTGATACGTGGATGCCGTTCTGCCGGGCATAGCGCGCATCCCAGCGGGTCGATTTGTCGAGCAGCGGCTCGTCGAACGCCGCCATCAGCCTGAGCCCGGTATAGCCTTCGATGCGCCGGATCAGGTCGTTGGGCGTCGCGTCGCGGTTCGGCCCGGTAGCATGCCGTTCGAACTCGAACTCCTCGCGATGCTCGTAGACCGCCTGCATCACCTGCCTCGCCGCCGCCTTGCCCGCCGGCAGGCTCGCCGCGGCATAGATCGCCCTGACGATCACCGGCGAGAACATGTGCCAGGGCTGCGAGTGCAGCCGGATCTTCACCGTCAGCTTGTCCTCGCCCACTGCCGCCAGCAGCGGCTCGAACTTGCCGAAGGCCTTGGCCGAGTAGGGACAGGTTGGCTCGAGGAACACCTCGAACTGTCGCGGCCCATGGCCCCATACCAGTGGATCGACCCGGAACTCAGCCACGGCAAATACCTCTCATCAAATCAGAGCGCCAAGCTACCCGACCCGGCGGCCTGGCCTATCGGACATTGGTTGAAGTTCGCGCAGACCAAACTGAAAACGGTTGCCCGGTTTGATTTCCGGGGGACCGGAACGCTCGCCTCGTGGTGACGTTGTGTCTGCATCGGGCCGTGCGGCACGCCACAGCCAAGCGATGTGCCGCACGGCCTTGTTCATGAACCCACGAACGAGAGAACCTTAAATGTTCCGTACCCTTATGACCACCACTGCCGTCGTCGCCCTGCTCACTGCAGGCGCCATGGCCCAGGATGCCGCTGCGCCGGCAACCGAGGCTCCCGCCACCACCGAAGCAACGCCGGCCGAACCGCTCGACACCTCGATCCTCGCTTCCGGCTACACCGTCACCGACAAGGATAACCTCGCGACTGAAATTATCGGCAAGCAGGTCTATTCCTCGTCCGCGGCGGACGCCGAGCATATCGGCGACGTCAATAACCTGGTGATCGGTGAAGGCGGCGAAGTCGCCGCTGTGGTCATCGGCGTTGGCGGCTTCCTCGGCATCGGCGAAAAGAACGTTGCCGTGAACTATGCCGAGCTCGAGTGGATCACCGCCGAAGACGGCAGCGAGCGCTTCGTGCTGGCGACCACCAAGGAAGCGCTGGAGACCGCCCCGAACTTCGAGACCACGGATGACGCCGCCGACGCTGCTCCGGCGGATACGACAGCACCGGCAGCCGACGCCAATGCCCCTGCGGCAACCGCTCCGGCTGACAACGCCGCTCCGGCCGATCAGAGCACCGCCCCGGCAGCCACCACCGCGGCCGGGCCGATCGACCGCGCCACGTTGACCGATGCGCCGCTCACCGCTGAAGAGCTGATCGGCACCAATGCCTATGGCCCGGGTGACGAGCACCTCGGCGCCATCGGCGACGTGATCCTCGGCGCCGATGGCAAGGCCGTCGACGCGGTGATCATCGATTTCGGTGGTTTCCTCGGCATCGGCACCAAGCCGGTGGCCGTTTCGGTCGAGAACCTGCGCTTTGCCACCAACGCGAACGGCGACAAGTTCCTGTTCCTCAACGTGACGCGCGATCAGCTCGACAAGGCCGTGGCCTACAACAAGGACACCTGGGAAGCCGAGCGCGACGCCCAGCTGCTGAAGACCGACGTTCTGCAGTAAGCATCCGCCGTCGCAAGCGCGAAAGGCCCGCTCCGGCGGGCCTTTTTCATCGTCTGACGGCGAAGAGCCTCAGCGGCGGATGTGCCGCAGGCGGCCGATCTCGTCGTATTCGGCCTGCTCGGACTTGGCTTCCGCCGCAGTCTCGCGGCCATGCTCGCGCTGGTCCAGCAGTTCGACCTTCTTGAGGTCCTCCACTGCTTCGGCCAGCGCATCCTGCGCCGCCTCGAGATTGCCCTTCATGTCGTTGGCCGAGGCCAGCAGGTTGTCCCTGCGGGCGATCGCCGCCTTGGCGAAGGTCGAATAGGCGAAATGCGCGATATCCGAGATGCCGGTCTTCTGCTGCTCGATTTCGATCTGCTGGTCGAGTTCGGCGGCCATCCGCTCGAAATCGGCAATCATCATCTCGATCTGCGTGACCTGCCGGCGCTTCTCGTCGACCTGAAACTTCTTAAGCCGGATCAGGCTCTCGCTGCGCGACTTCATGACTTGTACTCCTTACACCTCAAGTCATTCACTTCACTGACGCGGTTTGCTCGCCCACCTTGTCCAGAATTGCTTCCAGCATGACATAGCCGTCGGCAATCGAGGTGCGTTCTTCCCGCTGCTGGCTCAAAAACGCCTCCAGCGCCGGGTTGATCGCGATGGCACGGTCCACGCCTGGATCCGATCCCTTCCGGTATGCCCCCAGCCGGAT
>Ga0209902_101260_pt1 | contig 13779 bp, 11 predicted proteins | sample FECB27metaG_FD_188304 | JGI IMG/M metagenome (GOLD analysis project Ga0209902, IMG submission 188304) | Cyanobacterial communities from the Joint Genome Institute, California, USA - FECB-27 (SPAdes) (version 2) | ecosystem: Environmental > Aquatic > Thermal springs > Hot (42-90C) > Microbial mats...
GGCGGGGGTGACGACATGGTGCATCATGCCGCCCACCCGTTATGTTCCATCCATGCCGCGCAGCTTCCCTTGGCGAGATCGCGGACGCGGCCGATATAGGCCTGGCGCTCGGCGACGGAGATCACGCCGCGCGCGTTGAGCAAGTTGAAGATATGGCTGGCCTCGATCGCCTGTTCATAGGCCGGGATCGGCAGCTTCCTTTCCAGGCACAGCTCGCATTCGGCGGTCGCCTTGCGGAACAGGTCGAACAGCCGGTCGGTATCCGCCACCTCGAAATTCCAGGTCGACATCTGCCGCTCATTCTCGAGGAAGATATCGCCATAGGTCACGCCGCGGCCGTTGAAATCCAGGTCGTACATGCTGTCGACGCCCTGGATGTACATGGCCAGCCGCTCCAGCCCATAGGTCAGCTCGCCCGCGACCGGCTTGCAGTCGAAACCGCCCATCTGCTGGAAATAGGTGAACTGCGTCACCTCCATCCCGTCGCACCAGACTTCCCAGCCCAGGCCCCAGGCGCCGAGCGTCGGGCTTTCCCAGTCGTCCTCGACGAACCGGATGTCGTGCTTGGCGAAATCGATGCCGATCTGCTTGAGCGAACCCAGATAGAGCTCCTGCAGATTGGCCGGGCTCGGCTTCAGGATCACCTGATACTGGTAATAATGCTGGCCGCGATTGGGGTTCTCGCCATAGCGGCCGTCGGTCGGGCGGCGGCACGGCTGGACGAAGGCGGCGTTCCACGGATCGGGACCCAGCGCACGCAATGTCGTCGCGGGGTGGAAAGTGCCCGCCCCCATTCTCATATCATAGGGCTGAAGGATCACGCAGCCCTGCGCGCTCCAATAGTCATGGAGCGTCAGGATGAGTTGCTGGAAACTCGGCGCCTTCGAATCGGTCAATTTCCGGCCTTCGCAGATGCAAAAAATCTCGCGCGAGCCTTTGGCGGATGCATCCCTGATGGTCAAGAACCACAGGGCTTGCGCTGGCGCGACCGGCAGGCTCTACTCTTGATGAACCGCCCGATATTTCCGAACAAGGACAAGTGGATGAAGAAACTCTTCGGCGCATTGCTGGCTTATGTCGGGCTGATCGCGGCGCCCACCGCCGCACAGGCGAAGGACGCGGATCCCGCGCTTTGGGTGGTTAAGGACAAGGATACCACCATCTACCTCTTCGGGACGGTGCATATCCTGAAGCCCGGCCTGACCTGGTTCGACGATGCGGTGAAGACCGCGTTTGATGCGTCGGACGAACTGGTGCTCGAAATGATCGAGCCCGATCAGGCCGAAATGCAGAAACTGATGGTGGCGAAGGGCATCGATCCGGACGGACCGCCGCTCACCCAGAAACTCTCCGAGCCCGCGCGCGCCAACTATATCAAGGCGATGACGGACCTCGGCGTTCCCTATCAGCAGTTCGAGGCGATGAAGCCCTGGATGGCGTCGATCACATTGTCGCTGCTGCCACTCGGCAAGCTCGGCTACGACCTCAACAGCGGCGCGGAAAAGGTGCTGACCAAGGCCGCGCAACAGGCCGGCAAGAAACTGGGCCAACTCGAGACTGCGGAGGAGCAGCTCGGTTTCTTCGACAATCTGCCGGAGGACAAGCAGATCGCCTATCTCAACGCGACCGTCGACGAGATCCCGAACATGGGCGAAACGATGGAGAAGATGGACGCAAGCTGGGCGAATGGCGATCCCAAGGCGCTGGCCGCTCTGATGAACGAATCGACCGAACTGACGCCCGAGCTCAACAAGATCCTGCTGACCGACCGCAATGCGCGCTGGGCGGCCTGGATCGACAAGCGGATGGAGACCCCGGGCACCGTGTTCGTCGCGGTCGGCGCAGGGCATCTCGCCGGCAAGGGCAGCGTTCAGGACCAGTTGAAAGCATATCGGATCAAGGCGAAGCGAGTGAAATACTGACCTTGCCCGCCGATCCGCGGGCCGGCCGCCAAGGCCGGATTGTTCATTGCGCCGCCACGTCGGCCTATCGATAAGGCGGCCATGAAGCGGCTTCTGCTCCCCCTGCTGATATTGGCCAGTTGCACCGCGGCGCCCGCCGGCCCTCCCCCGCGGCCGGCGCTGTGGGTGCTGTCGGATGCCGATACGACCATCTACCTGTTCGGCACGATCCACCTGCTGCCCGAAGACACGCGATGGCGCACCGCCGCATTCGACGATGCGGTGGCGCGTTCGCAGCAGCTGGTGCTCGAAATCGCGCCCGACGGCATCGCCGAACAACAGGCCGAAGCAATGCAGGCGCTCGCCTACTCGCCCGGTCTGCCGCCGCTTGCCGAACGCGTGCCGGCGGACAAGCGGGCAGCGCTCGAGGCGCTGCTGAAGCGGAGCGAGATCCCCGCCGCATCTCTCGACGGCCTGGAAACCTGGGCCGCCGCGCTCGCCCTGGGTTCCGCGACACTGCGCAGCCTGGATGTCAGCACGAGCGAGGGGGTCGAGCAGCAGCTCGGATCCAGCTTCAAGACCGCCGGCAAGTCGATCGCCGCGCTCGAAAGCGTCGACAGCCAGATGCGGCTGTTCGACGGGTTGCCGGAAGAGACGCAGCGCCGATTTCTGATCAGCGTGATCGACGGCGCATCGGACAGCAACGCATCCTTCGCAAAGATGATCGCGGCCTGGTCGAGCGGCGATGTCAGAAAGATCGCCATCGCCTTCGACGGCGAGATGCGGCGATCGCCCGAACTAGCCGAAGCCCTGTTCAAACGCCGCAACGCTACCTGGGCGGACTGGATCCGCAAAAGGCTGGACGCGCCGGGCACCGTGATGGTCGCGGTCGGCGCCGGGCATCTGACGGGCGACGATTCGGTACAGGCGATGCTCGCCGCCCAGGGACTGAAGGTGAAGCGGATCCAATAGGCCCGCACTGCTTGCATCGCAGCGCCGTTCCGCCTATAGGCGCGCGCTTCCCGTCATGGTCATCCCTGGAGGCGTGGCGGGATTGTACAACCAGCATTTGGAGACATGCATATGAGCGATCAGCTTACGCTGTCGGCCGAAGCGCGCGATCGGGCTGGCAAGGGAGCCTCCCGTGCCCTCCGCCGTGAAGGCCGCGTGCCCGCCGTCATCTATGGGAACAAGGAAGAGCCCGTCTCGATCCACATCGAGGAAAAGTTCCTGATCAAGCAGCTTTCGACCGGCCACTTCATGAACACCGTCGTCATGCTCGACATCGGTGGCAAGGCCGTCCGCACCCTGCCCAAGGACGTGGCGTTCCACCCCGTCACCGATCGCCCGATGCACGTCGATTTCCTGCGCATCAGCGAACATGCCAAGGTGCATGTCGAAGTGCCCGTGAACTTCGTCGATGAAGAGAGCTCGCCCGGCATCAAGCGCGGCGGCGTGCTCAACATCGTCCGCCACGAGCTCGAGCTCGTCTGCGACGCGGCCGAGATCCCCGATCAGGTCGATATCTCGCTGGCCGGCTTCGACGTTGGCGATTCGATCCACATCTCCGCAGTGAAGCTGCCCAAGGGCGTCTCCTCGGCGATCACCGATCGCGACTTCACCATCGCCACGCTTGTCGCGCCGTCGGCGCTCAAGTCGAGCGAAGGCGACAACGAGACCTCGTCCGAGGGCGAGTAATCGCGCAACGCCTGTTTCCCGTCACCCCATCGCCGGGGTGACGGCAACGGGCCAACGAGCACGAGCCAATGCAGATCTGGGTCGGTCTCGGAAATCCCGGTGCGCAATATTCGATGCACCGGCACAATGTCGGCTTCATGGCGATCGACGCGATCGCGGAAGTCCACGGCTTCTCGCCCGTCCGCAAGGCCTTTCAGGGCTGGACGCAGGAAGGCCGCATCGGATCGCAGAAGATCCTGCTGCTCAAACCCGCCACCTTCATGAACGAGAGCGGCCGCGCCGTCGGTGAGGCGATGCGCTTCTACAAGCGCGACGTGGCGGACGTGACGGTCTTTCACGACGAGCTCGACCTGGCGCCCTTCAAGGTGAAGGTGAAGACCGGCGGCGGCACTGCGGGCCATAACGGCCTGCGCTCCACCGAAGCGCATATCGGCAATCCATTCCGCCGCGTCCGCCTGGGCATCGGCCATCCCGGCCACAAGGACCGGGTAACCGGCCATGTGCTCGGCAACTACGCCAAGGTCGAGATCGAACCGCTGTCCGACATGCTCGGCGCGATCGCGGCCGAAGCGTCGTGGCTGGCCGATGGCGACGATGCGCGCTTCATGAACGAGGTGGCGTTGCGGCTTCAGGATTGAACCGCAGATTGACCCTAATCGTCATTGCCGCGAAAGCGGCGCTCAGACAGATTCCGATGTCCGCCGGCGCGGGCACGACACCGAAGGAATAAAGCACCATGGGTTTCCGCTGCGGCATCGTCGGGCTTCCGAACGTCGGCAAGTCCACTCTCTTCAACGCGCTGACCGAGACCGCGGCGGCGCAGGCAGCGAATTATCCGTTCTGCACGATCGAGCCCAATGTCGGGAACGTCGCGGTTCCCGATGCGCGCCTGCAGGCGCTGGCCGGGATCGCGGGTTCGGCCAAGATCATCGAGACGCAGCTCGGCTTCGTCGACATTGCGGGGCTCGTGCGCGGCGCCAGCAAGGGCGAAGGGCTGGGCAATCAGTTCCTCGGCAACATCCGCGAGGTGGACGCGATCGTCCATGTGCTGCGCTGCTTCGAGAATGACGACATCCAGCATGTCGACAACAAGGTCGATCCGATCGCCGATGCCGAGACGGTCGAGACCGAGCTGATGCTGTCCGATCTGGAGAGCCTGGAGAAGCGCGTCCCCAACTATGCCAAGAAGGCGGCGCAGGGCGACAAGGAAGCCAAGATCGCGGCATCCGTGCTCGGCCAGGCGCTCGAGCTGCTGCGCGACGGCAAGCCCGCCCGGCTGACCGAGCCCAAGGACGAGGAAGAGAAGCGCGTGCTGGAACAGGCGCAGCTGCTGACCGCCAAGCCCGTCCTGTACGTCTGCAACGTCAATGAAGAGGATGCGGCGAACGGCAACGCCTTCTCCGCGCGCGTGTTCGAAAAGGCGAAGGCCGAAGGCGCGGAAGCGGTCGTCGTCTCCGCCGCGATCGAGGCGGAGATCGCGACGATGGCGCCCGACGAGCGCGGCGAATTCCTGGCCGAGCTGGGCCTTGAGGAAACCGGCCTCGCCCGCGTGATCACCGCGGGATACAAGCTGCTTCACCTGCTGACCTTCTTCACGGTCGGCCCCAAGGAAGCGCGTGCCTGGACCGTCGACATGGGTGCGAAGGCGCCGCAGGCGGCCGGCGTGATCCACACCGATTTCGAGCGCGGCTTCATCCGCGCCGAGACCATCGCGTTCGACGACTATGTCGCGTGCAAGGGCGAAACCGGCGCGCGCGACGCAGGCAAGCTGCGTTCGGAAGGCAAGGAATATGTCGTCAAGGATGGCGACGTGATGCTGTTCCGGTTCAACGTCTAGGAGCTGAGCTGCCGGGGCTCTACGAACCCCGGTCGGCGGCAAGCGCATAGGCGGTATTGAGCGCCATCGCGAAGAGCTGCGCACGCGGATAGCGCAGGTCGTCCGGCGGACCGTCCGGTTCGACATGAGTCGTCACGCAGCTCGCCACGCCGATGCCGAGTTCCGCGTCGATCCAGGTCGCGCTGCGGGTCGACATGGTCGATCCCGGATGCCCCCAGACTTCGCGGCCCGCCCAGGCGCGTCGCTCGAGGCCGAGGCCGTATTCGGTGCCCAGGCTCATCGCGAAATAGGGTTTCGCGGACGGCTTCATCGTCCGGCCGGTCAGGTCTTCAAGGGTGATGCCGAGCGGGCTCTCCCGGTCGAGCAGGCTGCAATAGATCGCAATGATATCGGCGGCGCTGGCGATGCCGTCGCCGGCACCGAAGGCCCAGCCGAGATGGGGAGTCATGTCGACCGGCACCGGATCGCCGGGGAGCGTCGCATAGCCGCGCATCACCTCTCCATCGGGGACGATCCCGCCAAAGCCGGTATGGCCGAGCCCGAGCGGCGCCACGATCCGTTCGGCGCACACGGCGCCATAGGGTTGTCCGGCAACCGCCTCGATCACCATCGCGGCGATGATCCAGCCGGTGTTGCAATAATCGAATCGTTCGCCGGGTTCGAAGATCTGCCCCTGCGGCCATGCCAGCGCGATCAGGTCGCGCGGCGCGATGTCGAGCCGCATGTCGAACCGGGGCCCTGCCCCCAGCAGGAATTCACCCAGGCCGGAGCTGTTCATGAGCAGGTGGCGCACGGTGATCCGGCGATCGATCGGCAGGTCGAGATGGAGATGGACCGGGTCGTCGAGATCGAGCAGCCCGTCACGCGCCATCAGGAACAGCACCATCGCGGTGATCGTCTTGCTCTGACTGCCGATGTGGAACAGGTCGCCCGGCTGAACCGCGCGCCGCCTGCCCAGATCGGAATGTCCCGCGGTAAAGGTCACGCGGCCGATACCGGCGACGTCGATCGTCAGCAATGCGCCAAGATTGCCGAGCCGATCGACAAAATCGTCGACGACGCGCGCGCAGCGGCCGAGCGCATCGCCCGAAAAACTGGAATTGGGCTTGAAATTAAGGTGCTGGGTCATTGATTTCCCTGTGATCAGCTGATGTCGGCCAAGATCATGCGCATTCCGGCCATCGCTTCGCCCGGCGTGTAATCCAGCTTGAAATCGGCGGGTGGCTCGGCGCCGAGCAGGTGGCGCGCGAAGAAATTCCAGAGGCGCTGAAGCACGTAAGGGCTTTCGCCAAGGACACCGTGACCGGCGCCGGGCACGATGAGCTGGTCGAAATCCTTGCCCGCCGCGATCAAGGCAGCGGAAACCGCAAGCGTGTGGCCGGGATGGACATTCTCGTCCATGTCGCCATGGATCAGGAACAGCTTGCCCTGCAGCTGATGCGCGACCGCGGCGTTCGATTGGGTATCGCGCTCGGGCGTGCCGGGCCGCCCCCCATATTTGTCGATCCAGTGCGCGATATAGTTGCGATTGTCGTGATTGCCGCAGACCGAGACGCCGGCCTTGAACATATCGGGATAGTCGAAGAGCGCCCGTGCGGTCGCGTGGCCACCACCCGACTGGCCGAAAATGCCGATCCGGTCGCGATCGAGAAAGGCGTGGCGCTGGCAAAGCTGCTCGATCACCGCGACATGATCGCTGAGCTGCGGCTCAAGCATGCGGCCCTGCCCCACCTGGTGAAAGGTGCGATCGCGATTGGGCATGCCGCGGGTCTCGAGGATGATCCCGACCATGCCGAGTTCGACCACCGACTGGAGCATGACCGCCATGCCGTTGGGAAAGCGGCGGGTGTACCAGTTCAGTTGCGGCCCGGGGTAGATATAGTCGACCAGCGGATAGGAAGCCGTCTCGTCGAAGTCGGAGGGCAAGTACATCGCACCGAACAGGCGCGTCACGCCATCGGCGGCCAGCGCCTCGAACGGGCGGGGCTTGGGCGCCGCCCAATGCGCGTCGATATCGAGCGCGGCAAGCTCGACCTGCCGGCCGGTCGCGATCTCGATCAGGACGGTTCGGGTCGCCATGTCCGCGCGCCCAAGGCTGGCAACGACATGGCGGCCGTCGGGCGAAACGCCACCGCGGGCATAGGATGGACGAAACGGCTTGAGCTGGTCGACGCCGGACACCGGATCGGACTTGATCGCAACGTCCCCATCGATGGCGAACAGCGTCTCGAAGCCGCTGCCGTCGAAATCGATCGCGCATAGCCGGCGCTGGCCGAGATCGCTGGCATCGTCGAAACCGCTGGCAAGGAACAGGATCCGCCGCCCGGCTTCGTCGACATGGACGATTTCGCGTACCATCCACGTGCCTTCGGTGATCCGGTTCTTCAGCGCGCCGCTCGTCAGATCGTGAAGATAAAGATGACCCCGGCCGTCGCGCTGCGAGTACCAGATCAGCTCGCCGGATCCGTGCAAGGGACGGACCATGGGCTGCCCGATGATCATCGGATGCACGTCGATCCAGCCGGTCTCGACCGTTTCGGACAGGATCGTCGCGACCTCGCCCGTGTCGAGATTCATCGCGACCAGCGCGACCGCCGAGGAGAAGCGATCCCAATCGAAGAAATAGAGGCTGTCGCCCGCAAACCAGGCGCCGCGATAGAAAAAGGGCGAAAAGGCCTGCACGATCAGCGACCGGCCGGCCGAGCTGACGGACCGGCCACTGGACAGGTGGAAAGCGACGAACTCGAGCTCCGGCAGCTCATGATCGGGGCCCGCGACTTTGAAGACATGCGGGATCGCGCGTTTGCCCTCCGCCGGTGCATTTTCGACCAGTCCGCTTTCGGGCAGATGGCGCTCGTCGATCCGATGGGTGGCGAACCATTCGGAATCGGCCGACCACAGCCCGCACGGCATCGGCATCTTGCGGATCGACACCGGCATGGTCGCCGATTCCGGAATCTCGCCATAAGCATGATAGCGCTCACCGTCGGGCGTGAGCTGGCTGGCGGTGCCGGTCGCACGATCCTTCACCCAGATCGCATGATCCTTCAGGATGCACGCATGCATGCCGTCCGGCGAATGCAGTGCCATCGCCGGATCCAGCGCCCCCGCCTTGACCAGGGTCGGGCCATCGATCGCGACATGATAGGTGTCGGCGGCCAGCATCACCACGAGCGTACCTGCATCGGGCATATCATATTGCGCGGTCGCCAGATCTGCCGATGCCACGTCCTTGCCGCTGTGGCCGGAGATGAGTGCGGCGAGCACATCGATCGCGAGCACGGGCGCAACGGTTCCGCTTTCAGTGTCAGCGATCCTGGGATGGTTCGCCTGACGGCCATCCGCATCGACTTCGGTGACGCAGAAGAAATACCGTCGATCGTCGATCCAATAACCGTCGCCGATCGCGCCGCTGAGCCTGGCGCCGAGCTTGGGCGGGGTGAAGGCTGCGGCGCGCGCATAGCGTTCCGCGGACAGGATTGTCTTGGCAGTGCTCATGTCAGGCTCCCTGAGGCATCATGTTTCCATCGGATTCGACGGCTGCCGCCGGATGATCGACGCCAGGATCGGTGCGGGTCGCGATCCAGAAGCTGAGGCCGGCGAGCAGGGCAAACGGCGCGCCGACCGCCGCCATGGCATGGCCCAGCATCATCTCCCCGCCGAGCAGGTTGCTCACGAAACCGACCAAAGGCGATCCGATCGCGCCGGTTATGGAAATCAGCACGAGATAGAGCCCCATGGTAAGCCCGCGCAGTTCGTTGGGGATACGAAAGCTGATGGAGATGACGGCGATCGAGATCGCGATTCCGCTGGCGATCGCGAACATCGCGTTGAACGCGGCAAACCAGATGACGTTCGGCGTCAGCGCCATGAATGCGGCCGGTGCGCAGAGCGCCGCGGCGATCGCGGCGGGCAGCATCAGCAGCCGATCCCCGCCCCTGTTGCGTGCGAAATTGACCAGTGCGCCGCTGGCGGCAAAGCCGATCACGCTCGTCACAAGCATCTGGATGCTGAAGCCGATCGCGAAATCGCCGGGCTCCAGATCGTAGAGACGCATCAGGGCCGGCGCGAACCAGACGTGGATGGCGCTGACGGCCCCGGCAAGGAACGTCAGGCCCGCGAAAAGAGGGATCAGGAAGCGACGATATGCCCAGAGATTGCGCAGCGATCCACGACCGCGTTCTCCCATTTCCATGCGCGCGGGTTCGCGCATGGCGAGCACCAGCGGCAGCAGGCACAGGCCGAGTATCGCGAACAGCAGCGGAACGGCACGCCACGGCGCCAGACCGTGCAGCGCGTCGGGATCGGCGGCGACAACCCCGACCAGGCTCGAATAACCCAGACCGCCGACCAGCAGCGCCCCGACCTGCCCCAATGTCTGACCCATCGGATAGCTCATGGTCGCGAAGGCGCGTTTCGATGGTGCGAAATGATCGGCCACCAGCGACATCGCCGCCGGATAGGTGATCGCATTGGCGACGCCCAATATGGTCTTGGCCGCGGCCAGCATCCAGAAATCGGTGGCGATCCCGGTCAGCGCCAGGCCGCCGCACCACAGGATCATCGCGACGGCCAGCATGCGGACGCGCACCAGCCGGTCGACCAGCATGCCCATTGGCGTCGCCAGCAGACCATAGGCGACGTAGAACGACGTCGCATGGGCCAGGCCCAGCTGAACGTCGGTCAGACCCAGATCGTGCTTCATCGGTTCGGCCAGAAGGCCGACGATCTGCATGTCCATCGTCGTGAAGACCGCGATGGACGCAAGCACCAGCAGGGCATAGCGGGCACGACCGGGGCTCGGATAGGACGATGCGTCGTTCGGTGGGATCATCTCGACGCCTCCTCGATCAGCCGACGATACATCTCAGCGACGAACCGTCACGCGGAGACCGGCGGTCAGCGGACGCAAGGTGACGTTGGGATTGGGCGAACTCGGCGTCTTGAGAATGATGGCGCGGTTGTCGGTCAGGTTCTCGCCGTAAATGGCTATGCTACCCCAGGACGTGTCGAGGCCGATCGCGGCATCGAGCGACGAATATTCATCATTGAGCGCAAGCAGCGGGTTCAGTCCGCCATTGGCGAACGCGTTGGGCGAGCCGTCGGTGAACTGGCCGTCCACCCGCACATAGGCCTGATTACTGCCGCCCATGTCCCAGCGATATTCGAAGCCGCCGGACAATTTCCATTTGGCAAGGCCCGGCAGCGTATCGCCTCTCGCGGCGGGCACGATGATATTGGTCGGCACGCTGTCGATCCTGCCGTCCTGTATCGTGACACTGCCATAGACGTTCAGCCCCCTGACCGGCCTGGCCGCCATTTCGAATTCGATGCCCCGAACGCTCGCCTTGCCCGCATTGGCGATGAAACTGCGCCGATCCGAGATGCGCAGGCCGTCGATCTGGATATTCGTCCAGTCGATGTAGAAGCCGGTGAGGTTGAGCGTCAGCGCGCCGTCCATCCAGCTCGTCTTGGTGCCGATCTCGTAATTGATCGTCGAATCGGGCTCGTAACCTTCGGGGATCACATAGTCGCCGGGATCGACCTGGCTCGGCCCGCGATTGGCGTTCACCTGCCCGATCCGGAAACCCTTGCTGACATTGGCGTAGAACAGCAGATCCCGGTCGGGCTCGTAGGAAAGGCCTGCCCGCCAGGTGGTGTTGGTCCCCGACGCGCGATTGCTGAAGCTGACCGGCGCGAAATAGGTGAAGGTCGCGAAATCCAGCACGCGCCGGTTCTTCTCGTCGTAATCGGCGGTCGTCCGGAACACGCGCGCACCGCCGCGCAGCTTCAGCCCCTCAACGATCTCGTAGCTGGCATCGGCATATGCCGCCAATTCGCTCGACCGCGTGGTGATGTCGGTATCGAAATAAGCGTCGCTGCCGATCGCGCCGCCGAACAGGGCGTTCAGGCCGGTCAACTCGATCAGATAATCGGGGACCCCGGTCCTGCGCTTGATGTAAAAGCCGCCGAGCACCCATTGAAACGGCGATTCCGCATTGGATACCAGCCGCGCCTCCTGCACGAAGAAGCGCGAATTCCAGGGATCGTTCCGGGTGATCACGGGCAGGCCGAGGCCGAACAGGTCGCCCAGATCGGAAATCAGCGCGGTCTTGCTCTTCTGATAGGTGGTGGACGAAGTCAGCGTGGCGAAATCGGCGATCTCATAGTCGATCGACAGATTGTAGTTGGTGATAGTGTTCGGACGCCCTTCGGCGACCGACGCGGACCGCTTGAACCTGCCCAGCGCTGGATTCCAGCCATCGGCGTCTTCCGGGTCGCTGTCCTGATGGAAGACTTCCGCCTTGATCGCGAGCGCATCGCTCGGGGTCCAGCGCAGCGCGGCCCGCCCGCCCCAGTCGATAGAGTCGTTGCGCGTGCCGAGCGCAGCATTCTTCACCCACCCCTGTTCGTCGCGATAATAGCCGACCACGCGCAGGGCGAGCGTGTCGTCGACCAGCGGCATGTTGACCATCGCATCATAGCGCTGCCGAAGGGCGCCGCCCTTGGTGACGCCGAGGTCGACACGGCCCGCGGCTTCGAAGCGCGCGGCATCCGGCTTGTTCGTGATGATCCGGATCGTGCCGCCCAGCGAACCCGAGCCGAACAACGTGCCCTGCGGGCCGCGCAGCACCTCGATCCGCTCCACGTCGAACAGGCGGAGATCTGGCTGGGCGGCGGCGGCGAACGTATCGGTGACGGGTGTGTCGTTGACATAGACCGCCACCGGATCCTGCGTGTTGCCGCCCGTGACGCTGGTCGCGATGCCGCGAATGTTGAAGACCGCCCGGTTCCTGGTGGCCTGGTTCATGGTGAGACCGGGCACTGATCGGGCAAACCCTTCGAACCCGTCGATTCCCCGCGCCTCGATCTGGTCTTGCGAGATCGCCGTGATCGCACTGGGCACGTCCTGGACAGTCTCTGCGCGGCGATTGGCGGTGACGATGATGTCGCCGTCATTGGCGACCGGCGTGGCGCCAGCCGTCTGCGCAGATGCGGGAACGGCCGCGCAGCACAGCAAGGCGATCATCGATGTCGAGCCAAGCTCCAGTCTCTTCATGTCACAGTCCCCATTTTTTTCGACGCTTGACCGGTCGATTCTTTTTTAGGTTGGTTGATCAAACTATATAACTGCCGCTAGGGTGAGCTTGTCAAGCCCGGTTGGGATCGCGCTCGAAGCCGCCCAAACCGGAGAACATGTATTGGGCCGACGGGATTTCGGGACAGCAGAGCCATTCCGTCCGTGGATGGATCGCCCTATGGCCGCTGGAGGAGGCGAGGATGCGGGAAGTTGACGAATCGAACACCGAGGCCCGGCGGGTACAGATCATCGAGGCGGCTACCCGCTGCCTTGCGCGAAACGGTGTGGCCAAGACGAGCATCAACGACATCTGCCGCGAGGCCGGCATGCGTTCGGGCCATCTCTATTATTATTTCGAGAACAAGGATGCGGTTCTCGAAGCGGTGCTGCTGCACAATCGCGAGGCCGTCATCAACTCGGTCGAACACATGCTCGACAGCGGTGACCTCGCGTCGCGGATCTTCGACGTCCATGTGAAGGCGGAACAGGGCCGCCTGTCATATGGACTGACCCCGGCCGTCCGCATCGAACTCGAATGCTATTTCCAGCGGCTCGCCGCCGACGACGCGCGCGTGGCGGGCGTTTCCGACCGCATGATCGTTGCGATGCGCAATGCCGCAGAATCGGCAGTCGCGGCAGGCCGACTGTCGAAGGACCTGAACATCGACACCTTCGTCGATGCCGTGGCGCTGATCTGGCAAGGCCTGTCCTACAGCCGCCTCATCCCCGATCTCGATATCGAGGCCATGCGCCGGGCGGTGCAGCTTCTTCTTGCGCCCTGGCTTACCGGCGACAGCGATACACCCGCCGCCGATGGCGGAAAGGACCCAGCCGCCGGCTGACCGGCCTATCCCGATCGCGCTGACACGAAGCCATGCAGACCTTCCCTGCCCATGCGCGAAGCAAGGGTGGCCAAGACGTCATTGTTCTGTAGCATGACGCAGCCAAGGGAGGTCGTCGTGTACAGATTGCTGCTCCCCCTGCTCGCCGGCCTCGCCCTACCCGCCTGCGCCGCGACCGCGCCGCCCGCATCGACCAACGCGGTCGAACGGCGCCCGCCCGTCACCATCCTGATCTCGATCGACGCGCTGCACCCCGGCCATCTCGGGAAGGGCGACACGCCCCATCTCGACGCGCTGGCGGCGGGCGGCGTCAAGGCAACCATGCGGCCGAGCTTTCCGGTGCTGACCTTTCCGAACCACGCCACGCTGGTCACCGGGCTCAGGCCCGACCGCAACGGCATCGTCGCCAACATCTTTTAC
>Ga0209902_101262_pt1 | contig 13702 bp, 11 predicted proteins | sample FECB27metaG_FD_188304 | JGI IMG/M metagenome (GOLD analysis project Ga0209902, IMG submission 188304) | Cyanobacterial communities from the Joint Genome Institute, California, USA - FECB-27 (SPAdes) (version 2) | ecosystem: Environmental > Aquatic > Thermal springs > Hot (42-90C) > Microbial mats...
CCACGGGTGCGCAGCCAATCGACTGCCGCTTCCATGTCGCCACCGGTCTCCTCGAGGGCCTTCTTGCAGTCCATCATCCCCACGCCGGTCAGTTCGCGGAGCTCTTTAACCTGCTGAGCGGAAACAGCCATTTGATATCACCTTTCCGCGGCCCCGTTCCGGAGCCGCGCCATTGTTCGAATAGGTAACCCGGAGGGAACCGGATTAGTTGGCGGACGACGTGTCGGCGTCTTCGGCGCTGAGCGCCGGCTCTTCCGGAGCTTCGGCAGAGGCACCGAGATCGGCGCCACGGCCGGCGGCCGAACGGCCGATACCGTCAATGGCTGCGCGCGACACCAGCGAGCAGTAGAGCTCGAGGGCGCGAGCCGCGTCGTCATTGCCCGGAATGGCGAAATCGACCGTGTCGGGATCCGAGTTCGAGTCGACGATCGCGATCACCGGGATACCAAGGCGCTTGGCTTCCTTGATGGCGTTCGCTTCCTTGTTGGTGTCGATCACGAACAACAGGTTGGGCAGGTTGCCCATGTCCTTGATGCCGCCGAGGTCGCGCTCGAGGCGCTCCTGCTCACGGGAAAGGAGCAGCAGCTCCTTCTTGGTCAGGCCGTGGCCGCCATCGGCCTGCTGGGCCTCGAGCTCGCGCAGACGGGCGATCGAGTTCGAGATGGTCTGCCAGTTGGTCAGCGTGCCGCCGAGCCAGCGCGAGTTGACATAGTACTGGGCGGACTGGCGGGCAGCCTCGGCCACCACCGGCGCGGCCTGGCGCTTGGTGCCGACGAACAGCACGCGGCCGCCGTCAGCGACGGTGTCCGAGATCAGCTGCAGCGCGCGCTGCAGGGCCGGCACGGTCTGGCTGAGGTCGAGAATGTGGATGTCGTTGCGGACGCCGAAAATGTGGCGTTCCATCTTCGGGTTCCAGCGGTGCTTCTGGTGGCCGAAGTGAACACCTGCTTCGAGCAGCTGACGCATGGAAAAATCGGGCAATGCCATGGAAGGCTTCCTTTACCGGTTATTGCCTCCGCGAGCGTTTGCGACGGGATACCCCCGCCACCGGTTGGAGCCATCGGCCTTAGTGCCACGGCGCCGCGCTTCGCGTGTGAATTACGCCCGGTTGTCCGGACGCGCCGCGCATATAGGGGGTTTTGCTGTCATAGGCAAGCGTCGCGCCGTCAGCTATCAAACCCGGCATGAGCGAGCTTCGACTAACCTACATTGCTGACGACGACGAGAACCGGCTTGGCACCCTCGTCGTGCTGGCACAGTCAGGCGGCTTCGCAGGACGCGCGGAAAGTTACGTGGCACTCGATCCGCTCCTGAAGTTCGTCGACGACCTTGGAACCTACCCTGTCAACGCCGGGACCGGCATCACCTACTACACTGGCGTGATCGAGGACGAGGTGCGCATTTCTGTCACTCCGCTGACTTCGCGCGGGCACCTGAAGGTTACGGTCGAGCTGCGGCACCGCCGCTGGTGGGAAGATCGGCAACTACCGCAGGTAGCTACGCTCCAGATGGCTACCGACTATGCCGCCCTCGAAACGTTCCAGAGAGAACTCAGCCGGCTGGGATTGGAAGAACAGGTCGAAGCGGTCCTGGCCGGGACCGCTTAGCCCTCGCGGCGGGCAGCTCTCGACGCCCCTGCCCTTCGGCGCTAGGTTGCCCGCCTCCGTGCCGATCGCTTCGATGGCCACGCGGCCCAGAGGCCCGGCGTCAGCGTCACTACTCGATGAGGGTTTGGCATGGCCTTGCTTACCGAACAAGCATTCGAACCGCTGCGCTCCGGGTTTGCGGGCGAGATCGTGACGCCGCAAAGCGCGTCCTTCGGCGATGCCCGAACCGTCTTCAACGCCATGATCGACCACAGGCCCGCGGCGCTCGCGCAATGCGAAACGACCGAGGACGTGGTGGCGGCGCTGGCTTTTGCGCAACGCCACGGCCTCGAGGTCGCCGTGCGGGGCGGCGGGCACAGCGTTGCCGGCAAAGGCAGCGTCGACGGCGGCCTGGTGATCGACCTCAGGCGAATGAACGCCGTTTCGGTTGACCCGGACCGCAAGACGGCGCGGGTCGGTGGTGGCGCTACCATGAGTCATCTCGATCGCGGTACCCAACCGCATGGGCTGGCGACAACCGGCGGGCGGGTTTCGACGACAGGCGTCGGCGGGTTCACGCTGGGCGGCGGCACGGGTTGGCTGGACCGCAAGTTCGGCCTTGCCTGCGACAATCTGCTGTCCGCCGAGGTTGTTACCGCCGACGGCAGGATCGTTACGGCCTCGGAAACTGAGAACCGCGAACTGTTCTGGGCTCTGCATGGCGGCGGCGGCAATTTCGGCGTGGTGACCTCACTGACGCTGCGCCTCTACCCGCTATCGAACGTAACCGCTGGGTTACTGTTCTGGTCGCCGGAACAGGGGCCGGAAGTCCTGAGGCAGTTCCGCGATTTCCTCGAGGCGGCACCCGACGAAGTGGGAGGTGGCGCCATCTACGTGACAGGCCCGGAAGCAGATTTCGTTCCTGCCCCGCTGGTCGGCAAGCTCGCCTTCATCCTGCTGGTGGTGTTCGCCGGCGGCGAGGAAGAGGCGCGCAGGGTGCTGGCGCCGATGCTCTCGCTCGGCCACGCCGGTGGCATGATCGCCGAGATGCCCTATGCCGATTTCCAGTCAATGCTCGACGACCCGCCGGGTTATCGCAACTACTGGTCGGCGCAGTATCTCAGCTCGCTGCCCGACGCGGCAGTCGAGGTGTTCTGCGCCCGGGCGGCCGACATGATCGTCCCTTCGGCGTCGCAGCATGTGCTCTTCCCCGGCGGCGGCAAGGCAGCCCGCGAGACGGCGGACTGGCCGGTGCCCTGGCGCAGCGCGCCATGGGTCGCCCATCCGTTTGGGCTGTGGACCGATCCCGCTGACGACGTACGCGGCCGCGACTGGGCCCGAAACATCGTTGCCGACCTGAAGCCCTGGGCGACCGAGCACGTCTATCTCAACTTCATCGGCGACGAGGGCGCCGACCGCGTAGTCTCGGGCTTCGGCGGCGAGCACTACAAGCGCCTGGTACAGGTGAAGCGCGAGTACGACCCGCAGAACCTGTTCCACCTCAACCACAACATTCCGCCGGGCTAGCCGAGCGCATGCCTGAGCGCCCGACAGCCTTTCGACTTCGGTAGATTCAAAGAACGAAGCGGGCCGGCGAGGCGCTGGCCTCGACGCGGGTAGTCCCAGATTGCCCCCACCTGGCCACAGCACCGACCGTCATCCCGGCGAAAGCCGGGACCCAGTGCGCCGCCATTTCAGCTCGTGCAAATCCATCCGACCTATCAGTGATAGACGGGCACGGTTCGTGCCTGACCTACCGTCCGAGCAGTGGGTCCCGGCTTTCGCCGGGATGACGGCCGGTGTGGGTGGTGAGTTCGAGTTCTAGGGAGACGAAGCCGTTGGATGGCTGACAAAAGCGGCTAGTTCAGCCGGACGTCTACCACGCCCTCCATCGCCTTGATGCTGCCGGCGATTTCGGCGCTGAGGCGGTAGCCGCCCTTGAGCTCGATCTCGTACTCCTTGGCACCAGCGTCGCGGATGACGATGAAGCTGACTTGTCCCTCCCCGCCCAGCTTGAGCTGCGAGTGGATCGGGGCCAGGCACTTTTCGGAGCCGGCGAACACGGTAAGGCGACGGCCGACCTTTTCAGCCGCGCCCTCGATTGGTTCGGCCTTGATGAGGCGAATGCTGATGCCATCAGGGCGCTCATCGGCTTCCACCGTCAGGATCACCGACTTGCCCGGCTGCAGGACATCGGAGAACAAGCTGATCTGCTCGGAAAAGGCGATCACCTCGAAGCCGCCGCTGGCATCCGACAGGGTGAGGATAGCCATCGGCGTACCCTTTTTGGTGCGCCGGTCGTTGCGGGACGCAATGGTGCCGGCGATGCGCCCTGCCCGCGCGTCGGCTTCCTTCACTGCCCGCTCGAAATCGCCGTACGGCGTCACCCGCAGCCGGTCGAACAGTTCCGCGTACTGGTCGAGCGGATGGCCGCTCAGGTGGAAGCCGATGGCGCCATGCTCGCGTGCCAGCCGCTCGGCCGGTAGCCAATTGGTTACGGCTTGGTTGAGCAGGATCGGCTCCGGCCGGTCGGCCGCGAACATGTCCATGATGCCATCGGCAGCATTGGCGTTGGTGCGCTGCGCCGTAGCGACGATCGCATCGATGGCGGCAAAGGCCTGCTCGCGGCGAGGCACCAGCTGGTCGAAGGCGCCGGCATTGATCAACGCTTCGAGCGTGCGCCGGTTGATGATCCGCGCATCCACCCGCGTGGCGAAATCGCCAAGATCGGCGAACGGCTTGTCGCCGCGCGCCTCCATGATGTGTTCGGCCACTGCCTGCCCGACGCCCTTCACGGCGCCGATGGCGTAGAACACCTTGCCGTCATGGGTATTGAACACCGCGTCGGAGCGGTTGACGCAGGGCGGCACGATCTCGATGCCGTGCTTCTTGGCGTCCTGGCGGAATTCGTTGAGCTTGTCGGTATTGCCCATGTCGAGCGTCATGGTCGCCGCGAAGAACTCGTGCGGGTAATGCGCCTTGAGATAGGCGGTCTGGTAGCTGACCAGCGCATAGGTCGCGGCGTGCGACTTGTTGAAGCCGTAATTGGCGAACTTGGCCAAGAGGTCGAAGATGGTGTCGGCTAGGCCCTTCTTCAGGCCGTATTTGATCGCGCCTTCCTGGAAGCGCGCCCGCTGCGCGTCCATTTCGGCCTTGATCTTCTTGCCCATGGCGCGGCGCAGCATATCGGCTTCGCCCAGCGAATAGCCGGAAAGGATCTGCGCAATCTGCATCACCTGTTCCTGGTAGACGATGATGCCATAGGTCTCGTCCAGCACCTCGCTCAGCGCCTCGTGCGGATACTCGATATCCTCGTCACCGCGCTTACGCGCATTGAACAGCGGGATGTTCTCCATCGGACCAGGGCGATAGAGCGCCACCAGCGCGATGATGTCCTCGAAGCGGTCGGGCTTCATGTCGACCAGGGCCCGGCGCATGCCGGCGCCTTCCACCTGGAACACCCCGGCGGTGTCACCGATCGAATAGAGCTTGTAGGTCTTCTCGTCGGTGATCGAGATGTCTTCGATCCGGAAGTTGCCATCGCCGCTGCGATTGATCATGTCGACGGCGCGCTTGATGGTGGTCAGCGTCTTCAGGCCCAGGAAGTCGAACTTCACCAGCCCGGCCGTCTCGGACCACTTCATGTTGTACTGGCTGACCGGCATATCGGAGCGCGGATCGCGGTAGAGCGGCGCCAGCTCCTGCAGCGGACGATCGCCGATGACGATACCGGCGGCATGGGTCGAAGCGTGACGGTACAGCCCCTCGAGCTTCTGGCCGACCGCCAGCAGGTCCCGAACCTGCTCGTCCTCGTCAGCCAGCTGCTGCAGCTGCGGCACTTCCTTCAGCGAACGCTCCAGCGTCCACGGGTCCGCCGGGTTGGCGGGCACCAGCTTGGCGATGCGGTCGACCTGCCCATAGGGCATCTGCAGCACGCGACCGACGTCGCGCAGTACGGCGCGCGCCTGCAGCGTTCCGAAGGTGATGATCTGCGCGACCTGCGCCTCGCCGTATTTCTGCTGGACGTAGCGGATCACCTCTTCGCGGCGATCCTGGCAGAAGTCGATGTCGAAGTCCGGCATCGACACGCGTTCGGGATTGAGGAAGCGCTCGAACAGCAGGTTGTAGCGGAGCGGATCGAGGTCGGTGATGGTGGTGGCATAGGCCACCAGCGAACCGGCACCGGAGCCGCGGCCCGGTCCCACCGGAATGTCCTGCGCCTTGGCCCATTGGATGAAGTCGGCAACGATCAGGAAGTAGCCCGGGTACTTCATCCGCTCGATGATGCCGAGCTCGTACTCCAGCCGCTCGCGATAGATTTCTTCGGTCTTGCCGGGACCGGGGCCCACCTCGGCCAGCCGGCGCTCAAGGCCGGTCCGCGCCATGTGCGCAAGGGCCTGTGCCTCGGCGGTCACAGCCTCTTCGGCGGATTGCCCCGGCGATGCGGCAAAGGTCGGCAGCACCGGGTTGCGCTTCTTTGGCCGGTAACCGATGCGTTGCGCGATCTCGATGGTGTTGTCGAGCGCTTCGGGCAGATCGGCGAAGAGCTTCTGCATCTCTTCGCGGGTCTTGAAATAGTGCTGGTCGGTGAGCTTGCGCCGTTCGGTCTGCGCCACCACCGTGCCGCCGGCAATGGCCAGCAGCGCGTCATGCGCCTCGTGGTCGGCAGGAGCCGGGTAGAACGGCTCGTTGGTGGCAACCAGCGGCACGCCACGAGCATAGGCGTAGTCGATGAGCTTGGCTTCGTTCAGCGTTTCCTGCGGCCGCCCGTGGCGTTGCAACTCGATATAGAACCGATCGCCGAACAGCTCGCGCAGCCGGTCGAGCCGGGCCTGTGCAATGGCATCCGCGTTGTTGGTGAACCAGGGGTCGATGGCGCCTTCGGGGCCGCCGCTGAGGCAGATAATGCCCTCCAGCGCTTCGCGACTGAGCCAGCCGAGCTTGGCGGCGGCGCGCCCGTTCTCGCCTTCGAGGTGGGCGCGGCTCACCAAGCCCGAGAGGTTGGCAAAGCCGGTTTCCGATGCCGCCAGCATCACCAGCCCGCCCTTGCCGTAGCGGCCGCGATCGTGGCCGCGCTCCTGCATGCGATCCTGGCTGTCCTCCATGGCGGAGAAATCAACATCCAGTTCGACCCCGATCAAGGGCTGGATCCCCTTGCCGGCCGCCTTCTCGGAGAACTCGAGCGCTCCGAACAGGTTGTTGGTGTCGGCGATGCCGAGCGCCGGCTGCTTGTCCGCCTTGGCCAGATCGAGCAGCTTACCGAGCGGAAGCGCTCCCTCGAGGAGCGAGTAAGCCGAATGTACGTGCAGGTGAATGAAGCCGGGGCCAGCCATTCGTCGTTCCTAACCCCGTGGCGGCACCACGGCCACACACGAGGACGTCAATCCACAGGTCACTCACACGAGTCGGGCAGCGATATCCATCCAGGTCAGCGAGGCGACGGAGAAGCCGCAGATGGTGACGAAAGCCAGCAGATCCTTGACGAAAGAGAGCATCGGAACCTCCAAAGTTTCTGTTCCGTTCTTGTATGTTCTCAATTTGTTCTTGTCTAGCGATGACCGCCTGGCCATGAATCCATGGTTAACGTGCGAGTCGGGCGCCACCACCACCCCTTAGGAGAACGAGCGTTGAACCAGCAGCAGAAAGCCGAGCGTTTCCAGGCACTTCACCAGGGTCCGCTGTTTGTCATCCCCAACCCGTGGGACGCCGGCAGCGCCCGCCTGCTGGCCGGCTTCGGGTTCCAGGCGTTGGCAACCACCAGCGCCGGGCTCGCCTTCGCCCTCGGCCGCCGGGATGGCGAAGGCAGCGTCAGCCGCGACGAGGCCTTGCGCAACGCAGCTGACATTGTCGCCGCGACCGACCTGCCGGTGAGCGCCGACCTCGAGAACGGCTATGGCGACACGCCCGACGCCGCCGCCGAGACTACGCGGCTTGCTGCCGAGGTGGGCCTCGTCGGCAGTTCCATCGAGGACGCGACCGGCAATGCGTCCGATCCGATCTACGATTTCAACCTGTCGGTCGAGCGGGTCGCTGCCGCGGCCGAAGCGGCGCATGCGCGCTCGTTCCCGTACACCTTCGTCGCCCGCGCCGAGAACTTCCTGCATGGCCGCAACGATCTCGACGACACCATTCGCCGGCTGCAGGCCTATGAGAAGGCTGGCGCCGATGTGCTGTTCGCGCCCGGCCTGCCCAACCTCGATGCGATCCGCACGGTCTGTGCTTCGGTTTCAAAACCGGTGAATGTGGTGCTGGGAGCCAGGAACACCCCCTACTCCCTCGCCGACCTCGCAGGCGCCGGCGTGCGACGGGTCAGCACCGGCAGCTCGTTCGCCCGTGCGGCGCTCACCGGCTTGCGGGACGCCTCACTGGAACTGCTCGGCCCCGGCACCGCAACTTATCTCGACGATGCCATCACCTTCGCCGAGGTCACGGCGCTGATGTCGCCCAAACGCTAGGCGGCTGGATTTCGCGTAGCGATCCGGTTACCCCTTCGGCCATGGCGATAGATGCCCGCACCCGCAAGAAGCTCATCCGCGTCCTGAAGCTGCTCGGCTCGGATAATCCCGGCGAACGCGACTCTGCCGCGCTCGCCGCCCACCGGCTGGTGTCGTCCCTCGATACCGACTGGGATACGTTGCTGGAGCCACCGCCCGAAACCAAGGTGGTGGTGCGGCGGGTGCGCGAGTGGGACATCAACCACCAGGAGGCTGCCGAGACCCGTATCCGCCAGCTCAGGGACACCAATGAGCGGCAGGCCCGCCAGATCCGTGGGCTCAGGACGCGCGTCAACAGCCTGCTCGATCGGGAACGGCTGCGGCGGGCCAGCGAGGATGACGAGGTGCTGCCGGACGCGTGAGTTCCTGCAGCGCTTGATTTGGGTATTGACCGTCCCCCAACCACGATGTCATCCCAGCGAAAGCCGGGACCCGACCATCGGCTAGCGCGGGCGGTAAGATGGGTCCAGCCTTCGCTGGGATGACAGCCGGTGGGTGGGGCCGGGACACGGCCCAACCACCACTCAACTGCAGACCAATCGAGACACCTAAAGCGTTGTCTGCTCGATCAAACCGCCGCGCAACGTCACGATGCGATTGGCGCGGCGGGCCAGGTCGTGGTTGTGCGTGGCGATCAGCGCCGCAGCCCCCTCTTCCCGGATCAGTGATGCCAACGCATCGAACACCACATCGCTGGTGGCGGGATCGAGATTGCCGGTTGGTTCGTCTGCGAGGATGATCCGCGGATGGTTGGCTGCGGCCCGGGCGATGGCGACGCGCTGCTGTTCGCCGCCCGACAGCTCGGCCGGCCGATGCTGGGCCCGCGGCGCAATGCCGAGGATATCCAGCAGCTGCATGCCCCGTTTCTCGGCTGCGGCACGATCACGCCCGGCGATCAGCTGCGGCATGGTCACGTTCTCCAGCGCGGAGAACTCCGGCAACAGGTGGTGGAACTGATACACATAGCCGATGGTGTCGCGACGCAGCAGCGTGCGACCGCGCTCATTGAGCTTGCTGGTCGGAATGCCGGTGATCTCGACTTCGCCGCCCTGCGGCCGCTCCAGCAGCCCCGAAATGTGCAGCAGCGTCGACTTGCCGGCGCCCGACGGCGCAACGATGGCGACAAGCTCGCCGCCCCTGACCTCGAGATCGGCCGCTTCGAGCACCCGCACCAGCGTGTCGCCCTCGCCGTAGTGGCGATGCACCTTGGCGAGCTTCAGGTGGACGTCACTCATAGCGAAGGGCCTCGACAGGATCGTATTGGGCGGCGCGCCAGGCGGGATAGAGCGTCGCAAGGAAGCTGAGGCCCATCGCCACCGCGACGATGGCGATCACCTCGGAGGGGTTGGTGCGGCTCGGCAGCGACGACAGGAAGAACACCTCGGGCGGGAAGATGGTGAAGCCGAGCAGTTTCGACAGGAACGCCCGGATCGCTTCTGCATTGGCGGCAATCAGCAGACCGAGCGCCAACCCCAGCAGGGTTCCGCCGACACCGATCGCCACGCCGGCGATACCGAATATCCGCATGATCGCGCCACGTGTCGCGCCCATGGTGCGCAACACCGCGATATCGGTGCCCTTGTCCTTCACCAGCATGATCAAGCTGGAGATGATGTTGAAGGCCGCCACGACGACGATCATCGACAGGATCACGAACATCACGCTGCCCTGCGTCTGCAGCGCATCGAAGAAGTTCTGATGTTGCTGCCGCCAGTCCGAGAGGATCAGCGGCCGCTCGATCTGCTGCCCGATCTTCAGCCGCATCGCGTCGAGCGCGTTGGGATCGTCGATGAATACCTCGATGGCGGTCGCCCGATAGATGCGGTCATAGGCCGCCTCGCGGTCGGCCTCATCAGCATCAGGCGCCGGCACGCTCGCATCGGGCTTCAGCACCCGATCGAACATCTCGAGATAGTCCTGGGCCGGCTGCAGCGGCATGTAGAGGTAGAAGCTGTCGAACTCGGTCATTCCGAGATCGAAGATCACCTTGACCGGGAACGAGCGGGTGCGCGGCGCGGCGCCGCTCTGCAGCCCGGAAGCATCGGGAGCCAGCAACGTCACCGGATCGCCGATGTTCACCTTGAGCTTTTCGGCCAGCCGCCGGCCGATGGCGATGCCGTTGCCCTCGTCCCAGCCGTCCCAGTGGCCGAGGATGGCGCCGTCGTGCAGCAGCTTCAGCTTCTCGATCGAGCCCAGGGAGACGCCGCGGACGATCGCGCCGGTGGCATCGGCCTTGGCGCCGGACGCCAGTGCCTGCCCCTCGACGAACGGGATCGCCGCGACCACGCCATCGACGCTCTGGATCTCGTAGGCCGACTTCTCGTAGTCGGTGAAACGCGCCTCGATCGGATAGGCCGAGAAGTGGCCGTTGAGCCCGAGGAGTTTCGAAATGATCTCGGCATTGAAGCCGTTCATCACCGAGGTGACGACGATCAGTGCGGCGACGCCCAACGCGATGCCGGTAAGCGTCAGCCCGGCGATCACCGAGACGAAGCGATCGCGCCGACGCGCCCGCAGGTAGCGGCCGGCGACCAGGAACTCGAAGCGTGAAAACGGGCCGGGATCTGACGCAGGTGCACGATCGGTCATTGGTTCAGCCCCTCGATCGGATCGAGCCGAGCGGCGCGCCAGGCCGGATAGAGCGTCGCCAGGAAGGTGAGCCCCAGCGACAGCAGCACCACCAGCGTGACCTCGACCGGATCGACCCGCGATGGCAGGCTCGACATCAGGAACAGTTCGGGCGGGAAGATCGAAATGTTGAGGAGGTTCGAAACGAAGGAGCGGATCGCCTCGACATTGATGGCGAACACCAGCCCGAGGATCAGCCCGAGGAAGGTGCCGGATAGTCCGATGGCAAAGCCGGTCATCGAGAAGATGCGGAGGATGGCGCCGCGCGTTGCCCCCATGGTGCGGAGCACCGCGATGTCGGGTCCCTTGTCTTTCACCAGCATGACGAGGCTGGCGATGATGTTGAAGGCGGCAACGAGGATGATCAGCGACAGGATGACGAACATCACCACGCGCTCGACCTGCAGCGCGGAAAAGAACGTCGCGTTGCGCTGCTGCCAGTCAGTGATGGTGAACTCGCCGTCGAGCGCCGCCTCGAGCTTGGCCCGCATGCCGCCGATCTTGTCGGGGTCGGCGACGAACACCTCGACGCCACTCACCTTGTAGGCGCGCTCGTAGGCAGCATCGATCTCTTCGTCGGTCGCCATCACCCCGGGCATCTGCACGCCGGGCTTCAGCTTGTCCTCGAACAGCCGGAAGTACACCTGCGCTTCCTGCATCGGCAGGTAGATGTAGAACCCGTCATACTCGGGCATGCCGATGTTGAAGATGACGTTCACCGGCAGCGTCAGTTCGGCCGGCGTCGTGCCGAACGGCGTCGGCGTGCCGTTAGGGTTGATGATGGTGATCCGGTCGCCCAGCGACACGCCGAGCCGCTCCGAGAGCCGCTGTCCGATTGCAACGCCCTGGCTGCCATCCCACTGGTCCCAGCCGCCCAGCGCCGCGCCGTCGCGCAGCAGTTCCAGCTTGGCCAGCGAGGCTTCGCTGATACCGCGCACCACCACGCCCGTGGCGCTCGAATTGCCCGAGGCCAGCGCCTGCCCCTCGACATAGGGGATGGCGTAGCGGACGCCTTCGACCCTTTCGAGACGCGTCACCACGTCGTCGTAGCCGTCGAACCCGGCTGCCGTGGTCTGCACCACGAAATGGCCGTTGAGCCCGAGAATCTTGCCCAGCAGCTCGGTGCGAAAGCCGTTCATCACCGACATCACGACGATCAGCGTCGCGACACCCAGCACCACGCCCACCATCGTCAGGATGGTAATGACCGAGGCAAACTTCTCCTTGCGGCGGGCCCGCAGATAGCGGCCCGCCACCAGGAACTCGAAGCCCGAGAACGGCCCGGGCCCCTTCGCCGCGATGGGCGGAGAGTCGGTCAAACGCTGTCCCGCCGCTGCGGCACGATCAGCGACTTGAGCCGGCCGACTGCCTCCTCGATCGACAGGGTTTCGCGCTCGCCCGATTTGCGGTGCTTGATCTCGACCACCCCGTCCTTGAGGCCACGCGGCCCGACGATCAGCTGGTACGGGATGCCGATCAGGTCAGCGGCCGCAAACTTGCCGCCTGCACCCTGGTCGCGATCATCGAGCAGCACGTCGATGCCCTCGCGGCCGAGGTCGTCGTAAATCCGCTCGGACGCCCGGTCGCTTTCCGCGTCGCCGACCTTGAGGTTGATCACCACGGCTTCGAAGGGCGCGACGCTGACCGGCCAGATGATGCCGGCGTCGTCGTGCGAGGCCTCGATGATGGCGGGCACGAGGCGAGTCGGGCCGATGCCGTAGCTGCCACCCTGCACCGCAACTTCCTTGCCGTCGGGACCGGTGACCGTAGCCCTCATCGGCTTGGAATACTTGGTACCGAAATTGAAGATATGGCCGACCTCGATGCCGCGAGCGGCGAGCTGGTGCTCAGGATCGACGGCCGCCTTGAAGCTGGCTTCGTCGGTCATTTCGTCGGTCGCAGCGAACAGCGAGGTCCAGTCTTTGAAGATCGGCGTCAGGTCGCTGCGATAGTCGGTGTCGATCGGTGGAATCGGCTTGTCCACCAGGCGCTTGTCGAGGAACACCGCGCTCTCGCCGGTCTCGGCAAGGACATGGAACTCGTAGCTCAGGTCGCCGCCGATCGGCCCCGTATCGGCGCGCATCGGCACGCCGACCAGGCCCATGCGATGGAAGGTGCGCAGGTACGCCACGAACATCCGGTAGAAGGCCTGAGTGGCGCCAGCCTCGTCGAGGTCGAACGAGTAGGCGTCCTTCATCAGGAACTCGCGCGAGCGCATGGTGCCGAAGCGCGGCCTCACCTCGTCGCGGAACTTCCACTGGATGTGGTAGAGGTTCAGCGGCAGGTCCTTGTAGGACTTCACGTAGGTCCGGAAGATGTCGGTGATCACCTCCTCGTTGGTCGGCCCGAACAGCATGTCGCGTTCGTGCCGGTCCTCGAGCCGAAGCATCTCCTTGCCGTAGTCGTCGTAACGACCAGACTCTTTCCACAGGTCGGCGGACTGGATGGTCGGCATCAGCAGTTGTATCGCGCCCGAGCGGTTCTGCTCTTCCTCGATGATGCGAACGATCTTGTTCAGCACTTTGAAGCCGAGTGGCAGCCAGGAGTAGCTCCCCGCGGCCTGCTGCTTGATCATGCCGGCACGCAGCATCAGCTGGTGCGAGACGATCTCGGCCTCTTTCGGCGTCTCCTTCAGGAGGGGCAGGAAGTAGCGGCTCAAACGCATGTACGGTCCTCGATGGCGCCGGATTCGGATTGCGATCCCTATAGCGCAAAGCGGGGCAAAGTGGAGCCCGCAAAAGCGCGCGAAACTTAGGCAAACGCTTGGCTCTGCGGCGCTTTTGCGCAGCCCGGGGCGGATACCAAAAGATGACTTGAATACTATGTAAAAATGCGATGGCTGCCATGCAGAATCCGCTTGGCAGCCCCAGATTCAGTTGTTAGGGTCCGTCGCCATAAGAACACAGGCAACCGCAAGTTGCCGGACGTCGACAACGTCAAGGGAGGAGCGTTGGCAGCCACCTAACCGTGTGCCTAAGACCAGCGTATTGTCGA
>Ga0209902_101263_pt1 | contig 13699 bp, 9 predicted proteins | sample FECB27metaG_FD_188304 | JGI IMG/M metagenome (GOLD analysis project Ga0209902, IMG submission 188304) | Cyanobacterial communities from the Joint Genome Institute, California, USA - FECB-27 (SPAdes) (version 2) | ecosystem: Environmental > Aquatic > Thermal springs > Hot (42-90C) > Microbial mats ...
CCATCGGCACCGGCATCTTCGTCCTCACCGCCGCTGCCGCGCAGAAGGCGGGGCCGGGCATGTTGCTCAGCTTCGTCATCGCGGGCTCCATCTGTGCGCTCGCCGCGCTCTGCTATTCGGAACTGGCCGCAATGGTCCCGGTCTCGGGCTCGGCCTATACTTACAGCTATGCGGTGATCGGCGAATTGCTTGCCTGGATGGTGGGCTGGGCGCTGGTGCTCGAATATGCGGTTTCGGCCAGTGCGGTCTCGGTCGGATGGTCGGGCTATTTCATGGGGCTGCTGGAAAGCGTCACCGGCTTCGCCTTGCCCCAGGCGCTTTCGCGCGGGCCGGTCTGGTCGATGAACGGCGTGCTGCCCAGCGCGGACTTCACCCATGGCGTCATCAACCTCCCGGCCTTTCTGATCGCTCTGGCGGTCACCGGCCTGCTGGTGCTCGGCACGCGTGAGAGCGCGCGCTTCAACGCCATCTTCGTCGTCGTGAAGATCGCCGCGCTGACCGCCTTCATCGCACTTACCATTCCCGTGCTCGATACCGGCAATTTCTCGCCCTTCGCGCCCAATGGCTGGTTCGGCACAGGCGGGGCGCACGGCATCGGCATCGTCGGCGCGGCGGCGTCGATCTTCTTCGCCTATATCGGCTTCGACGCGGTTTCCACCGCCGCGGAGGAGACGAAGAACCCGCAGCGCAACGTGCCGCTTGCGCTGATCGGCAGCCTCGCGATCTGCACGGTCTTCTACGTGGCGGTGGCCGCGGGCGCGATCGGCGCGATGGGGGCGCAGCCGGTGGCGGGGCCGGACGGCGCGGCGGTGATGCCGGGCTCTGCCGGTTTCGTCGAAGCCTGCCTGCTGCCCGCCAACCGCGAGGCGCTAGTCTGTTCGAACGAGGCGCTGGCGCATGTTCTGCGCGCCATAAACTGGCCTGTCGTCGGCAACGCGCTCGGCCTGATCGCCAATCTCGCCCTGCCTTCGGTGGTGCTGATGATGATGTATGGCCAGACGCGCATCTTCTTCGTCATGGCGCGCGACGGCCTGCTGCCGGAGAAGCTGGCGCGCATCCACCCCCGCTTCGGCACCCCGCATATCGTCACCATGGTCACCGGCGTATTCGTGGCGACGGTGGCGGCGGTGCTGCCGATCGGGCAGCTGGCCGACATCTCCAATTCCGGCACGCTGTTCGCCTTTTTCATGGTCGCGGTCGCGGTGCTGGTGCTGCGCATCCGCGAGCCCGACCGGAAGCGGCCGTTCCGTGTGCCGCTGATCCGGATCGTCGCGCCCGCGGCGATCGCCGGGTGCCTGTTCCTTTTCGTGAACCTGCCGGTCGACGCGCAGCTCGTGCTGCCGATCTGGGGCGGGATCGGGCTGATCATCTACTTCCTCTACGGCTATCGCCGCAGCCATGTCGGTCGCGGACTGGTCGAGATCCATGAACAGGGCGCCGATGCGCGCCCGCACCCGAAGGATATCGTATGAGCCGATCGCTCCGCTCCGCCACGCTCGACATCGACCTGTCCGCGCTGCGCCACAATCTCCAACTGGTCCGCGATCTGGCGGGCGGCCGCGAACTCATCGCCTCGATCAAGGCCAATGCCTATGGCTTCGGCGCGGTGGAGATCGGCGGTGCGCTCGTGGATGCGGGCGTGCGCAAGCTTTGGACCGGCAATTTCGACGAGGCCGTCGAAATCCGCCAGATGGGGATCGATGCCGAAATCCTGCTGTTCGGCGGTGCGGAGCCACAGCATATGCCCGCATTCCTCGCCTATGACCTCCAGCCCACGGTGTTCGAGGAGCGCTCGATCGCCGCGGCGGAGCAGGCCGCCGACGCGGCGGGCAAGCACGCGCCTGTCTGGGTGAAGGTCGATTCCGGTCTCGGCCGCCTCGGCGTGCCGGTGGCCGATGCCCTGCCGCTCATCAGGCGCATCGCGGACAGCGCCGCACTCGATCTGCGCGGCGTCTATACGCACCTCCCCTTCGGCACTGCGGACGGCAAGGCCTGGGCGTTGCAGGGTTATGCGCGTTTTCGGCAGCTCCTCGACGATCTGGCGGAGGCGGCGATCGACGTGCCCGTCACGCAGGTCTGGGGCTCGTCGGGTGTGCTCGCCGAACTGCCGGACGAAACGAACGCGGTCTGCGTCGGTCACGCACTTTACGGCCTGACGCCCCTGGACGCCGGTGTCGGCCCGGCGCGGGATTTCCGCCCGTTGATCCGGTCGCTGTCCGCCGCGGTCGTCCGCGCCGAGGCCTCGACCTCGTCCGGCGGCTATGCCGGGGCGACAGTGAAGAATCCGGCGAGCGTGGCGATCGGCCTGGGCGACGGACTGCGCAAGACGGTCGCCGGAGCCGCGCCCGAAATCATCATGAACGGCGCGCGCGTGCCGGTCACGGCGTTCACGCTGGAGCATCTCATGATCGACGCGGGCGGCGCGGCGCCGGCCTTGTTCGACCGCGCGACCGTCATCGGGCCGGACATCACTCTCGACGATTGGGCGCGCTGGACGGGATCGACCCCGCTGGAATTCATGATGTCGCTCTCGGGCAGGATACCGGCCAGCTATTCGGAATAGACGATCTCATCCGGTGCCAGGCATGGCCGCGGCATTCATAGCTTTAAGAATTAGAATTGCTCGCTCTTTGCGCCAGCATTTGTTGTTTGCCGAACCCTGCGCAAATGCTCTCTGATGCCTGCCAACGAAACAGCGGCGCCGGCAAGGCGACCGACCAGAGGGACATGCCAGCGTGAGCATGAAGCGATCGGGTATCTGCGCGGCAGTCTTCGCACTGTTGTTGCAGGCATGCGGCACGACGCCGGCCGGGCCGGCCGCGGTCGATCAGGCGCGGCTGCTCGCTGCCGCCGAGGATCCGGCCAACTGGATGACGCATGGCGGCACCTTCGCGGAACAGCGCTACAGCGCGCTCGACCAGATCAACGAGGGCAATGTCGGCCAGCTCGGCCTCGCCTGGTCGTTCGAGTTCGACACCAGCCGCGGCCAGGAAGCGACCCCGCTCGTGGTGGACGGCGTCATCTACACCTCCACCGCATGGTCCAGGGTCTATGCGATCGACGGACGCACCGGCAAGGAGCTTTGGCGTTTCGATCCCGAAGTGCCGGGCGAGGACGCGATCAAATCGTGCTGCGATGTCGTGAACCGCGGCGTCGCGGCGTGGAAGGGCAAGATCTATGTCGGCACGATCGACGGCCGCCTGATCGCGATCGACGCCAAGACCGGAAAGCAGCGCTGGTCGGTGCTGACCGTCGACAAGTCCAGACCCTATGTCATCACCGGTGCGCCGCGCATATTCAAGGACAAGGTGGTCATCGGCAATGGCGGCGGCGAACTGGGCGTGCGCGGCTATGTCACCGCTTACGACACCGAAACCGGCAAACAGGCCTGGCGCTTCTACACCGTGCCCGGCGATCCGGCCAAGGGTGCCGATGGCGCCGCCTCCGACTCCGCCATGGCAATGGCCGCGAAGACCTGGTTCGGCCGCTGGTGGGAAATGGGCGGCGGCGGCACCGCCTGGGATTCGCTCGTCTACGACCCGGATTTCGATCAGCTTCTGATCGGCGTAGGCAACGGATCGCCATGGAACCGCAAGGTCCGCTCGGACGGCAAGGGCGACAATCTCTTCCTCTCGTCGATCGTCGCGGTGGATGCGGACACCGGCCGGTACAAATGGCATTATCAGGCGTCGCCGGGCGATAGCTGGGATTACACCAACACCCAGCAGATCATGCTCGCCACGCTCCCGATCGAGGGCAAGGACCGCAAGGTGCTGATGCAGGCGCCCAAGAACGGCTTCTTCTATGTGCTCGACCGCGAGACCGGAAAGCTCCTGTCCGCCAAACCCTTCGTCAGGCAGAGCTGGGTCGAGCGCATCGACATGAAGACCGGCCGACCGGTGATGAGCGCCAACGCCTATTATGAGGAGGGCGTGAAGATGATCGAGCCCTCTTCGGTCGGCGGGCACAATTGGCAGCCCATGTCGTACAGTCCGAGGACCGGGCTGGTCTATATCCCCACGGTCCAGTGGAGCCTGACCTTTGCGCAGGACAAGGCGTTCAGGTTCAAACCCGGCCATCTCAACATCGGCGCGCAGGTCGGCGGCAATCCGGCCGAGCCGATCGGCACCGGCGCGCTGATCGCCTGGGATCCCGTCAAGCAGCGCGAAGTCTGGCGCGTCCCCCAGCCCGAGATGATCAACGGCGGCACCGTCGCCACCGCGGGCGATCTGGTCTTCGCGGGCAACGCCCATGGCGAGTTCACCGCCTTTCGCGCGAAGGATGGCGCGAAGCTGTGGACCTTCAAGCAGCCCGCCGGGATCATGGCCGGGCCGGTGAGCTACAGCATCGACGGCGTGCAATATATCGCGGTGGTCGTCGGCAAGGGCGGTGGCGCAATGGGCATTCAGGACGCCAATCGCCCGCGCTTCCGCCAGCCCAACGGACGGCTGTTCGTGTTCAAGCTGGGCGGCAAGGGGGCGATGCCCCGATATGACCTCGCCCTGCCGCCCGCCAATCCGCCGGCGGAGCGCTTCCCCGCGGCGATGGTCGCGGCGGGCGGGGCCGCCTATGGCGAGAATTGCGCGCGCTGCCACGAGGGCGTCGCCGCGCCCGATCTGCGCCGTGCGAACGCGCTGGCCGACAGGGACATCTGGAAAAGCGTCGTGATCGACGGCGCGCTGACCGCCAGCGGCATGGTGAGCTTCTCGCACTGGATCACGCCCGATCAGGCCGAACAGATCCGCGCCTATGTCGCCGAAGAGGCGCGCACCCTGCAGAAAACCGAAAAGAAATGACCCGCGCCACAGGCGATTGCTCCCGGGAGATGATGGAATGAATATGCTCGCCCTGTTCATGGCCGGCACGCTGCTTGCGGCGACGCCGATGGCCGCCGCGGCGCAAAGCACCGCATCCGCTGCGCCCGCGGTCGATGCCGAAACCGCGCGATTGAACGCATGGCTCAACGCGAAATACGAGGCGCAGATGGCCGCCAGCCCGATGGCGCGCTCCTATGCCGGCGAGAAGAAGGATTACGACAAGATCGACGACCTGTCCGAAGCGGCTGCCGCGCTGCAGCTCGAACGGATGCGTCTCGAGGTCGAGGAACTGAAAGCGAATTTCGACCGCGCGAAGCTGACCCAGGATGCGCAGCTCTCCTATGATCTGTGGATCTATCAATATGAGGAAGCCGCAGCGCTCGCGAAGTTCAGACGCAACGCATATGTCTTCGAGCAGATGTACGGCCCGCACACGCGGATGCCGCAATTCCTGATGCAGGTGCACCGTGTCGACGAACCGTCGGACATGGATGCCTATGTCGCGCGCATCGGCGGGATCGCGCGCGCTCTCTCCCAACAGCTCGAGATCGCGAAGCGCAATGCGGCGGCGGGCTCGCGCGTGCCGCGCTTCTCCTACGAGATGATGATCCCCCAGGCGAAGGCGCTGAGCAGCGGCGCGCCGTTCGGCGGCGGCGAAGGCGACAATGCGGTGTGGAAGGACGCCAACGCCAAGATCGACGGACTGGTAAAGGCGGGCAAGATCGACGCCGCCCGGGCCGACGCCTATCGCGCGGCGGCGAAGACGGCGCTGATCGAGCAATGGAAGCCGGTCTATGACCAGTTGATCGCGTGGTTCGAAGCCGAGCTGCCCCTGGCCGATGCCGTCGCCACCGGCGTCGGCAAGAATCCGGGCGGCAAAGCCTATTACGACATGATGCTGCGCAGCTCGACCACCACCGGTCTCACCGCCGAACAGATCCATCGGATCGGGCTGGACGAGGTCGCGCGGATCAAGGGCGAGATGGAGGCGATCAAGCAGAAGGTCGGCTTCAAGGGCAGCTTGCAGGATTTCTTCAAGTTCGTGCGCGAGGATGCGCAATTCTATTATCCGGATACCGATGCGGGTCGTCAGCAATATCTCGACGACGCGACGCGCTATGTCGCGTTCATGAAGGAGCGGTTGCCCAGATATTTCGGCATCCTGCCCAAGGCGGATATCGTCGTGAAGCGCGTTGAGCCCTATCGCGAGATCCCCGGTGCCGCGCAGCATTATTATTTCTCGACGCCGGACGGATCGCGGCCGGGCGTATTCTATTCGCACTTGTCGGACATGCGCGCGGTGCCCAAACCGCAGGTGGAGGTCATCACCTATCACGAGGCGCTGCCGGGCCATCACATGAACTTCGCGATCTCGCGCGAACTGACCGACATCCCGGAGTTCCGGAAATATCTCTACATCAACGCCTTTCAGGAGGGCTGGGGCCTCTATTCGGAGAAATTCGCCAAGGAGATCGGGGCGTACCAGGACCCCTATTCGGACTTCGGCCGGCTGACGACCGAGATCTGGCGCGCGATCCGGCTGGTGGTGGATACCGGCCTGCATTCCAAGGGCTGGACCGAGGATCAGGCGGTCAGATATTTCACCGACAATTCGCCCGCCGCGATCGGCCAGATCCGGTCCGAGGTGAAACGCTACATCATCATGCCGGGCCAGGCGACGGGCTACAAGATCGGCATGATCCAGATGGAGAAGCTCCGCAGGAAGGCGGAGGCGGCCCTGGGCGGCAAGTTCGATATCCGCGGCTATCACGACACCATCATCGGCCGGGCGCAGATGCCGCTCGATGTGCTCGAGCAGCAGGTCGACATCTGGATCGCAAAGCAAAAGGCACGCTGAACCGCGCGGGTCATTCGAAAAGGGGTATAAGACGATGAAGAAGACGATTTGCGGATTGCTGCTCGCCGGCGCGTTCACCGCCGCCCCCGCCATGGCGCAGGACAAGGGACCCGAGGCGCGGCCGATCTACGACCGGTCCGGGGTGCTGCCCGCATCGGTGCCGACCTCGGACGACGTGCTGCGCATTCCCGTGCCCAGGGACTATAACGTGCCCAAGGGTTCTTTCGTGCTGGTCGGCGGGCGGCTGTTCGACGGCACGGGCAAGGCCGCCCGGCCGGCGACCATCGTGGTGCAGGGCAAGACCATCACCGCCGTGCTCAAGCCCGGCGAGCGCAACTGGCCAGCGGACGCGGTGGTCTATGACGTGACCGGCAAGACCGTGATGCCGGGTCTGATCGACCTGCACGCGCATCTCACCTTCTTCGCGGCGGGCGACGCGGTGAACGTCTACTCCGCGGCGAACTATAGCGGCGCGGAATCGACGATGCGCGGTATCAAGCGCATGGCGACCTATCTGGAATCGGGCGTCACCACGGTGCGCGACGTCGCCTCACACGGCGACGTGCCCTTCGTGCTGAAGGCGAAGCAGGCCGCGGGCGAGATTTTCGGCCCCCGCATCTTCGCGGCCGGGCAACTCATCACCCAGACCGGCGGTCACGCGGCGGTGCATGCCTTTCAACAGGGCTATCCGGAGATCGCGGACAGGAATCTGAACTCGATGGTCCGTATTGCGTCCGGTCCCCAGGAGTGGCGAGAGGCGGTGCGCATGCAGTTCGCCAAGGGCGCCGACCTGATCAAACTGGCCAGCGAATATTCGCAGGAGGAGATCACCGCCGCGGTCGATGAGGCGCATTCGCTCGGCCTCCCCGTCACGGTCGATTCCGAAACCCAATATATCGACATGGCGATCAAGGCCGGGGTGGATTCGATCGAACACCCGCTGCCGCGCAGCGACGCCGCGGTCGCGCTGATGGCCAAACGCGGTATCGCCTCGGTGCCCACCCTGGTCGCCTATCGCGTCATCATGCGCGGCAGCGGCGGCTATTTCGGCTCCACCTCGCGCCGCTTCCAGCTCGACGAGACGGTCAACGAGAATATGGCCGCCAAGATGCGCCGCGCGGGCGTGAAGATGGGCATAGGCCTGGACGTGGTCGCGCTGGCGGGCACCGATTATCTGCCCGGCTCGTATATCGACGAGCTCGAATCCTTCACCCGTATCGGCTTCACCAAGACCGAGGCGCTGGTCGCGGCCACCAAGACGGGCGCGGAGATCATCAAGCTGGGCGATCGGCTCGGCACGATCGAGCCGGGCAAGCTGGCGGACATCATCGTCATCGACGGCAATCCCGACGAGGATTTCGCCGCGCTCCGCAAGGTCAGGACCGCCTTCGTCAACGGCCGCCTGATGTTGCAGGACGGTCGCGTCTACCAGCCCGCGCACGAGGAAGTGCCGTTCCCCAACGCGCGGAAGTGATGTCGCAAGGCCGCTTCGCTAGCTAGGGCTCCGAGCCGACAGCGAAGCGGTCGGTCGCTTCGATCAGTTCGTGCAGGATGCCCGGCTCGGTGAAGACATGGCCCGCATCGGGCACGATCTTGAGCTCCGATCCGGCCCAGGCCTTGTGCAGGTCCCAGGCATGACGCGCGGGGCAGGGGATGTCGTAGCGGCCATGGACGATGACGCCGGGAATGCCGCTGAGCTTTCCGGCATCGCGGATGAGCTGGCCGGGCTCGAGCCAGCAGCCATTCTGGAAATAATGATTCTCGATGCGCGCGATCGCGATCGCATAATCGTCGCTCCCGAAATGCGCGGCCAGGCCGGGATCGGGCAGCAGCGTGATCGTCTCGCCTTCGAAAATGCTCCAGGCCTTGGCGGCTTCCAGTTGCGTCGCCCGATCGTCGCCCGTCAGCCGACGGTGATAGGCGGCCACCAGATCGTCATGCTCAGCCTCGGGGATCGGCGCCAGAAACGCATCCCACTTGTCGGGGAAGATCTCGGACACGCCGAATTTGTAGAACCAGTCCACCGCGCCCTGAGTGGCGGGGAAGATGCCGCGCAGGATCAGCGCGCTTACCCGTTCGGGATGTGTCTCGGCATAGGCGAGGGACAGCGTCGACCCCCAGCTCCCGCCGAACACCAGCCATGTCTCCACCCCCGCCATCTCGCGCATCCGCTCGATATCCGCGACCAGGTGCCAGGTCGTGTTCGCCTCCAGCGCGGCATAGGGCAGCGATCGCCCGCACCCGCGCTGGTCGAACAGCAGCACATCATAGCGCGCGGGATCGAACAACTGGCGGTGCGTGTCCGAAAAGCCCGCGCCCGGCCCGCCATGCAGGAACACCGCTGGCGTCGCGCCGGGCGTTCCGACACGCTCGTAATAAAGGCTGTGTCCCTCGCCCACGTCCAGCATGCCGGACTCATAGGGCTCGATCGGCGGGTAGAATGTGCGCATATCCGGTGTCTGCATTTCTCTTTTTCCGTGATTTCCGAGCCGGCAGATGAGTCCATCTGCCTCGAAATCACTCTAGTCCTGCTTCTTCGCCGTCCGCCCATATTTGGCCAGGATCGTGCGCAATTCGTCATGGGGCAGCGCGTAAACGGTCACCCCGTCGCGTCCCGTCATCGTCCTGGCCGCGATCATCGAGTTGACGATCGATTCCTCGGTCGCGTCCACCGCCGCCTCGAAGATCTTGGTGATCTCCGAATTGGAAATGGCCGAGATCGCCTGCACGCCGGGCGCACTCTCGTTCAGCGCCTCGGCGTTGGCGGTGGAGAAGGCGATGAAGATGTCGCCCGAAAGATTGTGGCTGATGTCGCCCATCCGGCCGATCGCCTGGGTCGGCCGCTTGGCCACGCGCTTCAACTGATGCGGCAGCAGCGGCGCGTCGGTCGCGATCACCACGATGATCGACCCTTCGGGTTCATAGGGCTTGCGGCTGATGGGCTCGCATTTTCGCGCCGGCTTGTAGGGCGCGGCGCCCGGCAGGTCGCTGCACGGCAGATAGCTGGTCGCCAGATCCTGCCCCACCGGCGCGCCGCCGATCCTGAGCAGTTGCCGCGAGCCATAGTTGCACTGGACCAGCACACCGACCGTATAGCTCTTGCCGCCGATCTCCACCTTGCGCGAGGACGTCCCGATCCCGCCCTTGAAGCCCGCGCAGACCATGCCCGTGCCGCCGCCGACATTGCCTTCGGTCACCCGGCCGCTCCTGGCCGACGCCAGCGCCTCGGTCGCATGCGAAGGTTTCACATGAAAGCCGTCGACATCGTTCAGATAGCCGTCCCATGTCTCGGCGACGACCGGCGTGAAGAACAGGCAGCACGCCTTCTTGTCGACCAGCCACTTCACCGCCGCGTCGCGGACCACGCCCACACTGTGCGTGTTGGTGATCATCACCGGCCCGTCGAACGAGCCGCGTTCTTCCAGCCAGGTGGTGCCGGTCATCTCGCCCGCGGCATTGGCGGTCGCCCAGCCGCCGAACACGGGCACGGCGGAATCCTTGCCGCGCGGCAGGATCGCAGTGACCCCGGTGCGCACCGGCCCTTCGCCGCGCTTCAGCGCGCCGTCACCCCGGATGATGGTGCTGTGCCCCACCTCCACGCCGGGCACGTCGGTGATCGCGTTGAACGGACCCGGCTCGCCATGGAAGGGCACACCGAGATCGCGCGCGCGGGGCGCCTGCGCGGCCGCGGCGGATGCCGCAAGCCCGATCGCCAGCGCAGTCGCCAGTCGCAGAACACGCATCATGCCGCCTCCCTGTCCGATCGCCGCGCCTCGTGCGCCGCCACCGCTTCGCCGCGCCTGAACCACAGATAGAGCGCCACCGCGAAACTCGTGATCACCAGCATGAAGCCGAATTCGTCGATCGCATAGGCGGTGATGTCGCCGCTGGGTTCGGTCAGCGGCGTGAAGATGCGCTGGATGAACAGATTGTGGCTGCCGTGCATGATCGCCGCGGGCCACACGCTGCCCGACTTCAGCCGGAACCACGCCATGATGAAGCTCAGATTCATCACCATCACGAAGAAGCAGACCAGCGCGAAGCCGCGCGGGGCGGCGCTGTTGTAATCGGCATAGAGGATCAGCGGCACATGCCACGTCGCCCAGATCAAACCGGTGAGCGCCGCCGCGCGGGTGAAGCCGAACCGGTCCTGCAGCCGCGGCGCCATGAAGCCCCGCCAGCCAATCTCTTCGCCCAGGCCGCGCGCCGTCCCAACGATGATGCCGGTCACGCCGGTGAACACGAAATACAGCGCCGCGAACAGCGTGGGATCCTCGATGGTCCAGCCGATCTGCGCGGCGAGCGGCGCGATGCTCTCGGGCGTCGCGAACCGGCCCATGCCGGTGGTCCACACGATGACATAGGCCAGTCCGGCATAGCCGATCGGCAGCAGATAGCTTGCCCATGACGAGGATGTGCCGCGCCATGCGAAGCCCAGCGACGACCAGTCCAGCTTCAGCAGCCACACCGTCAGGATGGCGGCCACTGCCGGCCCCCACATCAGCGCCGTCACATAGCCGCCCGCGCCGCCGCTCACCCCATAGCGCGCCATCAGCGCATAGGGCGCCGCGCACAGCGCTATGGTCAGCAGCAGATAGAGTCCCACTCCCGTGCCGCTCCGTTCCCGCTCCATGCCCGTTTCCCCCCTTGCCGCGTCCATGCATCACGCTGGCATAGGCTTGGCCGCGCCGCCAACCAGTAAAGCTGGGGATGAGGCACAGTTATTCTGGCGCAGAGACTGAGGAATATGGCGTTGCGGTGCGTCCGCGCGGCGGCAAATCTGCACCCGAGAAAATCCATGACAGGGAAGAGCATATGACCATGACGGTGTCGAAGATTTCGCTGACCCTCGCCTTGGCGCTGTCGCCGCTCGCATTGCACGCGCAGGGCGCGCCGGTCGTCGTTCCCGGCGGCGACATTCCCAAGGCCTATACGCCGGTCGCCGCCGAAACCGATTTCGAACGGCGCGAGGTCATGATCCCGATGCGCGACGGCGTGAAGCTCCACACCATCATCCTGGTGCCCAAGGGTGCCGCCAACGCGCCGATCCTGATGGATCGCACCCCCTATAACGCCACCGCGCGCTCGACGCGGTCGACCAGCGGCAAGATGATCAATGCGCTCCCCTTCGAGAATGAGGAGTTCGTGCGCAACGGCTACATCATCGTCTGGCAGGACACGCGCGGCAAGTTCAAGTCCGAAGGCGACTACACGATGATCATGCCGGCGGCGGGGCAGCTCAACCCCACGGGCGTGGATCATTCGACCGACGCCTATGACACGATCGCCTGGCTGGTGAACAAGGCGAATCTGCCCGAGACCAATGGCCGCGTCGGCATGATCGGCTCGTCCTATGAAGGCTACACCACTGCCTCGGCGCTGCTCAATCCGCACCCGGCGCTGCGCGCCGCCGCGCCCGAAAGCCCGATCATCGACGGCTGGATGGGCGACGACTGGTTCCATCACGGCGCTTTCCGCCAGTTGATGCTGGGTTTCGTGGCGATGCAGAGCGGAGACAAGGCCTTCGCCGCCACCCCGCCGCACGGCAGCGGCGACGATTATCACATCTTCCGCGAGGCCGGCTCCGCCGGCGACTGGGCGCGCGCCCGCGGCTTCGACCAGCTTCCCGCCTGGAAACGGATCGAGGCGAACCCCGAATACAACCAGACCTGGTCGGGCCAGGCGCTCGACAAGCTTCTCGCCGCCAATCCGTCGGACGTGCCCACGCTCTGGGTGCAGCCCTTTTGGGACCAGGAGGATTCCTATGGTGCGATCACCGCGTTCGAGGGGCTGCGCAAGGCGGGCAAGACCGGCAATAACCACATCATCCTGGGGCCCTGGTTCCATAGCCAGATCAACCGATCGGCGGGCGGGCGCAGCACCGGCGCGTTCAACTGGAGCAGCGACACCGTTGCCGACTATTGGAAAAAGATGATCCTGCCGTTCTTCAACCAGCATCTGAAGGACGGCCCGCCCGCCAACATGCCCGTCGCCACCGCCTATAATACGGGCGAGGACAAGTGGGAGAAACTGAAGGCCTGGCCGCTTGCCTGCGAAAGCGGCTGCTCCGCGCCGTTGACGCCGATCTATCTCACGGCCGATGGCGGACTTTCGCTCAAGCCGGGTGCCGCGGGCGAGGACAGCTATGTCTCCGATCCGGCCAAGCCCGTGCCCTTCCTGCCGCGGCCGTTCAGCATGCAGAAGTCGGTCTACACCCCCGAATGGCCGGTCTGGCTGTTGAGCGACCAGCGCCATGCCGATGGCCGTCCGGACGTGATGACCTATACCACCGAAGTCCTGACCGAACCGATGCGCGTCTCTGGCGCGCCGATCGCCGAAATCATCGCCAGGACGACCGGCACGGATGGCGACTTCGTGGTTAAGGTGATCGACGTCTTCCCGCAGGAGAACGAGACCAATCCCAAGATGGCGGGATATGAACTGCCGATCAGTCTCGACATCTTCCGCGGGCGCTATCGCAACAGCTTCGCCAAACCGACCGCGATCCCGAAGGGCAAGACGCAGACCTACAAGTTCCGCCTGCCCACGGTGAATCACGTCTTTCAGCCCGGCCACCGCATCATGGTGCAGATCCAGTCGAGCCTGTTCCCGCTTTACGACCGCAATCCGCAGACCTTCGTGCCCAACATCTTCAACGCGAAGAAGGGCGACTACAAGGCCGCGACGGTCACGCTGGAGCGCGGCGCCGCCGGCACCAGGATCTGGCTGCCGATCGTGCCGGTCGACCAGTCGGCGATGATGGCGGAGTAGGGGGCGCCCCGGCCGGATCGAAACACCTGTCCCGTCACGTCCAGCATGGCTGAGTTCCGGGGAATGAGGCCCGTTTCGAGGTGCCGAGACTTCATTTGAGGAGTTACCCAAACCCCGTTCGGGCTGAGCTTGTCGAAGCCCTGTCCTTTCTAATCGCTGAGGCAAAGAAGAAGAACAGGGCTTCGACAAGCTCAGCCCGAACGGAGTGAGAGGACGTCCGGAGCGCCCATTATCTCCGCGTCTCCGCGGCTCC
>Ga0209902_101264_pt1 | contig 13677 bp, 13 predicted proteins | sample FECB27metaG_FD_188304 | JGI IMG/M metagenome (GOLD analysis project Ga0209902, IMG submission 188304) | Cyanobacterial communities from the Joint Genome Institute, California, USA - FECB-27 (SPAdes) (version 2) | ecosystem: Environmental > Aquatic > Thermal springs > Hot (42-90C) > Microbial mats...
CGGGGCCCCCCCCTCCCACCACGCTTTCGCGTGGTCCCCCCTCCCCCGCAAGCGGGAGAGGGCCGCCGACTGCATGAATCAGCTCACGTGGCTCAGATAATTCCGCTTGCTCGGCTGCAGGTGGTCCACGCACAGCTGCGCCAGCACCCAGTTGTCGCTGCCTTTCAGCATCTCGATCATCAGCCGGTGGTGCTCGTGCGAGATGCGGAGCGACGCCTTGTCGGCCATCGAGTTGGCGCGCACCGGCAGGCTGAGCCGCATGTAGAGCTCGATTGATTGCACCAAATGCGAGTTGCCGCAGGCGCCGAACAGGGTCAGGTGGAAGCGGTCATTGGTTTCATGCACGCCGCGCAGGTACCCCGCCTCGATGTGCTGGCCGTGTTCCTCGTGGATGGCGCTGAGCTCGGCGATCAGCGCCTCGGGCGCCGGCAGCGGGATCCACAGCGCCGCCTGGCGCTGCAGCAATTCGCGCACGGCGTAGATCTCCTGCACCTCGCTTGGCGACAGCGAGCGCACGGTGGCGCCCTTGTTGCGCTCGCGCACCACGACGCCCATGCCTTCGAGCTGCACCAATGCCTGGCGCGCGAAATGCCGGGTCACCTCGAAGCGGGCCAGCAGCATGTCCTCGGTGAGGCGGGTGCCCGGCGCCAGGCGGCCGAAGATGATGTCCTCTTCGAGCGCCCGCGCGATGGTGAGATCGTCGTGCTCTACGACGCCTGGCCTTATCTCGTCCCTGACCGTCAACTGGTCCTCCACTGCTCGCGACGCGCGCCACGTTAGCGCGGTTCGGCCGCCGGGTCGAACCGGCTGAGGCGGTAGATCTCCTCGACCAGCCGCAAGGTCCTGAGGTTATCCTCGGGCGCCGTTTCGAAGGGCTTGCCGGTCTCGAGGCCATCGAGAAAATGCCCGATCGCCGCGTCATACGAGCCCTGGTAAGTGGCATCGGGATCGAAGCTCTCCTCTCGCGGCATGGCGGCGCTGAGCCTGAGCGTCGCGCCCTTGAGTTCCACCGTGCCGCGCGTCCCGAAGATCCTCAGGTGATCGCGCGGCGCCGGCGGCGCCCCTGCGACCGCGAGGTTGCCGGTGACGTTGACCACCAGCCCATCGCTCGGCCGGCGCAGCACCACCGCCGCCACATCCTCGGCGACGATTTCGGCATTGCTGCGTTCGAGCCGCGCCGCCACCACTTCGAGCTCACCGAGCAGGTAGCGCAGCGTATCGAGATGGTGGATCAAGACTTCCATCACGAGGAGCCGCGGCTGTGTGCGAAAGAACGGCTGCCGCACCAAAGCCGGCCGCAGCCCATCGGCGCCGGCGAGCATCCCCGAAGACAGGAACTCGAAACTCACCTGCCGGATGTCACCGGCCGCGCCTTCGTCGAGCCAGCGCTTCAGCACCCGGTAATAGGCGCGGAACCGCCAGTTCTCGTGCACCATCAGCCGGGTCGGCGGCGCGACGCCCGCGACCACCGCCTCGGCCTCGGCGAAATCGGTGCCGAGCGGCTTCTGGCAGAGGATATCGAGCTGCCGGCCGGCGGCCAGCCGCACCATTGCTGCATGGGTTTCGCGCGGCGAACAGATATCGACCGCATCGAGTTCCTCGGCCGCCAGCATCGCCTCGGCGCTCGCATAGAGGCCGGGGATACCGAACTCGGCCGCGCGCTGCGCCGTCGCCGCGGCCGACGGGTCGGCGATCGCCACCACCTTGGCGCGGTGGCGCTGCCGGCCCCAGGCGGGCAGATGGTAGCCAGTCACCCAGCCGGCCCCGATCATGCCGATGCGGCGAGTGGACACGCTCATCATCCTCCGCGACTACTACGGCTTCACTGCCCCTTCGATGGCATTTTGTCAATAATCAACCAGTAGCGCAATCTATCGTCGCATCGGGTGCATATCCACGAATCGCTAGACAAAATGCGCCTGACACCCGAGGTTTGAGCGATAACACCGCACATCTGCGATAGGTTGGCTGCGCTTGTTTATTGACAATCCATCGCGCGCCGCTAATTTGGAACACCACAACGGCGCGTGTTTCGAGGCGCCGCCAGGAGGATTAAGTGCCGGACGGCCTTCGTCGCAAGCTGACCACATATGGGGACCAGGGCTTTTCGCTGTTCCTGCGCAAGGCCTTCATCAAGGCGATGGGCTATTCGGACGATGCGCTCGACCGGCCGATCGTCGGTATTGCCAATACCTATTCCGATTACAACCCCTGCCACGGCAACGTGCCGCAGCTGATCGAGGCGGCCAAGCGCGGCGTCATGCTGTCGGGCGCCCTGCCCATGGTGTTCCCCACCATCTCGATCCACGAGAGTTTTGCCTCGCCCACCTCGATGTACCTGCGCAACCTGATGGCGATGGAAACCGAGGAGATGATCCGGGCCCAGCCGATGGACAGCGTGGTGCTGATCGGCGGCTGCGACAAGACCCTGCCGGCCCAGATCATGGCGGCCGCCAGCAGCGATATCCCCGCGGTGTTCCTCCCCACCGGGCCGATGGCCACCGGCCACCACAAGGGTGAGCGGCTGGGCGCCTGCACCGATTGCCGCCGCTTCTGGGGCCGCTATCGGGCCGGCGAAATCGACGAAGCCGAGATCAACGAAGTCAATAACCGGCTGGTCAGCTCGGTCGGCACCTGCACCGTGATGGGCACCGCCAGCACCATGGCCAACCTCACCGAAGTGCTGGGCCTCTGCCTGCCCCGCGGCGGTTCGGCGCCGGCCACCGAGGCCGAGCGGACCCGCCTCGCCGAGGAAACCGGCAGGCTCGCCGGGCGGCTCGCCGCCGAGGGCGGCCCGACCGTGCGCGAACTGCTGACCCCCGCGGCGCTCAAAAACGCCATGGTGGCGCTGCAGGCGATGGGCGGCTCCACCAATGCCGTGGTGCACCTCGCCGCCATCTGCGGCCGGCTGGGGATCAAGCTCGATACCGACCTGCTCGATGAAGTCGGCAAGCGCGTGCCGTTGCTGGTCGACCTGCAGCCCTCGGGCCAGCACTATATGCAGCAGTTCCACCAGGCCGGTGGCGTGCCGGCGCTTTTGAAAGAAGTGCGCTCCGAGCTCGATACCAGCGCCGCGACCATTCACGGCAAGACCATCGGCGAGGTGATCGACGCGGTGGTCGACGAGCCCGGCCAGACCATCATCCGCACCATGGCGGCGCCGCTGAAGCCGATCGGCACGCTGGCGGTGCTGAAGGGCAACCTCGCGCCACGCGGCGCCATCATCAAGCAGTCGGCCGCCTCGAAAACCCTGATGCAGCACCGCGGCCGGGCCGTGGTGTTCGAGAACACCGAAGACCTCGCCAACCGGCTCGACAGCGACGATCTCGACGTGAGCCCCGCGGATATCCTGGTGCTGCGCAATGCCGGCCCGAAGGGCGCGCCCGGCATGCCCGAGGCCGGCTACATGCCGATCCCGCGCAAACTCGCCCGGCAGGGCGTCAAGGACATGGTGCGGATTTCCGATGCCCGGATGAGCGGCACCGCCTTCGGCACCGTGGTGCTGCATATCGCGCCGGAATCGGCCGATGGCGGGCCGCTGGCCATCGTCCGGACCGGCGATTTCATCGTCCTCGATGTGCCGGCCCGCCGCATCCACCTCGATATTCCCGCCCAAGAGTTCGACCGGCGGATGGCCGCCCTGCCCGCGCCCAAGCCGGCGCCGCCCCGTGGCTATGCCCAGCTCTACCACAACCACGTCACCCAGGCCGACCAGGGCGCCGATTTCGATTTCATGCAGGATCAGGAGTCGTGAGCCTCACGGCAGCCGACGCGCCGCTCTGCCTGCCGCCGCGGCCGCTGAACCGCGCCCCGCGGGCGCTGCCCGACGGCGCGGTCGACACGCATTTCCACGTCTTTGCCGACGGCGTGCCGCTCGCAAGCCCGCGCAGCTACACCCCGCATATGCGAACGCTGGCCGACTGGCAGGCCTACGCCGCCGCGGTGAACATCGCGCAGGGCGTGCTGGTGCAACCCAGCGTCTACGGCTTCGATAACAGTGTCCTGCTCGACGCGCTGGCCGCCGACCGAGCCAACCTCCGCGGTATCGTCGTGCTGCATCCCGAGACCGACAAGGCCGAGTTCCAGCGCCTCGATAGGCTGGGCGTGCGCGGCGTCCGCGTCAACACCCGCAACAAGGGCGGCCTGCCCTTCTCAGCGATCGCCGCGCTTTCGGCCCGCATCGCCGATCTCGGCTGGATGCTGCAGTTCCAGGTGCGACCGGCGCAACTGGAAGCGCTCGCCGCACTGCTGCCCGCCATCGCCTGCCCGGTGGTGCTCGATCATCTCGGCTTTCTCGATCTCGATGCCGCCGATGCCGGCGCACAGCTGGCGAAGATCCAGCAGCTGCTCGACGCGCCCGATTGCTATGCCAAGCTCTCGGCCCCCTATCGGCTGACCCATGCCGCCGGCTACTCGGCCTTCGCCGATGCGGCGCGGCAGCTCCTCGCCTCGCACCCCGAGCGCCTGCTCTGGGGCAGCGACTGGCCGCATACCGAATTGTTCGATCAGATGCCCGATGATGCCGAGCTGATCGAACTGACCCATGACTGGCTGGGGGACGAAGGCGTGGCGCATCAGGTGCTCGTCACCAACGCGCAAACGCTGTTCTTTTCCCGCTAGTCAGAGTTCTTTCTTGTCCCGGGGATCGAAGCTCGCATCACCTTCCGCCCCGCAGGACTGACCGGAGATTGAGGATGACCAGACTGACCGAAGCGGCGCGCGGCGTATACGTGATCGCGGTGACCCCGTTCGAGGAGAACGGCGCGCTCGACCTCGAGAGCGTCGATCGCATGGTGGATTTCTACGAACAGGCCGGCGTCGACGGGCTGACCGTGCTCGGACAACTGGGCGAGGCGCCGAAACTCACTGCCGAGGAATCAAAGCTCATCGTCGAGCGGGTGCTGCGCCGGCTCGATGGCCGCCTGCCGCTGGTGGTCGGCGTCTCCGCCCCCGGCCTCGCGCCGATGCAGGAACTGGCCACCGCCGTGATGGGCGAAGGCGCCGCGGGTGTGATGGTGGCGCCGCCCTGGACCATCAGAACCGACGACCAGGCCTATGGCTTTTACCAGTCGGTGGGCGAGGCGCTCGGCGACACGCCCTTCGTGCTGCAGGATTATCCGCTCACCACCAATGTCACGATCGTGCCCAAGGTGATCGACCGGATCATCAAGGATGTGCCCAACTGCGTGATGCTGAAGCACGAGGATTGGCCGGGGCTGAGCAAAATTACTGCCTTGCGCGCCTCCTCCGACAAGGGCGAAACCCGCCGCATCTCGATCCTTTGCGGCAATGGCGGGCTGTTCCTGCCCGAGGAGATGGGCCGCGGCGCCGATGGCGCGATGACCGGCTTCTGCTACCCCGAAATGATGGTCGGGGTGGTGCGCGAGCATGTGGCCGGCAACCTCGAGCGCGCCGCCGAACTGTTTGCAGCCTATCTGCCGCTCGCCCGTTACGAGCAGCAGCAGGGCCTCGGCCTCGCGGCGCGTAAATATGTGCTGGCGAAGCGCGGCGTGATCAAATCGGGCGCCCTCAGGAAGCCGCGTCCGGCGCTCTCCGCCCTCGATATCGCCGATGTCGAGCGGCTGCTGAGCGCCCAAACCAAACGCCTCATGGAGATCGGCGCATGAAGCTCGGGCTCGAAAACAAGAAGGCCCTGGTGCTCGGCGCCAGCAAGGGCCTCGGCGCCGCCATCGCCGTTTCGCTCGCCAATGAGGGGGCGCAAGTCATCGGCGCCTCGCGCAGCGTCGCCGAGATCACGGCGCTCAACCAGGCGCTCGACCCCGGCGCCACCGGCCGCATCACCGCCCTGCCCCTCGATCTCACCGACAAGGCGAGCCGCGATGCGCTGGTCAATGAGGTGCTGGCGGCTGATGGTGTCGATATCCTCATCAACAATACCGGCGGCCCCGCCCCCGGCGAGGCCCGCTCCACCGCGCCCGAAGCCTGGGCCGGCGGTTTTGACGCCATGGTGCTGAGCCTCATCGAGATCACCCAGGCCCTGCTGCCCAAAATGGTCGAGCGCAAGTGGGGCCGCATCGTCACGCTGACCTCGTCGGGCATCGAATCCCCGATCCCCCGCCTCGCCATTTCCAACGGCCTGCGTGCCGCGGTGCTGGGCTGGTCCAAGACTCTCGCCGGCGAAGTGGCAGCCGACAATGTCACCGTCAACATCATCGTCACCGGCCGCGTCCACACCGACCGGGTCGACCAGCTCGACGAAGCCGCCGCCAAGCGCCAGAACCTCAGCCTCGAAGAGGTACGCAAGGCCTCGCTCGCCACCATCCCCGCCGGCCGGTACGGCAAGCCGGAGGAGCTGGCCGACGTCGTCACCTTCCTCGCCAGCGACCGCGCCGGCTACGTCACCGGCGCCAAGATCCGCGTCGATGGCGGCATGATCCGTTCGGTGTAGGCCGAACCGCCAATCGCACAATGTCTATCTCGTCGCGTGGGGGCCCTGCACGCTAGCGTCGTGCCGGTTTCCCAACGTGGCAGATGAATGAGCACCACCCTCACCGCCTATCTCGCCCAAATCGCGACCAACCCGGAACTGGCCGACGCCGCCTCGATCGTCGCCGATGTCGCTGCGGCCTCGGCCGAACTCGCCCATGTGCTGCGCACCGCCCCGATCGCCGGGCTATCAGGCACCACCGGGACGACCAACGTCCAGGGTGAAGCGCAAAAGCCCCTCGATATCGAGGCGAACCGCATCTTTCTCGAGCGTTGTCGCGCCAACCCGGCCATCGCCTGGGCGGTATCCGAAGAGGAAGATCATCCCATCCGGCTCGCCGCAGGGGGAACACACGGGTTGCTGTTCGATCCTCTGGACGGCTCCTCAAACCTCGACGTCAACGTCACCGTCGGTTCGATCTTTTCGATCATCCCCGCCACCGCCGAAGCCCACCTCCTGCAGCCCGGCGGCGCCCAGCGCGCCGCGGGTTTCGTGGCCTATGGCCCAGCGACCTCGCTGGTGCTGACCTTCGGGGAAACGGTCGAGCTGTTCGTGCTGTCGGGCAGCGAGTTCCATCTCGTCGAGGCCGACATCCGGATCCCCGAGGACATGCCGGAATTCTCGATCAATACCAGTCGCGAGCGGTTTTGGAACGAGGGCACCCGGCGCTATATCGCCGATTGCCTCATCGGCGAGCTCGGGCCGCTGGGCCAGCGCCATAATATGCGCTGGGTCGGCTCGATGGTGGCCGAGGTGCTGCGCATCCTCAGCCGCGGCGGCATCTTTCTCTACCCATCCGACAGCGAAACCGCCAAGCACGGCGGCCGGCTGCGGCTGCTCTACGAAGCCAACCCGATGAGCCTGATCGTCATAACGGCCGGCGGCGGCGCCACCACCGGCCAGCTCGACCTGCTCGCTGTTGCTCCGAGCGATATTCACCAGCGGATCTCAGTGGTGCTGGGGTCGAAGCGGCAGGTCGACGAGTATGTCGGCTATGTCGCGGACTAACGGAGCCGGTTGCGGAGGGCGCCGCTGGCGCTCTCCGCAATAGCTCTGTCAGCCGGGCGTTCTAGGTGCGCGACTTGAGGTAAGCGTCGCCCTGCTTGGTCAGCTCGGCCATGATCACGTCGAGGCCGGCCGCGTCGGCGGCCTTCTTCAGCTTGTCGAGCCCGGCATCCACGTCGCCGACCCCGTAGAACAGCGGGTTGGCGTACTGCGTCATCACGTTGTTCATCTGCGCCGCGGCTTCCTTGACCGGGGTCACGTCGGCGATGAACGAGGCAAAGGTATCGGAGGTGAAGTTGTCGTAGTTCTGCGCCCAGCCGAACACCTTCTTTTCGGACTCGGTCATCGACGAGGTGAGGCGCTCGAGCCCTGCCCGCCACAGGATGGCATAGCTGGGGAAGCTATAGGTGCTGAGCTGCTCGAAGCTGTTGTCGCCAACCGCCTTCCAGTCCGTACCCTCGATACCGAGGCCGACCAGATCGTGGTTCTCCTGCACCGAGAACCAATCCTGCAGCGCCATGGCGCGATCGACATCGCCGCCATTGGCATTGACCACGATCATGTTGTCGGCCTGGAAGGTCTGCACCGGCTTGACGCCGCCCAGCGGCCCGCCAAACGGCAGGACCTGGCCCAGGGCCGCGGTCGGGACGGCGCGCTTCAATCCAGCCAGCCGGTTGGATTGGAGGCCATCGGTCATCGACCAGAGGCCCGCGAACCGGCCGGCCCCAAACTGGCTCTCGATCGTCGCCTGGTCGACGTTGAGCGCGTCGGCGTTGATGATGCCATCCTGGTAGTACTGGCGAATCTTGCGCAGCGCCTCGACGGTGCCGGCATCGTCCCACCAGGGGATCGGCCGCGACGAGCCGGTCGTTGCCGCATCCTTGTCGAAGTAGAAGCGCAGGCCTGACCCCGCCAGCGAGTACTGCATGGTGTAGGGATTTTCCCACGAGTACTCGTTGAACATGCCGGTGGGGGTCGCTACCGCCGTCTGCCAGCCGGTCTGCGACGCGAGGGCAAACGGGGTGACCCCCGATTCCTTCTCCTTGATGGCGTAGAAGAACTTCTCGAGCGTACCGAAATCGTTGATTTCGGCGAAACCGTACTTCTCCGCCAGGTCCTGCCGGATGCCGAAGTGCTGGATGCGGCCGGCGCTGTTGACCTGTGGGATGCCCCACAGCTTGCCGCCCCAGGAATTGGCTTCGATCAGTTTGGGCGCGATCTGCTTTTTGAGGTTGGGCCACTTGTCGATCTGCCCGGTCAGGTCGGCGAGGGCGCCGCTCTGCTGCAGCTGGGCCATGTTGAGCCACAGGGCTTGCAGCGCCGTGTCGAACTGGGCGCCGGCGGTGAATTTCAGCAGCGACTGCTGGCCGTAGTTACTCCAGTTGATGAACTGCGCATCGAAGGTGAAGCCATGCTCCTCCATGAGCTTGGCATTGGCCTTGTCGAGCACGGCCTTCCAGTTGGTCGGCGCCTGCGAGGGCAGCAAGGCCACCGAGGTGCCCGAACTGGCGCCGAATGCCGGCGACAGGCCCGAAAAGGCCGTGGCCATGCCGGCGGCCCCGCTGAGGGCCATGAAGTGTCTGCGCGTGAGTCTCATGTTGGTCGTCTCCTCCTCATTTGTGCGACGGGCTCAGGTGCCGTCGTCACCCCTTGGTGGCGCCAAGGGTGATGCCCTTGACGAAGAAGCGTTGTGCGAATGGGTAGGCGAGCAGAATGGGGCCGACGGTGAGCACCGTCATGGCGAAGCGCAGCTGGTAGACGGGCGCCATTGCCGCCCCGGCCGAGCTCGGCAGGCTGGCCGCATTGGTCACGTTGGAGATGAGGTTCTGCAGGATCAGCTGCAGCGGGAACTTGTCCGGATCAGAGAGGAAGAGGAGGCCGGTGAACCACTCGTTCCAGTAGGTGACGGCGTAGAACAGCCCGAGCACCGCGAGGATCGGCTTCGAAAGCGGCAAGACGATCTGGAAGAAGATGCGCAATTCTCCGGCCCCATCGATGCGGGCCGCATCGAGGATTTCCTCCGGCATCTGCCGGAAGAAGCTCACCGTCACGAAAATCAGGAACGGCGCCAGCATCAGCGGCAGGATCATGGCGAACCAGCTGTTGGTGAGGTTCAGTACCTGCGTCACCAGCAGGTAGAACGGCACCAGGCCGCCGTTGAACAGCATCGGCACATAGGCAAAGATGGTCAGCGGACGGCTGATGAACGGCAGGCGCCGGGCGATGACCCAGGCGATCGCGGCGGTACACGAGATCGAGAGGATCGTGCCCACCACGGTGATGAACAGCGACGCGACATAGCCGTTGAGCAGGGATTGCCCGGTGAACAGCAACTCGTAGGCCCGAAGCGAGAAGGGCTGCGGGAACAGGCTATAGCCATTGAGGCCGAGCACCGACTCATCGGTCAAGGAGCCTGCGACGATCATCCAGAGCGGCACCAGGCAGAACAGCCCGAACAGCGTGACGGTGACGTAGCTGGCGGCCGCGAACGGCTCCATCCGGCGGCGGACGGCCTTCCGAACCGGTTGCGCGCCGACGTTCGCCGCGGCCCCAGCACTATCCTGATCGATGGCGCTCACAGGATGCTGCTTTCTTTGTGGAAGCGGCGCTGCACCAGCACCGCCGCCGCCACGAAGACGAAGCCGACCACCGACTGGAACAGGCCGATGGCGGCCGTAGTGCCGAAATCGCCGATCATCCGCAGCGAGCGGAACACATAGGTGTCGATGACGTCGGTGGTCGGAAACAGCACGCCATTGTCCTGGACGATGGCGTAGATGGTGGCGAAATCGCCGAAGAACATGCGGCCGACGCCGAGCACCACCAGCACCGCGAAGGTCGGCAGCAGCAGTGGCACGGTGATCGACAGCGCCATGCGCCAGCGGCTTGCCCCATCAATCGCCGCGGCCTCATAGACCTCCTCGGAGATCGAGGTGATGGCAGCGAGGAAAATCACCGAGGTGTAGCCGCCCAGTTGCCACACCTTGACGATGGTGAGGATCCACGGCCAGGCGCCGGCTTCGGTGTACCAGCTGACCTGCGGCAGATCGACGACGCTCAACAGGTTGTTGACGAGGCCGCCGCGCCCGCCGACGCCGGAGAGGATCACCTGCAGCATGATGGAAATGACGATCGGCGAGACGAAATACGGAAAGAAGATCACCGACTGCATGAAGCGGCGATAGGGGCCGCCGCGGATCTCGTTGAGCATCAGCGCCAGCACGAGGCCGGCGAACAGCGACGCGCCGAGAAACAGCGCATTGAGAAACACCGTGTTGAAGACGATGGTCGCGGCATCACCGCTCATCAGGAAGTAGCGGAAATTGGCGAGCCCGTTCCATGGGCTGCCAAAGATGCCGTCGCGAATGTTGAAGGCCTTGAACGCCACCACCAGACCAACCATCGGGCCGTAGGCAAACACCAGGAACCAGGCGATGCCGGGCAACGCCAGCAGCAGCAGCACCAGGCTGTCGCGCGACGACAAGCCATGCCGGCGCGAGCCGGCGCGGCCAGCCCCTGGTTTGGTGACGGTCATCGGTCGTGCTGCCGCGGCGCCAAGGGCACGCACGCCAAGGGTACGCACGCCAAGGGTACGCACGCCAAGGGTACGCACGCATAGCCAATGGCGCGCAGGATTCGACGATAGCTCACTAGCCCCCTCCCCGAAGCACTGGAACCGCCTAACACCGCAGTTTCTTATTTGAAACTCTTGGTATCAGATGATAACCGTGCCGACCAAACGGACAGGATGTCAAGCCATGCGTGAGGCGGAGATCGAGGCGCAGAACCGCAATCCGGCGATCGAACGGATGATGGCCATTCTGCAGCAACTGGAGCGGGCCCCGAACGGGCTGGGCCTCAAGCGCCTGGTCGAACAGTCGGGGGTGACGCGCTCGACCGTCTACCGCATCCTCAACTCGCTGACCGCGCATGGGCTGGTCCGTCAGCTCGAGAATTCCGATTACGTGCTGGGCAGCCGCCTGCTGTCGCTGGCCGACGCCGTCGGCATGCCATCCGGCGGGCAGGTCGCCAAGGCGGCGCAGCCGCATCTCGATTTCGTGGCGCGCTCGCTCGGGGAGACGGCGAAGATCTCGATCTACGATCGCGGCCATGTGCTGGTCGTCGCTGTCGCCCCCGGCACCAAGCAGCACGCGCTGCATGCGAGGGTCGGCGAGCAGCTGCCGATCCATGCCGGCGGCAGCAGCAAGGCGCTCTTCGCCTTCCTGCCCGAGGCCGAACGCCAGCGCATCTATTCGCGGCCGCTGACCCTCTACAACGAACGCACCCTCATCGAGCCGGAAGCGCTGGAGGAAGAACTGTCGCGGGTGCGCGAACAGGGCTGGGCGCGCGACCATGGCGAGTTCAGCGCCTCGGTCAACTCCTACGCCGCACCGATCCGCGATCGCTCCGGCGACGTTGTCGCCGCCGTCAGTATCCCGTTTCTCGCCGGCCGCGACGCCGAATACGAGCAACTGGTCCGCGCCACCGCTCTCGCCACCGCCGACCGCATCAGCATGGGGCTCGGCTGAGGCGCTGCCGCATCCTGCATCCGGATGCAAGAATGCTGTTGCATCCGGATGCAGCGTCGCTCTATCGTGGCTTTGCCATGACGATCGCTTCGGACCCGCAATGACCAACGAGCCTCTTTCCGCCGCCCTGCCCCAAGGCCTCGCCGGCGATCCCTATGCCCGGCTGGCGGCGCTGGGGCTGACGCTGCCGCTATCGCCGACGCCGATCGCCAATTTCCGGCCGGCGACGCGCGAGGGCGACATGATCTTCCTGTCGGGCCAGGGCCCGACCGAGGCAGGCGGGCGGCTCTATACCGGCAAGGTCGGCGACGATGTCAGCTCGGCCGAGGCCTATCGGCATGCGCGGCTTACCGGCCTGAACCTGATCTCGGTGCTGCATGAGGCGGTGGGCGACCTGCGCCGGGTGCGCCGCATCGTCAAACTGTTCGGCATGGTCAACTCGACCCCGGATTTCGCCGAGCATTCGCAAGTGATCGATGGCTGCTCGGACCTGTTCTTCGAGGTGTTCGGCGAGCCCGGCGCGCATGCCCGCACCGCCATCGGGGTCAATTCGCTGCCCCGGCTGATCACCGTCGAAATCGAAGCCATCGTTGCCGTAGACTAACTGCCGGAGGGGGGCACCATGGGACTTGTCGATCATCTGCCGCGCGCTGCGCTCGGCCATTTTCCGACGCCGCTCGAGCCGGCCCCGCGGCTGAGCGCCGCGCTGGGTGGGCCGCAGATATTGATCAAGCGCGATGATCTCAGCGGGCTGTCGGTCGGCGGCAGCAAGACCCGCATCTTCGAATTCGTGCTGGGCGACGCGAAAGCCACGGGCGCCACCGCTGTTGTGGCTTCGGCCGGCGAGCAATCCAACAAGCTGCGCGAACTCGCCGCCGGCGCCAACCGGCTGGGGATGCAGCCGATCCTCTTGCTCACCGGGGTGACGGGGCCGCGAGAACTCACCGGCAACCGCTTCCTGTTCGAGATCCTCGGCGCCGAGGTGCACACGACGCCGATCGCCGACCGCTTCGATCCGGCGCTGGTCGCCGAGCTCAACCAACTCTGCGAGAAGGCGGCCGCCGCCGGTCACCAGCCCTACCTGGTCTACCATCCGGGAAAGACCGGGACGCTCGGCACCGCCGCCTATGTCTCGGCCGCCGAGGAGTTGGTTGCCCAGTTCGCCGACCTCGACCGCGAGCCCACCCACCTGTTCCTCGCCACCGGCGCCGCCCCCACCACCGCCGGGCTGGTGCTCGGGTTGCGGACGCTAGGCCAGCAGTTGGGGATCACCGGCGTCTCGGTGGCCTCACCGCACGACCAGAGCAAAGCGCACGCCATCGCCTACGCCAACAAATGCGCCGAACTGCTCGGCATTGACCGGCGGATCGGCGAGGCGGATTTTGCCATCGACGACAGCCAGCGCGCCGATTTCAGCCTGCCGGCGACGCGCGCGGTGATCGAAGCCATTGAACTCTTCGCCCGCACCGAGGGGGTGTTGTTGGAGCCGACCTACACCGGCAAGGCCGCGGCCGGCATGATCGCTGCGATCCGGAGCGGGGCGTTCAAGCCGACGGATACGCTGGTGTTTGTGCATACCGGCGGGCTGCCGGGGCTGTTCGCGCATGTGGGGGAGTTTGGGTACTGAGGGCTGGTGCGAGGTCAAACACCGCCCGCTCAGTCGGCGCACCCTCTCCCGCCTGCGGGGGAGGGGGG
>Ga0209902_101265_pt1 | contig 13675 bp, 19 predicted proteins | sample FECB27metaG_FD_188304 | JGI IMG/M metagenome (GOLD analysis project Ga0209902, IMG submission 188304) | Cyanobacterial communities from the Joint Genome Institute, California, USA - FECB-27 (SPAdes) (version 2) | ecosystem: Environmental > Aquatic > Thermal springs > Hot (42-90C) > Microbial mats...
TTGAAGGTGTACTCGAGCCCGTCGGCCGAGACTTCCCAGCTCTCGGCGAGACCCGGCTGCACGGCGGTGCCGCCATGTTCGAACTCGACGAGGCGGTCATAGATGGTGCGCGAGCTGGCGTCGAAGTCGTTACCACCGGTGGTCGGACCGGGGTCGAAGTGCGCCGGCGAGGCTTCCGAGCAGAACACGAGCTGCTTGGCATAGACGCTGCCGCCCATCACCGCGACGAGCGCGGTGGCGGCGAGCAGGGTTTTCATCAAATGCATGATGGTTGTCTCCCGAAAAGCATTACGCCCCGGCATTCAACGGCAGAGTCCCTTCCGCCGGCCGGAGCTTGGCGCGCAACAAAGCGCTTTTTCTGCCGCCACGCAATGGCCCAGTTTTACCGGTTGGTCAAAGCCCCGTCATACGCAATGCCGTTTCAACAAAGCCACTATCGCCGCAAACCTGAGTTTCTCGGCAGGTAAAGCGGTTGCGCGGTGGGATCGATTTCACACCGCGGCAATTGACGGTCGCGACGCGCTGCCGCAAATGATCGGCACATGAGCCAGTCCATTGCCACAATCGCCCTCGTCGTCGCCGACTATGACGACGCCATCTCGTTCTATGTCGACAAGCTCGGATTCGCGCTCGCGAGCGATCTCGATATGGGTGGCGGCAAGCGCTGGGTCACCGTGACGCCCGGCGGCGGCGGGGCCAGACTGCTGCTGGCGAAGGCGGACGGGACCGCGCAATCCGCCCATATCGGCAACCAGACCGGCGGGCGGGTCGGCTTCTTCCTCGAGACCGACGATTTCGCCCGCGACCACGCCGCCTATGTGGCGCGCGGGGTCAAGTTCCTCGAGTTACCGCGGCACGAAGCCTATGGCTCGGTGGCGGTGTTCGAGGACCTCTACGGCAACAAATGGGACCTGATTCAGCCCAAGGGTTGAGACGTCCATCGCTTGTCGCCGATGGATGGCAAGGCTAGGCTCACCGGGCCTTCCTGCCTGTCCCTCACCAATACTGGAGATCACCATGAGCAAGCGCCGCCTCGGCCGCACCGAGCTTTTCATCGACCCGTTGGTTTTCGGTTGCAACGTGCTGGGCTGGACGCTGGAGGAGGCGGCCTATCCGGTGCTCGACGCCTTCCTCGATGGCGGCTTTGCGGCGCTCGACACCGCTGACAGCTATGGCAAGGGCAAGTCGGAGACGATCATCGGCAACTGGATAAAGGCGCGCGGCAACCGCGACAAGGTGCTGGTGTTCACCAAGGTCGGCTCGGACATGGGCCAGGGGCACCGCGACCTCAGCGCCAAATGGATCGAGGAGGAAGTCGACGCCTCGCTGCGGCGGCTGCAGACCGACTATATCGACCTCTACCAGACCCATTGGCCCGACCCGGCGACACCGCAGCAGGAGACGCTCGAGGCACTCGACAAGCTCGTGAAGGCCGGCAAGGTCCGCTATGTCGGCTCGTCCAACCAGGACACGGCGCTGTTGAGCGAGGCACTCGGCATCTCGAAGGCCGACGGCTTGGCGCGCTACGAGACGATCCAGAACGAGTTCAACCTCTACGACCGCATGAAGTTCGAAGAGGTGCAGGCGACCTGCGTGGCCGAGGGCGTCTCGGGGATCGGCTATTTCAGCCTGGCGCGCGGCTTCCTCGCCGGCAAGTATCGCAGCGCCGCCGACGCGCAGAAGAGCCCGCGCGGCCAGGCCGTGGTGGAGAAATACCTCAACCCCAAGGGCTATCGCATCCTCGAGGCGCTGGACGCGATCAGCCAGCGGACCGGGGCGCTGCCGGCGGAGATCACCCTCAGCTGGATCGCGGCGCAGCCGGGCGTCGGCGCACCGATCGCCTCGGCGACATCGGTCGAGCAGGTGCAGAGCCTGATGCGCGGCGCCAACCTGACGCTGAGTGCCGAGGACCTGCAGTTGCTGACGGACGCCGGCAAATGACATCGACGGCTGCGGCCGCAGCGCTGTTGGCTTGGGCGCTCGCCACCCTCGCCGCCCCTGCCCTCGCCCAGGACGCCGGCTGGCACTATTCGCCGCTACAGGGCGAAGGCGACCGGGCAGCTCTGGGTTGTGCTGCCGGATCGACGCCAAAGGAATTCGTCTGCCTCGCGGTGCGCTGCGAGGACGATTTCGAGATCGGCATTCATCTGCACACCAGCCGTCCGGGCGGCGACGCCGGACGATGGCGGATCGATATCGACAAGGAAGACGGACACGAAGTCGACGCCAAGCCCGATGGTTCGCCCTACAACGCCCGCATCGAGGGCGACGTGGCGCCACTGCTCGAGGCGCTGAAGAACGGCGGCCTCGCCTTTCTCGACCCGAAAGCCGGGCCGGACCTGCCCAGGAACGGCATCACGCTCGACGGCTCGCTCTACGTGATCAACCAGGCGCTGTATTTCTGCGCGCCGCGCGTGCCGCCGACGGCGACATCAGTCGCCGAGTAACTCGGCGACTGCCATGCGCTTGAAGTTGCCGACGTAAGCGTCGCCTTCCTTGCGGCCCACCGAAATGGCAAGGCGCATGCTGGCGCTGCCCAGGTACATCACCAGGGTGGCGCGGTTGAGCAGTTCCGCTGGATCGGCATCGGGATAGATCCGCTGCAGCACGGCGCCGACCAGCGCGCCGTTCTCGTGGCTGTCGGCGAGGTCGATGCCGTGCAGCGATTTGTCGGCCTGGGTGCCGGACCAGATGTCGCGCATCACCGGCTCGGCCAGGAACAGGCCGTAATAGATATCGATGAGTTCGCCGAAGGCCCGGCGGAAGCCAGGCGCATCGCTGACCCCGGCGAGGCCATCGCGAATGCAGGCGCGACCCTCTTCATTGTAGCGCTCGGCCAGCGCCCCGATCACCGCCGCTTTGTCTGGAAAGTATTGGTAGAGCGAGCCGATCGAGATTTCCGCCTCGGCGGCCAGTTCCCCCATCTTCATGGCATCGCTGCCACTCCGCTCGATCAGCCCCTTGGCCGCATTGAGAATGCGCTCGACCCGCTCGCGGCTGCGCTGCTGCTGCGGGGTGCGTCGCGCCGGGACGGCGGTTTCGGCGGCTTCGGCCATAAGTGAATAATCCTCACATTTCTGCTTGACGTCGATAATATGAGGATTTATCACCTTCCGCAACATGAGACTTCCTCATGTTTTGCGAATGGAGCATGAAATGACCAAACCGATCCTGATCATTGGCGGCCGCGGCAAGACCGGCGCGCGGGTTGCGGAGCGCCTCGAAGTACGCGGCTTGCCGGTGCGGCTGGCCTCGCGGTCGACGGGGTTCGACTGGACCGACCGCGGCACCTGGGCGGCAGCGCTTGAGGGGGCTGCCAGCGCCTACATCACCTATTACCCGGATATCGCGATCAAGGGCGCAGCCGAGGCGATCGGCGCCATTACCGAACTGGCTCTGTCGCTGGGGCTAAAGCGGCTGGTGCTGCTGTCCGGCCGGGGTGAGCCGGAGGCGCAGCGGGCCGAGCAGCAGCTGATCGCCTCGGACGCCGACTGGACCGTGGTGCGCGCCAGCTGGTTCAACCAGAACTTCGACGAGGGACAGTTCCTCGAGATGGTGCTCGGCGGCGAGGTGGCATTGCCGGTCGACGCGGTACGCGAGCCGTTCGTCGATTGCGACGATATCGCCGACGTGGTGACCGCAGCGCTGACCGACGACCGGCATATCGGCCAGCTCTACGAGGTTACCGGCCCGCGGCTGTTGACCTTCGCCGAGGTGGTTGCCGAGATCAATCGCGCGAGCGGCAGCAACGTGACGTTCCGCACTATGCCGGCCCATGAGTTCCTCGACTCGCTCGCCGGCAGCGAAATGCCTGAAGAGATTGCGGGGCTGCTCGAAGAGCTGTTCAGCGAGGTGCTGGACGGCCGTAACGAATCCCTCGCCGATGGGGTGCAGCGGGTACTCGGGCGGCAACCGAAGGACGTTGCCGACTTTGCACGCGAAGCGGCAGCCAAGGGCGCCTGGAGGCAACCATGAACTGGATCGATATCCTCAGTATCGTCGTGGCGCTCGGCGCAGCGCTGATCGGCGGAACCTTCTTCGGGTTCTCGAACTTCATCATGCCGGCAATCGGCCAGCAGCCACCCGCCAACGCCATCGCGGTGATGAACGCCATCAACGTGACTGTGCTCAATGCCGGCTTTCTCGGCGCCTTCATGGGGACCGCGATCCTCGGGCTGGCGCTGGTGCTGGCGGTGTTCGTGGCGGGCGGCAGCCCGTGGGCCGCGGCCGGTGCCTTGACCTACGTCATCGGCACGTTCGGCGTGAGCATGGCGATCAATGTGCCGATGAACAACCGGTTGGCCAGGTTCGAAGGCCCCAGCCCCGAGGGCACCGCCTACTGGGCCACCTACCTCAGGGACTGGACCCGGTGGAACTCGATCCGGTCCGGCGCCGCAATGCTCGCGACGCTCCTCTTGCTGATCTCGCTTATGCGATGAGGTAGCCGCCGTCGACCGGCAGGATCGCTCCGGTGATGAAGCCGGCGAGCGGCGAACACAAGAACAGGGCGGCAGGCGCCAGGTCCGCCGGAGTGCCCCAGCGGCCGAGCGGGGTACGGCCCATCAGTTCAGCGTTGCGCGCCTCGTTGGCGCGCGGCACCGCGGTCATCGCCGTCTCGATCCAGCCGGGGGCGAGGGCATTGACGCGGATCTGCTCCTTGGCAAAGGCAGTGGCGAGCGACTTGGTGAGGCCGGCGACGGCGTGCTTCGACGCCGCGTAAGCCGGGGCGTGCGGGGCGCCGAAGAACGAGAACATCGAGCCGATATTGAGGATGGCGCCGCCCGCGAGCTTGTCCTTGAAGGCGTAAGCGGTGCGCATCGAACCGTTGAGGTTGATATCGATGACCGTCGCAAAGCCGTCGACGGTGTGCTCGGCAGCGCGGAGGTTCACCCCGGCGCAGTTGATCAGCGCGGCAACGCTGCCGAAGGTCGCGGCGTACTCGGCGACCTGTTCGGAATTGCGCACGTCGAGCTCTGTGTAACGGAAGCGCGGCTCGGCAGCGGCGCCCGCCTCGACCTCGGCCTGGGTGGCGCCGGTGACATGCACCACCGCCCCGGCATCAGCAAAGGCGCGGCCGATGCCCTGGCCGATGCCGGAGGTGCCGCCGGTGATGACAACGGTCTTCTTGGCGTAGAATTCGGATGCCCAGCTAGTCATTGAGGCCTATCCCATCGGTTTCTTCCTTCTCCCCTTGAGGGAGAAGGTGGCGAGCGTAGCGAGACGGATGAGGGGACGGATATCGCAACTGCCCCTCACCCGCCCTTCGGGCACCCTCTCCCTCAAGGGGAGAGGGAAGGAAGGGTCAGCGTACGAACTGGTCCACGTAGTCCGCCCCGAGCCCCACCTTTTCGTAGTGCTTCTTGCACATGTCGATCTTGGTGAAGACGTCCTCGAAGCCGACCTGCTTGTTGTCCTTGTCGAGATAGACCATGCAGCCCGAGATGTTGAAGAAAGTGATCATCTCCGGGGTGTCCTCGGGCACGGTCAGGGTATGGATCTCGCCCGGCGGCTCGAACACATAGGAGCCGGTTTCGGCCACCCAGTCGTGCTCGAGATAGTGCCAGCGGCCCTTGATGACGTAGCCGTGCACCGGCTGGGGGTGGAGGTGGCGGCTCAGAATGCCGGCGCGGCGGACGCGCAGCAGGTTGCACCACTGGCCCTGCAGCGTGTTGAGGAACAGCGGACGGAACCAGACCCCCTCGGCCTGCGGCACCCAGACCCGCTCATCCTCGGGGACGGCGGTGATGGCGATTTCCCGGGGCGCCATCGGATGGGCCGAGCCGTTGAAGGTCTCGTACATGGCAGGTCTCCTCGTCACTGGTATGGTAGCTGTATGCGGTGCGAGCTAACCCTGCCAGTCGACCTACGTCTAGTGGCGTCGCGCATTCGACAACGCATCAACCGATCGTCCGGCGCGGGCTGACCCCCACCCCTGTCCCCTCCCCCTAAGAATGGGGAGGGAGACCAAAACACCGGCGTCAGTGAGGGCGTCTCCCTTCCCCTTGCGGGGAGGGGACAGGGGTGGGGGTCCACAGCCACCGGCCCATCCTGAAGCGTCCTTACCAGTGGAACTCGTCGACGTTCTCGCGGGCGCCGAGCAGGAAGGCATCGCCGACCAGCCGCAGAGGCGAACCGTCCATTTCGGACTTGCCCTTCTTCAACAGCTTGGCGAAGCGCTCGTAGATCGCCTCATACTCCTCGGAGGGGTTGGCGACGGTTTCCTTGCCATTGACCGTGAGCACGGTGCCGCCGCGCTCGAGCTTCAGCTGCGTGCCCTTCCGGGTCTCGATGGCGATGGTCCAGATCTCGCCCGACTCCTCCAGCCAGTTGAACCCAGCGCTGAGCTTGGGCTGGTGCTTTTCGCCGGACTTGAAGACGATCTCGACATCGACCGGGGTCTGGCGGTTGGCCGGGAATTTCAGCCGCGCGCTGTCGACGAAGACCGGGAACGGCATGATCTTGGTGAAGATCGACATGGCGTTGATGCCCGGATCGCAGACGCCGAAGCCGCCGGGCTCCCACACCCATTCCTGGCCGGGGTGCCACTTGCGGACGCTCTCGCGCCAGTCGATGCGGAGCACGGCGACGCCTTCATCCTTGAGGATCAGTTTGGCGGTGTCGACGGCGGCGTTGTAGCGCGAGTGCCAGGTCTGGAAGAGCACCTTGCCCCGCTTCTCGCCATAGGCGACGAGGTCCTCGAACTCGGTGATGGTGGGGGTCGGCGGCTTTTCCAAGAGCACGTCCTTACCGGCATCAATCGCCTGCCGCACATAGGCATGGCGCACGCCGGGCGGGGTGCAGATGGCGACGAGCTTCACCTCGGGCATGGCCTTGTAGAGCTCGGCCGGGGTCTTGAACACCGGCACGTCGCGATGGCCGAGGCCGCGGGTCGAGACGCAGGCCGCGAGCTCGAAATCCGGGCTCTTGTCGATCACCGGCAGGTGCTGATCCTGCGCGATCTTGCCGATACCGATGACGGCGATCTTCTTTTTGGCCATTGCCGAAACACTCCCTGAAAGCGGGCGGCACTTAAAGGCATGGGCGAAGGAAAGGGAAGTTCCTCGCAAAGGAAAATCGTCCGGCTGCCTAAGGTGGGCTATGCTGAGGCGTCAGGTGGGAGAGTTGTGATGTCGCGGGCATTCGTCAGTGAAGGCAACAGCGTGCCGCAGGTGTTCGCCTCGGCGGAAAGCGCCGAGAGCGCTGCCAACCTGCAGCGGGCGATGGACGGCAAGGACTATGACTACGAGGTGCGGCCGCGGCAGCGCGGCGGCTACATGGTGGCGCGGCTGAGCAAGGATGGCACCTTCGACTCGTGGGTCGAGGAATAACGTCCAGCGCAGTATCTCAGCGCACGAGGATGGCGCGAAAATCGTTGACGTTGGTGCCGGTGGGGCCGGTGAGCAGCAGGCCGCCGACGGCGCGGAAGGCGTTGTAGGCGTCGTTGTTGGCGAGAGCCCGACGTGGATCGATGCCGGCGGCGCGCAGCCTCGCCGCGGTGTGGCCATCGCAGATGGCGCCGGCATTATCCCCTGCCCCGTCGATACCGTCGGTATCGGCGGCGAGCGCGGTGATGCCCTCGATGCCATCGATGGCGAGGGCGAAGGCGAGCAGGAACTCGGCGTTGCGGCCGCCCCGGCCATCGCCGCGGATGGTGACGGTGGTCTCGCCGCCCGACAGCAGCAGCGCGGGCTTGGCGAACGGACGGTTGCGGGTCCTGATCTCACGCGCGAGCGCGGCGTGAACCGACGCGACGTCGCGCGCTTCGCCTTCGATCGCATCGGAGAGGATATGGGCCTCGAGCCCGACGGACCGCGCCTCGGCGGCCGCGGCTTCCAGCGACAGGGCGGCAGAGGCGATGATGCGGACGGTGTTGTGGTGAAAGCGCGGATCGCCGGCGCGTGGCGCGGGGTTGAGATCGGAGGCCAGCAGCTCTTCGGCGGCCGCCGGCAGTTTCAGCCGGTAGAGCGAGGCAAGGTGGCGCGCTTCGGCGCGGCCGGAACTCAGCGGCACTGTCGGGCCGGAGGCGACCAGCGACGGGTCGTCGCCGGGGATATCGGAGACGATGAGGGTGGCGACGCGGGCCGGCGACGCCAAGGCGGCGAGGCGGCCGCCCTTGATGGCGCTGAGCTCGTTCCGGATGACATTCATCACCGAGATCGGCGCGCCCGAGGCCAGCAGGATTTCGTTGACCGCCTGCTCGTCCTCGAAGCTGAGCCCGGCCGCCGGTTGCGGCAACAGCGCCGAGCCGCCGCCCGAGATCAGCGCCACCACCAGGTCGTCATGGCCGAGGCCGGAGACCTTTTCCATCAGCCGGCGAGCGGCGAGATAGCCGGCCATGTCGGGCACCGGATGGGCGGCCTCGACGATTTCGATGGGCTCACAGGGCGTGGCGTAGCCGTAGCGGGTGACCACGAGGCCACTGTGGATCGGCCCGGGCCAGGCCAGCTCGAAGGCCCGCGCCATCTGCGCGGAGGCCTTGCCGGCGCCGATCACCACGGTCCGTCCCTTTGGCGGCTCCGGCAGGTTGGCGGCGATGGCGTGCTGCGGCTGGGCGGCGTCGACGGCGCGATGATAGAGCCGTTCGAGAAGGTCGCGATCCATGAAGCCCCGGGGGTACTGATTTGACGCGATATTGGCGGCGTCGCCCCGTCGAGGCAAGCACCGTGCGATGCGGCAACGCGTTCATGCCCGGTACAGCTCATTTCTGCCAGAAGGCGCGCAGAAAATGCATCGGCCTCGTCTGTGTCCGATGCGCAACGTTAACAGCTGGTCTTGCTGAACAAGGGCGAAATGGCCACCTCACGCGAAGTTCAAGCGTCGGGACCTAGTTGCCGCCGCAGGAAACCAGCGACATAGTCAGGCACCGATCGTGGACGCGATCGATGGGCCTGCGCAGGAAACAACAATGAACAGAATTCGTCCTCTCGCGGGCGCGTTGCTCGCGGCACTGATGTTGTCGCCCCTCACGGCGGCTGTTCTGCCAGTGGTGGCAGATGAGGTTGACCTGCTGCTGCCCGGCGGCCCAATCGACGGAACCGGTCCGGCGGCCGGCACCGGACCGGCGGACGAGCTTGTCCCGCCGGTTACGGCCGATAGCGGGGACGGCGACTCCTCGTCCGACTATGTCCCTGAGCCGATGCTGCAGACCCGGCATTTCGGGCTGACAGTCCAGCTGAGCTGCGCCGTTTCGGGCAAGCCGAACGCTATCGTCGTGGTCAATCACAGCGCCGAAGAGCTGCCGCCGGGAACCCGGATCAAGTGGCAGCTGAAGAGCGAGGGCAAACGCGGCTTCTTTGCGCTGCTGAACCCGCTGGCCGGCGGTGAGACGCTGGTGGCGGACAATGTCCTCGACAGCGCGGCAAGCGAGGCCGCCGACTGCGTGGCGCGCGTCATCTGAGCTTCGTCTGAACCCGGCAGTGGACAGCTTGTCGGACTGACAAAAAACTGACATCGAACGGGGCTAGTCAGCCCCGTCCCTTGCCGAGCCTGAAGTCCCGATGCCCGAACGTTTTGCCATCTACTACGCCCCCGGTGCGGCCGAGCCGCTCTGGGCGAAATCCGCCGAGTGGCTGGGACGTGATCCGCTGAGCGGGGCAACGATCGACGGTCCGCTGGCCGGCACGGCGCGGGACGCGCTGTTCGACCGGAGCGTGTCGGCCCGGCGCTACGGCTTCCACGCCACGCTCAAGGCGCCGATGACGCTCGCCGCCGGCAAATCGCGCGCCGAACTCGAGGACGGGCTGGCCGATTTCGCCGCCGAGGCGGAGCCGGTGGCGATCGGCCGGCTGAAACTTCACCTGATCGACGGTTTCCTGGCGCTGATCCCGGCAGACCAGCCGCGCGAACTCACCGACTTTGCGGCCAAGGTGGTCGAGGCGTTCGAACCGTTCCGCGCGCTGCCATCGGCGGCCGAGCGTGAGCGGCGGCTGAAGGGCGGACACCTGAGCGAGCGGCAGATCGAACTGATGGACCGCTTCGGCTACCCGTACGTGTTCGAGCAGTTCCGCTTCCACATGACCCTGACCGACCGGCTGCCCGAGCATGAGCGCGAGGCCTATTCGCGCGCTGCCGCGGCGCATTTCGGAGCACTCGCTGAAGCCGAAACAATGCTGGACAGGCTTGTGCTGTTCCACGAGCCTGAGCCAGGGGCGCCGTTCGTGCGCCTCGGCGATTTCATTCTTACTGGGGAGGCCGCCGATGAGCGAATTCGCGCTCGCTAACGCTCGTATCGTTCTCAATGACGAGGTGGTGACCGGCTCGGTGCTGGTGCGCGACGGAGTCATCGCGGCGATCGACACCGGCTCGGTGCGGGCTGGTGAGGACATGGAGGGCGACTATGTCATCCCGGGCCTCGTCGAACTCCACACCGATCATTTCGAAAACCACTACCGGCCACGGCCGGGCGTGACCTGGAACGCCATTGCGGCGCTGCAGAGCCATGACGCGCAGGTTGCCGGCGCCGGCATCACCACGGTGTTCGACGCCGTGCGGATCGGTTCGGACCCGGAAGTGGGCGACATCACCGCCGATGTGCGCGCCATGGTCGACGCGGTGGCCGAGGCCGATGCAGGCGACCGGCTCAGGGCCGACCACCACATTCATTTGAGGTGCGAACTGGCGACGCCCGACGTGGCGCAGCACTTCGAGGACAATTGCAGCAACCCGATCGTTGGGCTCGCTTCGCTGATGGACCACACGCCGGGGGCGCGCCAGTACACCACGCTCGAGCATTACATCGCCTACTACCAGAAGAAGCTCCGCCTCTCGGACGCCGAGATGGCGCAGTACATCGCCGACCGGCAGGCCGAGCGCGAGCTCTATGCCGACAAGAACCGCGCCGCGATCCTGAAACGCGGCCGCGAGATCGGACTGGCCTTCGCCAGCCACGACGACGCGACGGTCGAGCATGTCGACGAGGCAGTGCGTGACGGCATGGCGATTGCCGAGTTCCCCACCACCATGGAGGCGGCGCGCGCCTGCCACGAGGCCGGCATGGCGGTGCTGATGGGCGCCCCCAACGTGGTGCGCGGCAAATCGCATAACGGCAATATCTCGGCGGCCGAGCTGGCGCGGGCCGGCGTGCTGGATGTGCTGAGCTCGGACTATGTGCCGTTCTCGCTGATCTACGCGGCGTTCCTGCTGCCGGAAGTCGCCGACAGCATCACGCTGCCAGAATCGGTGGGCATGGTGACCTCGCGGCCGGCAGCGGCGGCGCACCTCAGCGATCGCGGCGAGATTGCCGTCGGCAAGCGCGCCGACCTGGTGCGGGTGCGGCGGACCGATCCGGTGCCGGTGGTGCGCGCGGTGTGGCGGCAGGGCAAGCGGGTCAGCTGATGAGCCACGGCGCCCTCGTCCTCGTCGTCGGACCGTCGGGCGCCGGCAAGGATACGCTGATCGGCGCGGCCAAGGCGGCCCTCGCCGACGACCTGCGCTTCAGCTTCCCGCGCCGGGTGGTCACCCGCACCGCGATGGTCGAGCTCGAGGATCACGACAGCGTCGACGTCAACGAGTTCGGCCGACAGAAGCTGCGCGGCGCCTATGCGCTGGATTGGGAAGCGCATGGGCTCTGCTATGGTGTGCCGGCGGCAATCGACGCGGCAATGGTGGCCGGACGGATCGTGGTGGTGAACACCTCGCGCAAGGTGATCGAGCGGGCGATCGAAAAATACCCCAGCTGCCACGTGCTGCTGGTGACGGCACGGCCGGAGGTCCGGGCCAAGCGCCTCGCCGGGCGCGGCCGCGAAAGCGCCGAGGACATCGAGGCCCGGCTGCAGCGCGAAGGCGCGCCGGTGCCGGAGGGGATCGTGCCTCAGATCATCGACAACTCGGCCGGGCTGGACGCAGGGATCGCCTCATTCGTCGGGGCGCTTCGCGCGATCGCCGATTGAACCTGCGGCCGGGTTGATGCGTTGCCCCCTCTGAACAGCGTCGGAGGACCCGGCATGAGCAGAAGTTCGCTTTACACCGTTATCGCCGTGCTCGCGGCGCTCGCCGTCGGCTTTGGCATCTACATCGCCTACCAGGAGTCGCAGAAGCCGGCGCTGGAGATCCGCGTCGACGAAGGAGGGATCAAGATCGATGGCAATGGTGGTTGACGAAGCCCGGCGCACCCAACTGATCGAAGAGGCGCTCAAGCACGCGCTGCAGCGGCAGCCGGTGGAGAAAATTGCCGATCTCGATCTCACCATGCTGGCCGTGGATATCGAGGCGATCATCGGGGCGGAGCCGCATCCGCTCGACCCCGAAGGGGATGGGCTGACGACCGGCGAACTCAACGCGGCAAACGATCTCTAGTGTCGTTTCAGCGTTTGCTTGAAACGGCCGAACAGCAGACCAGAACTGCTGTCTGCAAATATTTGCCAAATAATCTTCGGCGCGCTGCCTGCTAGCTTTCCTGCATCGACGAGGCAAAGACCTCGGTTGCGGGGAGTTACGGTAGCGCGCGTTATTACGTTGCCGCGCGACCATGGCTCCGGGGAGGACGGAGAATGGCAGCGCGATTTGCCGGCTCGTTGCACCGAGCGAACGAACCTGGCTTTCTCTACAACTGCGGCAATGTGCTGGGATTTGTCGCCGGCCTCATCGCCGCGGTGTGGTTGCATGACGCACAGGTCGGCGGCGACACCTTCGACAAGATAATCCGTCACCTGGCAGGGAGCCAGGCAGCACTGGCGCTGACCCTGGGTACAATGATCTTTTTCTGGGGCGGCATCGTTTATAGCCGAGCCTGGGCCAGAGGCGCCCCACCCAGTGCGGCGCTGAACCGGCAGGGTGACCTGTGGTCGACTGCTGGCGCGATCTGTCTGGCGTTCGGGCTGTTCGTTCTGGGCAACCCGCTGCTGGCGCTGAGCGCCGGGGTGCTGCATGCCATGGGCAAACTCGGAAGCGCCTGGGGCGGCAATGTGCGGCTTAACTTCGCCGGCTGGTCGCCCAGCGTCGGCGATCTCGCAAAGGATCTGGTGCTGGTCAGCCGGGTGCCGGCGATCCTTTCGGCGGCGGTCGGCTTTGCCGGCGACTGGCTCTCGGCCAGCGTGATCGTCTGCTGCCTCGTCTGGGCGCGCGCCGATTGGCTGCTGCTCTCGCCCGACGGGGCAATCCGGCGCAGTTGGCAGGCGCTGCGCGATAGCCTGAGGCCAAAGCAAAGGGGCCGCCCATCTTCACCTGGGCGACCCCTGATCTTGTGAACCGATCGGCCACTGGCCACGCGCTCAAAGCGGACAGGTCTCAACCCTGTCCTGAGCGCCATTCGGTTTTTACAGCTTGGCGACGCACACTTTGCCGACACCTGCATTCTTGGTGCCGAGCCTGGCAGCGGCTGCCTTGCTGAGGTCGATGATGCGGCCCTTGGCGAAAGGACCGCGGTCGTTGATCGTGACCTTGATCGACTTGCCCGTCCGCTGGTTCGTGACCTTCACGACCGTGCCGAGGGGAAGCGTCTTGTGGGCGGCAGTCATGGCATTCTCATTGAACCGCTCGCCCGAGGCCGTCTTCTTGCCGTGGAAACCTGGTCCATACCAGGACGCCCCACCGCACTGATCTGCCATTGCGCCTGTGACTGAGGTCATAAGGCCCGTCACGAGGGCTGCGGCGACCAGAACGATTTTCCTATTCAACCTTGGACTACTCACGCTTGTTTACGATGGCGGGAGAAGGCTTTGGCGGTGTGGCGACAATA
>Ga0209902_101266_pt1 | contig 13617 bp, 13 predicted proteins | sample FECB27metaG_FD_188304 | JGI IMG/M metagenome (GOLD analysis project Ga0209902, IMG submission 188304) | Cyanobacterial communities from the Joint Genome Institute, California, USA - FECB-27 (SPAdes) (version 2) | ecosystem: Environmental > Aquatic > Thermal springs > Hot (42-90C) > Microbial mats...
CAGCCGCTCCAGCGGCACCTGCAGCGCCCAGCGGTCAGTAATACCAGGGACGGGGTCCCCGCTGCTGAAAGGTGGCGGGGTCATAATCCACTTCGGCATGCCCTTCCGGCTGTCGCTAAGCTCGCTGAGGGATATTCGCAAAGATGGAGACCTGTGATGAAAAATATCGTGCTTAACAGCGCGCTGGCGCTGGGACTGGGCATTGCGAGCGGACCTAGCTGGGCCCAAACTGAGCAGCCAGCCCAAGGCCAGGCTACGGAGTGTGCAGCGGGGTCCCAATCGGCGGACTGTCCCAAGCCGGAGGGATCGGAAAGCAGCAAGCAGGACCGCGTAACTCCAGAGGGTGGTGCGGCCACTGAAGGCAGTGGCACGACTAATGAAGCTGCCCAGCCTGAGAAGCCGGCCACCGATGCCCAACAACCCAAGGCAGGTGAGCAGGGACAAGCCAGTGAGCCTGCAGGCGGTCAACAGGCCGAGCAGCCAAAGCAGCCGGCAGGGGGAACTAGCGCGGAGCAGTCCGGTCAAAGCCAGAGTGATCAGCCTAAACAAGGCGAAGCCACTCAGTCCGGCGCTTCTTCAGCCCAGGACGTCAACATCACCGTGGAGCAGAAGACGGAAATTACCCAAATTATCAAGGAAGAGAAGGTCGAGCCGATCACTGTTGACGTAGACGTCTCAGTCGGCGTTGTGGTGCCGCAAACCGTCAAGGTGAAGTTGAGGCCGCTGCCGCCCAGAATCGTCAAGATCGTTCCAGCCTACGCAGACTATTTGTTCTTTGTGCTGGCCGATGGACGCATTGTGATCGTCGAACCTTCGACGCTCAAGATCGTCGTCATCCTGGTTTAGAACTGCGAGGGAACGAAAACGTATGTTTGGCGCTCTTATTCTTTGAGCGCACGCTCTGTTGATGAGCACAGGCGTCGCTCATAGAGGCCTGCTGGTTCGCAGCCCAGCAGGCCTCCTTCAATTCGCTTACTGAAGATTTGGGCCTATGCCTTGCCCTGGCTACGGTTTTTTTCGCCGATTACGATTTCGCCGAAGGTGCACGCTTAACCTGCTTCGCTGCAGACTTCGCGGCCGGTCTGCGACCAAGCCCGACTTTCTTCGCTAGCTCTGATCGTGTTGCAGAATAGGCGGCAGCTACCATCGGATAGTCGGCAGGCAGCGACCATTTTGCGCGATATTCGTCTGGTGTCAGCCCAAGGGTACCGAGATGGCGCTTGAGTGTGCGGTACTGCTTACCGTCCTCAAGGCTGATGATGTAGTCCGCTGTGATTGTCTTCTTAATGGGCACCCGAGGTGTACGCTTTTCTTGCTCCGGTTCGAGCTGCGCCCCAAGCCTGCTGATGCTAGAGTGGATCTGAGCAATCAATCCCGGAAGTTCCGTTACCGGTACTGGATTGTTCGAGACATAGGCCGTCACGATGTCGGCGGTGAGTTCGATGAGATTACCCGTCGGCTTCGGCAATAGTTCGGTCATAGATTTCTCCAACTTCAAGGACTGGCTAACGTATTCGCTTCGGTATTGCAAAATTGTGCGATTGACGCACTTACCGCCTGACAACCAGCAGCGAATCGTGGCACAGTAGAGTTTTGTAGCAGCGGAGGCGTTCCGCAACAGTGGACTCCGCCACGGTCGGTGGATCGTTCAGTGGGCCGGATCGGCTCGCTCCTCCCCTACTACAGCAATGTAAGGCCGTACGAAGTCGTCTCATCGCTCAACCGGATGATCGACGAAATCGGCACAGGACATCAGGTCTTCCACAACATCTACACCGAAGCCCATAAACGCGAGGAGCCGGCCCGCGAGAATACGGGCCTGTTCTTCTTCAGTAGTCCGTCTGGGAGCGCCTTGCGTGGTGATCGTGCCAGGGGGCGGCTTCGCCTATGTCGGGCTTTCCTCACGCCCGCCGTATTGAGCAGGCTTGAAGCATTCGTATTACAACTTGGCCTTCCCAGAAGTGTGCCGCGTCCTCCAGTTAGAGGGGCGTCCAATGTGCGGGATTTTGCGTTGGATACTGCTTGTGCTTGTGCGAGCGGCCGAGGGTCTGATGCGTACTCTCGTTCTGGGTCCCAAGCGCAGACCTACGACTCCGAAGTCAGCATCTCGCCAGTGTCAGCGAGGGCTGATAGTTCTGGGCTCTATGAAAACTCTCGGTGTGATCTCAGATACTCACGGCCTTCTGCGTGAGGACGCTGTCGCGCTTCTCCAAGGCGTCGACCACATCGTTCATGCGGGCGACATTGGAAACCCCACCATCATCGAGAGATTGGAGCGTGTTGCGCCAGTCTCGGCAATTCGCGGCAATGTCGATGTTGAGCCGTGGGCGTCTATGTTTCCAGATACCCTTCAAGTGACGCTGTTCGGGCAGAAGATATTCGTCGTCCACGACCGAAAGGATATGACGTTTGCTCCAGCCATGATGGGCATCAATCTCGTGATTTCTGGTCATTCTCATCGTGCTATTATCGAGAGTTGCGATGACGCTATTTATCTCAACCCGGGCAGTGCAGGCCCGCGCAGGTTCAGGGTGCCCATCACTTTGGCAATGGTCCAGATCATCCACGGGCGATTGGTGCCCAAGATTTACGAGATTGCCTCAGATCTACACTGAAGCCGTCGCGCTTGGCTCGGACCGGAGCTGCCCAGCATTGTGGCCTCACACTCGGCCAAGGCGTATGTGACTGGACATCGGAAATCTGACCAGCTTGATCGCGCTCGATGTACCAAGCTGCCCGCTGCTCATGCTAGCTTCAACGCATCTTCCACATCGACACCAAGAGATCGCACTGTGTTCTCACTTGGTATGGCCGAGCAGGATCTGAACCGCGCGAAGATTTCCCGACGCCTTGTAGATGATCGAGGCCTTGGTCCGACGAAGCAAATGGGCGAATCCAGGTCAAGGAGACTTCGCAAAGTTCTTCCCCTCTTACTCGTTGCTCGTTGTAGGCGACGGCACGGTTCGGCGCTAGAAGGGAAGCTTTCCCCAACAAATGTTATAAAAATAACTCTTGCATAAAATGGATACCTGAATACCATTATTTCCAGATCGTCCGCTGAAGAGACGACGAGAAGGAACGGATTGAGAAAGCGGATGCGCCATGGCAAAAATAACTGCCAAGATAGTAATTATCTCTGACTATTTGTTATAAATAGTATTGCAAGTATATTGTATTTGTCGGTCATTATAATGTCATACTTTTTAAAAGTATGAAACTTGTGCAAGATAATACCTTACGGAACTTCATAGGGGCGAATATCACCAAGGAGGAGGCTGAGAATGAATAGAATGAGCAGCATCATTGCAGTAGCTCTGTTGGGCTGCACTACTGTCGTTTCGGTTGACAGTGCCCCCGCAGCGGCCAAAGAACGTGCCCGCGACCTCGGAATCCCGTTCGTGGGCACACCCGGACCGAACAACTCTATTACCGACGTCGCCGGTGTCACAGTTGGTTATTCGACCATCATTGAGGGTAGTGGCAAGATCGAAGTTGGCAAAGGCCCAGTGCGAACCGGTGTGACGGCTATACTTCCGCGAGGTAAGAAATTCGGACCCAGTTTTGCGGGCTGGTATACGCTGAACGGCAATGGCGAGATGACCGGCACGACCTGGATCGACGAGAGTGGTTTCCTGGAAGGGCCCGTCATGATCACCAATACGCACAGTGTTGGTGTTGTACGTGACGCGGTTATCTCGTGGGAGGCGGAGAACGATCTAGTTGGCCCTCACTTTCGAGATCTCTATTGGCGCCTGCCGGTTGTGGCCGAAACATGGGACGGAATCTTAAATGATATCAATGGCATGCATGTGAAGGAAGAGCATGTCTATGCTGCACTCGATGGTGCTAAGAGCGGCCCGATCGAGGAAGGTAATGTCGGTGGCGGTACAGGCATGAATCTGTTCAATTTCAAAGGCGGCACCGGCACTGCCTCCCGCAAGCTTACCGCCGAAGAGGGTGGCTATACGGTGGGCGTACTCGTTCAAGGTAATTTTGGATCCCGGGCTGACCTTACTATCGCCGGAACTCCGGTAGGTAAGGAGATCGCCGATTTGCTGCCTGACGTCTCATGGAAACGTGGTGAGGGCGGCTCGATCATCGTCGTCGTGGCTACAGACGCCCCCTTGTTGCCACATCAACTCAAACGTATAGCGCGCCGAATTCCGCTCGGCCTCGCTAAGACGGGTGGTTATGGCGGCAATGGCAGCGGCGACATCTTCATCGCCTTCTCGACGGCAAACCCAGAGGCCTTCAACCAGGAGACCAACACCAAAGTGGAGATGGTCTCCAATGACAAGATTGGGCCGCTCTTTCACGCAACCGTTGATGGTACCGAGGAAGCAATCATCAATGCCATGGTCGCTGCGGAAACCATGAAGGGGCGTGATGACAATGTCTCCTTCGCCATTCCGCACGATCGCCTGAGGGAAGTTCTCAAGAAATACAACCGACTTAATCAATGACGCCATTCGTCTCGCCGGGGTGCGCTCGACGAGACAGTCTCCGCACCAAAATCGCCGAATATGTCCTGCGGGCGAGCGAGCATGTTTACTCGCTCGCCCACAACCTCGCCAATTACTACAACGACATTGCTCAACATCAGATCCATGACAGCAGTCATGGTCGCTGCGCCATCCCGCACCCGGGTGTAAGACAGTTGGCCTGCGAAGTATTCCGGTATTCCGCGAACGTTCTGATCGGCAGGCACAAAAATCTCAGTGGCTTTGACAAGCGCATCAATTGCCTGCTGACATTCAGCAGTTGTCGTAAATTTGTAGACAATCCTGCTGTTGAATCAGTCCGGCGAGCAACTTCCCTTCTGTTCTGTCCTGTTCGAGGCGCTCGACCTGGCCTTTTGCCTGCCAAGCAGGATTTGAATTTCCCCGTCGTAGCTCCTCCTTCAACTGGTCAAACCCGGCTCAGCGCTAGCGACTGGCAGCCTTGGGGCCGGCAGCTGCCAGTCCGGTTTTCAATAAGGTTCGCGGTAAGCCGCCATCGGATTGTGCCTGTAGGGACGTTTACGACCGCGCGAACGGATGTTGGCCACGTCGGTCAGAAGTATAGCCCCTCGGCAGCCGGCGATCATGCACGATGCCGAAGCGATGTCGCTCTTCTGCCAGCCACTGCGATATCTCGCATCCCGTCAGTAAGGCCAGCTCAGCACGACCGGTCGGTTTCTGAGGACGTTGTCTCGCGGTAGAATCTCCAGGGCCGCTCCATAAAGACGGCGACCTCGGGTCGCTGAGCAGCTTGCCGTGACCGAACCAGTCTCGTCTGTCAGAGGCTAAATTCTCGCCTCGATCAGAAAGGGACCCTTGCGCGCCATTGCATGTGCAAGAACGTCGCTGAATTGCTCAATCGTCTCGGCACGTGCCGCCTCGACGCCCATACCACGCGCCAACAAGCACCAGTCGAGTTCGGGATTGTCAAGGTCGAGCATGCGGCGGGCGTTACGGCCAAAATCACTGACGCCGACATTACGCATCTCGCCCTGCAGGATGGCATAGGCGCGGTTGGCGAAGACTATGGTCAGGACGTCGAGTTGCTCGCGCGCCTGGGTCCACAGCCCTTGGAGCGTGTACATGCCGCTGCCGTCGGCCTGCAGCGCAATGACCTTGCGGTCGGGACAGGCGATGGCAGCACCCGTGGCTAACGGTATACCGATGCCGATCGCCCCGCCGGTCAGGGGGATGTGGTCGTGCGGCTTGAGTTGCGGCGCCAGCATCGCCATCTTGCCGGCTGAGGTGATTGACTCCTCGCAGATAATGGCATTGTCAGGCAACATCCGCGCGACAGCAATCGTGATGGTGTCGGCGTCCAGTACGCCCGTCGGCGCGGCGATCTCCGACTGACCGAGGCGATTGGGCAAAAAGGGAGAGTTGGCACCCAGCCCGATTTCTTCGGCGAGAAACTTGAGCACATCGTCCAAGTCATGCTCGTGGCTGGCGAGCTCGATCACCTCACAATCAGGCTGGAGTATGGTGCTGGGCTTGCCGGGATAAGCGAAGAAGCCGACCGGCTGGCGGCCGCCGATGCAGACCGCTACCTCGAATTCGCGCAGCGCCGCGACGGCGAGGTCGATGTTGTAGGGCACCGGTCGGGCCGCGACGCGACCGGCGCCACGTTCGGTGCGGTCCGAAGTTTGCGCGAACAGCGCGGCACCGGTGGCCGTCGAGATGCGGCCAGCCGTTTCCAGAGGTCCGGCACGCAGTGCGCGGCCGGCAAGGATGAGGACGGAGTGCTTGCTGCCGCGCAGCACTTCGGACGCGCGCCGCAGCGCTGCTTGGGAAACTACCGGGCGCCGCGGCGACGCCACGGGGGAAAGTTTGGCGGGCATCACCTCGCCCCAGGCCGCGTCGGCGGGAAGGATCATCGTAGCAACCCCCCGCTGGAGCTGCGCCTGCCTGCAGGCTTCCTCGGTGGTGGCACGAACGTTGGCGGCGCTCACTACGCGCCCGACCCAGTGCGACATCGGACGCGCAAGGCTTTCGATGTCACTTGTCAGCGGGGCGTCATGCTCAAGATGGTAGGAGGCGTGATCGCCGACGATGTTGACCATCGGCGTACGCGCCCGCCGTGCATTGTGCAGGTTGGCGAGGCCGTTGGCGAGGCCCGGGCCGAGATGCAGCAAGGTCGCCGCCGGCTTGTCGGCCATGCGGGCATAGCCGTCGGCGGCACCCGTCACCACGCCCTCGGACAGGCCGAGCACACAGCGCATCCGAGGTTTGCGGTCGAGGGCAGCAACGAAGTGCATCTCCGAGGTGCCCGGATTGGCGAAGCAGATGTCGACGCCGTTGATCAGCAAGACATCGCAAAGATGTCGGCGCCGTTCATTTCAATCTCCTCGTCCAGGGCGGACAGCCATCCGTTGCCGGCCTGTGGGTCAGGGCTGTACGGCTGCGGAGGCGGCGCAGACCATGATCATCTCGACCTTCAGCGCGGGGCTGGCGAGACGCGCCTCGAAACAAGCGCGGGCGGGCGGCGCAATGTCGGCGACCCAGCCGTCCCACACCTCGTTGACCGCGGCATAGTCGGCCATGTCAGCGAGGATGATAGCGACGAAGATGAGCTTGTCCTTGCCGCTGCCGATTTCGGCGAGCCGCGCATCGGCCTTGCCGAGCAGTTGCACGGCCTGCTCCGCCGTGCCGAGCCCGGCATCATAGGGCGCCTGCGGGGTGACAGCGAAATAGCCGGTGCCGTTGTGCGTGACGGCGATACTGGCGCGCTTGCCTGTGCCGAAGCGGTTGATCATGCCGGCGATGTCCCCGGCGTTGACGGTCATGGTCATGGCTGCGGCTCTCTATTTTCGAGCTACGGATCACTGAGCGACGACATAGACGGAGTCGCGCGTCCAACTGATGCAGCATGTCTCGCCTTCCTGAATGATGACGACGTCCGCGCCGAGCACACGGACTCGCATCTGCTGGTCGCCAACGCAGCCGATGACAAGCGCGTTGTCGCCGTAGTTGACGATCGTCTCGACTGTCATGCGCACGTTCTTGCGTCCCTCGATGGGATTGCGTGACAGCTTGATGTGCTCCGGACGGATCATCAGCGTGACGGCCGAGCCATTCGCAGCCTTGTCGGTAAGCGCGTATTCAACCTTTCCCAGAGCTACGTTCCCTGCCTCGCCCTTGGCGGCGTCCGAAACCATGGCTTCGATCAGATTGCTCTCGCCAATGAAGCCGGCAACGAACCTGGTCTCGGGCTTGTGGTAGAGTTCGAGCGGCGTTGCCACCTGCTGGACGCGGCCTTTTTCGAACACAACGATGCGGTCAGACATCGACATGGCCTCCGACTGGTCGTGGGTGACGAAGATGGTGGTCACTCCGAGAGCGCGCTGGATGCGCTTGATCTCGATCTGCATCTGCTCGCGCAGATTTTTGTCGAGTGCTCCGAGCGGCTCGTCGAGCAGCAGGAGCGACGGCTCGAAGACGAGCGCGCGGGCGAGCGCCACGCGTTGTTGTTGGCCGCCCGAAAGTTCTTTGGGATGGCGGTGGCCAAACCCATTTAGACCGACGAGTTCGAGCATCTCCTCGGCGCGCCGTAGGCCTTTGGCCTTGTCCCAGCCGCGCATCTGCAGGGGGAAGTAGACGTTTTGCGCCGCGGTCTTGTGCGGGAACAGGCCATAGTTCTGAAACACGATGCCGATGTTGCGTTCATGCGGCGCCAGGCCGAACAGTGACTTGCCGGCGACGTTTACCGAGCCAGAAGTCGCGGTCTCGAAGCCGGCGACGATCATCAGTGTCGTTGTCTTGCCCGAGCCGCTGGGGCCCAGGAAGGTGACGAATTCACCCTTCTTGATGTCGAGGTCGACCGCTTCGAGCGCGGTGAACTGGCCATAGTTTTTCGAAATGCCGGAAAGCTGAAGATAGCTGCTCATGGGGTCTCCTGGGGCATGGCAAGACATGCCGCGAATTGGTTCAGGCGAGGCGCGCTCGCCGGCCGCGCCAGCGGTCCAGCAAAAGCGGCGCCGTCAAGCCGACAAGCACGGCTACGAATAGGAGAGTGGAGATCACGGCGATGACGGGATCCGCCTCCTGCCGGATGCTGTCGAACATTTTGCGCGGCAGCGTCTCGGCGCCGCGTCCGGAAATGAAAATTGCCACCACTGTCTCGTCGAAGGACTGGATGAAGGCGAACAAGGCGCTCACGATCAACCCCGGCCGCAGGATCGGCAGGGTGACGTGAATGAATGTGCGGGTCGGGCTCGCGCCAAGGCTTTGTGCCGCCCGCTCCAGCGTGCGATCGAAACCCTTGAGATTGGCCGAGAGCACCAGGAAGGCGATAGGCACAGACAGACAGGTGTGGGCAAGGATGACTCCGAGGTGCGTGTGCACGATGCCGATGTTGCCGAAATAGGAATAGTAGCCGACGGCCATGACGATGTGCGGCACCGCCAGCGGCATCAGCATCATCAAGTCGGCGACGCTCTTGCCGCGGAAGCGGTGGCGCACCAGCGCAAATGTGGCGGGCACTACAAGCACCATGGTCAGCACTGTAGTTGCGGTGGCGATGAGGATGCTGTTCCACGTTGGCCGCAGCCAGTTCATGTCGGTGAAATAGGCCTTGTAGTAGCCGACCCAATATCCGGGCGGAGGGAACTGCAGCGACCGGGCGTCCGAAAAGGACATCGGCACCACGATTACCAACGGTGCTGCTATGAACACGACGACCGCGATGCCAAGCCAGCGCATGAAACGGTTCATGGTCAACCCCACAACTTGTCCAGGCCAAAGCGGCGGTGATAGATCGTCAGGATCACCAGCGTTACGGACAACAATACCATGGCCATGGCCGAGCCCATGCCGAAGGCCAGGAACTCATCGACCTGGTTGCCGATGAGCCCGGCAATCATCTGCTCTCGCGGGCTGCCCAGCAGCACCGGCGTGACGTAGAAGCCGAGGCAAATGACGAAGACGAGCACAGACCCGTTGGCGATGCCAGGCGCCGTCAGCGGCAGATAGACGTGTCGAAATAGCGATAGCCCACGTGCGCCCAAGCTTTCGGCCGAGCGTATCAATGTCGGATCGATCTTCTTCATCACCGAGTAGATGTTCATGATCATGTAGGGCACGAGGATGTGGACCATCGCCAACGTCGACGAGAAACGCGTGAATAGAAGCTGCGGCGGCTGGTCCATGCCAAGCGCGCCGAGCAGCCAGATCAACGGCCCGTTATTGCCGAGCAGGACCATCCAGGCATAGGTGCGGACCAGGAACGAGGTCCAGAAGCTCATGGTCACCAGCAGCAGTATCAGCATCGCCGTGCGCGGCTTGCTGTTGGCCATGAGATAAGCGAGCGGATAGCCGGCGATCAGGCAGCAAATCGTAACGATTGCCGCCGTGACGAAAGTGTTCACGAAAACGCGCTGGTAGAGTGCCGTGGTAATCACGCGTTCGTAGTTGGCCAGCGTCGGGCGCGGCTCGGTCACGCTCATCATCGCCACATCGGCGAGAGGGACCAGGAAGAAGACGGCCATATAGACGGCTAGAGGCGCCAGCAGCAGCCAGGGCCACAGGTTCTTCTTCTCCGACAGTGCAGCGATGCTAGTCGCCATCGCGTCTTTCCTTTGTTTGGGCCGTGATGCGCCCCCCGCGCCGATTGGCGCGGTAAGGGCTTGATACAGGAATTGCCGGTGCCATGGCCTCAGCCAGCGACCCACTCCTCGAAGCGTTCCGCCACGGCCGCCGGGTCGTCCCCGAAGTTGGCGATATCCTGCTCGAAGGTCTGGCCGTAGTTATCTGGCGAGGTCGGCATGCGCTTGGCGGCGTCCGCCGGGACGAACTCATTGGCAGCTGGGTTCAGCGGACCGTAGTCGGCTTGCATGGCGAAGCCCGCCAGCGGCTTGCCGCTTGTCGCAAACTCGATGAACTTTCTGGCGTTGTCGGCGTTTGGCGTGCCTTTGGCGACGACCCAGTAGGCGCGGTCGATCTCGCCCTGGTTCCAGGTCATGGCAACTGGCGCGCCGGCCTTCTCCGCCTCGTAAAAGCGGCCGTGCCAGATACCCATCAGGTCGACTTCACCGTCACGCAGGATCTGGGTCGATTGGGCGCCGGCGGTCCACCACACACGGATGTGCTCCTTGATACGGTCGAGCGAAGCGAAGGCGCGGTCGACATCGAGCGGATAGAGGTCCTTGACCGCTACACCGTCGGCAAGCAGGGCAATCGGTAGTACGCGCGCTGCATAGCGCTGGAGCGAACGCGCACCAGGGAATTTCTCCACGTCCCAGAATTCGGCCCAGGTCTTGGGTCCTTCCTTGATGCGGTCGGTGCGCCAGGCCATTACCGTCGCGAAGGCATGCGAGGCGACGCCGTTCTCGAAAAGCCCGCCCTTGTAGGGCTCGGCCAGCGGCTCGATGATGCCGGCCTGGTTGGCGCGCACGAGTTCGGCGCCGCCTAGCGTGGTAATGTCGAATTCATAGACGCCGGTCTTGGTCTGCTGAGCGAGCTTGGCGAAGGAGACCGGTGAAACGGTGCGGATTTCGACGCCGGTTTCGGCCGTGAACGGATCGAACAGATGCGCGCGCGCGGCTGCCTCCCAAGGACCGCCCCAGGTGTTGATGTAGAGCGCCTTGTCTTGTGCGCGGGCCACGTAGGGCATGGCGATGGTCGAAGCTAGAGCGGCACCCGCACCCTTGAGGAACATGCGTCGGTCGGGCGCCCAGAAGCGCTTGTTACAACGGTCATTCATTGCAATTTCTCCTCTTCAGGCCTTAGGCCTTCCTGAATGTGGCCTCGTAGACGCGAAGCCAGTTCTTGTGGGTGATCTTGGCGACTTCTTCCTCCGTGAAGCCGACGGCCCGCAGGCCGCCTGGGATGACACCCATGTCTTCCACCTTGTGGAACCAATCCGGCGGCGGCGCCTTGAGCGGCTTGCCGGCGGCGCTAGCGCCGTAGTCCATGCCCCGGGTCCAGCGGCCCTGGCGCATCCAGGCATAATCGGGCGCGGTGAAGTTGTGGCTGCGGTCGGTGCCGATGGCGACTGAATCGACGCCCGCGATCTCGGCCGTGCGGGCGACCATGCCGCACCAGGCCTCGATCGAACTGCAATAGGCGTCTCCGGTGATATTGCGGTAGGCGGCGCAACCGATAACGCCGCCGGTCTGGCTCAGCGCCTTGATAACGGTGTCGGACTTGTTGCGCTTGTGGTCGAACAGCGAACGAGCGTTGGCGTGCGTCACGGCGATCGGCTTGGCCGAGGCCTCGATGGCGTCGAGGGTCGACCGGTCCCCGACATGGCTGCAGTCGACCAGAATGCCGGCGGCGTTCATCTCGCGCACCACTTCCTTGCCGAAGCGTGACAAGCCAGAGTCCTCGGCCTCGTAGCAACTGCCGGCGAGTTCGTTCTGATTGTTGTAGGTGAGCTGGACGACGCGCACGCCGAGTTCGGCGAAGAGCTCGACAAAGCGGATGCGGCCTTCGAACAGGTTGGCGTTCTGATAGCCGAGGATCACCGCCACTTTGCCCTCGCGGCCGATGCGCTCGACCTCGACGCCCGTCGTTGCGATTTCCGCCACATCGGTGTTGTCGCGCACCAAGTCCCGCCAGCGGCCTAGTGAGTCCAGTGATTCCACCGCCCCCTCCCAGAAGCCGCAGGTCACCACGACGCCACCAACCTTGGCTGTCTGCAGGGACTGGAACGCCTGCCGGTCGAAGTGGCCGCACTGCAATCCGTCTATAATCATGAGTTGGTGCTTTCCGTTTGAGTTTCGGCGCGCGGCGCCATGAGGAAGCTGACGTCGGTCTCGTCATCGTTGTCCTTGCGGCCTATGACGGTGCCGTCCTGGTTGACGATCATCGGGCCGGCGTGTCGGCGCGAGACGACGCTGTCGGTAGCAAGCGCCTTTTTGGCGAGGTGATAGATGCGCCACCACAAATCGGGCTGGATCGGCAGCCCGTGTTCGAGCAGCGACCACAACAGTGGATCGTTCTGTCTGACGTCGCCGGCAAGCGTGCGCGGGCTCGCCATGAAGACCGTTTCACTGCCCAGGCTCGCGGCGACGGACAGGCCGTTGCGTTGGGCGAAGGCCTCGGCAAGCTTGAACTCTTCCGGATCGATAACGTCAGCTACCGTGACTTCGGCCTCGCCGAAGCGCGCGACGAGCTCGCCGAGCAGGTCAATTATTGCCGGCACCACGAACCAGGCGTGCTGGCCCTTTCCGTCGAGCCGCAGGCTAGACCCCTCCTCCGAAACAATGGCGATTGCTTCGGGACGTGCCTCGCAGAGCTCGTCGAAGCGCTTTTCCAGCAGCGCGAAGCCGCCGAGACCGAGCTTCTGCGAATACATCGGCACGTCCTGAATGGCGAGGAAGAGGCCTTTCGGCTGACCGGTCATGGACAGGATGCGCTCCGACATCATGCGCATCTCGCGCGGCATTACGCGCAGGATCTCGTTGGAATGGATAGCGCTCATTGGACAGGCTCCGCGGGATAGAACCACGTCCCTGCGAAGCCGGAGCGGATTTCGTCTGGGGTTGGTGCGCCATGGTAGAGCACGCCGCGCAGGTTGCGGTTGAGGAAGTCGCGCGTCTTGTCGACGCCGTGGATGCCGCAGTTCATCAGCCGTACAAGGTCGATTGGCACGAACCCCTCGGCGTTGATGTTGGCGCGCGGCGTATGGAATTCCTGGCCACCCAGGCTCTGGATGCGGGCGACGAGATGGCGATGCTGCGGATGCCTGACGAGCAACCGAGCCACCGTCGACGACGGGTCGGCAGCCTCGATATCTGCCATAAGCGCCTGAATGCCACCGCAGATGTCGAGGCCGAGATCGAGTGCCTCGGGCACTTCTTCGCGGGCACCGCGGCGCGGCTCCTCTGCGGTCTCGGACTTGTACCAGACATATTTGTAGGCGTCCGCGGCTGTCATGTCGATCTCGAGTAGCCAGCCATAGTCGCGGCGGATCAGCTCGGCCAGGCTGGCGAGCGTTTCGGCCGGCGACACAGTGAACTCGTCTGGCGCTTCGATTTGCGCGAACAGCGCATCGGCCTCTTCGGGCACCAACTCGATCAGCAGCGACAGCAGCGTCTCGAACGCCTCCGGGCTGGCGGTCGTCTCGAAGCGAGAGACCAGCACATCGAGCGGCGTATCATGCGCTTCGCCATGGATTCGG
>Ga0209902_101267_pt1 | contig 13601 bp, 8 predicted proteins | sample FECB27metaG_FD_188304 | JGI IMG/M metagenome (GOLD analysis project Ga0209902, IMG submission 188304) | Cyanobacterial communities from the Joint Genome Institute, California, USA - FECB-27 (SPAdes) (version 2) | ecosystem: Environmental > Aquatic > Thermal springs > Hot (42-90C) > Microbial mats ...
CCGGCCGGCGGACGCGGTGGCGGCCCTCGTCGGCGATGGAGACGGCACGGCGAACAGCCTGCCGCTGTCACCGCCCGGCCGCGCCGCCCCCTCCGGCGCCGCCGCCTGAGGCTCTGCCCCGCGCCTCCGCAAGAGGCGTGGGCCGGCGGAGGAGCCTCCGCAGCCGAACCGGCGAGTTCGGGACTTATGGTCCCCACTCGGCCGTTCGGTTGAATCGGAGCTGGGCGGCGGTCGGTGCCACGGTTCATGGTTTTCGCTCGTCGTTCCGGGACTGGTGTGCCGGAGAGGCGGACCACCCGCGGGAGATCGCCGAGCAAGCCCTTGCCTACGTCGTCGGCGACGCTGCCTGAAGTCACCAGCCACACCATGCTCTTGTTCTTCAGCGCCGTTGCGCACCAATCACACACCTTTGCAGGCGCGCACCCTCTTTACATGAACGCCATATGAATGGGTGCCTCAGGGAGCGTTCAGAGAATTTCACGATAATTCCGCCATCGATAGTTGCGTCAGCTCCCTGCATATTGCGTTCGGAGGGAGTGAAGTTCGGGCAAACTTCGGGGCTTGCCACGCAGGCCTCTGGCGCTTTCCCGCTTACGTGCGTAAAAGTAGTTTCCGAGAATTGCGCAGGAATTCCGGCAAGTCGCCTGGCCTGTGCGCATCCCACCCTGGCGTGCTGAAAGCCTAAAGTCTCCCCAACTGCGGCTCGCACGGCGATTTTTTCCTCGTGCGCGATCTACAGAAGCCGAATGATACTCGTTCGGCGATCTCCTTTTGCGCAGCTGAGCGGGTACGCGTGCAGTATAAAGTTTAATTTCAAGGCTAAGACGGGGGGCGTCGTCGTGCTGAAAAAGCTTTCATTCCTGATTGTTGCTGCCCATTTTCTCTTTGCATCAGCACCGAGCGCCCTCGCTCAGGCGCCGGAACCAATTCTGGGCGTCGGCAATGTGGTCGTTTCCGGTTTCGCGGGAACGCGACCGAACGATCTTCCGGAGCCGATGCCGCCCGGGCTGTCGCCCGTCGATTTCATCTTCATCGATCCCGACGGCATCTCCGCTCGCATCTTCGACGCCGCCCGGCCGGACTACGTCTGGGACGGCCGGCTGTTCGACGCACCTGAAAAGCTCGCCCTTCCCGCCAAGATAGTCGGCCAGGTGTTCGGCGTCGCCATCGATGACGAGCCTGCCCCCAATGTCTACCTCGCAGCGACGTCGGCTTTCGGACTGAACATTGTCGCCCGCCGGTCCGACGGAACACTGGAACGGCGCAAGATCGGCGGGCCGGGTACCGGCTGGATGCCGGGCCAGTTCGGGCTCGACCTCTTGGGGGGGCCCGGCAGCATCTACAAAGTTGACGGTGTGACCGGGGACGTCACTCTCTTCGCCGAGGTCATGCTGGACGGGGCAGCCAATCCCGGGCCGTCACTGGGCAACCTCGCCTACGATCCCGAGCATCGCCAGCTGTTAGTCTCCGATCTCTACACAGGAATGGTGCACAGGTTTGCTATCGTCGACGGCGCCGAGCTTGGCCTTCCCTATGATCACGGCACAGCCGGCCGGCAGACCGCCGGGTTGCCGCCCGTTCCGTTCGACCCGTCGGGACGCCCCAACATCGCAAGTCCCCGGTTCAATGCCGAGGATCCGGCGACGTGGAACTACGCGCCGGCTGCTCGCCGTGTCTGGGGCCTCGCGGTGCATCAGGGGCGGCTGTTCTACTCCGTGGGCGACGAATCCGACGGGATGCTGCCGCAGATCTGGTCGGTCGGCCTGCTGGAGGACGGCAGTGTCGCCGAGGATCCGCGCTGGGAGCTCGATATCCCCGTCGAAGCCGGTCCCTATGCAGTGTCCGATATCGTGTTCTCGGAGCAGGGCGCGATGATTCTCGCCCAGCGCGCACCCGTCGCGGGCGCGTACGACTATGTCGCGCTGACGGCACCGGGAGAGCCGCGTGTTCTCCGCTTCTGGCTCGAAGGCCCCGACGACCCCGCCACGCCGAGCCGGTGGATCGAGGAGCCCGAAGAATACGCCGTCGGCTTTGCCGGGAACTATCGGAACACCAACGGCGGCGTCGACCTCGGCTATGGCTACGACGAACGGGGCGAGCTCAACCAATCCGCCTGCGAATACGCCTTGTGGACCACCGGCCAGCAGTTGCGGAACGATCCGGCGCTGATCGAGTGGCTGCAGCCCGGCGGGCCGCTGGCGGTGAACGGGCTCCAGGCGAGCCCTTCCGGGCCGGTGCGCGGCTTCAACACGCCGCCGGGCACGAGCTATTTCGTCGACTACGATCGTCGCGAGGACGAGCCGGGCATCGTCGGCCACCTCGGCGGAGTGCGTGTTCTCCGGGCGCCGTGCGCCCCTTCCGTTGCCTCCTACCCCGACGAACCGCCGTACCTCTATGTTGACGGCGACAGCTGGATCCCTGAGCCGCCGGTCGAGGTAATCGATGCCTGCCCGTGGCAGCTCAATGAAGATGGCTCGTGCGGTCTGGTGAGCGTGGAATGCCCGTGGGGCTACGCTCCGGACGGTTGGTGCGGCCCGGTCGTGCCCGACTGCTCGACGGCTCAGGACGACAAGACGTGCGGCGCCACGAAGATCGATCTCGCGTTGAAGAAGCGGGCGCGCAAACCGGTCTTCGATGAAAAGACGGGTCTGTGGACTGTCGATTTCAAGCTGAGGGTCACAAACAAGGGCGACGCCTTTCAGCCCGGTAACAGCATTGCCGTGCATGAGGCGGTGCCTCCCGGCCTGACCTTCGTCGGTGCATCCGGCGCCAACTGGTCGTGCGCACCGGCCCTGCCGCTGTCATCCGGCTCGCTCAACTGCAGCTATGCCTATGGTGGCGGCATGTTTGCCACGGGTCAGACGCTGAACGCGCTGACGATCTCCGCCACGTTCGAGAAGGCCGGCGAGTACGAGAACTGTGCGACGGTCGGTGTCGCCCCGCGCTCCGGCCTGCGTGAAACCACACGCAAGAACAACAAGGCCTGCGCAGTTGTCGAGGCCGAGGTCGAAGTCGACGTCGCCATCGAGAAGACCGGCAAGGTGGTGCCGGTCGAGGACATGCCGCCGGCCGGGATCACCCGGCTTTCCTTCGACCTTACCCCGACCAATGTCGGGCCCGCCTTTACCGGCGCCAATGCGATTACGGTGAGCGACGTCGTGCCCGCGGGGATGACCTTCATCGCCGTCTCCGGCGCGCCGGACTGGACCTGCACCGCGGCCCCCATCGCCGCGGGCGGCACGATGGCCTGCACCTATGTCGGCAGCGGACCGGCCGCACCCGGCGCCGCGCTCGGGACCATCTCGATCACCGCTACGTCGGACAAGCCAGGCCCCTGGGAGAACTGCGCGAGCGTTGCGGTGACGCCTGCGGCCGGAACCGAGACCAAGCTCGACGACAACAAGTCGTGTGCCGAGGTCGGGGGCGGCGTCGATATCTCCATCGAGAAGACCGGCACGGCCGTCGCGATCATGAACTCGCCGGTGACCGGTCAGACCGCGCTGACCTTCACGTTGACCGCGACGAACGTCGGGCCGGCCTTCACCGGCGCGAACGCGATCACCGTGACGGACACGGTGCCGACGGGCATGACCTTCACCTCCGTCTCCGGCGCGCCGGACTGGACCTGCGGCACCACGCCGATCGCGGCGGGCGGCACGTTATCCTGCACCTACACCGGTGCGGGACCGACGGCGCCCGGCGCGGCCCTCGGCGCCATCACCATCACGGCCACCACTGCCGCCGCCGGCCCCTGGGAGAATTGCGCCAGCATCGCGGCCTCGTCTTCAGCCGGTTCGGAGACCAATCTGGACGACAACGAAGCCTGCGTAACAGTGGAGGCTGAAGACGATTTCGACGAGCCGGACGATCCGCCGCCCGTTGCCAACGCTTGCGGGACCAACGTCATCTTCGTTGTGGACGAGTCCGGCAGCGTCGGCCCCTACAGCGGCAACGTTCAGTCCGCCCTGAACAACGCCGCTGCCTTGTTCAACACCCATGGCTCGCAGGCAGCGATGGTGCACTTTTCCGACGGCGCGCAGGTCGTCATGCCGATGGCGTCGTCGACCTATGGCAGCATCTCGAGTGGATATTCTCCCGTCGGTGGCACGAACTGGGAAGCCGGCCTGACGGCAGCCCTCGGCCTGGTGTCCGGCGCGCCGCCCAGCACGATCGTCGTCTTCATCACCGACGGTGAGCCCAACGCCGCACTCGATCCGTCCGGAACGACTTTCTATACGGACTCGGTGACCGCCACGAACGAAGCCATCACGGTCGTCAACCAGATATATGCCGCGGGGGTACCAGTAATCGGCATCGGCGTCGGCAGCTTCTCGACCCACCTCAATGCGCTCTTGGGCGGCAACGTCCAGATGACGAGCTTCTCGGCCTTGAACGGCGCACTGACCGGTTTGGCCCGCGACCTGTGCCCGGGCGTCTACCTCACCAAGAGCATCTCGCCGCGCTACATCAACCTGCACTACAATCCGATCGACGAAGTCACGGTGACGCTGACCGTGACGAACACCGCCGGCGCGCTGAGCAATCTGGTGGTCGAGGACGACCTGCTCTCGCAGTTCACCCCGCTCGCCATCCTGAGCGCCACGCCGCCGACCAGCGCCGTCCTCGGCGACCCGGTGGTGTGGACCATCCCGAGCCTCGCTGCCGGAGGCACTGCGGGCGACACCGCGACCCTGAGCTTCAAGGTCAAGGTGACCCCTTCAGCACCGGTGCCCACCGACGGGTCCTGGCTCTGCATGAACAACTTCGCCCAGGTGACGGCGGTCGGTACCGGTACCGTCGGCAATACGCCGAATAACATGGCCAACGCGGAGACCGGTCCGGTTCACGAGCCGGACGAGGCCTCCTCCAGCGTCTGCCTGCAGGACCGTGAGAACGTGATTGTGCCGGGTTGTACCGATCCCAGGCTCTGGGTGAAGAAGACCTCTCTCGCCGAGGTCTGCAGGCCCGGCGAGGGAGGGCCGCCGTGCAGCTTCAACGTCGCGGTGACGGCCCAGTGCGCGGCCTTCGACGGTCCGGTGCTATTCGGCGACGGCGTGTTCTCGGGGTCTACGTCGGTGCCGATGCCGATCGCCTCCGTCACCTCCACGCCCCCCGTCAGTTGCGTGTGGTCAACCTCGACGCCCGGCACCTGCCTGGTCCCCAACCTCTCGCTGCCGTTGGGCCAGAGCGTCACCTTCGCCGTGACGTTGGGCGCGCCGATCCCGGCCGGCACCTACCGGAACTGTTTCGTCGCCGATGGCACTGCGCCAGTGGCGTCGGACTTCACCACCGCATACGGATCGATCAACCCTGGCAGCAGCACCAGCGGTGGGCTGTGGGGGCACTGTGCCGCGTTCGTTGTGGCGCCGCCGGTGGCGCCGCTGATCCCCGTAGCGACGACATGCAAGTCGGGTCAGACGTTCGTCGCGGGCCGGGGGTGCGTGTCGCCGCCCAAGACGACGGCGGAGTGCCGCCGACCGATGGTGCAGAACGCCAAGGGTGCCTGCGAATGCCCGGAGGGCACAAGGCTCCGCGGCAGCAAGTGCGTGAAGGTCGAAGCCTGCGCCCGTCCGATGGTGCTGAACCCGAAGGGCGCTTGCGAGTGTCCGGCGGGCACCCGGCTACGCGGCGGCAAGTGCGTAAAGGCCGAAGCCTGCGCGCGTCCGATGGTGATGAATGCGAAGGGGGCATGCGAGTGCCCGGCCGGCACCAGACTGCGTGGTGGCAAGTGCCAGAAGGTCGAGGCGGCCTGCGCGCGTCCAATGGTGCTGAACGCCAAGGGCGCGTGCGAGTGCCCGGCCGGCACCAAACTGCGTGGTGGCAAGTGCCAGAAGGTCGAGGCGGCCTGCGCGCGTCCGATGGTGCTGAACGCCAAGGGCGCCTGCGAGTGCCCGAGGGGCACCCGGCAGCGGGGTGGCAAGTGCGAGAAGGTCCAAGCCTGCGCGCGTCCGATGGTGCTGAACGCCAAGGGTGCCTGCGAATGTCCGGCCGGCACCACGCAGCGTGGAGGCAAGTGCATCCAACCCGACAGCAAGCCGAAGCCGGTAAAGTGCCGGGCCCCGGCCTTCCTCAATCAGGCCGGAACGCAATGCCTTTGTCCGGAGGGTCTGCAGGCGAAGGGCGGCCGTTGCGTCGAAGTGCGTCGCCCCCCAGCAGAGAAAGATAAAAACCGCAATAAATCATCTGACAGTAAGACTTCTGGATAGTTTTTTGACGCGCCAGTCCCGCTGATCGACGAGTCGGAGCTCGCCGACCACGACCTCGTTGGCGTCCTCTCCTTCATGGGAGCGTCGCTCGGCTCCAAGGAGCCGAGCGACGTCGTCGTCGTTGACAATCTGCCGGCCCACAAGCCGGCGCCATCCGGACGGCCATCGAGGCACTGGGGGCCGAGATGCTCTTCGTGCCGCCTGAAAGTCCCGGCTTCAACCCGATGGAGTTGGCCTTCTCCAAGATGAAGGCCCACCTCAGGAAGGCTGCGCCCCGTACCATCCCGCGCCTCTGGGATGCGATCCGAGACGCCATCCACGCCGTCGCGCCCGGAGCTTCTCCACCGCCTGCGCAGCCCGGCCGGAAGGTGGTCTCGAAGGCCCGCTGCGCGATCGACACCCGCAAGTCGTCGAGGAAGGCCTCGACATGGAATTCAACAGCCCCAATCGTCGAGCACCCGCCGTCGTTCGAATACGAGGAGTGGGTGAAGCGTGCCCTAGTCTGTTGCCGACACCCACCCCGAGGCAACACGGCGCTCGGCCTCGCCTGCGGTCGCTGGCATGGATTGGTTCGATCCACACCTGGTGAAGGGGCCCTCGACAATCGCGCACGACCTGCACGCAGGGGCGCGTCGCGAAGCTATTCGACAGCATGAGCCAACCGCGTGTCACGGAAAGCCGGGCCCTTGCCCTGATGAGCTACCCAGCGGCGGAGCGCCAGGAAATGCTAGGGTTTGTCGCCGCCAAAGGCCCGGTCGACCACTCACCGTCCACATGCGGACGGTCGCGGCCACCATCATCCATGCGCAATGTGTAGGGTTTTGTGTAGGTATGACCGCCGCTCGCGGGCATGACCCGACAAAATTCAACGACTGCGGAACAATATGGCGGAGACGGAGGGATTCGAACCCTCGAGACGGGTTTACCCCGTCTAACGGTTTAGCAAACCGCCGCCTTCAGCCTCTCGGCCACGTCTCCGGCGGACGAATGGCTACAGAAGCCAAACCCCGCGGTCAACGTCTGTGTGGATCGGCGCGCTCATCGCCCTGCAAGCAGCACGCTTCCCGATACGCAGGCGGCGGTCCCGGCCGCGGACGTCGCGACGGTCCCGTCGCGGGGAACCCTGCTCGCACCGGCGCCGGCGGGCCGCATCGCCCTAGAGCCACTTCACGCGCTTGAACTGCCAGAACAACGTCATGCAAGCGACGAAGATGACGCCGAGGACAACGAAGTAGCCGTACTTCGTCTGCAGCTCCGGCATATGTTCGAAGTTCATCCCGTAGATGCCGGCGATGGCCGTCGGCACGGCGAGGATGGCCGCCCACGCCGCCAGCTGGCGCGTGATGGCGCCGGTCCGCTGCTGCTCCAGGAGGTTGCTGAACTCGAACACCGAGGTGAGCACCTCGCGCAGGCCGTCCACCATCGTCTGGACACGGCGGACGTGGTCGAGCACGTCGCTGAAGTAGGGCTTCGCCTCCGGGTCGATGCACGGCAGGTCCAGGCGCACGATCTTGCCGGCGACCTCGCTCATCGGCCCGAGCACGCGCTGGAACCGGATCATTTCCCGCCGCAACGTGAAGATCCGGACGATCTCGTTGCGACCGAGGAAGTTGTCGACGATGCGCTGCTCCATCGACAGCACCTCTTCCTCGACGGTCTCGACGATCGGCAGGTAACCGTCGACGATGAAGTCCAGGATGGCGTGCAGAACGTAGTCGACGCCGTGGCGCAGCAGGGTCGGTGCCGATTCGAGCTGTGTCCGCAGCACGGTGTGCGAGCGCGTCGAGCCGTGCCGGACGCTGATGATGTGGCTGTGGCCGACGAAGATGGCCGTCTCGCCGTAGAAGATGGCGTCGCCCTGCAGTTGGGCCGTCCGCGCGACGACGAACAACTGTTCGCCGTAGACGTCGACCTTCGGCAACTGGTTGCCGTTGACGGCGTCCTCGACCGCCAGCGGATGGAGCCCGTACTGCTCCGCCAGGCTCCGCATCTCGTCGAGTGTCGGCTCGTAAAGCCCGATCCAGACGAACTCGGACTTGTCGGCCGGACAGTGGACCGCCTCGTCGATCCCGACTTCGCGCACACGCTCGCCGTTGCGATAGAGATAGGCCGCGACGACCGTCATGCCACGTGTCTGCTCATCGCGACCCTGTCGTCGGCGTTCGTGTTCGCTCTATCGGGCACGAGACCGCCCGCGGATCAGGCGGCTGCCGTGCCGCAACCGCATGTTCTCCGGCCCGTCTTTGGAACGCAAGGGAGCACGCCGACCGCGCTCGGCGGTACACAGTGCGTGCAACCGTCATCGAGACTGGCGGCCCATCCGCCGTGCGTGCGCCGCAGGGCCTCTCCTCAGAGGCGGCGGCCGAGGACGAGGCCGGCGAGCAGCGCGGCCCCCGTGATCGCCATTGCCGTCTTGCCCGACCGGTCTTCCTGCCGCATGGACGAAGGGTCGGTGGCGGGCGGCGGCATCTGTGGCGGCGCCGTGTAGGCCGCCGCGCTTGCGGCAGGGTAGGCGGGCGCGGCTCCCCCGGAGCGCACCCGCGGGCGACGCGGCTGGCCGATGGCCAATGCGATCCCGGCGAAGACCAGCGTCCCGGCGCCGACGGCGGCCGTCGCGCCTGCCGCCCCGAGCTCGGGCGTCAGCCCCATCGCGGCTGCGACGAGCAGGAAGATGAGGCCGACCAACGCCAGCAGGCCGGCGATGATCGACCAGATCAGGGTGGTGATCGTTCGCCGGGCGCGCAAACGCATCTCAATGCGGATGTCCCGCGTGAACTGTTCGAGCAGAAGCCTCAGCACCGATGGATCGCCTTTCGCCCGCGCCCCCTAAGGCGCCGTCCCCTCGCACCCGCCAGCGCCCGCCGGGCGGCGCGCCGGGCAGAGCCCAGTCCGCCGCCACGGCCGGACGACGGCTCAGTCGCGCCGACGCGACATCATGCCGATGACGAGACCGACACCCAGCGCGATACCGAGCGCGGCGATCGGGTTGCGCTCGACCATACGGCTGACGTCGTCGCCGGCGTTCGCCACGGCGGCGCGGGTCTGGTCGTAGGCGTAGCGACCCTCTTCGGCGACGCGGGCGGCTGCGTCCTCGGCAGTCGCCGCGGCGGCGCGCACGCGCCCCTTGACGCTCGCCGCGGCCGACTGGCCCTGGCTTTCGACCAGCTGGGCGACGCTCGCCGCGAGCTTGCCGAGATCCGCCTTCAGCTGGGCGAGGTCCGCACCGACGTCGCCAACGCTGTTTTCGATTTTCCGTTCGGCCATCTGTCCCACCTTCTGTGCCTCGCGCCCGGCCTCCGCCGCTGCGGTCGAAGGGGAGTTCATCGCGCGCCTGATGTTGTCGTCCACGATCGCGACCTCCGTCCCGGCGGCCGCGCCCGTCGCGACCGCACCGGAAGCGGGGGCGCTGCAGACGAGCATCCGCCACCCCGCTCCGGCTTGCAATCGGAGTAACGCGGCAAGGTGAACGGCGTTCCGTCCGGATCAGCGAATGGCGACGTCGACGATGCCGCAGGCGGCCGCGAAAACCTCGTCGGCCGTCATCGCGGTGGTGTCGAGGATGACGGCATCGTCCGCCGGGCGCAGCGGCGAGGCGGCGCGCCCGCTGTCGCGCGCGTCGCGGCGCTGCAGGTCGGCGAGGATCGCCGCGACATCGGCCGTCTCGCCGCGGGCGGTGAGCTCGTCGGCGCGTCGCGTGGCGCGCGTCTCGGCGCTGGCGGTGACGAAGAGCTTCACCGGTGCGCCGGGGCAGATCACCGTGCCGACGTCGCGGCCGTCGAGCACGGCGCCCGGCGGGGTCTCGGCGAAGGCGCGCTGAGCCCGCACCAGCGCCGCCCTGAGCGCCGGCATCACCGCGACGCGCGAGGCCGCCTCGCCGACGGCGTGGGCCGACAGCGTCTCGCGGTCGAGGGCGGAGAGATCGAGCCGCTCGGCCGCCGCCACCGCCGCCGCCTCGTCGTCGAGGGGCGCGCCGGCGGCGAGGAGCCCCGCCGCGACGGCGCGGTAGGTCAGGCCGGTGTCGAGGTGGTTGAGGCCGTAGTGGGCGGCGAGCCGGCGGGCGAGCGTGCCCTTGCCCGACGCCGCCGGCCCGTCGATCGCGATGATCATGCCACCGGGTCCGGCGTCGCGAAGCGGGCGCCGAGCCCCTCCATCAGCGCCGTGAAGCCCGGGAAGCTCGTGTCGATCATGGCGGTGTCGTCGACCGCGACGGCGGCGTCGGCGGCCATTCCCATGACGAGGAAGCTCATGGCGATGCGGTGGTCGAGGTGGGTGGTGACCCGGCCGCCGCCGATCGCGCCGCGCCGCCCGCGCACGACGAGCCAGTCCGGTCCGGTCTCGTGCTCGACGCGGTTGGCCGCGAGCCCCGCCGCCACGGCGGCGAGCCGGTCGGATTCCTTCACCCGCAACTCCTCGAGGCCGTGCATCACCGTCTCGCCCTCGGCGAAGGCGGCGGCGACGGCGAGCACCGGGTACTCGTCGATCATCGACGGCGCCCGCTCCGGCGGCACGGTGATGCCGGTGAGCCGGCTCGCCCGCACGCGCAGGTCGCCGACCCGCTCGCCGCCCGACAGCCGCTCGTTCTCGATGACGAGGTCGCCGCCCATCTCCTGCAGGGTGGTGATCAGGCCGGTGCGTGTCGGGTTGAGCAGCACCGCCTCGATCGTTAGATCGGAGCCCGGCACCAGCAGCGCCGCGACGATCGGGAAGGCGGCCGAGCTCGGGTCGCACGGCACGGTGACGGCCTGCGGGGAGAGCTCCACCGGCCCGTCGATGCGGATCGTGCGCACGCCGTCGGCGTCGGTGGTGATCGAGAGCGTCGCGCCGAAGCCCTCGAGCATCCGCTCGGTGTGGTCGCGCGTCGCCACCGGCTCGATGACGGTGGTGGTGCCGGGGGTGTTCAGAGCCGCGAGCAGAACGGCCGACTTCACCTGCGCCGAGGCCACGGGGAGGCGGTAGGTGATCGGCGTCGGCGTCTTCGCGCCACGGATGGTCAGCGGCAGCCGGTCGCCCTGGCGGGCGATCGCCTCGGCGCCCATCAGGCGGAGCGGCGCCAGCACGCGGCCCATCGGCCGGCCCGATAGCGAGGCGTCGCCGATGGCGGTGACGGCGATATGGTGCGTGCCGACGAGGCCGAGCGCCAGCCGGCAGCCGGTGCCGGCATTGCCGAAGTCGAGCGGCGCGGTGGGCTCCAGCAGACCGCCGACGCCGACGCCGGCGACCGTCCAGCGGCCGTCCTCGCTCCGCGTCACCGTCGCGCCGAGCGCCCGCATCGCCGCCGCGGTCGCCAGCACGTCGGCGGACTCCAGCAGGCCGTCGATCTCGGTGGTGCCGACGGCGAGCGTGCCGAGCATCAGCGAACGGTGCGAGATCGACTTGTCGCCGGGCACGCGGATGCGGCCGGTGAGGGGCGCGGACGCCAAAGCGGAGAGGGGGGCGGGGGCGATCGAGGAGGCCATCGGCTCGCGTGCGCAAGGAGGGAAGGGGGCGCGGCGGCGGGCGCTGCCGGCGGCGCCTCCGGTAGCACGCGGGTCGGGACCTGTCATCACGCCGCCCGGTGCGACGCCGGTGGCGTCCGCGCTGGCGTCCGCGCTCAGGCCTTCGGTGCGACCAGCCAGGCGTGCGCCGGCTCGTTGTAGAAGCGCCAGATGCGCTTCGGGCCGGCCATGACGTTCAGATAGTAGAGCGTGTAGCCGTGCGGGGCGGCGACCGGGTGATAGCCGCGCGGCACCAGCACGACGTCGCCGTCCGTCACCGTCATCGTCTCGTCGAGGCTGCGGTCGTCGGTGTAGACGCGCTGGAAGGCGAAGCCCTGCGGCGGCTCGAGGCGGTGGTAGTAGGTCTCCTCGAGCAGCGACTCCGCCGGCAGCGCGTCGCGGTCGTGCTTGTGCGGCGGGTAGGACGACCAGTGTCCCCCCGGCGTGATCACCTCGACGACTAGCAGGTTTTCCGCCACCGGCGAGCTGTCGGGGAGGATGTTGCGGATGTAGCGGATGTTGGTGCCGGTGCCGCGCACCTCCTCGCCGACGTCGTCGGGGCCGATCAAGGCCGGCACGCCGGCCCCGGTGCCCGGTGCCGTGCAGACGGCGAGCTCGCACTCGCCCACGGCCTCGACCCGCCACGGCAGCCCGGCCGGCACATAGACCGAATGGCCGGCCCCCTCGAAGGGCGACGTCCGGCCGCCGATCTCGCCGAAGTCCCGTCTGCCCGCGGTGACGCGGGCGCGGCCGGCGACGAGCACGAGGCAGGCCTCACGCCCGGCCTCGCCGCCGGATGCCACCGCGCCGTCGCCGAGGCGGTGGACGGCGAAGCCGACGTGGGTCCAGCCGGCGGAAGCCGGCGTGACGTCGTGCACGCGTCCGTCTTCAGCGGGAGCGGTCGGCCTGACGAGGAGCTTCGACATGGGCGGCCTCCTCAGGCGGCAGCGCGGACGAGGCCGGCCTCGGCGGCGAAGCGGGCGAGGTTGTCGTGGCCGAGGCGGGCATAGGTGAGGGGGTGCGCCTTCTCCGGGTCCTGCTCGGCCTCCACCACCAGCCAGCCGGAATAACCGGGCAGCTCCTTCAGCACCGCGACGTAGTCGACGCAGCCGTCGCCCGGCACGGTGTAGACGCCGGCGACGACGGCATCGAGGAAGGAGAGGTCGTCGGCGAGAACCTTCGCCATCACGTCGGCGCGCACGTCCTTGCAGTGGACGTGGGAGATGCGGTCCCGCCAGCGCCGCGCCACCGCCACCGGGTCCGCGCCGGCAAATGTCAGGTGACCGGTGTCGAGCAACAGGTGCGCCGCCGGTCCGGTCGCGTGCATGAAGGCGTCGACGTCCGCGGCCGACTGCACGATCGTGCCCATGTGGTGGTGGTAGACGAGGCGCACCCCCTCGGCGAGGCAGGCCTCGGCCACCGCCGTCACCCGCCGGCCGTACTCGGCCCAGTCGCCCGGCTTCATCACCGGCCGCGTCGACAGCGGCGCCGACTGGTCGCCGTGGATGGCGTTCGACGTCTCGGCGAAGACGAGCACGGTCGCCCCCAGCGCCTTCAGGAGGTCGAGGTGCGGCCGCATCGCCGCGATTTCGGCATCGGCATCACGGGTGAGGAGTTCGGCCGAATACCAGCCCGACACGAGGTCGAGCCCGTGCGCCGACAGCACCGCCCTGAGCGGCCCCGCCTCGCGCGGAAACTTGTGGCCGAGCTCCATGCCCTCGAAGCCCGCCGCGCGGGCCTCCGTCAGGCACGTCTCCAGCGGCGTGTCGCCGCCGAGGGTCCGAAGGTCGTCGTTCGACCAGCCGATGGGATTGGCGCCGATGCGGATGGGCATGGGGGTCCTTTCAACGTCGAAGGTGACTTCGTCCTCCCCCTGCCAGGGGGGAGGACAGCCGCGCCGCAGGCGCGGCAGGGGGGGGCC
>Ga0209902_101268_pt1 | contig 13600 bp, 13 predicted proteins | sample FECB27metaG_FD_188304 | JGI IMG/M metagenome (GOLD analysis project Ga0209902, IMG submission 188304) | Cyanobacterial communities from the Joint Genome Institute, California, USA - FECB-27 (SPAdes) (version 2) | ecosystem: Environmental > Aquatic > Thermal springs > Hot (42-90C) > Microbial mats...
CGACGTAATCGCGCGTTTTCTCGATCGTCTCGTGCGGCGGGCTCGACCAGTAACGCATCGTCCGGTCGTCGCGGAACACCCCGTGCATCGCGGTCGAATCGCTTTCTACCAGCGGGCGCAGGACCAGCCGTTCGCTTCTCAGTGTCGGGAGCGTCATTGTGCCGACAGCGCCGCAACCAGCGCCTTCACCTTCTTCTGCCGCCATTGCGGCAGCGGCGCGATCAGCCAATAGGCAAGCGGCGAAGGCCGGCCTTCCCCGACCAGCGCGACCCGCCCGGCGGCGACATCGCCCGCCGCGAGCAGGCCCGGAACGCAGGCGCGGCCGAAACCGCTGGCGGCCGCGTCGATCGCCAGGCCGGCATCGGCGACACTGACCTGAGCCGCATCGGCATCGGCCGGGCAGCCCGGCCACGAGATACGCGCATCGGCGCCCGCCGCCGCAGCGACAGTCACGAAACTGCCTTCGGCCAGAAGCACGCCCTCATGCTCGCCGGGGCCTTGTGCGAGCCGAATGGCAAGGTCGAGATTGGCTTCGGTGAAATCGAGATCGCCCTCCGCGGCGATCAGGGTGAAGCGGATTTCCGGATCGCCACGACCATAATCCGCCAGGCGCGGCGCGAGCCATTTCGCGGTGAAGTCGCGCGGCGCCGCGATGGTAAGCGACTTGCTGCTCTGCCCGGCCTGCATTGCGCGTACCGATTCCTCGAACTGCAGGAACCCGGCGCGCAGCGCGTCGAGACCGGCTTCTCCCTCGGGAGTCAGCTCCAGTCCCTTGGCGGTGCGACGGAACAGGACGACGCCCAGCGTATCCTCCAGCGCGCGGATCTGCTGGCCGACGGCGGCGGGCGTCACCGCCAGTTCGTCCGCCGCGCGCGTGAAGCTCAGATGCCGTGCGGCGGCATCGAGCACACGCAATCCGTTCAGGGGAAGGTGGGTGCGCTTCATGCCGTCACTCCGCGCCGACCGGCGCCAGCAACGGGAAGCGCGGGATCTTCACATCGAAGCCCGACCCGTCCTCGCCGATCATGTGATAGCTGCCCTGCATCGCGCCGCTGGGCGTGCTGAGCGGACAGCCCGAAACATAGTCGTAGGACGCGCCCGGCGCGATCACCGGCTGCTCGCCGACGACGCCCTCGCCCTCCACCGAATGGCGCGCACCGCGGCCGTCGGTGATGACCCAATGGCGCGCGAGCAACTGCACCGCTGCGTCCCCGTCATTCTCGACGCGGATATGATAGGCCCAGAACCAGCGGCCGCGTTCGGGCTCCGACTGTTCGGGCAGATAGCTGACCGACACCCGCACGGTGACGCCGCGCGTCGTCTCCGCATAGGGAAACAGCGCATTCATCGACCGCGAGGGCGCGCTCATAGCCCGACCGTGCGCAGAGCCTGGTCGAGATCCTCGATCAGGTCGTCCGGATCCTCGAGGCCGACGTTCAGCCGCAGCATCCCTTCCTCCACCCCCATCTCGGCGCGCACCTCGGCGGTCAGACCGGCATGGGTGGTCGAGCATGGGTGCGTCATCAGGCTGCGCGAATCCCCGATATTGTTGGAGATGTCGACCAGCTTCAATCCGTCGAGCAAGCCGTGCGCCTGGGTGCGACCGCCATCGAGATAGATCGAGAAGATCGGGCCGCACGCCTTCATCTGGCTCATCGCCAGATTGTGCTGCGGATGGCTGGGCAGGCCGGGATGGAGGACGCGCGGCACGCGCCCTTCCAGGAAGCGGCCTACCTTCAGCGCATTCTCGCTCTGGCGATGGATGCGCAGGTCGAGCGTCTCAAGCCCCTTCAACACCACCCAGGCGTTGAACGCGGACAGAGTAGGCCCGGTGTTGCGCGTGAACGGCAGCAGCACGTCGTCGATGAAGGCGCGCGTTCCGCAGACCGCGCCCGCGAGCACCCGGCCCTGTCCGTCCATCATCTTGGTTGCGGAATAGGCGACGACATCGGCGCCGAAATCCATCGGCCGCTGCAGCACCGGTGTCGCAAAGGCGTTGTCGACCACCGAGGTTATGCCATTCTCGCGCGCGATGCCGCACACTGCCGCAAGATCGACGATGTCCATCGTCGGATTTGCCGGCGTCTCGAAGAAGAACACCTTCGTATTGGGCTGGATTGCGTCGCGCCACTGATCGGGATCGCGCCCGTCGACGATCGTCGTCGTGATGCCGAATCGCGGCATCAGCGTGTCGGTGAGCCAGCGGCAGGAACCGAATGCGGCCCGGCCGGCGACGACATGGTCGCCCTGGCTGAGCTGGCAGAGCATCGCCGCGGTCATTGCGGCCATGCCCGACGCCTGGCAGCGCGCCGCCTCCGCGCCGTCGAGCAGCGCGATGCGCTGTTCGAGCATCTCGACAGTCGGGTTCTGCAGCCGGCTATAGGTCATGCCCTGCTGCTCGCCGGCAAACCGCGCCGCGGCGTCGCCCGCGCAGTCATAGGCATAGCCCGACGTCAGGAAGAGCGCCTCGCTGGTCTCTCCCCATTCGGAGCGCGCGGTTCCGCCGCGCACGGCCTGCGTCGCGGGACGCCATGTTTCGGTGATCGAACGATCCTGGCCGGTATGTCTTTTCATCGCCGGTCGCTTTGCAGCGGGGAGGCAGGCTGCGTCAATGCGCGATGCATGTCGTGAAAGGCGCCTGAAATACAAAACCCCGCCGGGCAATGTGCCGGGCGGGGCTTCGAAGGGGCTTACGCGGCGAAGATGACGCCGACCGCAAGCGCCTGAGTGGCGAGCATCAGCACGAGGCTGATCGCCGTTTCAAACGACTTCATTTCATGTCTCCCGCGAAGCCTGACCGAACGGGCGGAAGTGCTGCGCACGTCCGCCGGATACCGGGTGGGGCTTCATTTCCCTACGAACAGCGGACTTTGCCGCCCACCGCACCTTGTCATGCGGTGAGGTTGAGATAATATTATTTCAAACTATCGCAACTTTGAAACGGGCAATCGCACTTGCAGGAATTGCAATCGGCGATCAGACGAGCTGTTCGCCGATCGGCAGACTGCGCACCCGCTTGCCGCTTGCCGCGTAGATCGCGTTGGTCAGCGCCGCGGTGAAAGGCGGCAGGCTGGGCTCGCCCATGCCGCGCGGCGGCGCATCGCTGGGCACGATATGCGTCTCGATCAGGGTCGCGGCGCGATCGATGCGCATCATCGGATAATCGGCGAAATTGCTTTGCTCCACCCGGCCGCCGCGGATCGTGATCGCCTGGCCGAGCGCCGTCGACAGCGCATCGTTGATGGCGCCTTCATTCTGCATTGCGACGCCGTTGGGATTGACCGCGATCCCGCAATCCACGCCGCTCGTCACGCGATCGACGCTGAACGTGCCGCCGGGCTTCATCGTCACCTGAACGACATGCGCGACATAGGATCCGAACGAGAAATGCCCCGCGATGCCGCGCCCCGATCCCTTGGGCAAAGGCTTGCCCCAATCGCCCTTGTCCGCGGCGAGCTTCAGCACCGCGGCCATCCGGCCGGTCGAGAAGATCGGCCCGCCATGGGTTTCGTAGGGCAGGTCGCGCGGCTCGCCGAGCATCGTCAGCCGGAATGCCAGCGGATCCTGCCCGGCGGCCTCGGCGACCTCGTCGAGAAAGGCCTGCATGGTCCAGCCGTTGATATTGTGCCCCGGTGCGCGCCAGGCGCCACGCGGCGCGGCGCTGACGATCGGCACATAATCATAGCGACGATTGGGGACAAGCGCGCCGGGATGATCGTGCTGTGCGACTTCGGAAGCCGCGAGCGACGCAATCCCCTGATCGGGCGCCGAACGATAGCGGCGCGACTGGCTGGCGATGCCGTGATCCCAGCCGGTCAACGCACCGCCGGCGTCGAGCGCCGCGCGGAAACGATGGGCGCCGCCGGGACGGTAGAGATCGGTCGCCATGTCGCACTCGCGCGTCCACACCAGCTTCACCGGCACGCCCACCGCCTTCGCGATCAGCGCCGCCTCCGCCACCATGTCGGTATAGAGGCGCCGTCCGAAACCGCCGCCGCACCGCACCGGCACCACCGTCACCTTCTCGATGGGGATGCCCAGCACATCGGCCACGGTGCCGGCCACGCCGACCGGCTGCTGCGTCGGCGTGATCACCGTCGCGCCGTCCGCGGTGACGTGCGCAAGCGTGTTCTGCGGCTCCATCGGCGCATGCGCGACCATCGGCGCGTCGTATCGCGCCTCCACCACCTTTGCAGCGGCGGAGAATGCGCCATCGACATCGCCGGTCTGGCTGACGCGATGCCCCTTGCCGGCCACCAGATCCGCCCAGGCGGCCGCGATCCGCTCGTCGCTATTCTCGGCGGTCGCACCCCCGGCCCATTCGATCGCCAGCGCCTCGCGCCCTTTGAGCGCGGCCCAGCGGCTGTCCGCGACGACGGCTACGCCCTCGGCAAGCGGACGGTTGCGAAAGCCGCTGTCTGGCGCGATCGCGGGCAGACGGACCACATGCCGCACGCCGGGAACCGCAAGCGCGGCACGATCGTCCACTTTCGCGATCGACGCGTCGAGCACGGGCGCACGCACCATCACGGCATGGAGCATGCCAGGCATGGTCTGATCGATACCGAACAAACGCTCGCCGGTGACGATGGCCCGTGCTTCCTTCTGCTTCTGCGGCTTACCGATCAGCTTGTGTTCGGAGCGGGGCTTCAACGGGAGCGGTCCCGCAGGAACCGGCCGGCCGGCAGCGCCGCCGGCCAGCGCTCCATAAGACAGCCGGCGCTTGCTCGATGCGTGCAGGACGAAACCGTCCGCGGTCGACAGTTCGGAGATCGGCACCGACCAGCGCGCGGCTGCTTCCTGCATCAACAGGTTACGCGCGATCGCGCCGGTCTGACGCGCTGCGTCGTAGCTGGCCGCGATCGCGGTCGAACCGCCCGCGCCGCCGGCGAACACCTGCGATTCGATCCGCCCCTCGGCAGTGCGCCGGAGCGGCGGGGCCATGTTCTGCACCGCCGTCTTGTCGAACGGGAAATCGAGTTCCTCGACGATCAGCATCGGGATGGAGGTGTTGGTGCCCTGCCCGATCTCGGTGGTGGCGGTGCGGATGATCAGCCGGTTGTCGGGAGTCAGGCGGACATGCAGCCCGACATCGGTGGCGGCGCTCGACACCGCCGATATCGCCTGGCGCGGCATGGTCAGCACCATCGCGCCCGAGACGGCGGTGACGCGCAGGAAGGCGCGGCGATCGAGCTGGAGCGTCATGCCTTGGCTCCCTTCATCAGCGCCGCGGCGCGATGGACGCCCTTGCGCAGCCGCGCATAGCTGCCGCAGCGGCACAGATTGTTCAGGCTCTGGTCGATCTCGTCATCGCTGGGGTTCGGATTGCGTGCGAGCAGATCGGCGACCGCCATGATCTGGCCGGTCTGGCAATAGCCGCATTGGGCGACATCCTCGTCGATCCAGGCCTGCTGGACGGGATGCAGCGTCTCCCCCTTTGCCATGCCCTCGATCGTGGTGACCTTCGCGCCCTGAAGCTCGGACATCGGCGTCGAGCAGGATCGCCGCGCCTCGCCCGCGACATGCACGGTGCAGGCGCCGCAGCTCGCGATGCCGCAGCCGAACTTGGTGCCGATCAGGTCGAGTTCGTCGCGCAGATACCAGAGCAACGGCATATCGGGATCGCCGCCATAGCTCTGCTGTTTGCCGTTGACCGTAAGCCTGATCGCCATTGCGAAGTCCCCCTTCGGCAAAGGCTATCGCGCCCGCCCGCGCGGTGCAAATCCGGCGCGGGCAGGCAGGCGAAATATTCGACGAACGACAAGGCCCGGCGAAGCGGGCCGGGACGCCTTAAGCCCCGAACACCCGCGCGAAGATCGTGTCGACATGCTTGAAATGATAGCCGAGGTCGAAGCGCGCCTCGATCTCCTCCGCCGACAGCGCCGCACTGACCTCGGGATCGGCCTTGAGCAGTTCAAGCAGCGAAAGCTGTCCGTCCGAATCCCACACCTTCATCGCGTTGCGCTGGACGAGGCGATAGGCATCCTCACGGCTGACGCCGGCCTGGGTAAGCGCGAGCAACACGCGCTGCGAGTGGACGAGGCCGCCCATCCGGTCGAGATTCTTCTGCATGCGCTCCGGATAGACGACCAGCTTGTCCATCACGCCGGTGAGCCGCGCGAGCGCGAAATCGAGCGTGATCGTGGCGTCGGGGCCGACATAGCGCTCGACCGAGCTGTGGCTGATGTCGCGCTCGTGCCACAGCGCGACATTCTCGAGCGCGGGCGTCACATAGCCGCGCACCATGCGCGCGAGACCGGTCAGGTTCTCGGTCAGGACGGGGTTGCGCTTGTGCGGCATGGCCGAGCTGCCCTTCTGCCCGGGCGAGAAATACTCCTCTGCCTCGAGCACTTCGGTGCGCTGGAGATGCCGGACCTCGGTGGCCAGCCGCTCGATCGAGCTGGCGATGACGCCCAAAGTCGCGAAATACATGGCGTGCCGGTCGCGCGGGATGACCTGGGTCGAGACGGGCTCGACGGTCAGGCCCAGCTTCTCCGCGACATGCTCCTCGACGCGCGGATCGATATTGGCGAAGGTCCCGACCGCGCCGGAGATCGCGCAGGTCGCGACATCGGCGCGCGCGGCGACCAGCCGGTCGCGGTTGCGCGCGAATTCGGCATAGGCCTGGACCAGCTTGAGGCCGAAGGTGACGGGCTCGGCATGGATGCCGTGGCTGCGCCCGATCGTCGGGGTCAGCTTGTGCTCGATCGCGCGACGCTTGAGCACCTCCAGCAGCTTGTCGAGATCCTCGATCAATATGTCGGATGCGCGGGCGAGCTGGACCGCCAGGCAGGTGTCGAGCACGTCGGAGCTGGTCATGCCCTGATGCATGAAGCGCGCCTCGTCGCCGACATGCTCGGCGACATTGGTGAGGAACGCGATCACGTCGTGCTTCACCTCCGCCTCGATCGCATCGATGCGGTCGACCTCGAACGCGCCGCGCTCCCAGATCGCCTCAGCCGCGGCCTTGGGCACCACGCCCAGTTCGGCAAGCGCATCGGTGGCGTGCGCCTCGATCTCGAACCAGATGCGGAACTTCGATTCGGGTTCCCAGATCGCGGTCATCGCGGGGCGGGCATAACGGGGGACCATGGCTGACCTTCGGTTTTCGCCCCATCGCATTCGGGGCACGGTTGCGGACGGGGCGGGCGATAGCAGGGGCCGGACGCGGCATCAATCGAACCGGGCAACTGGCTTTTTGTCGTGGCACGCGGCAATCGGAGCGACGCGGCGCGCGGATTTCCCCGGTCTGCGCGCCGCGACCGGGAAAAGCATGGGAGTACATCATGATCCGATACGTCACGGCGATCGCCGCCATGCTGGCCGCGACGCCCGCGCTGGCGCAGGGAGCCTCGCCGGCAGCCCAGGTCGCAGCGGCGGTGGCAGCCGACTGGCCGAAATACGACCAGGGCGGCAAGGGTCATCTGACCCAGGGCGAATTCGCGACCTGGTTGACCGAGCTGCGTGCCAATGCCGGCAAGACCGAAGACCCCGTCAAGCTGAAGGCATGGGCGGACGGCGCCTTCCTCCAGGCGGATACCGACGTGAATCTGAAGGTAACACCCGAGGAACTCACCGCATTTCTTCAGAAGAAAATCCGGCCGGCGACAACGGCGGGCCGCTGAATCGGAACGTACCGTCCCCGACTCGACCCCGATCGACGATGAAGCGTTGCCGAGCACGAAACCGCAATCGCGACTCCAAAGTTATATATCCAGTGATGAAAAAACCGCGATTTCCCTTGATCGTTTCGTCACCAGAATATTCGACTTAGGAGAAAGCAATGATACGCAACCTGATGTTCGTGAGCGCTTTCGCGCTTGCCGTCCCCGCCATCGCGCAGGAGACGCAGCAGCCGCCGCAGGAACCCGCGACGGAAAGCACGGCGACTCAGCCACCCGCGGAAGCGCAGACGATGCCTGAGACCCCCGCGCCGAGCACGACAACGACGACCACGCCCGATGCGGCGGCGGCAACGCCCGCACAGCCGGCTGAAGCCGCGCCCGCCAACACGCCGACGAGCGTGGCTGCGGTCGTCGACACCGACTTCCCCTCGTTCGACACCGACAAGAACGGTGAGTTGAGCAAGGAAGAATTCGCGGCCTGGATGGGCAAGCTGCGCGAAGCGCAGCCCACGGCGGCAGCGACCGGCGATGCGAAGGCCTGGACCGAGGCCGCATTTGCCCAGGCTGACACCGACAAGAGCAAGACCGTCAGCAAGGGCGAACTGACAACCTTCCTGCAGGGCTAATTCCCCTGGGCCCATGCAGGCGAATGAAGGGCGGTTTCCGATACGGGAGCCGCCCTTCCCTATTGGGCGCTAAGCGATTCCCCAGCGATATCGCCCGGTGATCGGATGATCGTGCAGCGCATCCTCCTCGCGCGCGCCCGCACCGATATTGTGGACGACCAGCCAGCCGCGAGGACCGCGCCGATCGGAAACAAGCCCGATATGCGGCAGGCGTCCGTCGATCACGCTGGTGAAGATGTCGCCCGGCCGCCAGTGGCCCGGATCGCGTGGCACCGGGAGAGAAGCCCCCTTTCGCGCCAGCCATGTCCGCAGGTTCGGCACTCGGCGATGATCGATGCTGCGATCGGGGCCGCGCAGTCCCCATATCTTCGGATAGGACGGGAATGCGGCGCGCATATCGGCATTCACCAGCGCCTGCAGGTCGAGCGTGAACGCATCGCGATAGGCGCGGACGATCACATCGGTGCATACGCCCTTGGCACGCGGCACGTCGCCCATCGGAAAGCTCAGGCTGGTATAGGCCGGATCGTAATGCAGCGTCACGCCGACCTGACGGCGTGCGGCAGCGATCAGTTGCGCGGCGCTTCGGGCGGGCGTCTGCGCACTCGCCGGCACGGCCAGGGTCGCGCCGAGGCCCAGCAGCAGATCGCGCCGGTTCACATCAACCCCAGCGCGCGCAGGCTGGCATGGCCCTGTGTACCGACGATCACATGATCGTGGACGGCGATGCCGAGCCCCTTCCCCGCCGCCACGATCTCACGCGTCAAGGCGATATCCTGCCGGCTGGGCGACGGATCGCCGCTGGGATGATTATGAACCAGGATGATCGCGGCGGATCCCAGGTCGATCGCGCGCCTTATGACTTCGCGGACGTGAACCGCCGCTTCGTTGATCGACCCTTCGCTCATCAGTTCGTCGCGGATCAGGTGGTTCTTGCTATTGAGATGGAGCACGCGGACCCGCTCGATCATGGCATGCGCCATATCGGCGCGCAGATAGTCGAGCAGCGCCTGCCAGCTCCCCAGCACCGGCCGATCGACGATCTCGGCGCGCAGCAGCCGGACTGCCGCCGCCTGGACGATCTTGATCGCCGCAGCCGCGCCCTCGCCCACCCCGTCGACGCGCGACAGCGCTTCGGCATCGGCGGCGAACAACCCGCCCATCCCGCCGAATTCGGCGATCAATCGCTTGGCGAGCGGTTTGGTGTCGCGACGCGGAATGGCGGTCGCCAGCAGATATTCGACGATCTCGTGATCGAGCAGCGCTTCGCCGCCACCCTCCAGCAAGCGCTTGCGCAAGCGCGCGCGATGCCCCACCCCGCCATGATCCGTTCCACCGTCGCTCATCCGCACAGGCTATCCGCCGATACGCATCGCCGCAATTGCACGATGGCGATTGCGGCCTATTCTGGCGTTGGCGCGTTATGACGGGATCGACGGGGCAGGTGGCCGGGTGAACGAAGGCGAGGAACGCGCTGAAGCGGAGGTGCCGAGACCCAGGCGCAAGCGCCGCGTCGCGCGCGCGATCGGACTTCTTCTGCTCCTCGCGCTCATCATATTGTGGACCCAGCGCAAGCCGATCGCGGATAATTTCGTCGCGGACGCCCTGGAACAGCGCGGCGTGGCCGCACGCTACGAGATCGCGAAGATCGGTTTCCGCACGCAAAGGCTGGAGAAGATCAGCATCGGCGATCCCGCCCGGCCAGACCTGACCGCGGACTGGGCGGAGATACTGATCGCGATCCGTGCCGGCGGCCCGACCGTGACGGGCGTGCGCGCAGGTGGCGTCAGGCTGCGCGGCCGGCTGGTCGACGGCACGGTCTCGTTCGGCGCGGTCGACCGGCTGCTTCCCGAACCGTCCGGCCAGCCCTTCGCTCTGCCCGACCTGGAACTCGACCTTACCGATGCGCGGATGCGGCTGGACATGCCCAATGGACCGGTCGGCCTGAAACTGGAGGGGCGCGGCAATCTGACCGGTGGATTCCGCGGCAAGCTGGCCGCCGTGGCGCCGAAATTGACGGTGGGCGACTGCGCGATGACCGGCGCGACCGCCTGGCTGGACCTGTCCGTGACGAACAAGGCGCCGCGCGTTGCCGGCCCCGTCCGCTCCACGAACTTCTCCTGCCCCGCCGCCGGCCTGGCCCTGGCCGCGCCGCAGGCGAAGGTCGACGCGGTGCTGAACGAGGCGCTCAACCGCTGGAAAGGATCGATGCGGCTGGCCTTGTCCCGCGCCGCGATGGGTGCGAATCGCCTCGACGAAGTCGACGGCACCATCGGTTTCGACGGCGGACGCGCGCGCACCAATGGGACGATCGCGATCGCCGCCCGATCGCTGGCCGTGCCCGGCGGAACCGGACAGGGCCTGTCGCTGACTGGCGCCTACCGGATCGGCGGCACGCCGCGCGGTTTTCAGGTCGCGCTGGGCGGCAAGGCGGCGGTGACCAACGCGGCGCTGGATCGATCGGCGATCGCGCAACTCTCGTCGTTCGGCTCGGCCGCCGCGGGCACGCCGATCGCCCCGCTTGCCAGGTCGCTTGCCGACGCGACCAGGCGTGCGGGTGCCGCCGTGGCGCTTTCGGGAGATTTCACGGTCGCGCAGCTCGGTCAGGCCGGTTCATTTCAGTTGAACGCGCTGGACGCGACCAGCCGCAGCGGCGTGCGGCTCGCCATGGCCGGTGGCGTCCGGATCGGCTGGCCGGCCGGCACGGCGCAGATCAACGGCCGCTTCGACCTGGCGGGCGGCGGCTTCCCACAGGCCCGGATCGATCTGACCCAAGCCGCGCCCGGCGCGCCGATCCGGGGCCGCGCCACCATCGCGCCCTATGCCGCCGGCGGTGCGCGGCTGGCATTCGCGCCGATCGGCTTCACCGCCGACCCGAAGGGCGGAACGCGATTCGACACGCGGGTGACGCTGGACGGCCCGCTGGGCGACGGACGGGTGTCGGGGCTGACCGTGCCGCTCGCGGGCCGGATCGACGGACGTGGCGGATTCGCGCTCAATCCCGGCTGCGCGCCGTTGAGCTTCGCATCGCTTCGCATGTCCGGCCTGGAACTCGCTCAGACCCGATTGACGCTTTGCCCGGTCGATGGCCCGGCATTGTTCGCACGCACGGGCACCGGGGCGATGAGCGGAGGCATGCGCATCGCCGCGCCCCGGCTCTCGGGACGCCTGGGGGGCAGCCCTGTCGCGATCGCCGCCGAAGATGTGCGCTTCGCGTTGCGCGACGGAGCGCTCGGCGCCCGGAACGTGGCGATCCTGCTCGGCACACCGGATCGCGTGAGCCGCCTGGAGATCGGCGCCCTCGCCGGCCGTTTCGGCAAGACGGGGATCGATGGCGGTTTCGAACGGCTGGGCGGGCAGATCGCGAACGTTCCGCTGATCGTCTCCGACGCGGCGGGGCGCTGGCGGTTCGACACCGGCGCCCTCCATGTCGACGGGGCCCTGCATGTCGCGGATGCCGCGCCCGAGCCGCGCTTCAATCCTTTGATATCCGATGATTTCAGGCTGAGCCTGATCGACGGAAAGATCAGCGCGCAGGGTATGTTGCGCGAGCCCGCCGGCCGCGTCGCCGTCACCGGCGTGAACATTCTGCACGATCTTTCCGCGGGAACCGGGCGCGCGACACTGGATGTCGCGGATCTGCGATTCGGCAAGGCGCTGCAACCCGGCATGCTGACACGCCTGGCGCTTGGCGTCGTCGCCAATGTCGAAGGCGTCGTGAACGGGCGCGGCGAGATCGACTGGTCGCCCGATGGCGTGACGAGCCACGGCCTGTTCAGGACGACCGGCGCCAATCTGGCCGCCGCCTTCGGCCCGGTCACCAATCTGAGCGGCGAGATCCGCTTCACCGATCTGCTCGGGCTGCAAACGGCGCCGGGCCAGATCGTGACCATCGGGGAGATCAATCCCGGACTGCCGGTGACCAATGGCGTACTCCGCTATCAATTGCTGGCAAATCAGCAGGTCGCGATCGAAGGCGGCGAATGGCCCTTCGCGAATGGCCGCCTGACGCTGGCGCCGACCGTGCTCGACCTGGGCGCCGCCAAGCCGCGCAACCTGACCTTCCATGTGGCGGGGCTGGACGCCGCTGCCTTCCTGCAAGGCTTCGATTTCGAGAATATCAACGCGACCGGCATTTTCGACGGCGTGTTGCCGATCGTCTTCGACGAGGATGGCGGGCGGATCGTCGACGGACGGCTGACCGTGCGCCAGGGCGGCGGATCGCTCGCCTATGTCGGGCAATTGTCGCAGGAGGATCTGGGAAGCTGGGGCAATGTCGCTTTCCAGGCGCTGCGTTCGGTGCGCTACCAGTCGCTGGAGGTGATCCTGAACGGCGATCTCGACGGAGAGATGGTCACTCAGGTGCGATTCGCCGGGCTCGGCCAGGGCGAAGGCGCCAGACAGAATTTCATCACGCGCAAGATCGCGGCGCTGCCGATCCGGTTCAACGTCACCATCCGCGCGCCGTTCCGGCAACTCCTGTTCTCGGCGCGCTCGCTCTACGACCCCAGCCTGTTGATCGAACAGAATCTGCCCGCCCTGCTCGAAGCGCAGAAGCGGGCGAGCCTGCCGAATCAGCCGGCCAAACCGACGGCGCCTCCGCCCGCCACCGTTCAGCCTGCCGAAAGCGAGCCTAAGCCATGAAGAATGCGATGTTGACCGAGGGACCGGCCGGTGAGATTCTTCCACGCATGGGGAAGATGACCGGATCGACGATCACCTTGGGCATGGCGAGCCTTTTCGCGTGCATGGGCCTTGGCGGCTGCGTGACGCTCGAAGCACCCGACAAGCCCATCGAGATCAACCTGAACATCAACATCAAGCAGGAAGTGGTCTATCGTCTCGATGGCGAGGCGAAGAACCTCATCAAGCAGGAAGCGGACATATTCTGATGAAGCGCATCACACTGATCGGCCTCGGCCTCTCCCTCGCTCTGACGGCGGTGGCGGGCACTGCCTATGCGCAGCGCGATCCCGCCTATGAGGCCGCGCGCGCCTCGGGCAAGGTGGGCGAGAAGATCGACGGATATCTGGGCGTCGTCGGCAGCCAGGGCGCCGACGTCGAGGCGCTGGTGCGCGACATCAACATCAAGCGCAAGGCCGCCTATACGACGAAGGCGGGGGCGACCGGATCGACGATCGAGCAGTTCGCCTTCACCACCGGCTGCAACCTGATCGCCAACACCAAGGCGGGCGAGAAATATCAGGCGCCCGACGGAAGTTGGCAGACCCGTGGCGCGGGCGCGCCGCAACGCGACGGCCGCTGCGTCTGAACCGGAGCGATTCGCCGATCCGGCCCTGCCGTTCCGGCATGGGCCGGACGGCAAGGAATGAATGGGGACACCCGCTC